>Ga0272441_10000597_pt1 | contig 81783 bp, 77 predicted proteins | sample SSMProp6N_FD_193582 | JGI IMG/M metagenome (GOLD analysis project Ga0272441, IMG submission 193582) | Marine sediment archaeal communities from Little Sippewissett salt marsh, Falmouth, MA, United States - SSM-Prop-6N | ecosystem: Environmental > Aquatic > Marine > Wetlands > Sediment ...
CTCGTCAAGGCGGGAGCGAGGAGGGATTCCATCGCTGTCTCGGCTCCACAGGGAGCTCATCCTGGTGGCACGGCCGCGATCGGCAAGATCGTCGACGAGAACCTGGAAACGCGCGTAGCTAACCTCTTCGTGTGCGACGGCAGTGTTCTTCCCGTGTCTCCCGGAATGCCACCGATCCTGACGATCGCCGCGCTGGGCAAGCGATTGGCCAAGCACCTGGCAGCGTAGAGAAGGGACGTCGGGGGACGTCAGGGCAGTTCCAGCGGTGAGTAGCATTTCAGGAAAGCCGCCGCCTCGTGAGTAGAGCGCGGTCCCGGAAGCTGCGGTGAGAACTCCAGTTCTGGTAACGTTCGGCTCCATCTGCGCGCGCAACTCCCCGCCTCTCCAACAGGATGCCCGATCAGATTTCTGGAGGCGCACTACCTGACTGCGAATGATCGGATTAGGCCACCGACTGCGTCATCCACTCCAGGTGCCTTTGCTGGGAAGCTGAGAGACGAGAGTGAGACGGACTCGCTCAGACTTGACCAGACGGCGGAGATTCGATGCGATGGGCTGCACGCGTCCCGTGAGCCGCTATTCGGATCCCAGAGGCGTGAGGATAGAAGCCGCAATAGGACGCTCCCGTCTGGGAGGAGGCTGTGAAGAATCTCGTGAAGACACTGCTTGTTGTCGCTCTCGGGGCCGCGGCGATTGCCGGGCCGGTGATAGGGAGGTCCAGGCCACGGCGCCGGATTCCCGGGGATCTGCAGCATGCTGAACATCTACACGGAGCTCGACTTCACGGTCGTCATCTTGTCGAACAGCGACTGGGACTGCGTGGGCATGAGTTCACCAATCACGGATGTGCTGCTCAAGTAGGGGTCTGAGACAAGCTAGGGGGAGCGCTTGCAGTCTGACAAGAGGACCTGGCGGAGGGCTCAGTCTCGGAGAGGGTTCGGGTGTGTAGCCCGGAATCCCGGGAAGACGGTATGAATCCGCTTCGTGCTGTCTTCGAGATGGGGCTCCCGTGCCCGCGATCCACAGGATCGGGCGCGGCAGGGAGTCGACGTCATGAAACGTGAGCCGAGCGATCGAGAGCCCCAAGCGAATGTCGCCGAGTTCCTGTGGCTCATCTCACTCAGCTGCGGACTTGCCATCGGAGCAGCGATTGGTGCAGCGATTGACCGTATTGGAGCGGGGATAGGAATCGGCCTCGGAGTGGGTGTTGCGGTGGGGCTGTGCCTCTACCGACGCTTCAAGGGCAATCCCGGCGGTACCTAGCATTCCTGGAGAGGTAGCCACTCCACTATTGGGTACAGCGGTGTTGGGTCAAGTCTCATGATAGAGCATTCGCTGGATGCCTGAACCTGGAGATCCCGGACCAGCGGTAGAGCGCCAAGAAGGCCCGCCGGATCCCTCCGTCAGACCTCAACCGTCTCCCGGAGCCGAGCGATGTGCGGCTCGATCGATAGGTCTTCGCGAATTCGACTTGCGAAGGCGTCGAGCGTGTCGTCTTCTCCGTGGACGAGGAACACGTGCTTCGGCTCGGCTTGCCGGATCCAGTCGAGAAGGATTGGCTGATCGGCGTGAGAGGAGAAGCCATTGGTCGTCCAGATCGTGGCCGCGACGTTGATTTCTTCGCCGAAGATTCGCACCTGTCTGGCGCCCTCGACGATCCGCCGGCCGAGCGTGCCGACGGCTTGGTATCCGACGAACAGGACGCCTGAGTTCTTGTGCCACAGGTTGTGCCTCAGGTGGTGGATGATCCGCCCGCCGGTGCACATCCCGCTTCCGGCGATGATGATGTTTCCCTTCGATGCTTTGTTGATCTCCTTCGATTCATCGGTTGTCTGCGTGAAGCGAAGCGGCGTGAAGTCGAACGGATTCGGGCGTGTGGCGAAGATGCTCTGCCCCTCAGCGTCAAAATAGCCGGGATAGCGCTCGAAGACCCGAGTTGTTGAGATGGCCAGAGGGCTGTCGAGGAAGATCCGGCAACGCGGGAGCTTCTTGTTCGTCCAGAGGATGAACAACTCGTAGAGGACCTCTTGGGCGCGCTCCAGCGCGAACGAGGGAATCAACAGGTTCCCGCCATTGGGGATGATCGTATCGATTGCGTCCTTGAATTCGGTGACTGTGTCCTCCATCGAGCGGTGCGCTCGATCCCCGTACGTCGATTCGATCAGCAGCACATCTGCCTGTGGAGGCGGGCTCGGATCTCTGACGATCGGTTGGTGGCGGTTTCCGAGGTCGCCGCTGAAGAGCAGGTTTCCGTTCGATGTCTGGAGCTCAACCGCTGCCGAGCCGAGGATGTGGCCGGCGTCGTGGAGGACGAACGAGACGCGGTCGTTCAGTCGGATGGCCTTGCCGTAGTGTGGTACAGGTCGGAACAGCTCCGCGCAGCGGAGGACGTCCGCCATATCGTAGAGCGGAGGCTCGGCGGTCTCGCCCCGCCGACGGGCCTTGCGAGCCCGATACGACGCCTCCTCGACCTGTAGATGGGCGGAATCGGCGAGCATGAGCTTGGCGATCTCGGCAGTCGGCGTTGTGCAGTGAATCTCGCCTGAGAACCCGCGTTGGACCAGAAGCGGGAGACGACCCGCGTGATCGAGGTGGGCGTGAGACAGAAGGACGGCGTCGATGTCCTTCGGATCAAACGGGAACGGTTTTCGATTGAGATCCTCTCGCTGATGGCCCCCCTGGAAGAGACCGCAGTCGAGCAGAAGCCTCAGTCCGTCGACCTCGATGAGATGACAAGAGCCGGTGACCGTCTCCGCCGCGCCGCAGAACGTGATTCTCACTTTTTCCTCCCATCTCACACGTGGACACCCATTCTACGGCAGGCCAAGGAATCGGGCGGGGATCACGACAGGATGCGGAAGAGCATCCTGGAACCGCGTCTCAGATCTGCATCGTCGCTGGGCCGCTCTACTGCGCGGGCGCGCAGCTCGGCGAGCACGGGGTGGCGCCGACGGGCGATGGCCTACTCATTGCAGAGGTTCGGAGGACAGCAAAGGCCGATCTCGAGCGTAACGCTGAACACCTGGGATGACGTCTCCGGCACCTCGGATGAGCCCTCCAAGCCTTCTCTGGCTTCTTCGATATGGCGCTCTGCTTGCCGGATGTCGGTGAGCGTAGAGACGATCCTGTATGTCGGAAGCACTGGGCAATCGTCGCAGCTGCCACGAAGCAGGGTCAACTCGAAGTACGGGCTGTCCCCCGAGACATAGACGAGCTTCGCGGAGCTGTCCCCTCCAGGGCCTGTCGGGTAGTAGCGCCACTTTTCGGGGCCTGACTCGCTGCCCGTCGAATCACGTTCGAAGACGCCTCCTGCAATGCCGCTGCGGAAGCTCTTGACGAGTTTGTCGAAGTCGGCGTAGACCCCCACGTCTATACCCTTGAGACGCATGTCGAGGAGCACTGAGCAGACCGTCGTCTTGCCCTGTGTCTTTCCCACCTGGTCGAAGGCGCTGAGTAGGCTGTCTACGACGAGAGCAGCCTCCAAGGGGCTGCGGATGTCCTCGGCGATCGCGAGGAACATGTCGACCACGTACTCCGGAATCAGATCGGTCGGGAACAGGCAATCGCTTGTGAAGATGTCGGAGTAGGCGCCGCACGGACTCGAGATGGCGACCGAGATGTTGATCCGATGCCGCGGGTCTTCCTCCGGATCCGGCACGTACGGGTGGGTGGCTGTCCATTCGCCGGTCGTCTCGTTGTACTCGAATGTCGAGACATCGGAGAGGAGGCCGTCTCCCCAATGGATGACCACGTCGTAGTCCTCGCACAGAATGCAGGGAAGCCGCTTGCCGGTGGGGACGTTCGATTGCAGGACGACTTGGACCGCATCCTGTGCGACACGAAGACAGACGCACTCGTCGGACACACGGAAAGGAGGCACCACCGTGAACGGCTCTCCAGAGAGTTCGTATCGACAGCAGTTGCTCGCGTCGAAGTAGGCTGCAGGCTCGACCGGACGGGGCCTGCACGCATCGAGGGCGCTGTAGGTCTCCGTCAGCGGGAACCCGTCGATGAGGTTCCCCTCCAGGATGTCTCCGCGCTCGTTCCAAAAGAGGATGCGGCAGATGTCATCCGCGCCGTCTGGCCAATCGAGATCGTACGTGACGGCGACGGGAGCGCAGCCGCTCTTCGGCTCGAGGGTTCGCTCGATTTCCGCGTTGACCGCCGGGCAGGCGAGCACTTCGAACGTCTTCTCGCAGATACACTCCTCCCCGTTGAGTCGGCCCACGACCGCGCGGACGGTGTGCGTTCCCGGCGTCAGCGAGCTCGCGGGGACAACCTGCTCGAAGCTCCCGTGTCCTTCGAAGAGCACCCGATCGTCCAGGGCAATGGATGTGACCCCGATCTGGCTTGCGCCGGTCGACGCAGCGGGCGGGATGAGGCCCGGGTTCACGAGCACGCCGCCGGTGTTCGTCAGCGGGAGCGGCGTGAGGTCGACGTCGCCAAGCTCCTCGGGCGGTTCGCAGTACGCGACGCGGATTCTCACAAGCTGTGGCTCGTAGACCGTGTCGGTCTCGACGTACTGGTCCTTCGGATTGCAGCACATCCGCGCTTCGACGGTGATCGAGCAACACGGACAGGCTGTCGGTCCTGCTCCCTCGATCTGGGTAGCCGGCTCGACACAGATTTCCCCCAGATCGACGCTTTCCATCCCGAAGAGAGAGAACCGGCTGATCGGGCGCACGCTGATGGGTTCGTAGCCTTCGACCGCGATTTCGTATCCATCCGCGATGGGTGTGAGAATGTACTCCTGGTTCCCAAGTGGCTGCCCGTCGCACTCGCGGAGCGTTCCACCAGCGGTTGTGGCCGGCGGGATTGCGGCCTGGAACGCGCCGTCGGTCTCGGTGACTCCCACGATGCTCTGTGCATCGCCGGTCGGGGTGGTCTCGATGGGCGGTAGGCCAAACGGAAATCCCGGGATCGTCGTTTCGGAGGTTTGCGAGCCGCTCTCGCCCACGCCGCGGCCGGAGAGCTGGACCACCGTCTCCGTCACCTGCACAGGATAGCCGCCGGATGCGCGGATCACGAAACTGCACGTGTACGTGCGAGCCTGCGTCGGCGTGAACGTCACGGCGAACGTGACGGACTGGCCCGGCTGGAGGACCATGCTTTGGGACGCCAGGCCGGAGAGCCCAAAGGGCGAGCACGGGTCGTAGATGGTGACCTGGGCCGACGTCTGGCTCGTCGCGAGCACCCGAAACGTGTACTGCGCGGAGGCCGTCTGATGGACGTTGACGTCGCCGAAGTCGATGAGGTTCCCCGCCGAAGGCGGGTACTCGAACTCAGAAGGGCCGCTGGATAACGCAACACAGAAGATCAGCACGAGGACGATCGGGACCAGATGCCACCTGCGCACCACTACCATCACCTCCGGGGCTTCGGGGCAGGAGCTGTGAGTGCGGCGGACGAAGCAACGACGAGTTTCTCATTGCCCCAATGGGAGCGTAGGAGACTTGGGGAATAGAAGTCAAGAGTGGTTGGCGGAGCTTGTTGCGCTTGATGAGAGCGGGAGCCAGGCGGTTATGTCTGGACACGACAGTGCGTGCGCTGCCGTTCGCAGGTGAAGTATGCTGTCGGCCATGACTGCGACCGTTCAGCTGATTGCTGACACGATTCTGCCGGTGTTCGTCCTGGCCGGGATTGGGTTCGCACTCGCACGTTTGGTCCTCGATCGCATCGCCCGTGCCAGCTGTGCGCAGCTTCGGGGATTGTCGCTTGTCGGTCTGGGCGAGCAAGAGGATTCCATCGACGTCGTGTCGGGTGCGATTCGGAAGGTTCTTCACACCCTGACCTTCAGTTTCGCGGGCCCTGCGTTCGTCTTCACGGCGTTGCGGGAATCCGAAGTCGCAATGGCCTCGCTGGGGGAGCCGGCTCTTGTCGCGGTCATCATGTACGCGGTTCTCACGCTCATCGCGTTCGTGGTCGCCGCTGTGGGTCGGTGGGACTCGCGGGAGCGGAGGGCGGCCGTCCTTGCGCTGGCGTCGAAGAACTGTGCCAACTACGGTCTGCCCGTCATCCTGTTTGCCTTCGGCGAGGACGGCGTCGTGATCGGCACGGTCTTTGTGATCACCCACATCTTGGTGCACATGACGGTCGGGTTGTCGATTGCATCATGGAGCGGAGAGGACGGGCTCCTGCGGCGGCTCATGAACGCTCTTCGATTTCCGTACGCCTACGCGATCGGGCTTGCTCTGCTCCTTCGGGCGCTGAGCATCCCCGTGCCCGCGGCGATCGCGCGGCCGCTCGCCCTTCTCGGGGAGATGTGGATTCCGCTGATGCTCATTCTGCTTGGGGTCGAACTCTCCGGGGTGAGGATTGCCCGCGTCTGGCGTGCGGCGACGCTGCTGACGGTCGTGAAGTTGATCGTGCCGCCGCTCTTGGCGCTCGGGCTGACCGCGCTTCTCGGCATCACAGGTCTCACTCGCGCTGTCCTCATCGTTCAGTCGAGCATGCCCACGGCGGTCAACGGCTTGCTCGTGGCGCGTCAGTTCGATACGAGGCCTGATCTGGTGGCCAGCACGCTCCTGCTCTCTACGCTCGGCAGCCTTCTCACGATCTCGGTCATCCTCGCGTTCCTCGCGTAGTGACATGCTCCCTGCGTGGCATGCGTGCAATCGACGCTCGCACAGACTCCCAGGACGCGATGAAGCTAGCCTCGCGCCGGTAGGCGACTGCGCGTTGACGCCCAGCTCGACGATTGTCTTGTCTGGCCGGTAGAGAGCGCCGAACCCGTGACGCAAGCCTGCAAGCGAGAGGCCTGTTTTCGTCCGCGGCGGTGTGTCGGACGAGCTTACGGAGCACGGCGGGAGCATACGCTCCACCAGTATCGTGCAACGCCGAGCCGTCGTACGGAATCCCGACGATCGTGGCGTCGGCGTCCGTCGGTTCCGCTTCGCGATGCAACTCCATCCAGCGTCCTCTCTCCATCTGCGCCTCCTCGCAATCCTGTCCGCGACGTACTACCGGAGGCGGAGCTTGACAAGGGTATCGCGTCGACCGGTATCATCAGTGCGGGAGGCGAACCTGTGCGAGAAGAGCATTTCAGGACGGAACGAGTGGCATTGAGAGCTTTGGAGAGCACCGATGCGGGGGCGCTGCAGACCTACCTCAACGATCCGGCGCTGCTCGGGCGGCGGTACATTCCGTGGGGGATGGCGGACATTGCTCCGCTCTCTCTCTCTCGAGTCGAAGAGATCCTGGATTCATGGGCGAAAGAGAAGAAGGCGCTCACGCTCGGGATTGAGCTACGCGAAACGGGAGAGCTTGTCGGCCACACCGGATGGTACTGGGGCTGGGACACGCATTGTCCGTCTGTCTGGATTGCGGTCGCGACGGATCACCAGCGGGTCGGGATCGGGTCGGACGTACTCCTCTTGCTGCTCACGCACCTGTTCGAGAACACGCCGGCGCACAACGTCAACGGTTGGATCGCAGGGTGGAACGATGCTGGGCTCGCATTCGCGCGGGCCCATGGATTCATCGAGGCGGGTCGGATTCCGCGCTGCGGCATTCGCGACGGCGCGTACTACCAAGAGGTGATGGTCGACATCCTGAAGCCTGAGTGGCTGACCGAAAGGGGGCGAAGCTATGGCGCTTGAGGGAGAGCTCGTGATCCTGCGGGAAGAGCGGCACGAGGATCAACGGCTCTTCGTCGAACTTCGCAACGATCTCGGAACACAAGGCTGGAACGTTGCGCTTCCTCCGACCTACACCGTGGGGATGTACGTCAAGCGGCTCGAGGCGATGGAATTCTCCTACGAGCGGGACAGCGCCCGCCTCTCCGTAGTGCACAAAGAGACCGGCGAGCTCGCGGGCTACGTCACCTACAGCGATGTGGAGCCGCGCATCGGGGCGACGATTGGCATCGCGATCGCCAAGCCGTTCTGGGGATCCGGTGTTGCGTTCGACGCGCAGGAGGTGCTTCTACGGTTCCTGTTTCTCGAACTCGGCCTGCGGGTCGTCCACCTTTGGTCGCATAGCGGGAATCTTCGTGCGCTGGGGCTCGCGGAGAAGGCGGGCTTTCGGATCTGCGGGCGCGTGCGAGAGGGGATGTACAAGAACGGCAGACTGCTCGATACGGTGGTGATGAGCGTGGTCCGAGAGGAGTACTTCGCATTACATCCGGAGTTCGAGGATCTGCTCCCCGCCCCAGTCAGTCCGCCGACGGCTATCGGATAGCGTCTGCGATTGCGTCGGCGAAGTCGTCCGGATTGTCGGCCATCATGTCATGTCCAGCGCCGCGGACGATGGTGACAGGAATTCCTTCCTGTGGGAGGCGCTTTACATCCGGATCGGCGAGGTTCTCTTCGCCGAACAGGAAGTCGCGCGGAATCGGCAGTGTGTAGAGAAGATTGCGGAAGGTCGGCTCCCGATGGGCGATCAGGTCAACGGCGCTTCGATGCATAGCGACGGGGGCAGCGGTCGAAACGGTCTGAGCGTAGTCGGCGAATCCCCGGGATCGCATCTGTGCCACAAACACAGCATGGCGGGACTCGACGTACTCCTCTTCCTGCCACTGCGTGACAATCCCGCTCACGATTCCCGGCTCCGGATCGAGGTTCGCCTCGGCGAGGACCAGACGGCCGACCCGGCTCGGGCGAGCGTTTGCGACAAGCACGGCGATCGCACCTCCCATGCTGTGGCCGACGAGCGCGGCGCCTTCGACTTTGAGATGGTCGAGGAGGCGGGCGACGATGTCCGCCTGATGGTGCATCGAGTAGCTGAACGCCGCCGGGCGGTCGCTGTAGCCGAAGCCGAGAAGATCGATCAGGATGGACCGATGATGCCGAAGGCGCGGATGCTCGGCGATTTCGGGGAATGCGAACGATGACGCCGATCCGAGTCCGTGGAGGAAGAGGACCGGCCGCTTGCCGGGCAAGTCGACGTATCGGAGGGCGGCGCCGAGTTCATCGATCCGATACGAGTTCATCTTGGGGCGAGTTTCTCGGTCGTGTCGAGAACCTCAATCCCGCGTTCGCGAAGGCCTGCGAGCATGAAGTCGACGTTCGATTGGTCGGAGGCCAGCATCTCGGGAGCGAGAACCCCCAGAGCGTGGATCCTCCCCTCTGCGAGCAAGCGGATCGCCATCGTCGCGGTGTATCCGGTTGTCCGTGCCATCGACGTGGTGCCCGTCTGGCGGTCGAATCGATCGACGAGATCGAAGGTTCGGCGAATGGAGTATCCCTCTTTGATCCCCTCAACGACAATGCGAAGCACGGTGAGGTCCTCCTCACCCTCCGCAAGCTGCCAGAGAGGGAACAGGAGCGCGGTCGCGACGTCGATCGGGCGGACCTCCTGATCTCCGACATCGATCGGCTCCGACGAAAAGAGGCCCGTGTCGCGTAGAAGCTTCATCTTCTCGGCGTGGCCTGGATAGCGGAGTGTCTTCTCGACCATGTTCGGGCAGGAGATCGTCTTCATCAGTGTCCGAAGGCCATCGGTGTTGAACGCTTCGAGATTCCCGATACCTGCGAATGCGAACTCCTCGATCTCGGAGAGGGCCTCTCGCGTCTCCAGTTCCCCGTTGACGACGATGCGTGCCGGTCGCGTGTACTCCTCGATGACATCGATTGGCGAGAAGACGGCCCGATACTCATAAGGAGGCTTCGGATCCGCAGGAAGCCCGCCGACGTAGATTGCAACGCGTTCGGTCACGTCGAGGTCACGGGCGGCGAGTCCCACGAGCAGATTGCTCAAGCCTGGGGCGACACCGCAATCGACGATGGCCGTCACGCCGCGGCCGCGGGCGAACTCATCGAGCGTGAACGGATCTTCCGGGAAGAAGGCGATGTCGACAACAGGTTTGCCTGCCTCGATGATGGCTTGCAGGGTGCGGTGGCCGAGGAACCCTGGGACTGCGCTCACAACGATGTCTGCGTCTGCGACGGCGCGGCCGACGGTTGATGGAAGCGAGAAGTCGACTCGTTCGCCTGGAATTCCCGAGCGCGTCTCGAGTTCGGCGAGGCGTGCGGCGTCGCGGTCGGCGACGCGAACGGCGAACTGCTCATCCGTCGCGAGATCGAGTGCCATGGCAGTTCCGACGCGGCCTGCCCCGAGGACGATAGCCTTCACCATGCTCTCCTTCTTGAGCCGTTGTGTTTTGCGGATTGTAGTCGCAGGGAATCCGACAGGCGAGGGGCGGGAGCTCTAGCCGGCTTTCTGAACGTTTTCGAGAGAGTCGAGGAGAGACTGACATCGGTCGACTTCGACACGCCTCGTGAAGGCCTTGTAGATGGAAAGGGCCGCCCTCGCGTGATGGATTGCCTGGGTCGGCTCCCCTGCCTTGGCACAGACGGAGGCGCGCCATTCGTGGATTGCTGCCTGAGCCCACCTGGCTCCCTTGTCTTCGGCGATGGCGAGCGCCTCAGCGTAGCGGGCGGAAGCCTCCGCGAAGTCACTGGCCTGCCCCGCCAAGTATCCAAGCTCGATGATGCATTGCATCGCGCCGAGCGGATCGAGCTCGTTCTCCTGCCGGAGGGCCAGGCTTTCTTCGAGTTCTGCGCGCGCGCGGCTGTGATCCCCTGCGATCGTATACAGGCTTCCGAGAGTGCACTTGGACATGGCGATCCCCCACGGGTCGGCGAGTGACTCGTGGATCTCAACGCTGCGCCGAGCACAGGAAAGGGCTTCCTCACAGTCTGTCTCGATGAGCGACCAGGCTAGGGCTTCGAGCGTCTCGGCGGCCTCCCAGGACGCTCCCGTCTCCTCGAAGAAGGTCAGGCTCTCGACGAGCTTCTCTCGTCTCTCGTCGGCAGATCCAAAACCGCTGAACGCCCAGAGGAGTGTTACGAACGCCAGCTGACGCCCCATGCCATGTCGTCCGAGAACTTGGAGACTCTCCTCGAAAAGGGGTTCGGCGATCGTCGTCCCCCGACGCATGCGCGAGAACCACGCCTCAAGCCCCTTGAGGAGCCCAAAGAGCGGCGACTGGGCGAGCGATTCATCCTTCGCGAGCTCCGCCGTCGCCCCGCGGAATAGTTCCGCGCCCTCGTCGAAGGTGTTGCGCATGTCGCAGTAGAGGAAGAGGCCGGCGGCCGCGCGCTCCAGCAGTTCAGGTCGGCGCGAGCTAGCGGCCCAGCGCCAGCCTGCGCGAACGTTATCGATGTCCGCAAGCACCCGCTCCGAAGCGTGTCGCTGATCGTGTCCCTTGAGCGCCTCCTCCTGCTCTGCGAGTAGGCCCAAGTATGCAGAGGCGTGCGCGTCGCGCACGCGGGCGCACTCAGCTGGAAGAGCGAGCAGACGTTCCTCGGCGTACTGGCGAACTACTTCGAGCATCTCAAAGCGTTCCGGAGCTGTTCGGCAGAGGATCGACCGGGCGACGAGGGAAGCGAGGACGGGGAGCGTGGCACCGGCCACCGAGCTGGCTGCGCTCAGCGAGAAGCTGCCGCGAAAGACGGAGAGCCTTCGGAACGTCGAGCGAGCCTCCTTGGGCAGGAGGGACCATGACTGCTCGAAGACGGCTCGTAGGCTGTGATGACGCTTGGGTACGTCCCGGAGACGACTCGAGAGGAAGTCGAGGCTGCTGGCGACCTCCGCAGCGATCGTTTGGCAGCTCATCGTTCGCGCCCAGGCGGCAGCGAGTTCGATTCCAAGAGGCAATCCCTGCAGGAGGCGAACGGTACGGGAGATCGCCTCCCAATCCTGCTTCGCTGGAGAGAAGGTCGCGTTCGCGCGTTTTGCGGACTGCAGGAAGAGGGACACGGCATCGAACTCGGTGAGATCCTGGATTGGGACGCGCTCCTCCGGGAAGGGAAGGCCTTTGATGGGAAGGACCCATTCATCTTGCAGGTTTAACTGATGACGCGACGTCACGAGAAGAGTGACGCCGGGGGCGTTGCCGAGGAGGGCATCGACCCAGCGAAGGTCGGTGAGTAGGTGCTCCATGTTGTCCAGAACCAAGAGGAGGTGACTCGGCTTCAGGCGAGCCATGAGAAGATCCGAAAAGGCGCCGGGCGTAGAGCGAGAAGGATCCTCCTCTACTTCGTCGGGAGTGCAGTAGGCGCCGAGGACGTCGGCGATTTCCAGGGGAACGTGGCTCGAAGACAGCGTGGACACGAGCGGAACGAAGACGACTCCATCTGGGAAGAGACACACCGACTGAGACGCGGCCGCCACAGCCAGCCGTGTCTTCCCGGAGCCGCCGGGCCCCGTGATTGTGAGCAGGCGGCAATCTTCGTCTCGGAGAAGGTCGACGGCCCGCTTCAACTCCTTTTCGCGTCCGACGAAGGCCGTCCGGTACTGGGGCAACTGGACCGGGATGACCGGAGTGGTCTGGGGTCGATTGGGTGCGTCGAGTTCGCCTTGGCGGATCTGCTTGGCGAGTGCGGTCGTCTCGTCACTCGGAGCGAGACCGAGCTCGTCCTGCAGCGCGCGGCCACACGCGTCGAACTGAGCGAGCGCATTCGCCCGTTGGCCGGAGCGCGCGTAGAGCTCCATCAGACGGCGATGTGCCGCCTCGTTGAGTGACTGTACGTCGAGCCATCGGCTGGCGAAACGGATTGCTCCATCGAGATCTCCGCTATGCTCGTGGACTTCAGCAAGACGTTCGAGGGACGTCGCTAGCTCCTGTTTCAGGGCGCCCGACTCGGAGTACTGCCAATCCTCGAACGGTTCGCTGTCGTCGACCGAGAACCCCTCGAGGAAGTCGGCGCGGAAGAGACCCACCGCGTTGGATAGCTGATCCAGGCAGAGGGCGTCGTCCCTCTCCAGGCAGACGGCATGCGCTCGCCGGAACTCGGCGACGTCGATCGACAGCTCGGGGTCCTCCCTTAGCCCGATCGTGTGGCGTGTGGAGACGAGCCACTTGGAGAGTGGGGTAGCGTTCAGAATCCAGAGCGCGTTGCGCAGGAAGGCGTAGGCGCGAGCCGCCTCGTGCTCCGGCCAGAGCAGCGCGGCGAGTACGTCGCGGCTGTGACTCGAACCGGTCGCTGCGAGATAGCTGAGTAGCGCGAGGGCCTTCCGTCGGCGGATCGGGACGGAAACCTCATCGCATTCCACCCTCGGGTATCCGAAAAGGTAGACGCAAAGTTCAGACACGTGGCAGACTCCAGTCTCGTTTCCTTTTCTGCGATTCTACCACACGCTTCCACTCGGTAAATGCGGCAAGACGGTCATGAGACGGGCAGCATGGCATACTGTTTACAGGGGGAACGAGACAAGCGATGAACGTAGACGCCAAGAGCTTGAGCCGAACGATCGACGCCGCGAACGACGCTCTGGCCGCCACTCGGCCGATTGCCGTGGAAGAGCGGAACGAGACGGTCGCTTGGCTACTCGACAGGCAGGTCTCCTCCGGTCGCAACGTCGGCGCCTTCGCCCCCACGAATAACGATCTTGGCGAGGGTGTGAGGCTGTTCACCGGGGAGACTCTTCGGACGAAGCTCGCGACGTGGAACGTGCTCAGTGCAGAAGCGGCTCGCTTGCTGATCCTGTTCGGAGGAGACGATGCACGCGTGCGGGAGGCGATCGCCCGAGCGGCGAGCTGGCTCGACGTGTCCTGCTTCGTGACAGGCGACTGCGTGATCGGCGAGTGCGCACACTCCTTCGTCAGTCATTTGAGGTTCCTGAATGTCGCGGAGGCCAGCGTACCTGAGCTTGTCCACCGTCTGAACGTCGTGCGCGAGCAGCGTGACGGCGCGGGGCGGTGGCAGCGATTCCCATTCTATTACACGTTGCTCACTCTCAGTGAGATCCCGATCGAAGCCGCGAAAGCCGAGCTTCGCTACGCCGTGCCGGCTTGCGACCGCGTGCTATCGAGAGGCGGGAAGGACGTCGTATACGGCGCGCGTCGCAAGGCGCTTGTCGAGCGCGTGATCGCCCTCGACGATCTTCGACTGCTCTGAGTCGCCTCGCACCGGAGCACTCCCTAGTGCGTTGCTCCTCGGGTTCGCGATCCCGCTACCCGGTGAGGGGGAGGGCATCTCGGAGACACATTCCGGTGTAGGAGGCATCGACCGCCGCCACTTCTTCCGGGGTTCCGGCGGCGACGAGGCCGCCGCCGGCGCTTCCGCCCTCTGGGCCGAGATCGATGACGTAGTCGGCGCACTTGATCACTTCGAGGTTGTGCTCAATCACGATGACGGTATGTCCAGCGTCGACTAGCCCGGCCAGCGAGTCGAGGAGCCGCTCGATGTCGGCGAGATGCAGCCCTGTCGTCGGCTCGTCGAGGATGTAGACGCGATGCCCGTGCTTCTGCTTCGCCAGCTCGGCCGCGAGCTTCACACGCTGTGCCTCTCCGCCCGAGAGCGTGTTCGAAGCCTGGCCGAGCTCTAGGTACCCGAGACCGAGTTCGTTGACCACGCCTATCTTCCGGGCGATCGCGCGATCGTCACTGAAGAAGCCTTCCGCCTCCTCGAACGACATCTCGAGAACGTCGGCGATGTCCTTCCCACGAAGCTTGATGTCGAGAACCTCCTCCTTGAACCGCCGCCCGTTGCAGGCCGGACAGACCGTCTCGATGTCGGGGAGGAACTGAAGCGGCGTGACGATCACGCCTTCACCTTGGCACTCTTCGCAGCGTCCGCTGCGGTTCGCGTTGTAGGTGAACGTGGAGTGGGTGTATCCGGCTGCCTCCGCCTCTTCCGTTTCAGCGAAGAGCCTTCGGATTCGATTGAAGATGCCGGTATAGGTCGCGGGGTTCGATCGCGACGATCGCCCGATCGGCGACTGGTCGATGTGGATCACGCTGTCGATGTTCTCGATGCCTTCGACCGCATCCGCCTTTCCCGGGCGCGTTCGCTGATCCTGAAGGGTCGAATGGAGCGTCCTGTAGAGGACATCGTTGATCAGACTCGACTTCCCCGAGCCGGAGACGCCGGTTACACAGATGAGTAACCCAAGGGGGATCTCGACGTCGATGCCCTTCAGGTTGTTCTCACGAGCTCCGCGGATGTTGATCCGTGCTCCGTTCGAGCGTCGCCGCTCCTCGGGGACGGGAATCCGGCGCGCTCCGCCGAGATACTGGCCAGTCGGGGAGCTCTCGCAGATCGTGAGATCGTCGAGCGTCCCCTGCGCGACGATCTCCCCGCCGTGGACGCCCGGCCCCGGCCCCATTTCGACGATGTGATCGGCGGCTCGGATCGTGTCTGGATCGTGCTCGATCACAAGGACGGTGTTTCCAATGTCGCGCAGCTGCTTGAGTGTCCGGATGACTCGCTCGCTGTCGCGCGGGTGAAGACCGATCGAGGGCTCATCGAGGACGTAGAGCATCCCCATCAGCCCGGATCCGATCTGCGTTGAGAGTCGGACCCGCTGGCTCTCGCCGCCGGAGAGGGTCGAGGCGACGCGCCCGAGATTCAGATAGCCGAGGCCGATGCCGATGAGGAGATCGAGCCGTGCCTTGAGGTCGCGCAAGACGGTCGCTCCGGCCGCCGGGATGTCCGCGGGGAGTGTCATCTCCTCGAGGAGTTCGCGGAGCTCGTCGAGGGGGAGCGTCACGAAGTCTTGGATCGTCCGGCCGTCGATTCGCACCAGCATCCGTTGCGGAAGGAGGCGCGTCCCACCGCAGTCCGGACAGATCTCTTCACTCATCAGTTGGCGGCCGATGTAGGAGTTACCGTGGACCGACTCCCCGCGGTCTCGTATGTTCTTCGCCCACCGCTCGACTTGCCCGACGAACCCGTCGAATGTGATCCGCTGTCCGGCGTGCCGCACACGCTTCGGTGAGCCGGGCGGCTCCAGGATCTCGAACGTCTCGTCCTTCGTGCCATAGAGGAGGAGATTCTTCGCCGAGTCTGGGAGTTCCTCGTACGGTGTGTCGAGGTCGAACCCGCCGTGCCTGGCCAGGCTGTAGAGCAGGGCCAAGCGATCCGGGTTCTCGAGGTTCATCAGCGTGTTCGTGATCGCCCGCTTTCGGAGCGTGCTCTTCGGCTTCGCGACGATCTTGCGCGGATCCCCCTTCAGGATCGTCCCGAGCCCGCTGCATGTGCGGCAGGCGGAGTCCGGATCGTTGAACGCGAAGTAGTACGGCTCGAGATCGTAAAACAGGAAGTGGTGCTCGCATGTCTCAAGCCCAGCATGGAAGTCGGCAAGGTCGTCCCCCGACAGATCGGATTCCATCACCTCGATGCGCAGCAAGCTCTGGCCGACTCGCTTTGCCGCTTCGAGCGTCGTGATCAGCGGACGATGGACGTCGCCGACGACGGCGAGCCGATCGATGACGACCTCGATTCGATACGTCCCGTCCTCTCGAAGCGTCAACGCCTCGCCCGAGTCGTAGCGCTCCCCGTCGATCACGAACCGGCGATATCCTTGCTCGCGGAGCTCGTCGAACAGCCTCCGGTACGGCTCGTCGTAGAGCTTGTAGATGGGCACTCGCAGCTCGACGACTGTCCCTTGCGGCAAAGATGCGATTCGTTCGATCACCTGTTCCGCCGTCTTGGTTGGAATCGGCCGATCGCAGTACGGACAGCGGCCGGCGCCAGCGACGCAGAAGAGGAGTCGGAGGTAGTCGTAGATGTCCGTCATGGTTCCTACGGTCGACCGTGGGTTCGACGCGCCGCGCTGCTGCATGATGGCGACGACCGGAGAGAGCCCGAAGACGAAGTCGACGTCGGCTCGTCGCGGTTGTGCGATGAAATGACGCGAGAAGGAGGAGAGAGAGTCGAGGAGCTTCCGTTGGCCTTCACCGTAGATGACGTCGAACGCCAGCGACGACTTCCCGGATCCCGAAACGCCGGTGACGACGGTCAGAGCTTCCCTCGGGATCTCGACGTCGATATTCTTCAGGTTGTTCTCTCTCGCGCCGCGAACCTCGATCGTTGTTCTCACGCGTCACCTCCGTGGAAGTAGGCTGCCTCCTCGAACTCGACGCGGCCCTTCCGCGTGAGGCGGACGGGGTGGGTCGCTCGCTCGATCAGTCCGAGGCCCGCGAGTTCGTTGCAGGCAAGCGCGAGACTGATGCTCGGAAGGTTCGCCCGCTCCCCGATGGCGCGGTGGATCTCAAACATGGTGCGTACTCTCCTGTCCTCCCTGAGGTAGTCGAGGATGGGCTTGAAGAGCGTGTCCGCGTTCGCGCGCAGTTCGTCGTTCAGTGTTTGGTGAACTTCGATCAGATCGTCTACGCTCTCGTGCGCTGCGATGGCGGTACGGCGCAAGCTCCCGAAGGCCGGTTCAAGCTCGCAGGCGCGCGCGACCGCATCTCGGCAAAGAGGCTCTCCGTGCGCGAGAAGCTCGAGAAGAGCACGGTTCCGTAGGCAGGCCATGATCCTCTGGAACCCGGTTACAGCATCACGTTTGAAGCAGAGTGCCTTCGCTGCCAGATGGAGCGACCCGCTCAACTCGACGGCGAGTCGAAGTCGAAGGAGCTCGACGTCCCTTTCACCGACCTTGGTTGCCTGGTCCAAGTACTCTCCGAGAGTCGGCTCGGCGGTGTAAATGAGCCTGCCCGATGAGAAGATGGCGTGGATCGTTGAACCACGCAGGCTCCGCTCGTGGATCTTCCGGAAGTGGCTGCGCGAGCAGATCTCCGCATCGATGTAGATCCCGTCCTCGACCAGCACGTGTACTTGCCAGGGGCTCGATTCGTCGGATGTGACGAAGACGGCATCGATGTCCGAGTGTGACCAGACGTCGCCTCGCTGAGCGCTTCCGTAAACGTAGAGGCCGATCAGCGTCGGATCCGACTCGGCCAGTTCGATGAGCCGCTCGACGGCGGCGGCATAGCGTGCCTCTAGTGGTTCGGTCGACATGGTTCTCCTTCGACTAGACAGCGATCGGGAGGTAGAGGTCGAACTCCCACGATTCGGGGTCCGTCTCGGCCGGGTTTCGGATCTCCTCCAGGCATGTGCACCAGTTCGGTGGGCGCGTGTACGGACTGTCTTCGAACCATGCGACCAGCGCGCGCCAGACCTCACCGATGTGCGACAAGCCGGTGAAACGGGTCACCGCGTACTTACCGGCAGGGATCTCCTTGATCTCGATCGGATCCTCCGCCCGTACATCCGGACCGACGACGAGCCAGGTTTCGTAGCCGTAGTTCGGGCTGCCCGGAGAAGGATTCGGGTTGTTGAAGCCGAAGGTTCTGTAGCCGGCGTCACCCGGCTCGAGACCGAGCTTCCGGGCGAACTTCGCGATCATCGTTGCGGCTTGATCTTCGGGGTGTTGTCCATAGCCGAGGGCGCTCGCAACGCGCATCGGTGGGAGATCCACGATCCGTACGTCCTTCAGTGTCATTTCGCATCTCCTTTCACAGCTTGAGTCGTTCTTCCTGTGAGAGCGTGTTCTCGTAGTCGTAGAACCGGAAAGGCACTGCCGGGTCGGCCTCCGATGTACCGATGTGGGTGAACCCCATCCGTTCGTAGAAGTGGTGGTTGCCGACCGCGTACTCGGGTGTATCGAGGCTCCAGCAGACGACATCGGGATGCAGCCGGTAAATCTGGCGGAACACCTCCTGCCCGATGCCCCGGTTCTGGTAGTCAGGATCCACATAGATTCCTTCACATCGCCATTGCCCGTCGCCGAGATCGGGGCGCGCGACCACGAACAGGCCGCCCACGATGAGTGAGCCCCCGAGGAGGACCTTGTAGTACGTTGTGGGCGAGGTGCCCCCGTTCACCTGCTCGATGATGTTCTTCTGCCATCGATACGATGTGTGTGGCGGACCCTTTGAGGGATCGTCAGCGGCGAGGATCGAATCGAGTGTCTCGCTCGGCATCCATCTTCGGTCATCGAAGAATGCCAGCGCGGCGGTGACGGTAAGCGGGCCGGCATCCTCGGGCGTTGCGACCTTCAGCCTTACGGGTCGAGGTTCGATCCTTCGTGGCATGGTCACCTCCTGAGGAACAGTCTGCAGCGTATTTGTGACATCTAGTGTCATAGTTGTAGACTCCCGCACGAGGAGGCCCGATGCGCGCTGATCGGCTGCTATCGATCCTGATGTACTTGCAGACGCGGGGACGGACGACGACCGATCGTCTTGCGCGGGAGTTCGAAGTCTCTAGGAGAACGGTCATCCGTGATCTATACGCCCTGCGCGTCGCGGGCTTCCCGGTCTACACGGAGCGAGGACCGCACGGCGGATGCTATCTCCACGAGGAGTACCGGAACACGCTGACGCAGTTGACCACCGATGAGATCGGAGTCCTGTTCCTCTCGAGCATTCAGCAGCCTCTCAAGGATCTCGGGCTCTCCGCCCGGCTGCGCGGTGCGCTGCTCAAGTTGACGGCGGCGATTCCAGAACCGCGGCAGGCGATGCGGAGCCGAATCTCCGAGCGTGTTCTGATCGATTCCGCTCCGTGGGCAGGGCGTTCAAGAGGGATCGATCACCTATCGATGCTTCATGCTGCGACCATGGAGAATCGGTGGGTGCGTGCGGCATTCGCACGGCCGTTCGGTGTGATGACCGATCGTCGAATCGCACCATACGGTCTGGTCGCCAAGTCGGGCGGTTGGTTCGTGGTGTGGGCGGGGGAAGACAGGAGGCTTCGCGTCGATCGCCTTTCGCGGGTCAGCCACGCTGAGATGGAGGAGGAGTGCTTCGAACGCCCCGAGGACTTCCACCTCGAAGCCTTTTGGTCTGCGTGGCAAACGCGCCAGGAGGGGGCTCGCCCCGCGCTTGATGTCATGCTTCGCGCACGGAGGACGGCGCTGCCGTATGTCCTGGACGCGCTTGGAGAAAGGCGGGGCGTCTTCCCTCACACGGTGGAGGATCGCGACGAATGGGTCGAGGTCGACGTGTCCTTCACGTCATTCGAGAGTGCGCGTCGGGAGCTGTTGGCACTGGGCGGGGCAGTCGAGGTGCTTCGTCCGAGAGCTCTTCGGGCTTCCATCGCCGACTTCGCTGATCAGATCTCCGGTCGTTACGCGGAGGAAGCTTGACTCGAAGGCACGGAACTCTCGGCGTAAAATCAGCGCCCGAGGAGGTACGCATGGATCTAGACAGGCTCGTCGCTTTGCTCGCCGGAGAGATCTCGGGTGTGCGCGCGAAACAGAGGGTGGAGGAGCTCACGAGATTTCACAGGATCCAGGCATCGCCCGGTTACAACGAGGCGCTTGAGCATGTGCAGGGCCTCCTTGAGGAGGCCGGCGTCGAATCGAAGGTGCATGCGTATCCGGCGGATGGCAAGTCGAAGACATATGAGTGGACGGCGCCTCCGGCATGGACCGTCCGCTCCGGGTCGCTGCGGCAGATCGAGCCGAAGAAGCGAGGGCTGGTCTCGTTCGACGAGGTTCCTCAGTCGGTCGTTGCACACTCACCGGGCGGCGGCTTCGAGGGAGAGCTGATCCACGTAGGCACCGGGATGGCGGACGGAGACTATACGAAGGCGGACGTCCGAGGGAAGTTTGCTCTCGCCTCAGGCCGGGCCTCCGAAGTTGAGAAGCGGGCCGGCGAGCGAGGAGCCGTCGGGGTTGTCATCTACCCGGACAGCGAGCGGGCGGCGGCGGACTACAACCTGGTGCAGTACCAGAGCATCTTCCCACGGGCCGAGGCGATTGCCGATCTGGTGCCGGCGTTCTCCATCTCGCGCCGTCAGGCAGATGACCTGCTGAAGGCGCTCGAACGCGGCACGGTCCGGCTGGCCGGCAAGATCGACGCGGAGTTCGTCGAAGGAGAGCTTCGCGTGCTGGAGGCCTTCGTGCGCGGAGAGGACCCCGACGCGGGTGAGGCCGTCCTGGTTGCCCACATCTGCCATCCGCGTCAGTCGGCAAACGATAATGCGTCGGGCAGCGGCCTGCTCGTCGAATTGGCGCGGGCGCTGCAGGCGCTGCGGGGAGATATCGGCCTGCGACACACAGTGCGCTTCGTCTGGGTCCCTGAGTTCTATGGCACCCTTCCGTGGTCTGTCGGCCACACGGAGGAGTTGAGGCGCGCGTACCACGTGCTCAACCTGGACATGGTCGGGCAGTCGCCGGACCTGATCGGAGAGCCGCTCCGGATCTCGCGCGTGCCGAATGCCACGCCGAGCTACCTGAACGCGTGCATCCCGCAGATCGCGGCGCGCGTGGCCGCGCTGGCGGTGACGGCGCCGGGCGGATCTAGCCGCTCGCTTCACTGGTTGTTTGAAGTGCCATGTGGAGGGAGCGATCACCTGGTCTTCGGGGCGGCGCCGCACCGTCTGCCGGCGGTGATGATCCATCACAATGATCCGTACTGGCACACGAGTTCCGATACCCTGGAGAAGGTCGATCCGACGCGGCTCGAGGAGGTCGGGATTCTGGCAGGGGCGTTGGCGCTCCTGCCGCTCGCGGCGGCGGAGTCCGGTCCCTTGATGCTGGAATGGCTTTTGGAGTATGGCGTTCGAGCGATTGCTCGGGCAAGCGGTCTCGCCCGTCAACTCGACCTTCGGCGAGGGCGAAGGCTTCTCGAGATCGCACTGCGGATTGAGGAGGACCGGCTCGACGACATGTCGGCCGCCATCCCGGGCGGCGTGGAACAGCCCTGCCTCGATCGTCACAAGGTGGCACTTCGCGGAGCGTGCAAGCACGCGCTCGGCCTCCTAACGGATGAGGGTGCCGCCGCCGGCCCGGCCGTCGCGGGGCAAAGACCTAGGCAGATCATCGATGGCCCGCTTGTCTACGCCGTGACCGAGCGACTTGACGAGGAGGAGACGGCCTTCTTCGATGAGAAGCTATCCGCCGAGCATCGCGCCGTGGCCCAGAGCCTTCTTGGCCTCTGTGACGGGACGCGCTCCGTCGAGGAGATCGGGCTTCAAATGATGCTCGAGTTCGACCGTGTCTTGTCGATGGACGACATCGAGCGGGGGATTGCGCTTCTCGTCAAGACCGGCTACGTGGAGCGCTAACGCGGGACGAAGCCGCGGTGGGAACGGCGCTACGATTCGGCTCGCCAGTCGTGGAGGAGCAGGCGGACAGAGCGCGCTTCTTCCAGCCGGGATTCGCTCCCGGTGAAGCCGCGGTAGGTCATCTGCGCGAGGTTCATCCCTGACTTCCTGAGGACATCGGCGAACTGAGCCTCGATACCGGACAGCATTTCGCGGAAGTCGTCCGCTGCGAAGCGCGTGTACCGATCGCGGAAGCAGATGAAGCGGCGATCGAATCGCGAGGCACGGCGTCTGGGGAGATCCCTTGGGTAATGACCGTAGCAGAGGAGCGCGATCGGGAAGGCCCACGGAGGCAGGTCGAACAACTCTCGATGCGTCTCCGCTTGCCCCATGATGTCGCCGACGTAGCAGGAGCCAATTCCGAGAGACTCCGCGGCGATGACCGAGTTTTGAGCTGCGATCAGTGCGTCGCAGCTAGACATCAGAAGATCCGATAGCTCGGGCGTTCGATAGTCGAGACCCTCTTGTCGGCGATGCGCGGGGACATCATTGATTTCGTAGTAGTCGAACCAGCGCTGCATGTCTGCCAGGAACAACAGAACAAGCGGTGCTTGCTCGATGAAACTGTGCCCGCACGTCTCCGCGAGTCGGGCCCTGCTCGTTGGATCTGCAATCTCGATGATCGAGTAGAGCATCATGTTCCCCGCGGTGGGCGCGCGCATGGCGCTCTCGAGGATCCGGTCCCGATCTTCGGGTGCGACCTCTCGCTGCGCGTAGCGGCGAAGGGACATCCTGCGGTTGATCAGCTTGAGAGTCTCGTTCACGTCGGACCTCCCTGGAGCCTCCGGATGCGAAGAGTATGACGGAAGGCCTCCGGGGCTGTCAGCGGGTCCTGGGGCAGCTACAATTGAGAAGGAGTCGAAAACCTGAAGCACATCTCGCGCGGGCGGAGACGGCAATACGCCTCGCGGCTTCCACCACGGAGAAACATGCAGGCGGTTTCACCATGGACGCTGCCCGCCGGTCTCGTCTTCTCAGGCGCGGATTTCATCGGTCGGATGCTACCGGCTGATTCGCCCGTCTTCGCCTCGAAGGTTCGGCGCCAATCCTCGTCTTACTGGATCTTGAGGACACACGAACCGAGTGTCCCTCCTTGAGTTGACACATTCGCGGTGAATCCGGGCTAGCCTGGCAAGCCGAGCGCCCCGCCGGCTGAGCCCGGTTGCAGCAAAGCGGCATGATAAGGAAGGGGGCAAAGGGCAGAACGATCAATCCTGTCACGGAAGGCGCAGGAACTCCAGTTCGCCTTCGCAAAGGTCGAGCATGAGCGGACGTTGCTCCTCTTCGATCGCCGTGATCAGTTCCGTGACCCGCGGCGCGACATAGGCGTAGCACTCCTCTCCTGAAACGAAGCCGTCAGAATCTCCTACATCGTCTGCTGCCCCGCCCAGAGCCTCGAGAAGGGCGTACGTGAACACACCGTGGCCTAGGGCAGCAGACTCCCACGAGTACTCCGCCTCGCGTGACGCTGTAACAGCGACGATGCGCTTCGTCAGGGAGTCTAGATCCTGGGGGCGCGTTTGCGGCAATCGCCGGAAATCGGCCGACCAATCGGCTGCCCACTCGCTTGCGGCGGGAACCTCGGTGGCCTCGCCCAGGTGTCCGCCAGAGAAGCACGAGTCGATCATCACGACGATGCGGCTCATCGGGACGTTCGCAAGCTGCCGCTCGAGCGCGTCGTCGGAAATGTAGGCGCTGTCGTAGAGATAGAGCACCTCGTCGTAGCCATCCGCTTCTTCGTACGGCTGATCGTCGGGAACTCGCCCTCCGTGCCCGGAGAAGAACAGAAACAGCAAATCGTTCTCGTCTGCACTATCAAGATCGGCCAGAGCGGCGGCGAGATTCCATGTTGTGGCCTCTGTATTGACCAGGAGAGCGATGTTCTGGGAGTCCCAACCCGGAGAAGACAGGAGGGATTGGCGGATAGCGCGGGCATCATCGTCCACGAAATGCAAGCACGGCGCATAGTAATAGGTTGCGATTCCCATGACGATTGCGTAGTTCGTCGAAGGGAGTACAGACACCGGTTGCTCCGTCGAGTTGACTCTTCCACCGTCATCTTCCACGGTCAGTCGTACTACGTAAGTCCCGGGCTGCGCGTACATGTGGACGGCGGACGCTCCCTGCCCGAGCATGCCGTCGCCGAACTCCCAGTAGTACTCCTCAAGACTTCCGTCGGGGTCGTAGGAATCGAGAGCGTCAAAGGTCACTTCAAGCGGAGCTACGCCCTCTTGCGGCGAAGCTAGAAACGCCGCATGAGGAACGCGGTTGAGCAAGAGCGAGCACGAAGCTACCCCCAAGGAGCAACCTACAATGACTATGGTAGCCAACCATCGCCAAGGCCACTTCGCTTGCGCCGTTCCTACGGATGCAGATGGACACTGCTGTGAACGAGGCTTCACGCTGGTCGACCCTATCTCCGCCGCACTCAGAGGCGAGCTTGCACAAGAGGACTCAGGGACATGATCGTGACGGGCTTCCTAGTTCTGTAGCTGTACGTTCCAGCCGAAGCCGATCAAGCCGCCGATGCTCCAAGTTCCGCTGATGCCTCGTTCGGAGAAATCTAGGGTCCCGCTCAGTACGCGACTCCCTGGGAATGCCAGGGTCACCTGACTTCCAGTTAGGGAGGCGGACGTAATCACCAACGAAAGACCGCCGAAGTTGCCTGTGCCACCGATTCCCCCGCTTGCGGAGTGTTGGATGAACAGGGTCAGGGACAGCGGAAATCCGCCGTCGTCAAGGGTTCCGCTCCAAACGCCGTCGAGGCTCGGTCGCACGGTGATGCTCTTCGACACTTGTGCCTCATTGCCCGAGCTGTCTTTCACCGTAAGACGGACGGTGAAGACTCCGCTGCGCTGATACTTGTGCGTGGGGTTCGCCGCGGTGGACGTGCCGGAATCGCCGAAGTCCCACGACCACGACGTCACGGCTCCTCCACCCAGGAATCCCTTGTCGGTCGAAAGGTCCGTGAACGTCACGTCGGATCGAGCCAGCGGATCGGACGGTGTCCAGGTGAAGTTCGCGGTCGGCGGCGGATCCAGCGTTGCACATCCAGCCAAAGAGAGAACGAGAATCGACAGTACCCCGAGTTTTGCCCATTGAGACGAACGCATGTGTCCCTCCTCCTTGAAACGGGCATTATAGCGTCACTGCCGGCGCGGTTGAAGCGGAGTCTTGCCCGTTTCCGAGGCCTTCCTCGCGCACTCTCCTAGTTGTCACTACGAGTCTGGATCTCGATGATGTGGTAGCCGAACTGCGTTGCGATGGGGCCGTGGATCTCGCCAATTGCCTCGTTGAACACAACTCGGTCGAACTCTGGGACCATCTGCCCTGGCGAAAACTCTCCCAGGTCGCCGCCCGATTGCCCGGAAGGGCAAGTCGAGTGCTCGGCCGCGAGACGTTCGAAGTCCGCTCCGTTCTCGAGTTGCCGGATCAGTTCCTGACACTGCTCTTCGCTGTCGACCAGGATGTGTCGTGCTGTTGCCTTTGCCATTGCTTCCTCCATCGCGTTACGGGATTCACGTATCGCACGAGCGACCGCGGGCGAGATGTTAGTCGGTGTGAAGTGGGTTTTCAGGTGATGCGGCGCGACTACGCGATTCGAGATCCAACAGGTACCGATTCCGCTTGGACGTCCTTCGCCGTGGCTCATGTCGGGCGATCTGGGGCTTCTCAGTTTCTTCGCGGGAGTCCTCCCGTTGCTCTCGCGGAGGTCCGCCCGGGCAAAGCGGTTGACTCACTCTCGATTAGTACGTAGGATACAGGGAAACACGTTCTATGAGAACAGGGGATGGCTCTTAGCACAAGGCGAGGCCAGTTCGTCGGAGCCATCGGCGCGCAGGCGTTGACCGAGGCAGGCATGAGCCGAATCGAATGCGATATCTGTGGGAAAGAGATCCGTAGCGGGTCGGGCCTCTTCGTTGTGGCGCACTGGGGAATCCTTGTTCGTCCGTATTGCGCCGGCTGCTATGCAGGAAGGGAGAAGCCCTACTGGCATCACTCTCGAACGGGGAGCATTTCGCTTAACTCAAACAGAATGACATGGGGGCTCGCCACAAGCTTGGCGATGTGGCTTGTCGTGATCTTCATCATTCAGGGGCGTCCCGACAGATGGGTTCTCGTGGTCGTAGGAGTTGCCGTGGCATGGTCGGCGATCCTACGCGTTTACTCGTACTTCAGGTACGAGAGAAACCTAGCCTGAAGAGATCGGGCTTCTCGTCCGACTACTCCATACGCTCAGCCTTCCGAGTTTCCGTTCAAAGGCCTAACGCGCCGTTTCCCGGCCGGTTCTCTTGCGCCTCGTCTCGTGCAGTGCGGCAAGCGCTTTCTCGATCTCCTCATCGGTCGGCTTCCGGCGCAAGCGTCGTTCGAGTTGTTTGACGACTCGTTCCCGTTCTCGCTTCTCTTCGCGTCCCATGTTGCCTCTTCTCGATCTGTCGGTGTGAACACCCATTATGCGCGTACGGGGGCTCCTAGGGCGAGTACCGCGTAGAATGGTTTCTCGAAGGAAGGAGAGACCATGCCCGAATCGCCGGAGATCACGTGTCGCGCACGCGAGATGAAGGCGCAGCTGGTCGGCCGGACGATATCCGGGATCGAAGTGCTGCAGCCGAAGTGCCTCAACGTGACCGTCGACGAGTTCGAGAAGGGCCTGGTCGGCGCGGAGATCCGCGATGTGACCCATCACGGCAAGTGGCTGATCGCCGAAACGACGAACGGCGACTTCCTCTTGAACCTGGGCATGGGCGGCGAGGTGCTCCTGGTGCCGCACGACGAGATGCCCGAGAAGTGGCGGGTTCGCCTTGACTTCACTGACGGTCAGTCGCTGGCGATCAACTTCTGGTGGTTCGGCTACACACATTACGCGCCGCCAGGCGGATTGGAGAGCCACTCGCTCTCTGCGGTTCTCGGGCCGAACGCGCTTGACGTCTCCCTGAAAGACTTCCGTGCGCTGCTGGCAGGCCGACGGGGACGGATCAAGAGCTTCCTGCTGGATCAGAAGCGGATCGCCGGAATCGGGAACGCCTACGTCCACGACATCCTCTTCCGCGCGAGGCTGCATCCGCTCCGGACCATTCCGACGATGTCGGACGGGGATATCAAAGGGTTGCACCAGGCGATCCGTACCGAATTCACGCGGAGCATCAAGAAGAGGGCCGCGGCCTACGAACTCGACATCTTTGGGAGGCCCGGTGGTTTCTCCGCTGAAGACCTCTTGGTCGGCTATCGCGAGGGAAAGTCATGTCCCGAGTGCGGCACGACGATCGAGAAGATCAAGACCGGATCGACGTCGAGCTTCATCTGCCCGAGCTGTCAGCCGCTGGTGAGGAGCTAGCGGATCGGGGTTGCCGCCAGGAATCGGGCGGTGATTTCGCCCATGACCCGATCCTGCTGTGTGGGGCGGCGCATCGCCAACAGGGCACGGCGGCGATCTCGCCCGGACAGCAGTAGATAGAAGGCCAGGAAGATTCTCACCTTGGCGAGCGGTAGTTCCGGATGCGCCTGGATCCCCCAGATCGGCCGATCTCCGTAGCGGATGACATGCGTCGGGCAGTCGCACGAATGGGCGAGAACGCGCCACGGCGGCGGCGGGCCAGCGACCTCGTCGAAGTGGTACGAGAAGACGTGCCATGGATCGGGCGCATCAAGGAGCAAGTCGTCAGACTCTCGCCTTTCCAGCGCGATCCAGCCGATCTCCGGCTTGGGTGACCGAGTCAGGTGTTCCGGACCGGAGAGCGCATAGACGAGTATCTGGTGACCGAAGCAGGAGCCAAGGATGGGAAGGCCGCGATCTGCCGCCTCGCGGATTGTGCTCGCCTCTCGCGCAAACCACGGTTCCGGCCGAAGAATCGAAGCCTCGGAACCGGTCAACAGAAGGTGCGTGTGGCCGTCCAGCGGCGGGATCGGTCGGCCGGATGGGACGTTGACTACGTCGACGGATGCTGAGCGAAGGTAGGGCCTCCAGTGCCAAGGCGGACGGAAGACGAGGCGGTGGACCGCGTTGTCGAGCAACAGGAGGCGCGTTCGCATGCGGAGAGTCTATCCGATCACCCTGGCTGCATGGAGATCGTGCGTTGGTTCGCCTTGGCTCGGTTTCGCACGAAACGTGATGTGCGTCACATTCGGAGTCCCTCGCGCTCGGAAGCAGTGGGTCGTAGACTTTGCCCGTTGGAGGGAGATCGATGATCCGAGAGACTGAGCCGTTGACGCTTGTGATCATGGCCGCAGGCATGGGTAGCCGTTTCGGGGGCGTGAAGCAGATCGAGCCGGTTGGCGAGCACGGCGAGCTGATCATCGACTACTCGGTCTACGATGCGATACGCGCCGGCTTCGAGCGGATCGTCTTCGTCGTGCGAGACGAGATTGAGCGAGCTCTCAGGGGCCGCTTCGATGCTGCGTTGGAGAGCCGATGCGAGGTGTCCTATGTTCACCAGCGACTCGAGGACCTTCCAGCTGGATTCCGCCCCCCTGCCGGTCGGGCCAAGCCGTGGGGCACGGGACAGGCTGTCCTCGCGTGTCGCGACGTCCTCCGAGGACCCTTCGCCGTGATCAACGCAGACGATTTCTACGGGAGACATGGGTATGAGCTCCTCGCGGCATTCCTGGCGGGCGGATCCGGAGAGCATGCGGTAGTCGGCTTTCCGATTGCCAACACACTGACCGAGTACGGAACGGTCTCTCGCGGCATATGCGAGGTCAGCGAAGATGGCTACCTGGCGTCGATCATCGAAAGGAAGCGCGTCGCCTATCGAGATGACGCGATTGCCTACACGGAGGGCGGCGACCGGTGGCACGCGATCGCGGGAGATGCGGTGGCTTCGATGAACATGTGGGGATTCTCCGCGGCGATGATGTCGGCGCTCGAAGTCCGCTTCGAGTCGTTCCTGAAGGCGCATCTCGAGGAGACGGGAGCGGAGTTCTTCATCCCAGGCGTCGTCGGTGACATGGTGGCCGAGTCGTGCGCTCGTGTCCGTGTTCTCCAATCGCCGGATGCGTGGTTTGGGGTAACCTATCGTGAGGACTTGGCTCGGACGCGAGACGGCATCGGGCGACTCGTCGACTCTGGCGCATACCCTGCGCTACTGTGGGGCTGATCGATGATCCAGACGGATGAGCTCACGCGGAGTTTCGGACGACGGCTGGCCGTCGATCGGCTCTCGATCGAGATCGGCGAAGCCGAGATTGTCGGACTTCTAGGCCCGAACGGCGCCGGGAAGACGACGACGCTCCGGATGATCGCCGGGATCATCGCCCCTTCCTCCGGACGTGCGCGCATCGAGGGGATCGATCCGCAAACGGAGGCCGCACGTGTGCACGAGTCGATCGGATTACTGACCGAATCGCCCGGCTTCTACGAGCGATTCTCGGCGGAACGGAATCTCGCCTACTTCGCCCGGTTCTACTCTGCTGTCGACGTGGGAGACGCTGTCGGAAGCGCGCTCGACCTCGTGGGGCTCGCGAAGCGGGCTAGGGATCGCGTCGGCACGTTCTCCAAGGGTATGAAGCAGCGGCTGGCGCTCGCCCGAGCACTGATTCACGAGCCGAAGGTTCTCCTCCTCGACGAGCCGACGGCCGGACTTGATCCGGAAGCGGCGAAGGATCTTCGTGTCCTGATTCTCGCTTTCAAGAGGGAAGGCCGGACGATCCTTCTCTCCACACACAATCTGACCGAGGCGGAGGAGTTATCCGATCGGATTGCCGTGCTGCGGACGCGGCTCGTCGCCCTCGATACTCCGGCCGCTCTTCGGAAGCTCCAGGATGCACCTGCCATCCGGATCAAGGCTGCGCAATGGGATCGCGCCAAGATATGCACGATCGAAGCTGAGCCGTACGTCCTCGACGTGTCCGAGGAGGTCGACGGCGTCGTTCGTTTCCACCTTGCGAACGCGGAGCGAGATCGGTCGCGATTGGTCGCGCAGCTCGTCGAAGCAGGGATCGAGATCCTCGAGGTTGGAGAAGAGACACGAACTCTGGAAGAGGTCTACCTCGGACTGGTCCGTGAGGGGGCGCCGTGATCCGACGGATCGGCAATGTCTTGCGCAAGGAGTGGATCGGGATGGCGTCGACGCCGTCGAGTCTACTGTTTGCCGTTGTGATCCCGCTGCTTCTTGTTGCGCAGGCGGTCCTCCTGTCATGGATCCTTCCGCGATTCCTCGCACCCGGCACGCTGGGGCTCGAGGTGCCCGGCGCCGATGCCCTGACAGAGGCGGAGCGGTTCCGCGTGCTGATCCTCTCACAGTTCCGGTTCTTCGTGCTTCTGATCCCGGCGATGATCGCCAATGTCTTCGCGACGCTCTCGATCGTCGAAGAGAAAGTGACGCGAACCCTCGAGCCCCTTCTAGCGACGCCGGTTCGGACGTGGGAGCTTCTTGTGGGTAAGACGCTGTCTGGTGCGATCCCCGCGTTTCTCATCGCGTGGGCGAGTGCGGCGCTGTTTGTCCTGTGCGGCGTGCTGCTCGGCTGGAGCTCGCTTCTTCAGTACGTGCTGACGCCGTCCTGGTACCTGTCCTTGTTTCTCCTGACCCCGGCCGTCTCGATCATGAGCTTCGTGCTCGGTGTGATCGGCTCGTCGCGAGCGAGCGACGCCAAGAGTGCCCAGACTCTCGCTGTGATCGTCGTGATCCCGATCTTCGCGCTGATTGCGATCCAGGTGACGGGCTTGGTCTGGCTCACGCCGTTCCTCACGGGCCTCGTGGCCCTAGGGCTAGCAATCGCCGACGTTCTGCTCGTCGGCGTGGCGGCGCGCCTGTTTGCACGCGAATCGATCGTGACTCGATGGGGCTAGCCAGGCTGGCTGAGATGCCGCGTGTCGAGTAGCATTCGCGCGACCTGACGCGGGGCGGTGCGATGAGGGACTTTTTCCGGCGGAACCGACGCTTGTTCGTGTTCCTCGTCGTCGCGAACTTCCTCCTGCAGTTCGGGCACCGGATTTGGTCCGCGACCTTCAATAACTTCGCCGTCGAACGGATCGGCATCGGTCCGGACATGGTGGGGTGGATCCAGAGCGTGCGAGAGATCCCGGGGCTCCTCGCGATCGGACTGGCGCTCCTGGCGCTCGTCTTCTCCGAGCTGCGCATTATTGCCGTGAGCATCATGCTTCTCGGCCTGGGGATCTTGCTAACGGGGCAGGCAACGACGATTCCCATGCTCCTCGGCGCGACCCTCGTGATGAGTTTCGGGTTCCACTTCTTCGGCCCTGCCGCCAACGGTGCGTTGATGATGAGCACGAACAAGGCGCAAGCGCCTCGCGTGCTCGGTTGGATGCGCACGATCGCCGCCGGAGCCGGCGTGCTGGGGACGGCGATCATCCTCTTACTGGTCGAGCGCATTGGCTACGAAGCTCTCTTCCTAACGGTTGGCGGAGTCCTGATCGCGGGGGGGTTGATCCTCATCCCTCTCGGATCGAAGGGGCACAAGCTTCGCGGGCGCCGCAAGGCGCGGTTTCGGAAGCAGTACTGGGTGTTCTATGTGCTCGCCTTCCTGGCCGGGAGCCGTCGGCACATTCTAACGACCTTCGCCCCGTTCCTGCTCGTGAAGGACTTCCACGTAGCGGTGCAGGTGATGTCCCTCCTCTACCTTGCCAACGCGCTGATCAACACGTTTGCCCACCAGCTGATCGGGCGAGCCATCGTGCGGATAGGGGAGCGCTGGATGCTCACGATCGCGTACGCGACCTTGATCCCGGTGTTCCTCGGGTACGCGCTCGTATCGTACTTGCCGATCCTGTTTGGGTTGTTTGCGCTCGACAACGTTCTGTTCAGCTTCAACGCGGGGCTAACGACGTACATCCAGAAGATCGCCGTGTCGCCGGACGAGCTGACGAGCAATCTGGCCGCGCAGGAGGCGATTGGACACGTCGCGGCCGTGTTCATGCCCGCGTTTGGTGGAATCCTCTGGGCCCTGCTCGGGTCGCGGGTGCCTTTCCTGATTGGCGTGGGAATCGCGGTCGTCTCTGTGATCTTCGCTCAATGGGTGCGGGTTCCGCGTGACCTTGGGCCGGGTGAAACGTCTTCGGCCGCGCTGAGGACGCGTGTATGATCTACGAAAAGGAGTCTCGAGGAACGCATGCATGATGTGACGATCAAGCCGCTCAGAGTGGAGGCCGCAATCGGGCCGGAGGAGACCGCCGGGCGCTCGCCAGGTTCGTTCGTGGTAGACCTTCTGGAGACGAGCGGGGTCACTCCGCAGAGCGGGGACGTTCTCGTCGTCAGTTCGAAGGTCGCTTCCTTCTTCGAGGGGGGCTTGGTTCGCCTGGAGGCCATACGCCCGTCACGGAAGGCGCGATGGCTTGCGCTGGTTTTCGGCAAAGACCCACGGAAACTCCAAGTGCTGATGGAGACGGGGAAAGTGCTGGTTGTTGTCCCGCTGAAGTGGATCCTGAGGATTCCAAGTGTACGGCGTATGATGATCGAGCGCTCGGCGAACCCGGAAGCGATGATCGAGGGATACAGTCGGATCAACAACCACACGTTCATCGTGCGTGCCCACGCCGCCTACCTCGACGAAGCGGGCATCGACCACACCAATTCGCCGGATGGGTACATCAGCGTTCTTCCGCCGAATCCCTGCGCGACGGCGGCCAGTATCCGGGATGCCGTGCGGGAGCGGTTTGAACAAGAGGTCGCTGCGATCATCACCGACACGGTGACCAGTGTCGGTCGCTTGGGCTCGCAAGATGTGGCGATTGGCTACGCCGGGATCGATCCCATGACGCGAGCCACGTTCAGCGAAGACCTGTTTGGCGTTCCGAGGTCCGGCGGGATCGACCTGGTGATCGACTCCATTGCTGGGATGGCGGGGCTCGTGATGGGGCAAACGACGGAGCGAACGCCCGCCGTGCTCGTCCGCGGCCTCTCGTACAAGCCGGAGCGACCGGAGGATGTCGGTCGCGGCATGAGAACTCTCAGTTGGCCGGAAGATGAGCAGTGGCGCATGGTTCTCTACGGTGCCTTGGCGACTGCGTGGTTTCGCGTGGCCAACCTTCTGACTTTCCAGCGCTGGCCGAAGCGGACGCGTTCACCGTAAACCGAGTCGTTCCCCCGCCGCGCCGAACACGTCCTCGAAGGCTTCCGCGCGGCGCCACACTTCCACTGTGCTGTCACTACGAATGGCGACCTTCGCCGGTCGTGGGAAGCCGCAGCTGTGCGAAGCGAAGTGATCGGCGCCGTACGCGCCCGTGTGATAGAGAGCCAGTCTCTCCCCTCGGCTCGGGATCCGATTCAGCGAGACCTTGGCCTTGCTGATCATGTCTCCGGAGAAGCAAAGGCGTCCGGCGAGGAAGGCTTCGCCCGGGCGGTCGTCTTCTCGCAGTGGCAGCACGGCGGCGGGGAAGATGTCGGGCGAGATTAGGTTGGTCCCATGGTTGTTGATCCCGAGATCGAGCGAGACCACGGGGTGGCCGAGCACCGTCTTGACGCTCATGACCTCGCACAACGTGACACCGGCCGTGGCCATCAGCGAACGTCCCGGCTCGACGATCAAGGTGGGAGATCCGAGGTCGCTCAGTCGCTGGACGGTCGTGCGGTCGTCCTCGAACTGATGTCTCAAGAGGTGCTCGAACATTCGGCTCTGCGGATGCTCCGTCCAGTAGGACTTTCCACGCCATCGCGGGTCAACCGAGGCAGCGGAGGATAGGTGTTCGTATCCCATCGGGCGGTCGTTCCAGGTGACGGCTCCGGCAACGTCCGTCGCGCCGTGCAGGCGATCGAGAAGCCGACCGGTGAAGCGATTCCACATGGCTTCGCCGAGAAAGCGGACCGGGAACCCGCCGCCGACATCGATCATCCGGATCGGAAGGCCGACGCTGACGGCCACCTCGATCAACTGGAAGAAGCAGCTGAGGAGACGCTCGTATCCTGATGGATCGGCGATTTGCGTCCCGATGTGCGCCGAGACCCCGGCGAACTGGAGCGTCTCCGCCGCGCGCAGACGTGCGAAGACAGCCTCCGCCTCGTCGACGTGAAAGCCGAACTTCGTCCAGTCTGATGCGGTGGTCTGGTCGTCCGATGTGAGGCCGGAGAGGGGCATACCGCGGAACCGGACGAGGATCGTCGGAGAACGGCCCTGTTCGCTCGCGATCGTCTCGAGACGATCCAGCTCAGTCTCGTTGTCGACGGCGATCAGGGCATCTGCGTCGATGGCGCGAGCCAGATAGACATCCGACTTCGCGTTTCCGTTGCACGTGATCCGGTGCGGGTCGATCCCCTCCTCGATCGCGGCACGCAGCTCGTGCTCGGATGCGGCATCGACGCCGAGTCCCAGCCGGCTCGCAGCGCGGATGGCGCCACGGCATGGGTTGGACTTCACCGCGAACGCGACGATCGTGTTCGGGTAGAGAGACGATGCGACCTCCTGAAAGGCTCGCGCGTTCTCCTGCATCTCATCGAGGAAGAGAAGGTGAAGTGGGAGACTGAACCGATCGAGCGCAGTCTCGATCGACGGCGCATGGATATTCAGAAGGGCATCGAGCCTGCTTGTAGTTTGATCTTCACACATCGTCCGCTCCTTGGAGGCTTCCGCCGGGAGATGGTACGTGAACGGGCGATTCCTGTCAGCGATCTCTGCCCGGCGAATGGAGATCATCCTTCAGACAGCTGTCCGTAACGGAACTTACAGAGACTGCACGGCAACGATCGCGAGGTATATGGATGGAAGTCTTGACCAGAAGGCGACTTCGCTCGATCGGCTGTTCCGACTGAGCCAGGCAGTTCAAGAGATGCTCGCCGAGCGGCCCGCTGAGGAGGTCGACGTCCGGCGACAGATGTCCGAGCAGTCCCCTTCTCGATTGGGCTCTTGTCGGTAGCCAGGGCCCGTGCTATCCTGGCTGCAGGATAAGGAGGTAGGCGATGCCCTTCATCACGATCGAGATCACGGCTGGGATGCTCCTCGCATTCTTCTGGGCGTTCTGGGTCTTCGCGTTCGCGGGCTGGTGGTGCGGCGGCGGGTGCTAGGTCGCCGCGTCGTGCGGACGCAGCTGAGACGGCAACTAGAGGGAAGAATGAGGATTGGCCCCTTGGGGAGGGCGCTGTGGGTGTCCTCCCTTCTTGCTTTTCTTGTTTCGGGAGTCGCGCTCGGTGACGACCGCGCGCAGTTCGCGCAGGAAACGGGGCTGGACATCGATCTCGTGAATCTCATCCAAGTGGACGTGGATGGGACGGAGCTGACGATCGTTTTCGTGTTCATCAACGAGCGAACGTTCGAGAGCAAGATCTCTTCCTCGCTGCGCGCCGCGCTGCTTCCGTATCTTGGGCGAAACGCCCTCTACGTGAATCCGAACGTCAAGTCCGTCGTCTCGCAGTTTCCGTTCGATCCCCTCGGAGTGTCTGTTCAAGTTGCAGGCGAGCCGCCCATTACCCTCGGACTCGATGGTTGGTCGGAGATCACGCCCGGGTTCCTTCAAGGTCGATTCGAAGTGAATCCGGCGGGCGCGTCGCAAGGTTCGGGAGCGGAGGGTGTCGTGGTTCTCGGCGATGCGATCGAAGAGAACGCGCCGTTTGATGTGATCTACGAAGGGCGGCGCACGACGTTCACGATCTCGACCGTTGCGGCGGCGTCCGGGGCGATCGCGGGAGGCCCGTCCGCGGCGACGACCTCGCATGACCCAATTGAGATTCCGCTTCTCGGAGACGTGACCTCGCTTGAAGAGATTCTGGCATCGCCCGACTTCTCCTCGGAGTCGATGGCCGCGCTCCTGGGCATCGATACCGACGACGTTCGAGCGGCCGAGATTACGTTCCTCAACGACGAGATCCTACGACTTCTGTACGTACGCCTAGAGGAGGGGACTCGCGTCAGCGCTCTGGGAGTCGACTTGATCGCCACGCTCGACCCGCTGATCGGTACCGGCGCGGTGATGGTCTGGGCGCACTCGTCGACCGGCGTGGCCTTCTCTCCCTGGAACTTCTTCGCCCAGCAGTCGGAGACGAACTACCTCTTCTTCAGCTCCGCGTCGTTCGTGGACCTGACGCCGGGCTTCACCCGCACTGGTCGCCTCGAGGCGAATCAATTGTCGGCGGGCGTGATCCGGCTGCCGAAGGGCATGATGCCGGACCTTCCGTACGCGCTCTTCTACGGGACGACAGGAGTGGACTTCCCCTGAGTCGGGGGACCTGCTCCGAGCCAGGAACCGACGCTCCGGTCGGGAAGCTGGCGGATGGGAGAACGCCATGACGCTCATTCTCGCTTCCGCGTCTCCGCGTCGCAGGGAGCTTCTCACACGGATCACAGGTGACTTCGAAGTTGTGGCGCCACTCGTCAGTGAGTGCACATCTGGCGATGCGGCGGGTCGGGTTCTCGCTTCGGCGTGTGCGAAGGCGCGCGATGTCGCGTCCCGGCGAGCGGGCGTGATCGTCGGGGCGGACACGCTCGTCGTTGTGGATGGAGAGGTGCTCGGAAAACCCTCATCGAGAAGCGATGCCTCGCGGATACTCCGAAGGCTGAGCGGGCGGGAGCACTCGGTCTTCACCGGTCTGTGCGTGCTGAGCTCGCCCGCTGGCTTGGAGCGAACCGCCGTCGAGGAGACACTCGTACGCTTCCGTGATCTCGGCTGGGACGAGATCACGGACTACGTAAGCTCCGGCGAGCCGGACGGCAAGGCCGGGGCCTACGCGATTCAAGGGCAGGCGGCGCACTTCGTCGAGCGGATCGATGGCGACTACACCAACGTGATCGGCCTTCCACTCTCTCGGCTTGTCCTCCTCTTGCGGGAGGTGGGGCTTCCCGTGTAGCCTCACGCCACCCAGGGCCAGCGATCCAATCCTCTGCCCTCAAATGCTTGAAGGAGATTGACGATGAGCGACAAGCGGAAGCACAGCATCCACACGATTCATAAGATGAAGGCGGACGGCGAGAAAGTTGCTTGGCTGACGGCCTATGACTACCCAACCGCGGCGTTCGCCGAGGCGGCGGGGATGGACATGCTCCTCGTCGGCGACTCGCTCGGCATGTGCGTGTACGGGTACTCGGGCACGGTTCCGGTCACGATGGATCAGTGCATCGTTCACTGCGAGGCGGTGCGGCGCGCGGCGCCGAACACGTTCGTTATGGGCGACATGCCGTTCATGAGCTACCAGGTCAGTGACGAAGAGGCGGCTCGGAATGCGGGTCGGTTCCTGAAGGAAGCGGGCGTTGATGCGGTCAAGCTCGAGGGCGGCCTGCGCGTGATCAGCCGGATCGAGGCGATTCTCGATGCGGGCATCGTCGTCTGCGGCCACATCGGGCTGACGCCGCAGAGTTCCGGGCAGCTTGGCGGGCACAAGGCACAGGGAAGGACGATTGCGTCGGCGCGCATGCTGATCGAGGATGCGTTGGCGATCGAGGAGGCTGGCGCCCAGATGCTGTTGCTTGAGGCCGTACCGCCGGAGGTCGCCGGGCTCATCGCGCGGAAGCTCTCGATCCCGGTCCTGAGCATCGGCGCCGGCGCGGAGTGCGACGGACAGCTCCTGATCGTGTCCGACCTGATTGGCCAGTTCCAGGCGTTCACGCCGAAGTTCGTCAAGAAGTACTGCAACGTCGCCGCGGTGGTCACGGAAGCGATGCGAGCCTACGTCTCCGACGTCAAGGCCGGTGCGTTCCCGACCGACGAGCACTGCTACCACATGCTCAAGGACGAGGCGGGCAAGTTCGACGGCCTGGTCAGAGAGTACGAGTGAATCGGCAAGGAGGAAGGGATGACTGATCTGCGCGGACGACTGGCAATCGGAGAGAACGTAGTCCGGGAGATCAACGGACTTCTGCTCGATCCGAACTCAGAAGTGATCAACGAGTTCCTTCGCGTCGTCGAGAAGCATGGGGGGCCCGAGCAGATCAACGCGGAGGCGGCCGAGGCGAGGGAACTTGAACATCTGCTCCGCCGTCTGAAGGAGTCCGGGTCACCGTATCTCGCAGATGTCGAGTGGCTGATCGAGCAGCGCGATCGCGGCGCGTTCATCTCGATTGCCGACTTCCGGAAGAAGGTTCTCGGGGGCCGCGCGGAGGGGATGGCCTTCGACGAGGCGAAGCCTGTGACGCTTGAGATCAGCGCGCTGCAGTTCTTCCCCTGGCTGATCGCCGAAGCGAAGCAGGCGATCGGAAACGGTGAGCTGATGCCCGGACGCTACATCCGCGTGCGAAGCATGGCGGAGCAGGTAGCGGATAATGGGGACACGCTCGCCGTAGCCGCGGCGATGCAGGTCGTCGGTGCAAGCTACGTGGAAACGCTGGACACGAAGGGCACCGACGGCTCCAACATCCATCTTGGCGGTCCGGCGACGATTACCGGGTATTTTGGAGGGGTGGGGCAGCCGAACGAGCATGCGCTCCAATGGGTCGACGAGTTCCTGGGCTACTACACGAAGTACGGGATTCGACAGGTACTCAACATCAATCCGGGGACGGTGCTCCTCGGGTACCTTCTGCACAAGCTTGGCATCGACATCGAGTTCAAGATTTCCGTCTACATGGGGAACGACAACCCATACGCAGCGTTGTGGACCCTTCTCGGAGCCAAGCTCTTCTCACGAGGGGATGGGACGACCTCACTGGTTGGCTTCAACTGGGCGAATTCGGTCGACAATGCGACCATCGAGAAGGGCGCGCAGATCCGCAAGAGACTCGGCCTTGAGGATGTCGTTCGCTTTGAGCATCACGTCACCGAGACCCAGAAGTCGATCGTCATTCAGCCGTACGACCGAACTGACGAGCTCGTTGTGCTGGCGGATCATGTCGCCAACATCTCTGCGAAGCACGAGGGTGGGACGCCTGAGATCGATGCGGAGCGCGAGCACCCGACGGACATCCTAGACTACTTCTTGCCCAAAGCTGAGATCGAAGCGCAGGGGCTGATGTCGGCGATGGAGCGCAACTACCTTGACAAGCACGACGCACTGAATCGCACGGCCGAGGCGTTGACGCGGAAAGGGCTGAGCTTCGTCGCAGCACCGAGCCTTCACCGGTGAGCCGGCGCGGGCGACCGCGATGGTGGGGAAGGGCGGCGAATCGCCGCATGGAAGCGAACTAGGAGCGGGCATCAGATTTGGCTTTGCCTTCCTGAGAGCATGGCGCCGCTGGAACTGAGGCGGGCCAATCGGAAGCTTCATCTCAGATGACATGCACGCGCAGCCGATGCCCTTTGCAGAGCCGCCCTGCGGCGCAGCAGAGGGGCTGCGCCTGGTCAAGCCGCACTTCACGTGTGAACCCCTCGGATCCACAGACCATGCGCCAGACGTCCGTTGTGGCGAGATGCCAGCGCGACCTTTCAGTCTCGGTCCGGGTAGACCTGCCTACTTCTTCCGCTCCTGTCGATCCAGATACTGGAGGATCGCTTCGACGACGAGGTAGTTGATGGAACGGTCGACTCTCTTGGCGAGACGCTCGAGCCGTTCGATCGGTTTCCTGTCGAGTTTGCTTTTTGGGATGTAGATCGACAAGGTCGTGACTTCGCTCTTGCGGACCACCTCGCTCACCTCCCTTTGGCGCCGAAAGGCCCTAAGACATCTGGTAGCCTACAGCAAACAACGGGTTCAGGACAAATCGGGGGAGACATCAAAGGAATGAGGGAGGTCCTGGGCGGAACCTCCCTCCATCAACTCCTCACCGAGTGCGTATGCGCAGGGATTCCTAGCGCACGACGAAACGGAAGGTGTAGTAGTTGATCGTTCGACCTTCGCAGCACGAGGTCATCTTGCCCATCCGCGGAGCCAGATCTTCCTTGCATGGATCGGAACTCACGGGTCGAGGCGCCTGGGTAGGGCAGACGCTCGGCCGTGCGTCGCCGTGTTCGACGGCAAGCACGAGCGTGAATGTGCCCGCGTCGAGAACTCCCGTGGAGACGCTCCAGCTCGATTCCGCGGCCCACGTGAACTCGGAGACCGGGATGATCGCATCGAAAAGGTCCCCGGACGGCGCGATCGTGATGGTGCTTCCCGGCGTCCCGAAGTGGGTGAGGCTCTCCTCACTGAGAACCTTCACAGTGTTCCCGCCAGGAAGCTGAAGCGAGCAGCGATCCCACAGAATGTTGATGACGTCGCCCGAGATGTTATGGAGCCAGAATGGCAAGCGGCTCTGGAGCCCTTCATCCGTGTAGGATGCGTCGAAGGCGATCCGTAGCATCCCGTCCTGGAAGACGGCCTTCTCCGAGTAGATCGGATCGAGCATCTCCAATGTGTCTTCCTGTAGAACCGTCACCTCTTCAGCGGGAGCGGGCTCTGGCAGCGCAGCTTCCTCCTGCTGCTTGACTGGCGCCATGAGGATCCCCGCCAGGAGGATGGCGCCCATGATGCCGGCGATCACTGCAACTTTGCCTAGATCGTTCACGTTCTCTCACCCCTTTGCCGACGACTCGGCGGAATCGCTCTATGCTAGCCGCTTTGACGTAGGATGGGGGCCGTCGTCTGGCCGCTGCCGAGCAGACGTCTGTCCTGCAGGCATCGCCCCGCTTTGCAGAGCCTGGGGGGGGGGCGACTAGGAGAGAACCAGCCCTTGTCGGCGACCGCGCAGCTAGCCGCCGAAGTTGATTGTTGGCGCGCGAGGTGAGTCCGAGGGCAGCTCGTACAGCGAGAACTCTCCAAAGTAGAATTCGACAGGAACAGCATCGAACGAAGCGCCGGCGAGCCCGACATGCCAAGTGTCCCCTGCTCCCAGGGTCACCGTGCCTGGGCTCGCGAAGGCTGCGGCCAGATCGCCTACTCCGCCCAACGCGAAAGCCCCCACTCGTCTACGGTTGATGTAGACCTCAACGGTATCCTCTTCGACGGTGGCTCGTAGTGTGTTGCGCTTGTTCTCTCCCTGCTCGATCGCGGAACATTCCTTCCAATCGATGGGAGGCGTCTGCCAGTTGCCGCCGCGCATCGAGCGGACCGAGAACCATCCTGTCGGCGTGATGTAGAAGAGCAGGAAGTTGGCGCTGTCCGTTCCCCAGATCAAGCCGTACTTGGAGATTCCGCTGTTGGCACGCGCGTAGCCTGTAACCTCGGCCAGGAAGCTGTCGGGAACGTCCTCGTAGGGGGCCCAGCTCCACCATATGTAATTGCTCCGCGTGATTCGTACTTGGTACTTGCCGCTTCGATACTGAACGGAGCCGGTGTCTCCGCTTTGCGTTCGCCATCCGCTCGATGGGTCATCGAAGTAGTCGTAGTAGATCGCTTCGATTTCCTCTGCGTCCGTGACAATAGGAAGAAGGAAGAGGATCGCTAGGAAGATGGCGATTCCTGGTGCTCGTAGCTGATTCGGTCGGGTCATGTGGACTGATGGCCTCCTTTTGTCATGAGCGAGTGTAGGGATTGACCGGGGATACATGCAAGGAGCCGAAACCGTTTCGGGGAGAGGAAGAAAATGGCGAGGCAACCCTGCGGGATGTCTGTCCCTTGAAGCGCGGGTGAGGCTCAGATCGCCGACGATCCACCGATGTTTGTTCTCCACGGCTCCTAAGGATCAGTATGTGTCCATCGAACAGCCGGAGACTTGCGGGCCGCGCTGCAGGAGGTGGGCGTGGCCTCGGAGTTCGTCATCGTGCCCGGCGCGATGCATGGAGGTGACACTGGATGATGGGGCGAAGGGGCTCATGCGATCCGTGACTTCCTCGACGAGCACCTCAGCGTCAATCGAGGAAGTTCGGCGGTCTTTGCTGGGCCGCGATACGAGAGCGAACCCTCTGAAGGCCTATCCCATTACGCAACAAGAGCCGGCGAGAGGAGTCGAACCTCCGACCCATGGTTTACGAAACCATTGCTCTACCACTGAGCTACGCCGGCGTTACAATGACGGGGATTATAGAGAGGGCCTGGGAAGCCTTCAACCGGAGGCAGCATGGATGGATTGGCGATCGCCGCTTCCCTCAACGAGTTGCGTCCAGCGGCTGAGGGTGCGTTTCTTCGGACCGTCTACCGGCCGTCACGCGGCCTCTTCGTCTTTCACGTCTCGGGACCTGCCAAGCGGAAGATCCTGATCTCGCCGAGGGCATCTTCGATTCATCTGACGACGCTTGATATCCCCAACCCGCAGGAGCCGTCGAGCTTCGTGATGCTACTTCGGAAGTACTTGCGGGGAGGCCGGATAGAGGCAATTCGGCAGGTGGGTTGGGACCGCGTCGTGGTCTTCGACGTGGGACGGCGCAGCGGATCCCGCACGGAGAGAACAGAGCTGATTGCGGAGCTGGTCGGTTTGCGCGGAAATCTCCTCGTTGTCCGGGACGGGACGGTGCTCGGGGCGGCTCGGCGTGACGGCCGCAACCGTCCCGGGCAGCCGTACTGCCCGCTGACGCCTCAGCCGAAGATCGACCCGCGTGAGGTTGGTACCGAGGAGATCACGGCTTGTCTCAACGAGAAAGACCCCGCGCGCGCCCTCGCGCGAAGGATCGATGGAATCGGGCGGGACACGGCGAACGACATCCTGCGCGCTGTAGCCGAAGACAGGCTCGCTGGTGAGCAGCGCGCCAAGAGAGTCGGAGAGTTCCTGGCGGACGTTATGCGTGCCGCGACGCATCCAGAGGCAAGCTTCGACGTAGGGTGGATGCGCGCCGCTTTCTACACGCTTCCCGCTCCAGCGGAGCGTGCCGAGAGCTACGCCGAGGCGCTCGACAGAGTCCTGGTGGTTGGTGGGACGTCCGGTTCGGAACAGGCGGCGTCGAAGGTTCGCGATCACCTTCTTCGCGCGTTGGGGAAACGCGCCCGGATCGTGGAGAAGCTGCGCGACTGGCTCGACGCGCTGGCGGACGCCGACCGTATGCGGCACGATGCGGACCTTCTTATGATTCATCAATCCTCGCTTCCGTCTGGCGTGGATCGCGTATGTGTCGAAGACCCGGCCACGGAGGAGGAGCGGGTGATCCGCCTCAGCCCTATGCTTAGCCCTATCGAGAACGCACAACGCCTCTACCGTCGAGTCAAGCGGCTTCGACGAGGGCAACCACACGTCGAGGGACGGTTGAAGCGAATGCAGCGGGAGATCGACGAGCTTCGCGCCGCGCTGTCGGCGGTCGATGCGGGGAAGCCCGTTCCCGAGGTTGCTACGCGCTTCCTCCCCGCGGAAGACACGGCCGTGCGGAAAACGCGGTCCCCCGGCTCCCGCTGCTTCTCGATCGAAGGGCACGTCGTCCTCGTTGGGCGGAACGCCGAGGAGAACGATCAGCTTCTGCGGGACGCCGGACCGGAGGACGTGTGGATGCATGCCCGCGACGTCTCAGGCTCTCACGTAATCGTTCGCCGGGATGGGCGACGGGAGATTCCAGAGCGCGTCCTGCGTAAGGCAGCAGGCCTGGCCGCTCACTACTCGAAAGCGAAAGGCGAGCGGCGCGTCGACGTGACCATCGCGGCTGCGAAGCACGTACGGAAGCCAAGAAGCGCTCCCGCGGGCCTGGTAATCGTCAGACACGAGGATACACTGACGGTCGAACCGGGACTGAGGGAGTGGGAATGAATTTCGAGCTGATCCTGGAGGTTGTTCTTTCGTTGGTTGCCGTCTTCATGGCGATCGTGCTACACGAGGTGGCGCATGGCTACGTGGCCGCTCGCCTGGGAGATCCGACGGCGCGCAGCCGGGGCAGGCTCACGCTGAATCCGCTTGCGCACATCGATCTGGTGGGGACGATTGTGGTTCCCGTATCCCTCGTTCTTCTCCGGCTGTTGTTCTCCTCGGCTCTTCCGTTGTTCGGGTGGGCGAAGCCCGTTCCCATCAACCCCGCGTATTTCCGCAATCCCTTGAGGGGAACACTGTACGTCGCGTTGGCGGGACCGACGACGAACCTCCTGCTGGCTTGTGGGACGGCAGCCCTCGGGCAACTCATCTTTCTCGCGATTCCGAACGGCGTGATCTACACCGTCGCCGGTTTCGGTGCGAACCTGATCCAGGCTGCGTTCTTCCTGTTGAGCGCGTTTGTGCTTTACAATCTGGTTCTGGCGGTGTTCAACATCCTGCCGATCCCGCCACTCGACGGTTCGCGCGTCCTAATGTACTTCCTTCCTGCGCAGGGCCGCCGACTCCTTCTGTCGATCGAACGATACGGGTTCATCATCTTGGTCGCGCTCCTTTATCTGGGCGTTCTTGGTCCGCTCTTTGGAGGCGTGTGGCGATTGTGGGAGTTTCTTCTCGGGGCCGAATGGCGATCTCTGCTGTTCTTCTAATGGCCTTGGCGACCGGGTTTCCTTGTTCGCGCATCGAGCGGTACGTATAATCCGCGGCATCCTAGGACCAGCTTGGAGTCTCAAACGAAACCATGATGAGCAAACCACAATACGAGATCGAGAAGAGGGAGGCGACGGAGGCGACGGTTCGCGTGACGATCCCGCCGGAGGCCTTCCGTGAGCGACTGGATGGGGTCTATCGAAGGTACGCACGTGAGGTGCGCGTCCCGGGTTTCCGCAAAGGACACATCCCGAGAAACGTGCTCGATTCGCGTCTTGGACGAGAGCTCTTCATCGAGGAAACGAAGGAGGATCTCGAGCGCGAGCATCTGCCTGAGGCGCTCGTCGAACTGGATCTTCGCCCGGTCTCCCGTCCGAGAGTTGAGATCGCCTCGTTCGAGGAGGCGACCCCCTTCGTGTTCACTGCTTCATTCTCGATCTTGCCTGAGGTCGAGCTGCCTGAGATCCGAGGCCGCGAGGTGAGTGTTCCCGAGCCGCCGCCCGTGAGCGATGATGACATCCAAGGTGCCCTGCTTGAGGTTCAGTCGCATCTGGCGACCCTCGGAGAGAAAGAAGGCGATGTTGTGGGCGACGGGGACTTCGTGCACGTCCGTGAGGGAGAAAAAGAGTGGGACGTCCGCGCGGACGGGACGGACGAAGTCACCAAGGGGCTGATCGGAGCCTCGATCGGCGACGAGGTTGCGATCAACGTGGCGGTTGCGGAGGGCAAACGGCTGCAGACGAAGCTCGAGGTGGTATCGCTTCGGCAGGTCATCCTTCCTGAGATCGACGACGAAATGGCAAAGGACGCGGGGTTCGACTCTCTCGATGCGCTTAGGAGCGACATCGAGGCGAAGATCGAGGGCGCGCGGAGTAAGCGACATGAGCAACTGATTGAATCGGCCGTGCTCGATCAGATCATCGAGTCCGCCGCGATCGACCTTCCGAATTCGTTCGTGGAGGAACTTGTCGGCGAGGAGCTGGAAGGTGTGCAGGAGTCCTTCCAGCAGCCCAGCAGCACGAGGACGTACGAGGAGTATCTTGAGGCGCAAGGGGCGACCGAGGAGGAGTTCCTCGCGGAGATCCGCAAGAGCGTCGAGCGTCGGCTGCGGCGGGAGCTTGTCGTGCGTCGGATTGCCGCCGTCGAGGAGATCGGGATCGAGGATGCGGAACTCGAGGAGCTCGCTCGGGTCGACGCGGAAGCGGGAGGGGAAGATGCTCTGCGCTTCGTCGGCCGGCTGAAGGCGGACGACCGATGGGACGACTACAGGGCGAGCAAGGTCAACGAGCGGGTGCTCGCGCTCTTGCGTGAGACAGCCGTGGTCTCTGCTGCAGAAGACCGAACCACGCAGGGGCGCGTGATCGACCCGACGCAGGAAGGGACGAGGCAAGGACTCATCATCGATCCGACGAAGGAAAGGGGAGGCGCATGACGGCTCAGATTCCGTTCGTCATAGACCATACAGGACACACGGAGCGGACCTACGATATCTACTCCCGCTTGCTTGAGGATCGGATCATCTTCCTGCGTGATGCGTTGGACGATGACGTGGCGAACGTCGTCATCGCGCAGATGCTCTTCCTCGCGGCGAAGGATCCGTCGAAGGACATCAGTCTGTACATCAACTCTCCGGGCGGCTCGGTGACGGCCGGGCTGGCGATCTACGACACGATGCGCTACGTGAAGTGCGACGTCGCGACGATCTGCATCGGCCAGGCGGCGAGCATGGGCGCGGTCCTGCTGGCGGCCGGCGCCAAGGGAAAACGCTCAGCACTCCCGAACTCACGGATTCTGCTGCATCAGGTGTTCGGTGGTGCACAGGGGATGGCGGCCGATGTCAAGATCCAGACCGAGGAGCTTCTTCGGATGCGCGACCTGCTGATCAAGATCCTCTCCGAGCACACCGGCAAGACCAAGAAGCAGGTCACCAAGGATACGGATCGAGACTACTTCATGTCCGCCAAAGAGGCGGTGGAGTACGGCCTACTCGATCGGATCATCCCACCGCGAAGCTGACCGTCCCCGAAGGACGAGTTCTTCATGGCAAGTCCGCACTCGGTATCGAGTAGGGTGGGCGCATGAGAACCGGGACGGCCGAGCTTCCACTTCATCACGGACGTGCGCCTCGATGGTTGTTCGCGCGAATGGCGAAGCTGGCGAAGGCGATCGTGGAGATCGTCATTCTCGAAGACGGCCCTGCTAGTTTCCTCGACCGGATCAGCGATCCCGGATGGTTTCAGTCTCTCGGTTGCGTTCTTGGCTTCGATTGGCACTCGAGCGGCGTTACCACAACGACCTGCGGTGCCATCAAGGAGGGCATCCGGGGCGAGGAGCAGAACCTCGGCCTGTTCGTCTCGGGGGGCAAGGGTGCGACGTCACGAAAGACGCCAAGTGAGATCGAGACGTGGTGCGAAAGGGTGAGTGTGGAGCCCGCGCCATTGGTCGACGCGAGTCGCACCTCGGCCAAGGTGGACAGCGCCGCCGTGCAGGACGGATACCAGATCTATCACCACGTCTTCCTGTTCGATCGGGACGCGAATTGGGCGGTTGTCCAGCAAGGGATGAACGACTCGAACGGAATGGCCCGTCGCTACCACTGGGCCTCGTCCGGGCTGGAAGATTTTGTCTGTGAACCGCACGTCGCCGTCTGCTGCGACGCGAGGGCTCCGACGCTCAACCTTGTGGCCAAGAAGAGCGCGGGGACGAGAGCCGCGAGCACAGAGATCGCCTCGAGCAAACCGATGCACTTGGTCTCCGAACTCAAACGTCTGAAGCATCTGAAGCTTCCTGAACGCCATGAGATCCTCGAGGTGGACATCGCGCCCGAGCGACTGTATCGGACCTTCGTGAAGACCTACGAGAGGCAGCCGACGAGCTTCCGAGAACTCCTGGCGATCGCCGGCGTCGGGGCGAAGTCCCTGCGAGCGCTCTCCCTCATCTCGGAGCTTGTCTACGGACAGACCCCCAGCTTCGAGGACCCGGCGCGGTACGGGTTCGCGCACGGGGGGAAGGACGGGATTCCGTATCCGGTCGACCGCCCACTCTACGATCGGACGATCGAGCTCCTCGAGCGTGCCATCCGCCGATCGAAGCTCGGGCAGCAGGAGGAGCTCAAGGCCTTCCGTCGGCTACAGCGATACTTCGGCCAAGGCGAGACCGATCCTCCAGGGGCAACCGGCGGGAGTCATGGCGAGCAACCTTCTGCTCACGCATGATGAAGTCCCCGCTCTCACAAGGGACCGGAGTCCGGCTGGCTTCTGGACGGAAGAGGGTCGAGGGACGTATGGTGTCCTCAGGCCTTCGTCCAGGGAGGGGACATGAACCGCAGAGAGGCGCTTCTCGTGATCGACGTCCAACGCGTCCACATGGAGCCGGAGCCGATGGTCACCCGCGACGGCAATGATCTGGTTTCGAAGTGCGCCCGCTTAATCGGGAGGGCTCGAGAGGCTGGGGTACCCGTAATGTTTGTGCAGCATCTGAGCGACGATCAACCGGACGACCCCGAACTCGTCCGGATTCATCCTGAGATTGAACCGATGCCCGGAGAGTACGTCGTTCAGAAACGATTTGGCAGCGCGTTCATGAGAACGATCCTGGAACAGACGCTGACCGAGCTTGCAGTTGAGACACTCTATATCTGCGGGCTCGAGACTTCCGGATGTGTCAACGCCACCGTCATGTGCGCGATCTGCCAGGACTACGATGTGGTCGTGATGCTTGACGCGCACGGGACGCTTGACGTCGGTCCGTCAACGGCCAGCGAGGTCATCGATGTTTTCAACGGGACTTGGGAGCGGGCCGGGGCACGCTTGATGAAAGCATCTGACGTGACCTTCTAGCTGATTGCGCGTCGGATGGGACGGCGGTAAGGCTCAGTGGCAGCTACTTGTGGATTTTTCGCACGAACTCTTCAATCTCGGGCATGCCGCCCTGGAAGATGAGATATCCGTCATGCGGCTCCCGCTCTGTGATCTCGCCGCAGATTGGAGTGAGCATCAGCCTTCGGACCTTCTCTAGGTCGTCCGTCTGCCCGAGAGCCCAGGAGAGCTTCACGTACGCAACCTCGGGAAGCATGTTCTCGGCCGGGATGATCCCCTTGGCCATCAGATCCCTTCCGGTGTCGTAGACAAACATGTGAACGTAGCCCCACAGCGTTTGCACCGTCATGTAGATCGCCACGCCCGCCGCGGTGGCCCGCTCGATCGCGGGATAGACTGGTTTGTTGACGTGTCCCAGGCCGGTGCCCGCGATGACAATCCCCTTGTACCCCTTCTCGACGAGGCCATCGATCACATCGGGATGCATGTTCGGGTAGTAGTAGACCATTGTTACGCGTTCCTCGAACGCGGGGATGATCTCGACGAACCGGTCGTCCCGCCGCCGGTTGTAGTCCTGGCGAAGCGGCCTGACGCCATCGCGAGTGGCCGTGGCCAGGGGGATATCTCCGATTGTGCGGAAGGTCGAGCGGTAGGAGGAGTGCATCTTGCGGACGCGCGTTCCCCGGTGGAGAAGGGCGTATTCATCCGAGGTCGGACCGAACATGCAGACCATCACCTCGGCGATGTCCGATGTGGCGGCAGCGGTCGTGGCATGGATCAAGTTGAGAGCCGCGTCGGACGACGGTCGGTCGGACGATCGCTGTGAGCCGACCATGACGATGGGCACCGGAGGCCTCTGCACCATGAAGGCCAGGATGCTTGCGGTGTGGTGCATCGTATCGGTGCCGTGACCGACGACGACGCCGTCGATGCCGTTCTCGATCTCGCGGCCGATCGCCTTCGCCAGCTCCTTGTACTCGCGGGGCCCCATGTTCTCCGAGAACACGCCAAACAGCTTCTCGGTCGATAGGTTGCAGATGTCGGCCAACTCGGGAACCGCGCCGTACAGCTCCCCCGGAGAGAAGGCGGGGATGACGGCGCCCGTTCGATAGTCGAGACGCGAGGCGATCGTTCCGCCTGTTCCCAGCAGCTTGATGTTCGGCTTGTCGGGCGAGATCGGGAACTGCTTCTCAGGGATCTTGTAGTGCGCCTCCTTCGATCCGAGTCTGGACACGGCCGTGATGGTTCGCACATCGACGCCGACGTTGTATCCCGTGGAGAGTTTCAGGACGAGATGCAGGGAATCGTCAAACTCCGAGCGCGGAAGGACGATGCCCTGGAACCGGCCCCGGCTCGTCTCGATGTCCACGTCATCCCAGACCGCGATTCCGAATTGCTGTAGCATGTCGAGAGCCTCACCCTTGTAGCCCTTGTGGGGATTGCTCATCGAAGCGCCTCCTCCGCCTGGCTCGCGACGGTTCGCAGGAGCACGTTCCCGAGTGCGCTCGGCCGAAGCTGTCCCATGATCCAATTGCGCCTGGCGTCGGGCGACAGCGTAGGTGGGGCGGGGCTACTGCAAAGCTCGGCGATCCGCTCGGCGATCTCCTCTTGGGAGTGGGGCTCGTATCTCGCCCGCTCGAGCAGCGTCTCGAAGCTCGCGTCCGGGTCCTCTGCGGCGAGAGGGATGAGAACCTTGAGGATGTCGTGGGCGAGGCGCCGAGATTGAACCTGGTCGACGATCTCCAGGAAACGATGCTCCCGGATGCCGCCCGTGAACCACACGTGTCGCAGGACCTGGCCGACGAGGATTCCGGCGAAGCTCGGATCGAGCGACGAGGTAGCGACGAGATCCTGGAGGATTGTGTACAGGTTGCTGCGTAAGATGAACTCGTGCGTGTCCTCGGGGACATTCCATTCGCGAAGCTGGGCGAGCTGTTGGGCGATTGATAGTGGGGGAAGCTTGGATCGTGCCGCCTCGATCATCTCTTCGTCGATCGGGATCGGTGCCGAGTCCGTGTCGGGATACATCCGATCCGGTCCGGGGAGGACGCGCTCGAAGATCGTCGTGCCGTCCGGCATTGCCTTACGGGTCTCGTTTGGCACGCCAATGAATGCCCACCCGCAGCGCTCCTCGATCGTCTCCACGGCGGTCGGCAGATCGGCGTCCGGCCCCCAGATGAGGATCAATCCGTCGTCTGGACCCGCATCGAGCCGCTCGCCGATGGCGCCCCAATTCTTCGCCGAGAGAAGGGATGTTGCCTCGTCCGAGGTCGTCATGTTCGGCTTTTCGATGCAGGCAATGACCTTCAAACGATCGGAGAGTTCGTCGGCGAACGATCGGCCGGGCGAGGTGAATCGGGAGAGAACTCCGCCGAAATGCGGTAGCTTCGCCGCGACGAGTCCCGCATCTGCGGATAGGTTGAGCACGTTTCGCAGTTCGAAGGCGTCCTTCATCTCGATGTCGAGGCGTTCGAGACTCCAACTGTTGGGATCGTCAACGCGCGCGAGGAGCTCTTCGCGAATCCCGAGAAGAGCACTCTGCCGGAAGGCCTCGTTGTGGGTCAGCTCGGGGATCCGGCGGATGTGTTGAACCCCCTTGATCTCGATGCGCGTGCCGCCTTCGATGCTGACATTGACGTCCTGGCGGGCGGCGCCGATCCCGGTGTTCACCTTGCCGGTGCTTCGGGCGAGGAAGCGAAGGTATTGAGCCGCTTCTGCCGCTTCGTTTGGCGTTCGCATGTCCGGATACGTCACCATCTCCACCAACGGCATGCCGAGCCGATCGGTCCTGTAGATCCGCTCGTGTCCGATGTCGGAAACCTCACGACAGGAGTCCTCTTCGATGCTCAGCTGGATGATACGGACCGGATGATTTGCGAGCGGGATCTCGCCTTCGATGCCGACGATGGCCGTGCGCTGGAATCCTGTGGGGATGCTTCCATCGAGATACTGCTTGCGCGTGATGTGAAGCTCTCCGACGATGCTCGAATCCAGAAGGAGCGCAATCTCGATGCCAATAGCGAGAGCGTCCCTGTTCAGTGGGAACGGTGGTGTGTCGTCGATGTCGTAGGTGCAGGCCGTCTCACCCTTGATCCGGTAGGTGATGTTCTTCCTGGTCTTGAACTCCATCAGCGCTGTGCCGTCGTACTCCCCGAGCTCGGAGAGGGTGGGGCGCATGTGGCGGACGAGCTGGGCGTCGAAGTCGTCTTCGCTCTGATAGCTCCCGGCCGGACAGCGGCAGAAGAGCTTCCGCTTCGTCGCCAACTGCTGGTGGATCTCGAGGCCGCACCGGAACCCCAGCTTGTCGTACGTGGACGCCGCCGCGTCTGCGAGGGGAACGTATCCAAGGCGATCAGGCATCCGATGACTGTCGGACTCGGTCATGGTCGTCCGTGGCCGTCCTTCCTGCGGGCGAATGTGGAGGATTCGAAAGCGGGGAAAGGATAGGAGCGGGACCGTGAAACCGCAAGACTGGCATGGCGAGGCGTCTTCACCTTGAACTGGGTGATCTGAGGCGTATACTGCATCCTCACGTTGGTACCGGGCCCGCTCTTCTCGAGTGGCGGACTCTCGGACACGTGCCCTGGCTAGGCACGCCTGCAAGGAGGAGGCGAATCGATGATTGTGAACGCAAACCAAATTCGGTCCGTGGCCCCTTCAGGTGTGGCGAGCAACGGCTCTTAGGCGGCACTCATCTAGACCCACCTTCTCTCCACATCCCAGGACGAAGCACACGGTTGAACCCTGCGAGGAACGTTCAACCACCCAGTGACGGGGCCCTCCCGTCGCGGTCTTCACGGTACGGGCGAAGCGAAACATTCTCCATTGGACGAGTGTGGTCTAAGGCTTTCGAGGGAAGGAGCGAGGAATGTCGCTACAGAACCTACCCGAGAGATACACGTCACGCCCGGCGACGATGCGGGACGCGGGAGAGGCAGTGGCGCTGTTCAACGCGTGCTCACTGGAGCTGACGGGAGAGCGTCCGCACGACGCCGATGAGCAACGTGTCGAGTGGCGGACGCCCGGGTTCAACATGGATCGAGACACGCGGGCCATCTGCGATTCCGATGGCGCCCTGGTTGGCTACGCCGAGGTCTGGGACCTTGAGGATCCCCACGTGAGCGTACGCAGTTGGGGTCGCGTTCATCCGGAGCACCAAGGACTCGGCATTGGATCTGCGCTTCTCGCATGGGAAGAGCAGCGGGCTCGGCGGGCGGTTCCGAGAGCCCCCACGGAGGCTCGGGTCATCCTGAGGCATGGCGCCTTGGTGACCGACGTGCGAACACGCGAGCTGCTGGAGCGCAATGGATTCGAGCCGGTGCGCTACTTCCAGCGAATGATCATCGAAATGGCCGAGCTGCCCCGCGATCCGGCCTGGCCGGACGGGATTGCCGTTAGAGGCTTCGATCCTGAGAAGGACCTCGCTGCCGCTGTGCGATTCGTGAGAGACGTCTTCAGCGATCACTGGGGACACGTCGACTCGCCCTTCGAAGAGGAACTCAAGCAGTGGGTTCACTGGATCGAGGAGGAGAAGGGCTTCGATCCATCGATCTGGTTTCTTGCGGAGTCCGCGGAGGGAATCGCCGGAACATCGCTCTGCTGGCCGAAGCGCCACGAGGACCCAGACTTGGGGTGGATTCACATCCTTGGTGTTGATCGTGGATGGCGAAGGCGCGGACTGGCGCTGGCGCTGCTTCATCATTCGTGCCGCGGTCTCTACGGGCGAGGGAAACGCAAGGTGGGGTTGGCCGTCGATGCAGCCAGTCTGACTGGAGCCAACAGACTCTCCGAGAAGGCAGGGATGAAGGTGGTGCGCGAGTCGGTCACCTACGAGAAGGAACTGCGGCCGGCCGTCGACCTGTCACGCCGGGCGCTTGACAACGAAGGAGGCAGCGATGGTGGCGAGTAGCTGGCCGTCGGGGTGGACGATACGGCCTGCAACGCTCGATGACGTCGAGCTTGCCGTGAACATGTTCAACGCACGGTCCCGCAAGTTCTACGGGGAGAACCAGAGCACTGTGGAGGAGATGGCCGGCTGGTGGAAGAGTTCGCGACTTGATCTGTTCTTGGACACTCGGATCGTCCTCGATCAGCGAGGTCGGATGATGGGGTGGAGTCACACGGGGAACCCCGGAGATCCGTACGTGTGTATCACGTGTGGGGCAATCGTTCACCCAGAGGTTGAGGGAAACCAGGAACTGTGGGATGGGCTGTACTCGTGGGCTCTTGAGCGCGCATGGGAGTACATCTCGCTCGCACCGAGAGACGCGAAGGTCATTGCTGTCGAGAGTGCCATGGAAGTTGACCCGGCTAGGCGATTGGCGGTCGAGCGAGCAGGGTTCGAGATGGTTCGCGTCGCGAATCGGATGCGAATCGATTTGGAGGATAATCCGTGCGAGCCCGCCTTCCCCAACGGCATTCACGTGCGAACGGCGGACATCGAGGCTGATCTGCGCTCCGTGGTTGCAGCGGACGTGGAGGCCTTTCGCGACCATTGGGGGCATGTCGAGCGACCGTTTGAGGAGGAAGTCGAGGTCTGGCAGGACTACATCCAAAGTGAAGGAGAGATGCTCGATCCGGCGCTTTGGTTCCTCGCGGCGGAGGGCGACGAGATCGTGGGTTTCTCCGTCTGCAGTGGACACATTGCTGATGACTTGACGCGGGGATACGTAGACGGTCTGTGTGTTCGCCCGGCGTGGCGGAAGCGAGGGATCGCGCTTGCCTTGCTTCATCACTCGTTTGCTGAGCTCCATAGACGGGGCAGGACGGCCGTCGAACTCGACATGGATTCTGAGAACCTTACGGGGGCACTGCGGCTCTACGAGAGGGCCGGGATGCGCGTGGTCCGTCGGACACTCAGCTACGAGAAGGTCTTGCGCGATGGCCGTGATCTGGTCACGCGGGAGCTGACGACGTAGCAGAGGCAGGCATCCGGCGGGAGAGAGGAACGGTATGAGGGTCCCGATTCGTCAGTACGCTAGATTGCTCGGTGCCTACGTCCGGCCGCAGTGGCGATGGATGATTGCACTCGCGATCCTCATCCTAGCGACGATCGGTCTCCGTCTCGCGAATCCGCAGATCCTTCGCTCCTTTCTTGACACGGCGACGGAGGGGGGGCCGCGTTCTGTGCTCGTCTTCGACGCCATTCTCTTCTTCGCGATCGCGGTCGCGAGCCAGGGCCTGGCGGTTGCGTCCACCTACGTCGGAGAGACGGTCGCTTGGACGGCGACAAACACGCTGCGACTCGATCTGCTCCGCCATGCGCTCGCTCTGGACGCGACGTTTCACAAGGAGTACGCGCCCGGGCAGCTGATCGAACGCATTGACGGGGACGTGGCGACGCTGTCGAACTTCTTCTCCCGCTTCGCCATTCAGATTGTCGGGAACGGAATTCTGGTCGCCGGGATCCTGGCGCTGCTCTTTCGCGAGGATTGGCGCGTGGGGTTGCCGATTTTCGCCTTCGCGATCTTCACGCTCTTTCTCCTGATCTGGATCCGGAAGCTGGCGATCCCGTTCTGGACGAAGTACCGAAAACTGTCCGCCGAGTTCTTCGGGTTCCTCGGGGAACAGATTTCGGGTACGGAGGACATCCGCGCGAATGGCGGCGAGAGCTACGCCTTGCGCCGTTTCGCCGAATTCTCGCGAAGGCTCTTCCCGTACCGGTTGCGATCGAGCCTGGGTGGGTACGGGATGTGGATGGCGAACGTCGCGCTGTTCTCGGTTGGCCACGCGGTTGCGTTCGCCGTCGGTGCGTCGCTGTGGAAGGCCGCGGCCATCACGCTTGGAACGGTCTATCTAATCTTCCACTACACGGAGCTCCTGCGAGGCCCGATCTCCGAGATCCGCACGCAGATCACGGATCTCCAGCGTGCCGAAGCCGGCATCCGGCGGATTCGGACGATGCTTGATACCTCGTCGAGGCTCCACGATAGCGGGAGAGAGCAGCTTCCGCCGGGGCCGCTGGCCGTCGCGCTTCACGACGTGTCCTTCACCTACGAACTCGCGACCGGGCAGACGAGTGGGACAGATGGGGGGGGCGATGCAACGGCAGAAGATACCGAGGAGCAGGCTCTGCTCCCGGCGTTGACGTCCCTCTCATTCTCCTTGGAGCCGGGGTCGGTCTTGGGGCTGCTCGGCCGGACCGGGAGCGGCAAGACGACGCTCGCTCGTTTGCTGGTCCGTCTCTACGATGCGTCGGAGGGGGTTGTGTCGGTCGGCGGACACGGGGTCATCGACGTACCACTCGCCGACCTGCGCCGCGCGGTACGAATGGTTCCGCAGGAGGTTCTGCTTTTCCGTGCGACGATCCGGGACAACGTGCGCCTATTTGACCCAGACGTCGATGACGCGCAGATTCACGCTGCCCTGTGCCAGCTGGGGCTTGAGGACTGGATCGAGTCGCTTCCGAACGGCCTCGACACGATGCTCGAAGCCGGAGGCGGAGGGCTCTCCGCCGGCCAAGGCCAGCTCTTGTCGCTCGCCCGAGCGTTTCTCGCCGACCCCCGTCTCGTCATCCTCGATGAGGCGTCATCGAGGCTCGACCCCGCGACGGAAGGGCTTCTCGAGCAGGCGATGGATCGTCTTCTCGAGGGGCGAACGACGATCATCATCGCGCATCGCTTGGCGACCGTGGAACGGGCTGACGAGATCCTGATTCTGGAGAATGGTCGCTGCCTCGAATACGGAAGGCGTCACGAGTTGGCGTCCGACCCGTTGTCGCACCTCTCACACCTGCTGCGAACCGGCCTCGAGGAGGTGCTCGCATGAGAATGCGCACGCTCGTCTGGCGGCTGATCCGGTATCGCCCTGGGCTCTATGCTGCCGACATCTCTGCGTGGATCGCGATCCTCCTCTTCGAGCTTGGCGCAGGGTACGTCGCCAAGCTGTTCTTCGACACGATTACAGGCGCCGCTCCTGCGGGGCTGACGGTGTGGAGCGTTGTCGCGCTGGTGCTAGCCGCGGGGGCGGCGCGAATCGTGTCGATCTTCGCTGGGGCGCTGATCGACATCCGCCATCGGTTCACGATGGAGACCCTGCTGCGACGGAACCTGCTTGAGGGGATCCTGAAGAAGCCGGGCGCGCGGGCGGTGCCCGGATCTACCGGCGAGGCTCTGAACACATTCCGCGATGATGTACTTGTCGTCGAGGATCTCTTGAGTTGGATGATCGATCAAGCTGCCTTCGCAGCCTACGCCACCGTGGCACTCGTGATCCTGATCCACATCGATGTACGGATCACGGCTGTCGTTGTCGTGCCGCTGCTTGGAGTGGTCATCGCGGCAAGAGCAGTGAGTAAACACATTCGGCGCTTCCGTGAAGCGAGCCGGCGGGCAACGGAGCGTGTCACCGGAGCGATCGGTGAAGCGATGGAGGGAGTGCAAGCGGTCCAGCTGGCTGGAGCGGAACGTCATATCGTTGCTCACGTCGAGATGTTGAACAAGAAACGCCTGCGGGCGACCGTTAAGGACCGGCTGCTGAGTCAGTCATTTCACTCGTTCTTCTGGAATGCGGCAACGCTGTGCACGGGCCTGATTCTGCTCGCCGCGGCCGACGGCCTGAGAGCGGGCACATTCTCTGTCGGGGACTTCGCCCTCTTTGTCACGTACGTCGGCGTGCTGACCGAGGTGATCGCTTCCGCCGGTGACTTCATGATTCACGTCAAGCAGGCGGGTGTCTCCGTCTCGCGGATGCGTACGCTTCTCGAAGACGAGGAGCAGGTCGCTGTGCACCGCCCGATTCACCTTGGCGGAGCGTTGCCTGAGGTGGAAGTGCCGGTGCTGCCTGCAGGCGAGGCCCTTCGCAAGCTTCGGGTGAGCGGGCTCGGCTACCGGCGGCCGGAGGATGAAGAGCATCCGGGAGGCACGTTCGCGCTGGCCGACGTCAGTCTAGAGGTGAGGCGGGGCGAGTTTGTGGTGGTCACGGGGCGGATCGGGTCCGGGAAGACGACGCTTCTTAGAGTGCTTCTGGGTCTGCTTCCGATTGAGGGTGGGACGATCGAATGGAACGGTCGGGCCGTGAGCGATCCGGCAACGTTCTTCGTTCCCCCCCGCTGCGCCTACACACCACAGGTGCCGCAGCTCTTCAGCGAGTCCCTCCGGGCGAACATCTTGATGGGGCGCCCCGAAGGCGAAACGGAACTCGAAAAGGCGATCCGGACGGCCGTTCTCGACGAGGATCTTGACCAACTCCAGGCTGGTTTGGACACGGTCGTCGGCGCGAAGGGCGTGAAGCTCTCGGGCGGTCAACGCCAGCGAACGGCGGCGGCGCGCATGTTCGTCCGGGAGCCTGAACTCCTCGTGTTCGACGATCTGTCGAGCGCGCTCGACGTCGAGACCGAGAAGGCACTCTGGGAGCGGGTCTTCGAACGAAACGACTCGACCTGCCTCGTCGTCTCCCACCGCCGCCCGGCCCTCCGCCGGGCCGATCGGATCGTGGTTCTCAAGAACGGGCATGTGGACGCTGTCGGAACGCTGGACGACCTGCTGGCGACGTGTGCCGAGATGCGCTTCCTCTGGCGAGCCGAGCTGGCGGAGGCACCCCACGACGCATGATGCCGAGCTGTCCTGCCGCCGTACAGATGCGGGCCTAGTAGGGGTCTCGTGAGTGCAGAGGGAGACTCACTCAAGCTATACTCGACCTCTAGGCCCGCATGACGTTCTCCCCGCGAGGCAAGGAGGCCGCACTCATGCCAAGAAGAGCATCGCGTCCCGCCGGGGTGACGGCTCCCGAACCGCGATCGTCTGAGATCGGCGGCTTCATGCGACCGCGGCTCGGCGAGGGGCGCTGGGTCGTTCTCTCTGCACGATCACCGGCAGGGAAGCGTCCGTGATGAATCGAGTGATCGTGAGCGGCCTCGGCGTGATCACCCCGATCGGGATCGGGCGAGAGAACTTCTGGAGAGGATTGCTCGCCGGGCGAAACGGCATCTCCCGCGTTACTGCCTTCGACACGTCGGAGTACCGCTCGCAGATGGCAGGGGAGGTCAAGGATTTCCTCGCCGAGGAGTGGATCGGCCGCAAGCTCGCGAAGCGGACGGATCGGTTCACCCACTTCGCTCTGGTCGCCGCGAATCTGGCCATGAAGGATGCCGCCCTGGATGCGTTCCCTTTCGACGGGCGCCGGGCAGGCGTGATCATCGGATCGGGCATTGGGGGCACACAGACCCTCGAAGGCGCAAACGCTGATCTCCTGGCGAAGGGGCCCAGATCTGTGGGGCCACTCGTCGTATCGAGAGTGCTCATCAACACCGCCGCTTGCGTCGTTTCGATCGCTCATGGGCTCAAGGGACCTCTGTCCGCCCCCTCCGTCGCTTGTTCGACTGGAGCCAACGCCATCGGCGACGCCTATCGCATTCTGGAGAGAGGAGATGCTGACATCATGTTGGCGGGAGGAACCGAGGCCAGTGTGAGCCCGTTGCCATTCGCTGGCTTCTGTGCGACACGAGCAATGTCTACTCGCAATGACGATCCGGAGCACGCCAGCCGTCCTTTTGACAAGAGCCGCGACGGCTTCGTTATGGGCGAGGGGGCAGGAGTCGTGGTGCTGGAAAAGCTGGACCATGCCCTCAAACGGAGAGCGCCCATCTATGCCGAAGTGGTCGGATACGGCAACACCGCCGATGCATTTCACCTCACGGCGCCCCATCCCACGGGCGACGGAATGGTCCGTGTCATGCAGGAAGCGCTGCGTGACGCCGGACTCGCCGTATCGGATATCGGCCACATCAACGCCCACGGAACCTCCACGATCCTCAACGACAAGACCGAAAGCGAAGCCGTGGCAAAGGTCTTCGGCGATCACGCTCGGCGGCTTAGGATTTGCTCCATCAAGTCGATGATCGGCCATCTGCTGGCCGCGTCCGGAGCTGTGGAGTTCGCGGCCACCGTGCTGAGCGTGTCGACCGGCTGGATTCCTCCGACCATCAACTACGAGGAGGCCGATCCGGATTGTCCGCTAGACTACGTCACCCAAGGGGCAAAGCCGCTTGAACTCGGCGCAGCGATGAGCCAGTCTTTCGGCTTCGGCGGAGGGAATGCCTGCCTGGTCGTCAAGAGCTACGAGAACAGGGGGTCGCGATGAACATCCCCAAGCTTCGCATCGGAAACCTGACGGCGGAACGCCCGATCGTCCAGGGCGGGATGGGTGTTAGGGTGTCGCTGGCATCGCTGGCTGCCGCGGTGGCCGAAGAAGGCGGAGTTGGCACCATCTCAAGCATCGGCCTGGGAGACTTCGAAGCGGCCCGGGATGAGTACGAACGAATCTCCCGAGAAGCCCTGCAAGAGGAGATCCGCAAAGCCCGAGCCATGACCCAGGGAGCCCTTGCCGTGAACTTCATGGGCGTGCTCAGCAATGTCGAGGACCTGCTACGAGCCGCCGTTGAAGAAGGCATCCGGATCATCGTCTTTGGAGCCGGACTGCCGATGAGGCTCCCGAAGATTGTCGAGGAACGAGACGTGAACTTGGTGCCTATCGTCAGCTCCGCCCGAGGCGCGGAGCTGATCTTGCGCGGCTGGGCCAAGCGTTTCGACAGGACGGCCGGCGCAATCATCCTCGAAGGTCCTCTCGCAGGAGGGCATCTCGGTTTCTCCGTCGAACAGCTTGAGCATCGGGATGACCATACTCTCGAGATGCTCGTTCCCAAGCTCGTAGAAGCGGTCAAGCCGTACGAGGACCGCTTCGGAGAGAAGATCCCTATCATCGCTGCCGGCGGGATCTTCGATGGCGCGGACATCGCCCGCATGCTGTCTCTGGGAGCGTCTGGAGTTCAGATGGCGACGCGCTTCGTTTGCACAGTGGAGTGCAACGCCGCTCAGGCGTTCAAGCAGACCTACCTGGATGCGGCGGAAGAGGACATCGTTATCATCAAGAGCCCCGTCGGCTTGCCCGGCCGGGCCATTCGAAACGAGTTCCTTAAGGGTTTGGAGACGATCGACAAGCTGAACATCAACTGTCCATACCATTGCCTGACCGTCTGCAAGGTCTCGGAGGCCAAGTTCTGCATCGCCCAGGCTCTGCTAAACGCCTATCGCGGAGACATCGACCACGGGCTCGTCTTCTGCGGTCAGAACGCACATCGGATCGACAAGATCGTCAGCGTCAAGCAGCTTATCGCCGAGCTGGTAGGCGAACTCCGGGCCGCACTCGAAGAAGCCGCTTGAGCGAACCGAAGGGTCGTGATTCCTGCAAGGAACCTGGCTGCAGAAGGGCAAGACCCGGGAGGGTATGAGAGGGGGGCGTCTCCGCGCGAAGTGGGAGGGTGGATCCCGTTCTCGCTCTTCTGTGATGTGCCTTTTCTTTCTCATGCTGATTGAGGTACCGTTGGTCCACGCGGACTCCGCCTTGGGCAGTTCGTGTTTGATGGACGGGGTCGCAAAAGGAGATCGAATGAGCTTCGGAGAACGTAGGATGGTCGACGTACGCCATCTCGGTTTGAAGTGCGCCGACTGCGGGAAGGCGATCGACGAGCTTCCGTTTGAGCCGACATCTGATCGTCCTGTGTACTGCGGCGACTGCAATCGCAAGCGCCGACCGCCGCGAAGCGGTAGCAGCGGCGGTGGGGGCCACAGGCGTGGGGGCAGACCGGGAAGTGGCCGAGGGGGCAATTCGCGCGGCGGCAACGAACGAGACCGACGATACTAGGCTAGAGACGAATCCACACGGATTTCGATGGGCGGGTCGGTGAGAGCCGCCCCGCTTTTTCTTCTGCATCCCAAGGAGGTTGACGCGCCGCCACTTGGGCCCGACATCTCGTAGCCTTCTGCGCGATCTTCTTCGCCCAGTTCGCCAGCGCAACGAGCAACGTGATCTGGGAGACGCCGGTCACGCTTGATGCGCAAGGGCGTGTCTTCGCCTACCAGGGACTGATCTCCTCGATGCCTCCGCTCCTTCCCTGGAAGGCAGCGCCCATATCGTCCCGTACAGGATCTGGGCTCCCATCACCGGGGTTTCCCGCTTGCTGTCGCGAAATCCCATCATGAGAGCTCTCGGCAGAGGGCAGTACCGACGTCCGATCCGCGTGGTCTTTGGAGGGCCGATCCCACTTTCGGCCGTGATCGAGCGAACCGGGCTCGATCCCGCTGCGATCATCGAGTACTTCCAGACGCACTACCGCGGGCTCGGATTCTGAATTTCGCGTTCCTGCGATCCCTCTGCAATCCACAGTCACAGACGAACGGGGCATCTCCCCCGCCGGTGAATCGCTCGTCGCTCGCGTCGGAAGCGGAACCCCGACCCGCGGCGCAAGAGATAGGGTGTGTATCCTCGATCCCACCCAGGACCATGCGGAATATGGCAATGCAAGACGTGCCCCCAGGCCCTGAGGGCGCGCAATCGCGGTTCCTATACCTCCGAGACGGACAGGTGATCCCAAACCCCGGTGTGCTGAAGCAGGGACCGCTTCCCCATCCAGTCCGCATTCTCGGAATTGAGGCGCACAGTCACGCGATATGTGCCGGGTTCGAACCCGGTCTTCCGACCGGCAGGGGCGCTGGTCGGCTCCACCTCCACACACCACAGGTTGGGCGTCTCTTCGGAGACGACGCCCAGCGATATCCTCAACGGATCTTCCTTGTCTATGTCTCGATCGCTGTAACCCCTGCCGCCCTCCGCTCCTCCTCCCATTCCGGCTCACGGAAGCCTGTCGCGAACGAACCCGACTTCCTCTCCAGGAGTTCCGTCTTCGGTCATGCGATCGATGCGCTTGAGTATGGGGCGACAGTACTTGGCGGTCTGCTTCCCGCATCGCGAAGCGCTAGTTGCACAAATAGCGATCCATCCCCCGCGGTGTTCACGTCCGGAGATCTGCCGAATGGGGTAGGTCCTCTCGTCATCCGCATCCAGAAGCAACTGACGTCTCGGGCGCTGGCTGCCTGCAGCGTGCGAGTAGTGGAAATCGGTCACCGCTTCTGGCGTCGCAGTTCCTTCCGATCGGCGCGCATCGCCCGTAGGCTGCCGGTCGGTGATAGAGATGAAGTGGAAGCCCAGTGGGCAGGTACGCGTTTCGAGGCGCCTCGGGGTGCTCGTCGAACGTACGGTATTCCGTCTTTTCTTCGGTCCTGTCCACCTCCTGCGAATGCTTCGATGATTCTGCGCATGGCCTGCTGCACTTGAGTGGCACGGCCTGCTCTCCTGTGATGTGCCCCTTCACCTGCGCTGCGCTTTTACGTACCCCGTTGACATCCGGCTTCTCCGCAAGTAGCCTGGAACGTCTTACGCGGGTGGTCGAGTAAGCGCTGAGGGGCAACACGATTGGGAGGGATGCGGGAATGAACACTACGTACCTGCTGCTGGGCCTTGCCGCGGCGGCTGTCGCGCTGGGACTCGTGCTCGTCATCGGAAGCCCGGAGACCGTAGCAACGTCTGAGGTTGCGGAAGCCGCACTGATAGGTGATGAGGTGGAAGTGGCATTGGAACCCGCAGTGACGCAGTACTGGGAGTCTGTCGGAACTGTCACAGCGTCTCGGCCGACTGTCTACCACGGCGTGACATCGACTGCGCCCTGCTCTGTCTGCGGGATGCATCATGCGGTGACGTCGACGGCTACCATGAGGGCTGCCGTGACGGTTCCGGGCACACGTGTCGGAGGTTGTTGCGAAACCCTGGTCTCAGGTTGTGGTCAGCCTGCCCGCCCGGCCCCTGTCCCCGTTTGCTCCGCGCCTGTCTCCACCCCCGCGACAAGAGGACTCGTGGCAGGCTGCGGACAGCCAGTGTCCCCGTGCGCCCGGCCGACCTGTTCCTGGCCAGAGCCTGCGTGCGGCAGGTCCTGCGTGGAGGCTTGCGGCGACCGGCCCGGGATCAATCGGAACGCGCCGGCGTGCGTGGACGAGTGTGGCTTCGTTCAGCTCCATTCGACTGCCCGCCAGCCGATTTGCTCGGCCATTCGCTTTGAGTGGGCGGCCACGCGGGGGCGATTCGTCGATCCAAGATCGAGTGATCCTGTCTACTTCGCGCCGATGGTACACATGCCGTCCGGCGAAGACGTCGCGATTACGCTGACGATCACGGACCCGTACGGAGGTCGGTACGACGATCACATCCGGCTGCACGTTCGCAACGTCCGCTAGCGCGCGACGTGCCTTGACGGCCTGACGCGTGTCTCGCGCGGTCGAGTACGCGCGAGTACCATCGTAGCATGGCAATCCGGGCGGCACTCGTGGATATGGATGGCACGGTCCACGAGTCAGGCATCGAGTGGCGTGCGCTCCGACGGGAGATCGGACTTCCCTGGGACGGACGACCGATCCTCGATCAGCTGGCCGGGGCGGATCCGGCGACACGGGAGCGGGGCACGGTCCTTCTTCATCGTGCGGAGGCCGAGAGCTCCAGTACCGGCCGGTTGATCGCCGGGGCGGTGGAGCTTCTGTCAGCGCTCAGATGCCACGGGGTCCGATGCGCACTGGTGACGAACAACTCGCGCGCCAGCGCGGAGACCGTCCTCGATAGGCACGGTCTCCGCTTCGATCTGGTCCTGACGAGGGATGACGGGAGGACGAAGCCGGAGCCTCATCTGTTGCTCGACGCGCTTCGCCGACTCGGCGTGGCCGCAGAAGAGGCGCTCGTGATTGGGGACGCGCATATCGACGCAATGGCGGCCGCGGCGGCGGGGATTCCGGAGATCGTTTTGGTCGGAACGCCAGAGTGGATGAAGGAGCACATTCCTGTCGGAGTCACGTACCGAGAGGCGAGCGACCTGTTTGCGGCACGCGATCTGATCCTCGGACTCCTCGGCGAGCCTGACTAGCGAGCGCGCGTCCAGATCGTCCCTTCAGCCCCGTCTTTGAGGAGAACCCCTAGCTCGTTGAGTCGGTCGCGGATGAGGTCTCCGAGCTCGAACTCCTTCTTCTCGCGGAGCGACTTCCGCAGTTCGATGAGTAGCGAGATCAGCCCATCCTCGATCGTCGATGGGGGCCCCAGGCGGCGCTGCTGGAAAAGGCCCAGGGGATAGCCGAGTTCACGGATCAGCTCGACAACGACCTTGAGGGCAAGGCGCTCCTCCCCTTGTGCCTCTCGGCGGAACCGGTTGGCCTCCGCGACGAGCTCTTGGATGACGCCGATCGCGCCGACCGTGTTGAGATCGTCGTCCATCGCAGCGACGTAGCGGTTGCGGAACGGCTTCAGCGATTCGACGAACTCCAGCCCGGCCTTCGCCGGCTTGCCATCAGGAACGGACCGAAGTTCCGCCTCGACATCGTCGAGCAGCGTTGTGATTCGCGTGAGGGCGGCGTGGGCTTCCTGGAGTCCTTCTTCGGAGTAGGAGAGGGGTTTGCGGTAGTGTCTCGAAAGGTAGAAATAGCGGACCGTCTCTGGGTCGAACCGCTCCAGCACGTGGTGGGCGTACTCGAAGTTTCCCAGGGATTTCGACATTTTCTCGCCGTCGAAGGAGAGCATGCCATTGTGCAGCCAGAACCGGAAGAACGGCGCACCGCGTGACGCTTCGGCCTGGGCGATCTCATTCTCGTGGTGTGGGAAGACGAGATCGTTGCCTCCGGCGTGGATGTCAAGGTGTCCGCCGAGATACCGGTAAGATAGGACGACGCACTCGGTGTGCCAGCCGGGGCGTCCGTCGCCCCACGGAGAAGGCCACTTCGGTTCGCCGGGCTTGGCCGCCTTCCACAGCGTGAAGTCGAGCGGGTTCTCCTTCCGCGCCGAGCTCTTCACGCGAGCCCCCACCTCTTGGTCGTCGAGCGTTCGGCCCGAAAGCTTCCCGTACGCATCGAACGCCCGGACGCGGAAGTACACATCGCCGTCCGCTTCGTAGGCGAAGCCTTTGGCCACGAGGCACTCCACGAGCTCGATCATCTCCTCAATGTGCTCGGTTGCCAGCGGACTCTCCGTTGGGAGCAGGACACCGAGATCGCCAAGGAGCTCGAAGTAGGCATCCGTGTACGTCTTCGCAATCTCATCGACGCTCTCCCCGGTCTCAAGCGAGCGGTTGATCAGCTTGTCGTCGACGTCGGTGACGTTTTGGACGTGGATGACCTTCCAACCTTTGAAACGCTCCATGTACCGGCGTAGCGTGTCGAATACCAGAATCGGACGCGTGTTTCCGATGTGGATGTGGTCGTAGACGGTGGGGCCACAGACGTACATCCCCACAGTTTCTCCGTCGATCGGCTCGAACGTCTCGTCCGCTCGAGTGAGCGTGTTGTAGAGCTTCATCTGTCCCCACCTCCTTTGCGGTCGATTATAGGACAGGCTCGAGAGACGTTCCATCAGCCTCTCCTCAGAGCCGATTGGACGTCTGGAGCTTCTCCGTCAAGCGCGATCCAACGGGCCGGGCCGACTCCTTTGTAGGAGAGGCCTGAGGAAGGTGCCATGACGGGCGTGCCCGATCCACACGGAGATCGTGACGAAGGCTGACTGCCTGACGCTGTCGGTCTATCCTCAGGGGAGGTTTTTCGAGTTCCGCCGTGGGTTCGCAACTGCGCCCACACGATGAATCCCGCTGGCCTTGTTGCTTCGTGTGGAGCAGAGGAGCTCCCAGGTACCAGCGAGGGCGTCGTCCTGCTACACTCACGGTGTGACGCCGATCGAGTACCTGATTACCCTCGGTCTCTCCGCCGCGCCGATTGCCGAGCTTCGAGGCGGGCTGCCCTTCGCCCTCGCTCGGGGTCTGCATCCGGTGGGCGCGTTCTTCCTCGCGGTGGCGGGGAATCTCCTCATTGTACCGTTTCTCCTTCTGGGACTGCGGCGAATCGAGCGGTATCTCGGAGGCTGGCGGCCGACCGCCCGTCTGGTCGCCGCGATCCTGGAGCGATCGCGGCGAAAGGGCAAGCTCGTCGAACGGTTGGGGAGCATCGGGCTGGTCCTGCTGGTCGCCGTCCCCTTCCCTGGGACGGGAGCCTGGACCGGTGCGATCGCGGCCGTTCTCCTCGGGATCCCGTTTCGCAGAGCGCTGATGCTTATTGCGGTGGGCGTGCTGGTTGCCGGGGTTCTCGTTCTGTTCGCGAGTCTCGGGGCCTTCCGGCTGTTCGGCGTCACCTAGGCGACGTCCGGCGGATCGAGAAGGCGCAACACGCGGCTACCTTCGCTGGGGGCGGACGATGTAGCGGGCGAGAATGGGGAAGAGCCCCAGGCCGATCGCGAGAAACGCGAGAACGATCATCCAGAAGCGAAGAAGCGACATGTCCTGCACGCCGGTGACGTAACGCATGCCCTCGGCGAGGTAGGTAAGGGGAAGCGCCTTGCTGAACGCGCGCAAGAAGCGGGGCATCAGTTCGATGGGGAAGTAGATGCCGGAGAGGAACATCATCAGGATCGCCAGGACGTTGGCCACACTTCCGGCGCTGGACGCTCTTCGCACGACCAACGCAATGACCGTTCCAAGCCCCATCATCCCGAGCGTGGCAGATCCGACCAATAGGGTGTAGGCGATCCAGTCTATCCGGAAGGCGAGATCGAAGATGGCAATACTCACGAACAGTGTGATCAGTGTCGATACATAGACCACGATCAGTCGGACGGTCGCGGTCGCGCAGAGGAGCGCGACTCTGGGCATCGGCGTGACGATCATCCGATCGAGCGTCCTTCGTTCCTTCATCGCCGTGAGATGGCCTGCGACGGCGAACAGTCCGGAGGAGAGGATCGAGAAGGCGATGATCCCGGGGACCATCTGGTTGAACCAGCGAGTCGACGCTTCGCTTCCGACGTGAATCGTCGTGGTCGAGAGCACCGGGTCGAGGCCCTGCGCACGAAGATTGAATGCATCGGTGACGCCGAGCGCGATCTGCTCGAAGGCGTAGTTCTCCTGCACGCGGTTGGGATGGTAGAGGAAGCCAAGCGTCTCCCCATTCCAAATCAGGCCGAAGTCAATCTCACGATCGACGACCGCGCTTCGAAGCGACGCCTCGTCCTCGAAACTCTCGATGGCGTCCGCCGCGCTCGACGCCAGGACATCGTGAAGAGCCAGGTCGGAAGGGACCGCCTCGTACAGACCGAGCGTGGCGGCCGGCTCGTCGACATCACCCATCAGGAATCCGAAGATCAAGATGAAGACGAGGGGGAACAGAAGTGTGAAGAAGACGGTCGCCTTGTCCCTGAAGAAGACGGCCGATTCCGTTCGGAGGAGAGCTCGAAAGGCCTTCATCGAGCCACGTCCCATCGCAGCCGCCAAGAGGCGATGCCCGTCGAGAGAGCGATCCATCCCAGAGGCACCGCGATGACAAGCGCCGCAGGGAACACGGCCGATTCGACGCCGACCGACGAGCGAAGGCCGTCGGCCAGATAGCTGACGGGATTAACGTAGACGATCGCGCGAATGAACATCGGTAGGCCGGTGATCGGGAAGAAGAGGCCGGAAAGGAACATCATCGGCATGTTCAGGATGTTCGCAACTGCCATGCCGGCGTTGGCCGTCCGTGCGAGTGACGCGATCAGGAAGCCGAACGCCATGAACGTGGCCGCCGCGAGAAGAAGATGGAGCACCGCGGATAGTGAGGCAAAAGAGACCGTAGATCCCAAGCCGAACCGTCCCACGATGAGCAGGATGCCAAACTGGAACGCGCACAGGGTCAGGTGGCCGATCGACAAGCCTCCCAAGTAGCGGGGAACCGAGAGAGGCGTGACCCAGTAGCGGCGCAGAACACGGTGGTCTCGGGAGAAGAGAATGGCCCCCGGGATACCGAACAGACTGTTGGTGAAAAAGCCCATCAGGATGATCCCGGGAAGCAGGAAGTCAACGTAGACCGTTCCACCTGACTCCGATCCCACCCACGTTGAGGATGCCTCGATTGCGACGGTCTGATCGAAGCGGCCGCTGCGTGCGAGGATCTCGCGATTGACGCCTGCGAGGACCTGCTTGATGATGGAGACGGCCATGTCGGACGCCGCGTTTCCTTCGCTGTAGTAGACCATCAAGGACGGGCCTTCGGTACTCGACGACCCGCCCGGGGAGCCGCTCGAGACGACCTGCTGTTCGAGCTCGTGGCCGAAGCCCTCCGGGATGACGATGACGGCCGCACGACGCCCGCGGCGCACGGCCGTGAGCTCCGCCGCAAGGAACGAATCGAGATCCTCATCCGCTTCGGCGTGACGCAGAGCGAACAGCGGATCATCTTCGGCGTCATCTGACTGCGCCAGATTTTCGAAGACGCCCTCGATCATGCCGGAAAAGATGCTCGTCGTGCTCCCATCGAAGTTGACCAGAGAAACGTCGAACGTGATCTCTCCCTGTTGTCCGATTTGGCCGAAGATGAGCGAGAGGATCACGAGAAGGAAGACGGGGAAGACCAGGAACCAGAAGAGCGTCACCCGCTCGCGGAGTGCAGTCAGGATGTGCGTCCGCGCGAGGAGGAGCACGTCGTTCACTCGCGCAGTCTCCTGCCCGTGAGCGAAAGGAAGACATCCTCGAGATTCGGCTGCCTCACCGTCATGTTTGCCAGTGGGAGGTTGCGCTCTCTCGACCATTCGAGAAGGCTTCCCATCGTGGCCACGAGGTTCTCGGTCTCCACGGAAACGAGTTCCTCGGTTGATCGGACGGCCGCGCAGCAGGCGTGAAGCGGGACGAGGTCTTCGTCCTGAACCCCGTTGGCGGCGAACTCGATGATCGTCTCCTGGCCGAGTCGCGCGGCAAGCTCTCTGGGGGAACCGTCGGCGATGAGCTTCCCGTTGTCCATGATGCAGACGCGATCGGAGAGCGCCTCCGCCTCTTCCATGTAGTGGGTGGTGAGAACAATCGCGACGCCGGTTGACTTCAGATCGGCGACGACGGACCAGACGTTGCGGCGGGCCTGGGGATCGAGGCCGGTGGTGGGCTCATCGAGGAAGACCAGCTCGGGGCTGTTTACCAGGGCGGCGCCGATGGCGAGCCGCTGCTTCTGACCGCCGGACAGATGCTTGACATACGTATTTGCCTTCTCCGTCAGGGCGACGCGTTCGAGCATCTCGTCGACGGGGCGAGCATTGCGGAAGAAGGAGGCGAACAGGGTGATGACCTCACGTGCCTTCAAGTACGGCTCGAAGTTCCCTTCCTGTAGGAGCACGCCCATCCGCTGTTTGGTCGCTCGATCCACATGGCGCAGTCGAGCTCCGAAGATCTCAATTTCGCCGGCGTCCGCCTCGCGGATTCCTTCGAGGATTTCGAGCGTCGTTGTCTTCCCGGCTCCGTTCGGGCCGAGGAGCGTGAACACGGCGGCGTTGGGGACGGCGAAGGAGACGCCGTCGACAGCGCGGACGTCGCCGTAGTGCTTGCGGAGATCTGTCACGCGCATCAGGATCGGGTCGACCATCGGGTCACCTCACTCGGTGGGTGATGGTAGCGCGGGGCTTGTCAGCCGCCAAACCGCGTGCTACTGGACAGGTGAAGAGAGGCTGGCGTCTGCGAGGTCAGCGAGGGTCTCGGCCGTCCATGTCGGTCGGATGGCGCTTTCGGCAGCCGCGGCTCGATCGGCGATGCCGGTGAACACGAGGGCCGTGTCCATGCCGGCCTGCGCTCCGCCGGCAATGTCAGTCTCGAGTCGATCGCCGATCATCAGGGCTCGATCCGCTGAGACACCGAGTGCCCTCAGTGCAAGGCGAAACAGAATCGGCGACGGCTTGCCGATCAGGGTTTCCGGGTCGTGTCCCATGCCGTGCAACGCGCCGATGACCGCGCCGGCGCCAGGCATCGGGCCGTCGGTGCCGGGAAACGTTGCATCGTCGTTCGTCGCCATGAGACAAGCACCGGCCCGCAGTGCCTTGAGGGCGTCGACGAGGGTCGGGTAGTCTAGGTGGCGGCACATGCCCGCGACAACCCATTCTGCCGTCTCAGGCCGCTCGGCGAGGCGATGGCCGGCGTCGATCAACTCGTCTCGGAGTCCCAACTCGCCGACGATCCAGACCCGCACCGCCCCGTGCGCCTCGAGCAGATGGTGCGCCGCGGCGAACGAGCTAGGCAGGGTCTCGTCGGGAGAAATAGCGAACCCGAGACCGTTCAGATGAGCTGCGAGATCGCGTCGGGATCGCGTCGAGTTGTTGGTGACGAGCAGCACGTGGCCTCGGCGCCGGAGAGCGTCGAGTGCGTCCGGCGATCCGGGAATCGGCTCCTGTCCGCGCACCAACACGCCATCGACATCCAGCAGAAACGCGTCGTAGCGGAACAGGGGGTTCGTGCTCATCTTCGACATGATCAGACGGTATCGCAAAGCAGCGCAGAGCGCATGAGTCAGGCGAGCTTCAGCAGCAGGTAGATCGCCACGAATCCGAGGAGGATTGAGAACATCCCAGGCTCGAGCCGGAAGAGGTTCTCGGACGGATGAGCCTTGAATTGGCGATGGATCCGGTGCACGAGCCAGCCGACCACCACCACGGCGACCGACTCGACGGCGATGAACCAGTTCATCACCGGACGAGTGAATGCGACCCCAAAGAGGGCGCGCTCAATCGGCAGGAATAGGACGATCGGAAGGGCAAGAATGACGTAGGACTTCCACGCAGGGTCGTTGCCAACCCGCCGGTAGGGGCCCCTGAAGAGCGGAAGGAGCTTCGCAAACGAGGCCGCTGTGCCGATACCGAGGAGGACAAGGACGATCTGGCTCCCCCATCCGTGGGCCGCCGCCAGCAAAGGAGCCTTGGCGATGTATCCATCGAAGGGGGGGAGCCCGACGATGGCCAGAGTTCCGAGCAGCAAGGCGGCCCGCGTTCGTAGCGGAATCCGGTGGCGTTCGCGAATCAGGTGGGCGATCTCGGTGGATCCCACTACGTCGTGGGCGGCGCCCGCACCGAGGAAGAGGAGAGCCTTGAATGATCCGTGGGCCAGCGCGTAGGCCAAGACACCTTTGGCCGCTCCATGGTCTGCCACGCCCATGCCAACCAGCAAGTACCCAATCTGCGACAGCGTGTGAAAGGCAAGCATTCGCTTCAGATCCTTGCTCGACATCGCATAGATCACACCGCCTATTCCGGTGATTGCGCCGAGGATCTGGAAGACAGAACTCAATGGGAAGACATCGGCCAGGCGGATCAACACAACCACGCCTGTCTTGATGACCAGCCCCGAGAGGAAAGCGGAGATCGCGGCTGGAGCTGCGGAGTGGGCGTCCGGCAGCCAGAGAGAGAAAGTGAGGATGCCTGCCTTGACCGAGACACCGGTGACCAGCAGTGCTGCAGCCAACGGAATCCATCGGGCGTGCGGATCGCCGGCGATGGTCCGGCCGATCTCCGCGAACCCCAGACTCCCCACGTTGGCGTAGACCATGGCGACTCCGAGGAGGAAGACCGACATACCGACGGACGCCAGGACCAGATACTTGAGGCTCGCCCAGATCTGGAACGTCCGGCGGTCATAGGCGACAAGAAGGAAGCTCACCAGGGTGAGAAGCTCAAGGATAACATAGATATTGAACAGATCCTGGGATAGGACGAGGGCCATCACGGAGCCCACTAGAAACTGAAGCAGAATGACAAAGGTGGGGCGGAGACGCTGTCGCCAGAGGTAGATGACCACGGCCAGCTCCAGAAGCACGGTCAGCAAGAGGAAGTCCAGCGCTAGTGAATCGAGAGCGAGTGTGATTCCGATCGCGTCCGTCCATCCTCCTGCGGCGGCTGAGGTGAGCCAGTGGGAGGCCGGGGAGAGGGCGACTGCAAGCAGTCCGATGTCGACAAGCAATGCAGCGATCAGCGCGCTTCGCGCCGTCGCCTTCCAGGCAATGGCGGCCAGTCCGAGGAAGATGTGCGAAAGGGGGAGCAGTGGCAGGATCATTGGGTCGCCTCCTGCGCCTCGGACTCGGGTGCACTACCTGCCAGGTTCTGGCTTTCCAGAGTTGCCTTCTCCGCTTCCACGGCGTGTTCGATCCGTCCGCAGTCGGTGCTGTGGTAGCGCTCCACGAGCAGCATAATGAAGACTAGAGAAAGGGCAAGAATGGCGAAGTTGATCACGATGGCGGAGAGGACCAGGGCCTGAGGCAGGGGGTCGGCGATCGGGATCCCTGCCGGAGCAGGGAGGATCGGCACCGCCATCTGTGGCCGGAAGCGGATCGAGATCAGGAAGAGGATCCCGCTCGAGTTGACAAGCCCCAAGGCGAGGAGTTTGATCACGAGATCCCGGCGGGCGATCAGGGCTGTGGTTCCGATGGCGAACAGGATCATTGCGATCGTCGTGCCGTTGAGCCACGCCACTAGATCTCACCCCGGTGGTGGATGAAGGCGTGCAAGACCATCCACGATCCGATCAGCACCTTCAGTCCGATGAGGGCGTTAAGCAGCAGGATGGACGGGCTCCCGAAGACGTGTCCGGCCTGGCCGACCGGAAGGAGATTCGACAGGATTGGCCGGCCGAAGGCCAGGGGCAGCACGCACACGGCCACGATCATCATCGGCAGCGCCCACTCCAAGCGCTCGACGCCGGCCCCGCTCAGACGGCTGTAGACGGTGTCGAGACCGATCGACATCACGCAGAGCAGGAGACCGCTCGCGGCGACCACGCCGCCGCTGAAACCGCCTCCCGGAGAGAGATGCCCGAAGAAGGCCAGGTACAGTCCCAGGACCAGGATCAGGGGGAAGAGAATCTGTGCCGAAGCTTGAAGCACGTGGGATTCGGGAATCGGAGTGGAGCGGGCGGTGGATGGGCGGTGTGACAGGTAGAAGCGCACACCGATGACCGCGACGGTGAAAACCAGTAGCTCGAAGAGGGTGTCGTACAGCCGGGCTTCGAGGTAGACTGCGGAGACAAGATTCGGCGCTCCCGTCTCTACGGCCAGTAGGTTCGAATCGTCTGGACGGGGAGGGTCTTCGAGGACCGTGAGATCGAGAACCACGATTCCGCAGATGAGAAGCGACAGGATCGCGGCCAGAGCTGTGCGGACGGGGCGCCTCATGACAAGTACCTGCGGACTATTTCATCCAAGGCTCCGCTGGCCTCGAGTTCATCGATGTAGGCGGTCAGCTGATCTCGCAGGTCTTCCCGCCTGGGTGCGGCGACGAACGCATAGCTTCTGGGAACATCCAGACGATCGACGCTCCAACGTGAGAGATCTGTCCGCGAGACGGCGAGGAAGCGTGCCATGTCGAGCGTGGCTTCGACCGGGTCGTTCCGCTGGATTGCTTCGACAAGATCGGAGAAGTAGCCGGGATACTCGCAGTGCTCGGCTGCTGGAGCCTCCTCCGAAGATGCGTCCAAGCCAGCCTTGGGACGGAGCCGCACAAGGGCGGTGGGAAGGTGGGCTCGACTTCGGTGAAGGGAGGCGCCAGGCTGCGCTGAGAGGCCACCTGCGCCGAGATCGGCGTCGCCTTGCAGAAGGGTTCTTTCGACATCTTTGAGCGGGACGACCTGAATGGAAAGATCAAACCCGAGGCGCCGGGCGAAGCCGTCCAGAATGTCGACTTCCACGCCGACGAGTTTGCCTCCTTCGACACTGAGGAGTCCCGGGACCTCGTCTCCCACCACGAGCAGTCGCCCGGTTCGGCGAATCGCCAGCACGTAGATTACCGTTACCAGAGCGGCGCCGATTGCCGCTTCGGTGACCGCGACGTCCGGCGCGCTGTGCAGAAGGTACGTCGCCGCCAGCACAAGACTGAACAGCCCCATTCCGATCACCGCAGCGAGCCGCCGCCGCTGGAAGAGCGAGACGCCGGCGATGATCGGGAGCAGTAAGAGAAGGACGATCCGTGAGATCATGACGAGTCCTCCCCGGTATGGCGCTGAACGAAGGCGCTCTTCGCGATGCTGTGCGTGGCGATCGGATTGGTCGCCAGCATCAAGACAAGGAGGAAGAGAAGCATCCAGTCGATCGGCGCCCAACCTTCGTACAGGATCAACCCGAGCAGAACCACGGTGAGCCCTGCGTTGTCCGAGACGCCACTTGCCTGCAAGCGAGAATACACGTCCCGAAAGCGAACGATGCCGAAGGTGCCGATCGCGACCAGCAGAGCTCCGCAGCCGGCTAACGCCGTCCCGATCAACGGAATCCCTCCCCTCTCTCCATGAACCGCGCGAGGGCGACCACGCCAATGAAACTGAGCGCCGCGTAGACGATGGCCACATCCAGCAAGACCGGTTGTTGGGACAGTACTGCCGAGATGGCCAAGACCGCGGCGACTCGGTTGGCAGCGGAGTTGTAGGCCAGCAGACGATCCCACGCAGTGGGTCCTCTCGCCAGAATGAACAGCAGGGGGACGATGGAGGCCAGCAGGACGCCTTCGACGATGCTCACGACGGCTCCTTCGGGAAGATCGCAAGCATCTGACGCTCGAGGGTCTCCTTGATCGTCTCCCAGTCTCCTTGTGCATTCCGAGCGCGCAGCCAATGGATGTACAACAGATCTCCCTCGATCAGCAGGGAGATTGTGGACGGCGTCAGTGTGATCGAGTTGAGCAAAAGGAGTTGGCCGATCGGATGTCTGAGGCGAAGCGGAAGGGCGACGATTCGGCCTTCCTCGTCACCGGCCAGGATCAACCGGATCGTGTACCCTGTGGAGATCACAAACCGCCAAGCCAGGACTCCTACGTAGCGAAGACTCCGCCACGGCTGCAGCAGAACCGTCGAAAGCAGCTGGTCATGGCATCGGAACAAGATCCGCTGGGCGATACAGGCGAGTCCCACGGCGACGAGACCGACAACGAGCGTGGGCGCGTCGACTCGGCGCCCCATCAGAAACCAGATTGCGAGTAGAGCCAAAGATGTCGCCACGATCTTTCCTCACCCGTCTCGAATCGTGCAGGGGAGAGCCGAAGTGCACAAGGGCGCACGTCTCGCCCCGGCAAGGCAGGGACTCTCCCTCCCCGGTGGTACCTACTCCTCGACGCTGACTCGGATGTCGTCGTAGTACACGCTACATGCCTCCGTCGAGCTCTCTTCCCCGAGTAGAATAAACCAGTCGGCACCCTCCGAGAGATCGACCGTGTGCGGGCCTGTCTCCCACAGAGTACCGTCGACCCAGAGCTCGTATCCGTCTGCCGAATAGGCGAATGAATAGGTGTGCCATCGGTAGATCTGGGGGGTGAACGGGACGGGGTGACGGACGCCTTCGCCGTACGACGTCGGTTCGCGCACGTAGGAGCCTCCGCCGTCGCTGGTGAATTCGAAGAAGGGCAAAGACCCGGTTGCTGACGCAATCTGCCGGCGACCAGGCGCGATCAGAAACGTATGCGAATCCTGGTTCTGCAGCGTCATCGCGTTGCAGGCAAAGACGAGACGCTGGCCAATGCGCAGAGGCGGGAGAGTGACACGCGCGGATCGCCTGTGCCAGCGATCTCCGCCGCTGTGTACGTAGAGACAGTAGCCTGGGGTACCGGCAATGTACTCGATCTGACTGTCGTAGGCGCTGGCCCACGTTGGATCGAGGGCCCAATCCCAGATTGCCTCCGATCCGGCTGAGAAGTCCTCGCGGAAGAGCTGCGTCCCGCCACGAACATAGACAGTGATCGCATGGGTGATCGTGCTTAAGCGCCCGGATGCATCCTCTATCGTGAGTGTGACTGCGTACGATCCGGCTGAGGCAAACGTCACTGTGATTTTCCGTCCGGATGCGGACTTGCCGTCTCCGAGATCCCAGTTGTAGTCGACGATGGCGGTGTCGCTGGTCGAGCTGCTAGCATCGAACACAATCGACTCCCCCGCGTACAAGACGGGAGGCTCTACGTCGAAGCGCGCGGCGGGCGGGGGCGACACCACCGTACAGCCCGTGAGCACCAGAGCGAGCCCGAGGAGAAGTGTGATCGGCCGGCGGCCTCGCCCGGCCACGCTAGCCCACCTCGGTGAGGCGATCCTTGGGAGAACGTGTGATTACATCACAGCCGTCTTCGGTGATGACAACGTCGTCCTCGATCCTTACGCCGCCGAATCCCGGGAGGTAGACGCCAGGCTCGATGGTTGCGACCATGCCCGGTTCGAGAGTGTCCTCACTGCGCGGGGAGAGGCCCGGTCCCTCGTGGACCTCGAGTCCGATCCCGTGCCCCAGCCCGTGGCCGAAGTGCTCGCCATGTCCCTCAGCGGCGATGATCTCCCGCGCGACGGCGTCGACGCTGACGCCCGTCTCGCCTGCCTTGACCGCCTCGATGGCTGCAAGGTTCGCCCGGAGAACGAGATGGTAGATCCCCGAGGTCTCCTTCTTGGCAGAACCGACGGAGAACGTCCGCGTGATGTCTGAGCGGTAGCCGTCGACACAGGCACCGAAGTCGAACAGCAGCAGATCGCCGGCACGAAGCGGCTGCGGGTCCAGGAAAGGATTGTAGTGGTTGAGTGCCGAGTTTGGACCGGTGGATGCATTCAGCTCGAAGGCGATGTGCTCGGCGTCGCGATTCTCGCGGATCAGCCACTCGAGTCGAAGGGCGACCTCCGCTTCTGTCATCCCGACGCGAATCTGACCGATGAGATGAGAGAGAGCGTCATCGGCGATCGCCGCCGCTCGTTTGAGTGCCTCTATCTCTGCGGCGTCCTTGATGCGCCGAAGCTGTGCAACCGGGTCCTTCGTCGGGACGAGCTCGCTGTTGCAGGTGTCGCGCATCGCTTCCACCCAACTGTACGTGGCGCGACAGGAGGCGAACGCGATCCGCTCGAAATTGCGATCGTTCAGGATCTCCGCGGCTCCCTTTCCCGTCCAGGTACGGGTTTCCTCGATGAGCACGTCGGCGGCCTCGCGCTTGGCCTGCTCCGTGTAGCGAGAGTCGGTCAGTAGCAGGGTTTCTCCATCGCAGACGACGATGATCCCCTCTCCAGTGAATCCCGTAAGGTACCGGATCGTGGCGCGGTCTGAGTTCTCGTGGTTGTATGCGACGAACGCATCCTCCTGGACCCGTTCCGCAAGCCTTCGACGACGGTCGGCGTGGTCGGCCATGGGTACGCTCTCCCTTCCCTAGCAAGGAGGACCCGATGGTCCTCCGACGTTCCGCCTGTGTGAGGTTCCGAGGCAGACTATACGCGCTGAAACGTCCTTGTCAATGAGAAAAACGCCCGCTATACTCCCGATCCATGCTCACGATCGAAGGGTTCAAGAAGAGGTTCACCGCGTTGCAGGATGACGTGGATGAACGTCTCGCGGGACTCGACGGTCAGGATGCCCTGGAACGATTCCGCGTCGAGTTCCTCGGTCGCAAGGGGCAAGTTGCCGAACTCATGAAGAGCCTCGGTGAACTGGACGCGGAGGACAGGCGCGAGGCGGGACGCCTGCTCAACGACCTCAAGTCGCGGGCGAGTGCGGCGGTCGAAGGGCGAGTGGGGAACCTTGCGGAGGCGCGCATGGCGGAACGTCTCCAGACGGAGTCCGTCGACCTTAGCCTTCCGGGAATCGGCCGACCCCTAGGGCACCTACACCCTCTCACCACGGTTCAGAAGGAGATCGAGTCGATCTTCATGAGGATGGGCTTCGACGTGGCGACCGGTCCGGAGATCGAAACCGAGTACTACAACTTCGAGGCGCTCAACATCCCTGCCGACCACCCGGCGCGTGCAGACTGGGATACGTTCTACATCGGCGAGGGCACCCTGCTTCGCCCGCACACGTCTCCGGTCCAGATTCGGGTCATGGAGCAGACGCTTCCTCCGGTCCGCATCATTTGTCCGGGCCGCTGCTTCCGCCGTGATGCGCAGGATGCGACGCACTCCCCCGTCTTCCACCAGATCGAGCTTCTGTGGGTGGAGGAGGGATTGACGCTTGCCAATCTGAAGTGCGTTCTCGAGATCTTCATCGCCGAGTTTTTCGGCGAGGGATACGACATGCGATTCTCGGGAGACTTCTTTCCGTTCACAGAGCCTTCAGTTCAGGTGCACATACGCGCGCCCGGGGCAGAGAACTGGCTCGAGATCATGGGCGCCGGCATGGTGGACCCCGCCGTGCTGACCGGGGTTGGCTACGACCCGGAAGAGGTGTCGGGATTTGCCTTCGGTCTCGGAATCGAGCGGATGGCGATGCTCAAATATGGGATCCACGACATCCGTGCATTCATGGTCAACGACCTACGTTTCCTGAGCCAGTTCTAGCGATTTCGTGCGTCTAGGCGCGTGAAGGTTGTCCTCGCCCCGAGAGCTACTCCCAGTGCTTGAAAAGGAGCGTCGCGTTCTGGCCCCCGAAACCGAAGGAGTTGGACAACGCGACGTGCACCGGCAGAGAGACGGGCTCGGGCGTGTAGTCGAGATCGCAATCCGGGTCCGGCGTCTCGTAGTTGAGCGTTGCGGGGATGTACTGATGTTCCATCGAGAGAAGCGTCGCGATCGCTTCAACGCTCCCTGCGGCTCCGACGAGGTGCCCGATTTGCGACTTCGTCGAGCTGATCTTGACCGAGCGGGCGGCATCTCCGAGTGCTGCCTTGATCGCGAGCGTCTCCGCGCGGTCGTTCAGCTGCGTCGAGGTTCCGTGGGCGTTGATGTAGTCGACCTCCGCTGGCGTGACATTGGCTCGTTTCATCGCGATCTGCATAGCGCGGCGCGCGCCATCTCCATCCTCCGCTGGGGCGGTGATGTGATAGGCATCGTCCGTCATCCCGAAACCGGCGATCTCAGCGTAGACGTGCGCGCCACGCTCCAGGGCTCGGTCGAGTCGTTCGAGGACCAGGAATCCTGCGCCCTCGCCGAGAACAAACCCATCGCGATGGAGGTCGAACGGGCGTGAAGCGCGGTCCGGCTCGGCATTTCGAATCGAGACAGCTCCGATGCGGGCGAAGCCGGCGAACGTGATCCGCAACATGACCGCCTCGCCTCCTCCGGCGACCGCGGCGTCTAGGAGGCCTGAGCCGACCAGCTCGGCGGCGAGCCCGATGGCGTGGGCCCCACTCGCGCATGCCGAGACCACGCCAAAATTGGCGCCGCGGAGACCCTGTGCGATGGCGATCTCTCCCGCGAGAGCGTTCGGCATCATCCGCGGAATGAAGAACGGGCTGACCCGGCGCGGTCCCTTCTCGTCGAGGATCCGGAAGTTCTCTTCGAACGTGAGCATCCCTCCGATGCCCGTCCCGGCTACGACGCCCCATCGGTCTGTTTCGGAGTGCGCGATGTCCGCTTTCGCGTCACGCACGGCGAGGTCCGCGGCGGCGAGAGAGAACTGGGCGGATCGATCAAGGCGCCTGGCTTTGCGGGGCTCGATGTAGGCAGAGGGATCGAACTGCGTGATCGGCGCGCCGAGCTTCGCCTCGACCCCGTCGAGGTCGATGAGATCGTCAACGCGGCGCACTGCGCTTTGGCCGGATCGCAGTGCCTGCCAGAACGCGTCTCTACCTTCGCCTAGAGGCGTCACCGGTCCGAGGCCGGTGATGACGACACGCTCACCCATACGTCTCCTTGACGCTCGCCAACACGACGCGGCGTGGTTCAGGCTGCGCTGCGATGATCTCGGGCCCAATCTCGTTGACGGCGAACGCGTCCTCCACAAGAACGGTCACTGTCGCGTCCTCGGCGACGCGAAGCGTGCCTTCAAAACAGGCGAAGACAAACTCACCGTCGGCGGTCTTGATGCGCAGGGGGCCGCTTTGGATTGCCGAAAGGAGGGGAGCATGGTCGTTCATGACCGCGAACTCGCCGCGGGTGCTGCGTGCGACGACCATCGTCGCCTGACCGTCGAAGTGCGTGCGGTCGGCGGAACGAACTTGGCACTGCATCGCCACCTCCGAATCTGGGAGACTATAGGAAAGCGGCCCGGTTGACGCAAGACGGGCAGCTCACCCACTAGCTACGAGTTGGCGGCGTCGAGGATGTCGAGGGTGCGACTCGCTCCGATTCGCGTCGCCCCGGCCTCGATCATCGCTACGGCTGTTTCGTAGTCACGGATCCCGCCGGCCGCCTTGACTCCCATCTCCGCACCGACCGTCTTCCGCAGGAGGGCGACGTCCTCGATTGTGGCGCCGCCTGAGCCGAATCCTGTCGAGGTCTTAACGAAGTCCGCTCCTGCGGACTTCGCGAGGTTGGCGCCGAGCACCTTCTCCTCTTCGGTCAGATGAGCCATCTCGAGAATCACCTTGACCAGGACGGGATGCGGAGAAGCTTGCGCGGCGGCGCAAACACCTCGAATGTCCTCGAGGACAGCCGCCTCGTCGCCATCCTTCAGGGCCGAGACGTTGATGACCATGTCCAGTTCGTCCGCACCCGCGCCGATTGCCTGTTTCGCTTCGAACGCCTTCGCCTCGGGCGTGGTCAGCCCCTGAGGGAAGCCCACGACCACGCAGAGCTTCACCGACGAGTCTCCGAGCGCTTTGCGCGCGGTGGATGCGTAGTAGGGATCGACGCAGACCGATGCCACGCCATGGCGCACGCCCTCTTCACAAAGCCTCGTGACGCCGGACCGTGTTGCCTTCGGGCCGAGCAGGGTGTGATCGATCCGTCGAGCCAATTCGCCTCGTTGCATACTTCCTCCCTCCGGCTTCCACCACTCAGGAGCGACCGAGGATCTCCCCACGGTCCGCGTGCTCAAGCAGGTGGAAGCTTCGACCGCCCTCGTGAACGAATCCAACGATCGTGTATCCGACCGAGAATAGCAACTCGAACGCGTCCCGGATCGTCAGTCGCCACCGACGCGCCGCCTCGGGGTCGCGATCGAGCAAGGAGGCGATGTCGGTGGGGATCTCCACAAGGACGAAGCGCTTGGTCGGCCCTTCACCGAGGCCGGCGATGGCGCGTTGCCCTTGCGGGCGGCCTTTCGTCTGTGTGATGACCTGCATCTGATCAAACGCGAGGCTGCGGTGCGCGGGCTCGCGTGCATTGTCGATGAGGGCCTCGACGCGAGGCGCGTGGAGCCACCACTCGACGCGAAGTCGATCGGTGGCGAGGCCTGCGTTCAACCGATCAGTCAGCGGACCGAGCGCGTTTCGACAATGGGCGACGGCGATGGCTCCAAGCCTGTTGAATGCGATGTGCGCCTCTTCACTGCGGAGAGGATCCGCCCACCAGTAGACGAGTTCGGCCCCTGCCTCCACGCAGGCAGTGCGCTCGGCTCTGCGCAACGACTGGCCGATCCCCGAGTTGGCTGAATCTCGACGGACGCCGAGGAAGACCGTGAATCGGGCTCGACGTGCGTCAGCCTCGGCGACGAGATCAACCAGCGCGCCGCGCAACGTCGGCCTGGCGCCCTCCTCCCACGCGCCCAGGAGCAGTCCTCCGGAGCGCCTGATGGCGGCGAGTGCGGGAAGCGTCAGAATACAGCGCGCCTTGTCACCTAGGAGCTGTTGCTGGAGGTTCTCACAGGCTCGGAAATCCTCAAGCGTCGCTAGCGGACTAGTGACGATAGTCATGGGCGCGGTCGACGTGCTGCCGCCGCTTGTCCGCGTACATCCGGCGGTCGACCTCCTCCAGGATCGCCTCGAGCGTGCGCTCGTCTCGAGGCCGGCGTGTGTAGAGGCCGATCGATAGGCCGATGTCGATGCCATGAATCCCGGTTCTCCTTGGAACGGCGGACATCCGATCTCGAAGGCGATCTGCAACAGGAGGAGCCTCCTTGTCCGTCTCCGGCATGAACACGAGGAACTCATCTCCGCCGTATCGGATGACCCGATCGGAGGAGCGGACGTTCTCCCCCAGGAAGATCGCGACCTCCTTGAGTACCTCGTCTCCCTTTAGATGGCCGAAGTGGTTGTTGATCGCGCGGAATCCGTCTACGTCAATCATCATGAGCGTCAAGGAGTGTTGGTACCGATCGCTACGATTCAGTTCCGGGGCGATGATCGAATTGAAGTAGTGCCGGTTATAGAGGCCGGTCAAAGGATCTCGGATGGCCAGATCGCGCAGGCTATCCTGCGATGCGAGATTGGAGAGCGCGATTGCGAGATGGTTTGCGATGACCTCGAGAAGCTGACGATCCTCGTTGTCGAAGAACGCGGGATAGGGGCTTTCGATGTTGAGCACGCCGAGCAGCTTGTTGCTCGCAAGGACGGGAATGGCGAGTTCCGACCGGGTCTCGGGGAAAGACTCGTAGTACCGCGGGTCGCCGGCAACGTCCTCGACGAGCACTCCCCGCTTGTTGCGTGCGACCCATCCGATGATTCCTCGGCCCGTCGGAAGGGTCCAGCCGCGAACAACCCCCGTGTGCTTGTAGGGCCCGCGGACGTCCTCGATGGCGAGGTTACCCTTCGCGTCCCTGAGGAAGAGCTCGCTGTGCTCGAAGTCGAACTGATTGATGAGGAAGTCAAGTGTGCTCGAAACGACCTGATCGACCGCCGATGCGGTTGCGACCCGTTGCCCGAAGGCGTAGATGCGGTTCAAT
>Ga0272441_10000598_pt1 | contig 81766 bp, 64 predicted proteins | sample SSMProp6N_FD_193582 | JGI IMG/M metagenome (GOLD analysis project Ga0272441, IMG submission 193582) | Marine sediment archaeal communities from Little Sippewissett salt marsh, Falmouth, MA, United States - SSM-Prop-6N | ecosystem: Environmental > Aquatic > Marine > Wetlands > Sediment ...
CTACAAGCTGCCGGTTCGCGGAGAAACTTCGGTCAGCAGCGGCACTTTACTGGCCGGCGGCAACGCTATCAGCTTCAATAATCTTATGGATACCAATGCGGCGTTCGAGCTGGTCAAGGAATTCGTCGAGCCGGCTGCGGTTGTTGTCAAGCATATGAATCCGTGCGGTTGTGCTATTGACGACGATATTTGTCAGGCCTATCGGAAGGCTTATGAAGGTGACGTCGTCAGTGCCTTCGGCGGAATTGTCGCGCTGAACAGAAAGGTTAACGTCGAGCTGGCGCAGACAATTATGGAATCCTACAGTCGATTCGGCAAGGCACTCGGCGCCGGCGGATTTTTTGCCGAAGTCATTATCGCGCCGGAATTCGATAAGGACGCCGTTGAAATAATCCGGACGTTGAAGGCCTGGGGCAGCAGAGTCCGGCTTATTGAGACCGGCCCGATGGACAGAGCCGCAATCGATGCCAATGAATATGATGTTCGCTGCATTGTTGGCGGATTGCTCTTGCAGAAGAGAGACCTTATCGGCTGGGAACCGGACTTCCTGACATATCCTACCAAAGCAAGGCCAACGAAAGAGCAGCTTGAGAATTTGCGAATCGCCTGGGTTGCCTCCAAGCATACCAAGAGCAACACGATTGTGCTGGTCAAAAATAAGAAAGTAATCGGCGTCGGGGCCGGGCAGATGAACCGCGTCGAATCCGGCAGGATTGCAATCAAACATGCCGGCGAGGAAACCAAAGGTTGTGTTATGGCTTCGGATGCCTTTTTCCCGTTCCCGGACAATATCGAAAACGCCGCCAAGGCGGGTGTTGCCGCAATAGTTCAACCGGGCGGCTCCAAAAAGGACGACGAGGTCATTGCCGCGGCCGATAAGCACAAAATCGCGATGATATTTACCGGCAAACGGCACTTCAAACATTGAGCGATTAAGCAGAGCCGACAGTTTCATAAGAATCGTGTTAAGGTATTGTTGAGTTAAGAATGGATTATGCTTTTTCGCGTCGATAACATGTTTGACTGGTTCGAGACGCCGGATTCTGCTCGTACCGAGGCGGAGCAACTGTCGCAGCAAGCCTCTATTGAATCGGGGGGAATGACGCGTTTGAATGATTATCTTGCCCTTTCCGCTGTTTTGCTTTGGTATCGACCGAAACGGATTTTTGAAATTGGAACATTTCTTGGAGTGACTTCGAATTTCTTCCTGAGATTATTGCCCGATTGTGAAGTTGTTTCGATAGCATATCCCGGAGGATTATTGAATTCTCTCGGAAAAAGTTATAACAACAGTAATTTGTCAAAGAAGCAAATCGGCAGCCTCGTCAGTCCCGCAAGACGTGACAGGTTCCATCAAATATACGGAGATTCCCACAAACTGAAAGCGGATGATCTCAAAGAAAAGTTTGGTGAATTTGATTTGGTTTTCATTGATGGTGACCATTGTGCCGATGGAGTAAGCCGGGATACGGAACTTGCGAAATCGCTCATTATCGATAACGGTATAATCTGCTGGCACGATGCCAATCCTAAAGATAAATACAGGGACGTTCGATTGTTCCTGGAGCAGGAATTGCCTCTGAAAGCCGTAGCGACAATGGACGATTATTCAGGAGGTATTGCCTGCTGGAGTAAAGATATAGAAAAGCGGATTGAATCCCTTTTTCAAAACTCTCCTTTTTAATGAAACAATATTGTAATTTAATTTGTATTAGACACCCGCAGAAGTAAAATCTACGGGTTTCGTTTTTCCCCTTTTATTATCCCCCAAGGACCGTGACCGAAGGCGGCTGAATCAGTCGCGTTTGCCGGCTTATTCTGTCACGCCATACGATTGCTTCCCGGAGGTTTTGTTTTGTAATATTCGCCTTGAGTGACAGTATCTCATGGTCGTCGGCTTTATTAAGCCACTCTTCCGCTTCGGCGAGCTGCCGGCTCAGGGCGACGATTTTTGCCTGATTTTGGGCTGTTTTTATCGAGAGGTCGGCTAATTTCCGGTTCAGGGATTCGATCAGGGCGCCGCCGGCAGATCTGCTCATCTGCTCCCGTCGTTGTGCCAGCTCTATTCTGGCCCTGGCAAGTTTTTCTTCTGCTTCTCTAAGTGTGGGAGGTCCTGCCTGTCCGTGCTCGACTAATTTCTTGGCTTCGATGAGGTTTTCGGTTTGTCTGTCGATCATGGCTTGCAATTCTTTTGTGACATCGTCTTTCGCCGTTTGTTCTTTCAATTTTGCCTGAGTTTCGGCGATTCTGTTAGTGATTGCATCGACAATAACCTTATCGGAATCCTGTTCCATCTCTATATTTTGAAGATTGTTACGCATATCCATAATATTGCTAAGGATACTGTCTTTATCGAGAATGCGAGAGCCGGCGATTTCCCGAAGTCTTTGCTGCATTTCATTTAATTGGCGTTCAGTTCTGGAAACTTCCTCATCGGCAAGTTGAAGCCGTCCGCCGAGCCTGTTTCTGTGCTCATCAAAAGCTCGTGTCAGAGCGGAACTTAGATTATTAATAACCGCGTTCATAAATTCTTCCGCCGCCGGTTTGACTTCCACACCGATGTTATCTTCTTCAAGATTGACTACTATTCTTAAGAGAATCATCTGCTCGGATGTAATATTCGAAGGTTCACTGACCATTCTTCTGCCTGAGCTGCGACGCCGCATGGGTCTGGTCATACGGGCCTCCATCTCTCCCATGCCCATCAAATCCATCATCTCTGAATCATCATAAGGTTCTGCTTCGGATGGTGGATCTCCTAAATCCCTGGATGAGAACGTATCGGCTTCGTCGGCTAACCATTCGATTTTAAGAGCCACCTCCATGGCTTCTCCGGATAGTTGTGCATCGAGTATTTCCTTAGCTGCTTTTCCGCCGACTCCTGAGCTGTGCAATAGATAATCGATAGTCATATCATCGAGAGGTAAAATAGCCGGATCGGATGTTATTTTAATCAGACAGCTTGCAGTAAGCGTATCCGAAATTTCAGCTTCCTTCGATACGGCAGTGCCGGTTGTTAGAAGAATCGATATCAATACAAGCATTACACGTTTTGTAGTTTCCATTTTGAATTTCCTTTCAAATTTGTTTTGCCGGATTGTTTTTCTTTGATTTGTGCCAAACGCTGACGGGCTACCTGTGCCCATTGGTTTTCGGGGAAAAGTTGAATGACGCGTTTGTATGCCTCGACTGCCGACTCTCTCTGGTTGAGTTCGCGGTATAAGCGGTCGGCCTGGTAAACAAGTATAAAGGCCGTCTTATCAACCTGCTTTTGTACTTCTTCGAGCGGATCCGGCATACTTGCCAACTGGACTTCAAGCTCATTGAGTTGATTTTGCCTTCGTTCGGTCTCAAGGACTTCGTTGATAAGACTAATTGCCGCATCGGTGCTGACCTGGAGCTGCCTGATTTGTGATTCGAGCGAAGCGATTTTTTCCTGCTGGTCCGGTTGTTGAGTCTTATTTGAAATCATCAGTATTCCAATAGCGATTAATATAATCGCAGCAGCGGCGGCAGGAGCTTTGAGATATAGTATCCGCCTTCTGTTTGCTCGACTCCGGATATCGGTTAGCTTCACGCTGACCGGTTCCGGCGGACCGGCGGTCCGGTCGGCTTTTTGTAACAGGTTTTTAAGTTTGTCTTCTGTCATAAACTATTTCTCCCAAAGTTCGGCCAGGTCCTGTTTTAATCGTTCCCTGGCACGGCTGAGCCGGACCTGCAGGGTATTTTTGGATATTCCTAAAATCCGGCTGATTTCTTCCGTTTCAAGCTCCTGCAAATACCTTAGCACAACGGCTTCCCGATATTTCGCCGGTAAGGCTGCTATCGCATTGCGAACACGCTCGAATGTCTCCGTTTCCAATAGTTCGCGGTGTGCACCATCGGGTGGCAGGCTCATCCCGATGCTTTTCCCATCCTGAGTCTGGTCGAAGGATTTCGGGATGGGGATGGTCCGCACTTTTCGTACTTTTAGTTTGTATTTGTAGCTGCGACATTTATTTATTGTTATGGTAAAGAGCCAGGTTTTAAGACTACAGTCACGGCGGAACTTTTTCAGGCCCAAAAATGCGGCGAGGAAGACGTCCTGAGTAATATCCTCGACATCCCCAGGCCAGCCGAGCAGACGATTAGCCAGCGCGGCAACATCGGCTGAATGTAGCTCAACAATGCTTTCAAAAGCTGATTCTTTGCCTTGGCTGAATTGTTCGACCAGTAGCTCATCGTTAATCGTCTCGGCCATGACTGATATATTAGACTGACTCGCCGGCAGAAACTTACAAAAAATCGCAATTTTCCGGTAAATTAACCCATTCAGCCCGAAATTGGGTTCGTTTTCAATTTTTTCTTCTGAATCCATTAATTTAGGATTTCGGGCTTAGGATTTCGAGTTTCCGACCATAGGTCGGTGAATTGGGTTCGTTTTGCATTTTTTGCTTAAAATTTCGTACGTATTCTTTCGTAGAAATAATTTGCCTCCGGTTCTTAATGTATGTTCTTAATTTATATAGACTTATATTCCTGGTATGGTCTTTATCCCCCAATTTTGATCCCGGCCTGTTCTACTTCACTCTGTGTGAACGAAGTATTACTAATACGGGTACTTCAAGATTCAAAATTTGATATTCGATATTCTCGCGAAGAACCATCCATAGTTCGTTATTGATTATACCCCAAAATTGGGGAAAAACAAGCGAAAATCCCGGATTATGCGGGATTTCACCTTAGTGTGGGAGATTATGAACGCTCAGTCCGAAGGCGTCTTCGGCAGCTTCCTTTAGCACTTCCGAGACGGTTGGGTGCGCGAAGCTTATCTCGGTGATTTTCTCTGTGCTGCCGATGAGTATCCTAGCGGCCCCGACAAGCTCGGTAACGATTGAGCCGACCATTGAGACGCCGAGGACCCTGTCGGTGGAATTATCCCTGATAACCCTGATTTCGCCGGTTGTTTCGTTATGAGCGTTGCTTCTGCCGTTGGCTTTGAAGAAAGACCTTCCCACGGAAATATCCAGCCCCTGGGAATTGCAGGCCTCTTCTGTCTTGCCGATCGAAGCGATTTCCGGGAATGTATAGACCGCTCGCGGGATAAGGCTGTAATCGGCCATTTCCCCGCTGCCGCCGGTTACGTTGATTGCCGCGACCTCGGCTTCGGCGAAAGCCCCGTGAGCCAGGTACGTCGTGCCTACTGCGTCGCCGATGGCATACACACCGGGGACGTTGGTTTGCATTTTTTTATCAACGGCAATAACCGCTCCGTCCATTTTCAGATTCAGTGCCTCGACGGTTTCCCTATCGACCGTTGCCCTTCGTCCGACCGATATCAGCACTTTTTCCGCCTCGATTTGCGTGCCGCTTTCGAGAGAGACTTTTGCCTCAAGGGCGGCGGTATCTACCGAGACGACCTTCTGATTTGTAAGAGATTCGATGCCGAGCTTTTTGAATTCACGTTCCATTAGTTTTCCGACCCATGCATCTTCCATCGGAATCAAACGTGACAGCGCCTCGACGATTGTCACTTTAGTACCCATAGCGGCATAGACGCAGGCCATCTCGCAGCCGATGACACCGCCGCCGACAATGACCATAGAGGTCGGTATCTGCTCCAGGTTCAGGGCTTCTTTACTGCTAATTACGGTTTTGCCGTCGAAGGGTATCGATGGGATTTCGACAGGGGCCGAGCCCGTTGCCAGGATGATATTTTTCGCTTCAATTTGTGCCGGTGCCGTATCGGATTCGATGGTGATTTTGCCCGGGGCGGTGACGATAGCCCTTCCGGGGAAGATTTTAATCTTATTGGCCTGGATTAATCCTGTAACGCCTTTACGAAAGGCGGTTACAATAGCGTCTTTTCTGGCCTGGATTTTCTGCCAGTTAGCAACCGGAGTTCCAGCGTCAATACCCATCAGATTTGCGTGCTTGAATGATAGCAGTGTATGGGCTGAAGCGAGCAGCGATTTGGAAGGTATGCAGCCGCAATTGAGGCATGTGCCTCCCATCAAATCTTTCTCGACAATCGCTACTGTAGCGCCTTTTTGTGCACATCTTATAGCAGCCGAATATCCTCCAGGCCCGCTGCCGATTACTACAACATCAAATTTTTCCGACATAACAAAACCTCATTTTTTACATTCTATGGTTACATTTCAAATTTGTAGTTTCGATACTATAGCAGAAATCAAAGATGGAGGAAAGTATAGGCTGGATTTTTTGCAGAGATAGAGATTTTACATATAATTTACATGAAATTATAGTGATTCAATGATATCATATTTAACTGATGCGGTTATATAATTTTTATAAAATTATGAGCGATTTTAACATGGGAGATAAAGAATGGGAAAGCGGAAAAAAGGCATACTAATAATTATAGCCTTGCTCATAGGCATTGGTATTTTCTTTTATCTTTTCAAATATAATCATGAGGAAAAAAAGAAAGAATTTTTAAATGCTGTCGTTAATGGCGATTTGGATCAGGTTGAGAATTTATTAGCACAGGATCCAAGCTTAACATCATTGAGAGATGGCAGAGGTAAGGGTGGAATCGGTTCTACTGTGCTATACCTTGCTGTAAATCATGGTCATAAAGATATTGCAGAATTACTTTTGTCCAGAGGAGCAAATCCAAATGAAATAAGATTTGGAGGGCCTCTACATCAAGCTGCTATGAATGGAGATGCAGAATTTATAGAACTGCTGATTAAATATGGAGCAGATTTGGATATTACAGGTGAACATTTTTATTCATATCCGCCTTTGGCATGTGTTAAAAGCAGGGAGGCAGCAGAGGCATTAATTGCTAATGGTGCGGATTTGAACTGGAAGACTGGCTCTGGTGGAACCATTCTTCATTCTTTAGTAAGAAGGGGAACACCTGATGCGGTCGCGGTGATTCTTGAACATGGAGTTGATATCAACGCCCGGGATAAATCAGGGTCCACAGCATTGCATGAGGTTGCATTTTATAGCAGGAATAAGGAAATGACTGAATTACTTATAGCAAAGGGAGCCAATATAGATATCAAGAATAAGAAAGGATTGACTCCGCTGCAATATTCACTGGAAAGGATAACGGTAAGTTCAAAGCCGCCAAAGGGCTTTGCGGAGACACTCATATCTCATGGTGCGAAATTCACTATCTCAGATGTAGTATGGCTGGGAGATACGATAAGAGTGAATGAATTAATTGAATCTGATCCTGATTTAGTTAATTATATGGGAGGTTCTAATAGAGAGCCGGTTATATTTACATCTATATATGCTGGTAATAGGGATATTTTTAGTCTTTTAATAGAAAAAGGTGCAATGCTTGATGTTAAAGGTATATATGGGGAATCTGCATTAACTGCGGCTTCGCTCATAGGAAATACGTCAATAATAAAGATATTGTTAGAAAAGGGAGTGGATGTAAACGAAAGAGGATTATATGGAGAATCTGCTCTTCACTGGGCTGCTGTCAAGGGTAACACTGAAGCCGTTCGGTTGTTACTCGAAGGTGGGGCGGATGTAACTATAAAGGCAGATGAACCGGTGTTAGACCTCGATGCGCGAGCAGGAAACTACCCTGATGCAATCGAGAGAATGCTTATAAATCATGAGAAATTTGAAGAACAAAGACTGGCTCAGTTGGTAGGACGGAGTCTCCAGATTTGTGTAGTATCACGACTTGCTTTTGCTGAAGGTGATACACCTTTACATTCCGCTGCACAATGGGGACATGAGGTTGTTGTGAAATTACTTTTGGATAACGGAGCCAAGGTTGATGCGGAAAACAATTTTGGCCAACGGCCACTTCAATACGCATGTGTTTGTAGACATAAAGACATTGTACAGATATTATTGGATTCTGGATCCGATATTGAAGCAAAAGATAAAAACGGGCACACACCCCTTAGGCTTGCTTCGACGCCACAAACTAATCCGGCAGAGGAAATTGTCAAATTGCTCAGGGAAAAGTACACCAAAGAATAGCAAATAAAGGATTTTTATCGTCTTCTTCGAGAGCCTCTTTCTCTGAATCCTCCGAATCTGAAACCTCTGCCGTTGATGATTCTTTCGGCCTGACGGTTAATATATTCCGAGATGTTCATATCGCGAATTTTCTGTGCCAGGTCCCGGGCGGCCTGCCTGTCGGTCCGGAGCATCTCAGTAGCCAACTGGACAGCGGCAAGGGCTGCTTCTTCTTTGAAGTTTGCGTCCCTGAGAAGCTCCATTAGTTTATCAGCCACTTTTGCAACAGGCAGGAAAGCCATCGTTGAGACGGCCAGCCTTTTCTCCTCGTCGCGTCGAGCGTTGTCAAAGGCTTTGATGCAATCCGAGGCTCTTTCATCGAGCGGCACAAATTCACTGGTTTGGATTAGCTGCAATACGCCCCGCGTCGCAAGAACATAGTGAGTCAGGGATGTTTCGGGATTTGAGGCGATATCCAGCAGGATTTTAACCACTTCGTAATCGGGCCAGTCGCTAAGGGTGCGTATTCCGAGATCGCGTGTAGTTTCGTCGGTGGATTTAGCCGCTTCGGCGACGGTCTTTAATGCTGCCGAACCACCGAGGGCATCGAGAGTGCCGAGCAGAGACAGATTTATTTGGCGGTCTGACGTCCCCATCTTTTCGATGATGATTTTTGCCGCACTATCTTTATCCAGGGCCTTTGAAAGTATCGACCTGAGTGTTGTGACGCCGCTTCTGCGGGCCTTTTCGCTTTTTGCCCGGGCCAGGAGATCGACTATCGTTTCGATATCCATCGAATCGGCAAAATATGCCAGAGCAGAAAAAGCGGCGGCACTGATTTCCTGGTTTTCATCGGCGGCAAGAACAAGCAGACACGGAATAGAATCGGATATGTGACGTTTGCCGATAAGTTCGATTGCCGTTACTCGTGACTTTATCTCGCCGGAGAGGGCTTTGGCTTTGGCTAATGCTTCGACACTCGGCTCTTTCGTTATCGCAAGACCTTCGAGTGCAGCTTTCCGGGCGGAGCCGGAACTATTGACCGCCATTTCGAATAAAGTTTCCGCCGCGTTTGCATCTTCGAGCTTCGTCATTGTATCAATGGCTGCAAGGCGTACCAATTCTGTGTCACTACGTAACAAACCTTTGACATTATTTATCGAAGAAAGATCGCCGCGGTCTGCGATTACGCCGAGGACCTGCACCTGAGAGTCCGAATCCAGCTCGGCAAGCATCTTTCCGAGCGCTTTTATAGGTTCCATACTCGGTGACAGGCGTGCGGCCTGAATTGCATGGGTACGAGTTTTCGGATCACCATTTTTCATTATATCAATCAGTTCAGGAATTCCTATTTCTGATTCGCATATAATCAAACCAATAACAGCTGCGGCTCGAATATTGAATGGATTGGGACCGTCGCCGGCTGATTTCTTGCTGCTTTCATAAAGTACTGCGAAAATATTTGCCGCATTAGCGGTTTCATTATTTGCCGATATTTTCTGTGCGATATCGATAAGTCCCTGGGCGGCTTTCTGGTATATCGGTCCGGTAGGTTTCTCTATTACATCCATCAAAGCTTTTATGCTGTCTGAGCCGCCTATGATCGAAAGGGCTGTCACTGCGGCAGAGGCCACTTTTATATCCGAATCATCGAGGTTCTGCGCTATCGGCTTAACAGCGGATTTGGCTTTTCGCTGGCCGAGGGAATTAATCAGGCCTATTTTCCGGTCGCTCTCTTTTGCACGTATCAGCTCCTGCAGGAGAACTGTCGTTGCAGTCGGGTCCGGATTCATTTCGAGTGCCCGCCTGGCATAATCTCGAAGATGTTTATCTTCCGATGAAAGAAGTTTCGCCATAGTGGGTACCGATTCGCTTTGGCCGATTCTTTCGATTTGCCGCACGAACCAGTTGCGTACCGTATCGGGCATTTCGGCCAGTTCGAGAGTTTTGATAATAATCATAGCCAGCGCCCGGCGTTCGGTTTCAGCCCCCGGACGCGAGGCATGGGACGCTATCTGCTGTAAAGTGATTTGATGATTGTAACGCGAATCGATATCATCGGCCGACATAAGGGGCAGCAGATAATCGATTGCTTTTTGATATGCCTGTGCCAGTTGCTGTGCGTCACGCTGTGGGGCTTGCGCCTTGCCGGTTAATTGATCGATAAGCTCGTTTATTTCCTGGCCGTATGTTTCGGCGGCCGGAATAACAAGCGAGAAAGATATGAGCAGGAGATTTATTATCGAAGATTTGAACTTCATTTTCTTTAATCCTTTTAGTGTTTCGGCGGCGGATCGTAATTAGAGAACATAAGGTGCTCGTCTCGGCCGGTCATACCAGCGTTCGGCGGCGGGGTCGTTCAGGATTTTTTCCTCGGCCGGATTCCATTCTATCGGTCGTCCCAGACGCTCGGCGATGCCGCTGAGCTGACATATTGTCGCCGTGCGGTGGCCGATTTCGGCGTCACAAATCGGTTTCTTTCGAGTTCGGATGCAATCGAGCCAGTTGCCGTCATGGTCCTTCGATTCGTAAAGATGAATCTCGCTCGGAAGTAGCGGGGCCTGTGCCAGTTCGGCGGGTTTTGTGTTAATTCGATTGTTCCTGCTGACCATTACCTCGCCCTCGGTGCCGATAAACCTAATCATATGTCCGCCGGTATCGGGATAGTCACGCAGCACCTTTGTTCCATCGGCGTAATAATGAGTTTGATACTCGTTGCCTTTGTAGCCTTTCGGGATAAATTTTACCGGGCCCGAGTCGTCCATTCCGAGCGCCCACTGGATAATATCGAAATGATGTGCCCCCCAGTCACCGTTTTTTCTTGAGCCGTACTCCCAGAACCGCCGCCAGCCGCCGCCGAAGTCTCCTTTGACTCGTTCGGCATTGTAGGGATACCATGGCGTCGGGCCGAGCCAACGGTCGTAATCGAAGCCGTCCGGGATCGGTTCGGCCGGCAGTGTCATCGGTGGAGCAAACCGCCCGAGCCGGGTGTAGATTGTGTGGACTTTGCCTATCCGGCCGTTGCGGACGATTTCACAGGCTTTGCGAAAAGCCCAGTTCGAACGCTGCTGCGAGCCGACCTGATAAATTGTGCCGTATTGTTTGCAGGCGTCACTGACCAGTCGCCCCTCGCGGATGGTGAGTGTCATCGGTTTCTCACATAAAACGTCTTTGCCGGTTTTTATTGCAGCTAATGAAATCGGAGCGTGCCAGTGGTCGGGTGTACAAATTAGGATGGCGTCAATGTCCCGCCGTTCGCAGATTTTCTCATATTCGATATAGGCGTCGCACCCTTTGTAATTTCCGTCGGGAGCTGCGCTGGAGTAAGCCGTTTCGACTATTTCTTTGGCATCTTGTAGTTTGTTCCTGTCCACATCACATACGGCAACGACCTGCACCTCGCTGCGGTCGAGCATACCCCTCAGGTGACCGCCCATTTGCAGTCCCATACCGACCATACCCATCGTTATGCGGTTACCGGGTGCAGCCGAGCCGAAGACCGTTGACGGAACAATTGTCGGACAGGCAAACGCTGCACCGAGAGCCGCGGCACTTTTTAAGAAATCCCTGCGGCTGTGAAATTTTTGATTGTTCATTAATCAGTCCTCCTGAAAGGCACTGTTTAAAATCAATAGTTAATTTTATGGACTAATCATTGTAATCTTTTGATATTACAGATTCAAGAATACAATCGGTAAGTACATAGTTATATTTTTGCCGCTTGCGGACTATTTCGCTATGGTAGTATGGGCGGCGTCGAACATTCTTATAGCCCCGGAGTCCAGGTGAAGAATCAGGCCTTTTTCAGGGTCTATTCCCGTACAGTTACCGGTGAATTTTTTCCCGTCGAACAACAGCGTAATCCTGTGACCTAACTGGATGCTCAGGCTTCGCCAACGGTCGATTGCCTGCTGTTTGTTTTGTTCGGCCTTCTCGATCCACTGGTCAATCGAGCCGAGAAGTCTTTTGGCCAGATGAATACGGTCCGCAACCGAGTGACTTTCAATGTCGATGCTCGTCGCAGTCTGTTGTAGTTCGGGGGGGAAATCGTTTTTTTGCTGATGGCAGTTTATGCCTATGCCGACGATAAAGATTTTTCCGGTTTTGTGCGGCTTTGCTTCGAGGAGTATTCCGGCCACTTTTTTGCCTTTCAGCATTATATCGTTGGGCCATTTGATTTTAGCATGCGACCTGGACGGTTTTCCTATGGCCTCGGCTGCGGCAACGGCAAAGGTAAGCGAGAGCAATTCCGCACTCAGACTGTCGTTGATAAGAAGGATTGAGCAAAGGATACTGTCCGAGCGTTTGGTGTGCCACTTGTTGCCGGTCCGCCCTCTGCCGGCGGTTTGTTCTTCGGCGAAGACAGCCAGGCCGTCGTTGCTCTTGTCCCGGGCGTATCTTTCGGCAATATCATTTGTGCTTGAGGTACGGTTATAGACGAGAATTTTTCGGCCGATACGTTTGGTTTTCAGGTTCGCCTTAATTTTGTCGGGATCGAGCAATTCGGGTGTCGGGCGGGTCATATCTCACCTGTCCAAGCCGATGTCCACGGCTGTGGCCGAATGAGTTATTGACCCCACGGCGATTCTTTCAACGCCGCTCTGGGCGATTGCCGAGACGTTGTTTAAGGTGATGTTGCCGGAGGCTTCGAGCAGGGGCTTTTTGTTTTTGCCGCACATTTCATTACGCATCTCGACGGCGTGTTTCAACTGCCACTGGCCCATATTATCCAAAAGCACTATATCGATGCCGGGAATTTCCAGCACATAGTTAAGCTGGTCGTCAACGTGGTCAACTTCTACTGCGACGAATTTGACACCTTTATATTTTCTTGCCTCGACGATAATATTTGTGAGCTTCGACTGGAAGTTTCTGCCGAGTTGTGCAAGATGGTTGTCCTTAATCAGGATTCCGTCGTAAAGACCTATCCTGTGATTATAGCCTCCTCCGCAACGTACGGCGTATTTCTCGAGGATTCGCCAGCCGGGCATGGTTTTGCGTGTGTCGTAGATTTTTGCTTTGGTTCCCTGAATAGCATATACGTATTTTCGTGTTGTTGTGGCGATTCCGCTGAGACGCTGCAGGAAATTCAACAAAACACGTTCCGCGCTGAGCATGGGGCGCATCGGGCCTTCGATAGTCCCGAGTCTGCTTCCGACGTGAGCCGGCTCACCGTCGTTGATGCGTATAGTAAGCTTGAGCCTTTTGTCATAACTGCTCAGAATCTCCTGTACGATATACATTCCTGAAACGACTATTTCCTCTCGCGAGATGATGTTTGCTTTATCGACGGCTTCTTCCGGGAACAGCAGCTGGCTGGTGAGGTCTCCCCGGCCGAGGTCTTCCTCGATTGCCATTTGGATGATAGGGCGAATTTGTGTGATTTTAAGTTTTTTCATTAGTTTTTTTCCTTTTCGTATCGATGATTCTTTGCTTTTTCGTAGCCAGGAAATCTCTTTTCTTTTTTCGAGAGTCAACGAGAACAAGCTCCGGCAGTTCTTTCAGTTCTTTTAGCTGGTCCCGGAGGAAAGCGGCCTTCTCGAAGTCGAGATTTTGTGCCGCTTCAAGCATTTCCTTTTCAATCTTAGAGGCCAGCTCGACCTTTTCGTACTCGCCGGAGTCGAAACGAACGGCATTTTGCGCCGTTTGCCTCGCCTTTATCTGCTCTGTCAGGCTTCGGCGAATTTCCTTTCGTATCGTCTCAGGTGTAATATTATTTTCACGATTGTATTTTATCTGAATTTTACGCCGTCTGTTCGTTTCGTCAATAGCTTTTTGCATCGATGCCGTAATAGTATCGGCGTATAAAAAGACGGTAGCGTTTACGTTTCGAGCCGTTCGGCCTATGGTTTGTATCAGGGATGTCTGGCTTCGCAGGAAACCTTCTTTGTCGGCGTCGAGGATTGCGACGGCTGAAACTTCCGGCAAATCAAGCCCTTCTCGAAGCAGGTTCACACCCACGAGAACGTCGAAATTGCCGTGCCGCAAATCCGAGAGTATCTCGATTCTTTCGAGCGTATCGATTTCGCTGTGCAGGTACCGGCACTTGACGCCCTTTTTTGTAATATAGCTCGAAAGGTCCTCGGCCATTCTTTTTGTCAGGGTTGTCACCAGCACGCGCTCTTTGGCTTTGACTCTTTCTTCAATCTGCTCCAAAAGGTGGGGGATTTGATTGCTCGCCGGATATACGAAGATTTCCGGGTCGATTAGCCCGGTCGGCCTGATTATCTGCTCAACGACCTCGTTGTGGCTTTTTACCATTTCGAACTCGCTTGGCGTGGCCGAGACGAATACAACTTTCGCCCATTTTTCCTGGAACTCCTCGAATCGCAGCGGCCTGTTATCGAATGCGCTCGGCAGGCGGAATCCGTGGTCGATCAGGGTTTCTTTTCTTTTCCTGTCACCGGCCCACATCGCCTTTATTTGCGGTATGGTCGCGTGGGATTCGTCGATGAACAAAAGATAATCTTTCGGGAAATAATCGATGAGAGTATATGGTTTCGCTCCGGGCGGCAGGCCGGCCAAGTGCCGGGAGTAATTCTCGATTCCGCTGCAAAAGCCAACTTCCTGCATCATCTCGATGTCATACATTGTTCTCGCCTGGAGCCGCTGGGCTTCCAGCAGTTTTCCCTGACTGCGGAGTTCAGACAGACGCTCGTTCAACTCTGCCTTGATGCCGTCTATGGCCGAACCTATCCTTTCGGACGGCATAACGTAATGCTGTGCCGGATAGATGAAGACCTGCTCTTCTGCGGCGAGAATTTCCGATGACACCGGATTGATATAGCTGATTTTATCGATTTCGTCGCCGAAAAATTCGAAACGAACGGCGAAGGATTCGTAAGATGGATGAAGCTCGACAACGTCGCCGCGGACTCTGAATGTCCCTCTCTGGAAATCGATGTCGTTTCGTGTGTACTGGATATCCGCAAATCTTCCGAGCAGGTCGTTTCTTTCCAGATGGTCGCCGACGCGGATGGCCACGACACTGGCCTTGTAATCTTCCGGTGAGCCTAATCCGAATATGCAGGAAACGGATGCGACGATGATACAATCGTCCCGCGTGGATAAACTGGTTGTCGTCGAAAGACGCAGCCGGTCGAGGTCGTTATTTTTCGAGGCGTCTTTTTCGATATAAATATCCCTTTGTGGAATATACGCTTCCGGCTGATAGTAATCGTAGTAGCTGACAAAATATTCGACGGCGTTATCGGGAAAAAGCTCTTTGAATTCCTCGTAAAGCTGGGCGGCCAATGTCTTGTTGTGCGAGATGACAAGGGTGGGCAGATTATGCCGGGCTATTACGTTGGCCATAGTGAAAGTTTTGCCGGAGCCGGTGACGCCCATTAACGTCTGGAACTTTTGGCCACTGCGCAGACCGTCGGAGAGCCGCTCGATTGCCTGCGGCTGGTCCCCGGCGGGATGGAACTGATTGTTTAACTTAAAGTTACCCATAAACACGTTATTGTAACCGGTTTGAGGCTAAATCTCACGAAAAATTTAACAATAGAAATTTTGCGATTGGCTTGCTTTATGCCCTGTTTTCTGGTATATTGAATTTTGATGATATTTTTATAGCAAGAGGGAGCTATTATGAGATATTTAAGGCTTATTACACTTTTTATGCTGGTTGTGCTTACCGGCTCTGTGGTGGCAAAAGCCGCCGATGCCGGTTCGATAGTCAGTTGGGGTGCAATCGCATTCGATTCCAGAGAGCTTGATGCCAATGATTTTATAACTATTTCAGCAGGAAATTACCATAGTCTTGCGCTAAAATCTGATGGTTCTATTGTTGGCTGGGGTGATAATGAATATGGACAGGCCACACCTCCCGACGGTAATGACTTTGTAGCAATATCGGCAGGGGGTCATAGTCTTGCATTGAAATCAGATGGCTCAATTGTAGGTTGGGGCAGTGCCGGAGAAATACCATTAGGCAATGATTTTATAACTATTTCAGCGGGAAGCTCTCATAGCCTGGCTTTAAAATCTAATGGTTCGATCATAGGTTGGGGCAGCAATTACTATGGACAGGCCACACCTCCCGACGGTAATGACTTTGTAGCAATATCGGCAGGGGGTTCTCATAGTATTGCCTTAAAATCAGATGGCTCGATTGTCTGTTGGGGTAGAAATAACTATAGTCAGGCAGTACCGCCGGATGGCAATGATTTCATAGCCATAGCATCAGGGGGTTATCATAATATTGCACTTAAATCTAATGGTTCAATCGTCGGCTGGGGCTACAATATCTATGGTCAAGTATCAACGCCAGATGGCAACGATTTCGTAGCAATAGCGGCAGGTTGGCACCATAATCTTGCCCAAAAATCAGATGGTTCCATTGTTGGCTGGGGCTCAAATGAATATATTCCGGGATATTGGGTCGGTCAAGCATCACCACCTCAAGTCAATGATTTTGTGGCCATTACAGCAGGAGGAGACCATAGTCTTGCATTGAAATCTGATGGTTCCATCGTTGGCTGGGGAGATAATGACTACGGCCAATCAAAACCACCAATAGGTAGTGATTTTATTGCAATAGCTGTAGGTGGCTATACAATTTCGGGTACCAGAGTAGCGATTCCATCCAATAATGGAATTGCCTTGAAAAAGGATGGTTCAATTATTCATTGGGGTGACGCTGGAAGCACACCTTTAGGAAATAATTTCATAGCTATATCTGCCAAAGGTGGTCATAATCTTGCGCTTAAATCCGATGGCTCCGTTATTGAAGGCTATACTGAGGATATTCCACCCGAAGGTAATAATTTTGTAGCGATATCTGCTGGTAGAACTCATAGCATAGCACTGGATAAGGATGGTTCAGTTGTTTGTTGGGGTGATAACTATTGGGGTCAAACATTACCTCCGGACGGAAATGATTTTATTGCAATATCGGCAGGAAGTCACTATAATCTTGCATTGAAATCAGATGGTTCAATTGTCGGTTGGGGTTATAATAATCAGGGGCAGGTTAGTGGCAGAACAACACCTCCAAAAGGAAATGATTATATATCTATTTCAGCAGGATATTACCATAATCTTGCATTAAAATCAGATGGCTCGATTGTAGGTTGGGGGGAAAACTACTCTGGTGAAACTGTTTCTCCGGATGGTAATGATTTTATAGCAGTAGCGGCAGGGGACTCTTATAGTCTTGCCTTAAAATTCGATGGTTCTATTGTCGGCTGGGGTTTTAACTATGTTGGCAAGGCTATGCCTCCAGAAGGTAATGATTTTATTGCCATAGCCGCAGGGCATCAACAGAGCCTTGCAATCAGGAAAGAGCCTCTTCCTGACAAGCCAGCCGAAGATTGAAAGATAATTGCGAAATGATTCCTGCTATTTGTATTCAACGGATTCTGGATAGATAATGGCGGCAAGAAGTGCCTGGCCGTATTTATGCCAGAGTACTCGCGGTTCAAGGTCCGAATCGATTTCCTGCATCTCAAATGTTATCGTTGGAATGCCCAGGGTTTCACCGGCGTAAGAGCCGAGCGAGCCGGGACTGGCTCCTAATTTTTTTATTGGCAAATCGCAGTATCGAGCCATGTGGCCGGCTAACATTTGGCCGGGGCCGTCGTAATCGATACAGGCATAAGGTTGATGGATGCTGACTATGCGGTCGGGTTTATATTGCCGTATGATTTGGCTGATTATATATGATTCCGGTTCGGAAAGCGGGGCGAGCCCGTATTTTTCATTGTTAATGCGATTTTTTGTGGCGAAATTACGATTAAGGTCCACGCCGTTGGCATTATACCGGGTATTCTTTGCTATGCCGTCGGGATTAGCGAAGGGCAGCAGCACTACGGTGCGACCGTTCAAAAATCCCTGCCGGCTCTGCCGAAGATATTCTGCGAGTTGTTCGACTATCGGTATCCCGGCGGGTTCGTCTCCGTGAATTGCCGACATGATAAGAATAACCTCCGGTCCCTTGCCGATTACATGATACTCAATCGGACGTTTCTCGACTGACATACCTGCTTTAATTTGCCGGGCCGGAATGAGAGCCGGATCTAATTCCGGGTACTTTACAGGCTTGTAACATCCCATTATACACAGAAGTACCCAGAGCAGTAGAATTCTTATGAGAATGGCTCGTTTCTTACTGGTCAGGGATATTCTTAAACCTGTATAAATAAGTTGCAAAAACATGATTAAGGATTTCCTTATTTGTCGGTTATTGATTAAAACAGCTCCCTGAACCTACTGTTGTGATTATAAATGAAACGGATGTAAATTCAACCCCCGGATTCAAATTTCAGTTCTCTGTTTCGATCTTTGCTTTCAGAATGCTCCTATTTATAAAAAACTTGAGTAAAATAGAGGTTTTTGGTAGTATATTCCTTTTGATAATGACCGATAATATATTAAAAGGGATTTTTGCTTTTTGGGATGCAGAATAAATAAGTCTTTTCGAGGTGAGAAATGGATGTACTTTTAATTGGAAGCGGCGGCCGCGAGCATGCAATTGCATGGAAATTAGCACAGTCAAAGAATTTAGGCACACTTTATATCGCTCCGGGCAATCCGGGAACGGCCGAGTGCGGAAAAAACATCCCGATAGGAGTTAACGATACGGACAAGCTGCTCGAGTTCGCACTGGGGCATGACGTTGGCCTTGTCGTTGTCGGTCCGGAAGATCCGCTTGCCGCCGGTGTGGTCGATGTTTTTGAAAATGCCGGTATCAAAGCGTTCGGTCCGAGCGGCAAGGCTGCACAGTTGGAAGCGGACAAAGCGTTTGCAAAACAATTAATGCGCTCCAGCTGCGTTTCGACCGCAGAGGGCAGGACTTTTGACAGGTTCAGCGATGCCAAGGCATATATCGCAAGCAGGGACGAGCCGGTTGTCATAAAGGCGGCGGGGCTTGCGAAAGGCAAGGGAGTTTTTGTCTGCAACGACCCGTCCGACGGGATTCTGGCGGCCGAAAAAGTTATGTGCGATAAGATATTCGGACCGGCGGGGGATGTGATTATCGTCGAAGACAAGCTTCTCGGCGAGGAAGCCTCGATACTGGCTTTCGTTGACGGACGAAATATCTACGTGATGGAATCGTCCCAGGACCATAAGCCCATCGGTGACGGTGACACCGGCCCGAATACCGGCGGTATGGGTGCTTATAGTCCGGCCCCGGTTGTCACTGAGAGTCTGATGAATCAGATTACCCGTGAAATTCTTGTCCCGGTTGTCGATGGAATGAATCGTAACGGCACACCATACAAGGGTGTTCTTTATGCCGGGCTGATGATGACTGCCGGAGGGCCGAGGGTGCTCGAGTTCAACGTTCGTTTCGGCGACCCGGAAACCCAGCCGATTCTTGTGCGTCTGAAAAGCGATTTGCTCGATGTTTTATTGGCCGTTTGTGACGGAACGCTCGAGAAGGCAAACCTCAAATGGGACCCCCGGCCGGCCGTATGTATCGTGATGGTCTCCGGAGGTTATCCCGGCGATTATCAGAAAGGCAAGAAAATAACCGGCATAAAAGAGGCGAATCAGCTTAAAGATGTTGTCGTATTCCACGCGGGGACAAAACAAGTTGATGGGGATATTGTTACGGACGGCGGAAGAGTATTGGGTGTCACGGCGCTGGGGCAGACCATTGGTGATGCGAAGGCGATGGCATATAAAGCCGTGGATAAAATTAAATTCGAGGGTGCTTACTGCCGACGAGACATAGCAGATAAGGCCCTTAAGAAGATTGCTTACTGAAATAATTCGCAAGCCGTAAGTAAATAGATATCTGTATCGTATATGATAAAGATTAAAAATCAGGACTCGAAGCCGATTAACACAATTCGCTGGTTTGTCTCGCTGCTGGTTTTGGCGATTCTGTTGTGGCTTTTATATATTTATGCCGGCAGAGCTTTGTGCCATATAGCTATAGGACAAATCGCCGAGCTGACAAATACGAAGATAAAGATAGGGTCCGTCGATTTCAATACGGACGGCTCGGTTTCCATCGAAGATATAGTAATCAGCCCCCGCAGGAGCCAGAACCAGGACGCGACTATTCTTACGGCCGAAGAGGTTTTCGTTCGTTTTAATCCCGGAAGTCTTTTTTTGCTGCGGCCGCGACTGCAGGTTATTGACGTCAATGATTTTGTTTTCAACGCTCAATACGATGTGGATACCGGCTGGTCGAATTTATCCGAGCTTGAGCTCAGACCTCCCGAGGATAGCTTTAGCAAGATGCCCCGAATCAGTCTTAACAGGGGCAAATTCCAGTACAGTAAAATCTCAGGTGACCGGAAGGATATCGTCGCTTCAGTGCCGATTTATGCCCACTTCGGGCCCGACGAAGACTCGCGAAAGGGTTATGTTTTCGAAATAACCACGGCGACGATGTCATCCGGCTACGGTAAAAGCCGGCTGACAGGAACATGGAAACCCGGGCACGTTACGATTGCAGGTGGGATTTCCTCTCTGGATGTTCCTGAGCTTGAGATGGCATGGATAATTGATGTTATGGCGGTCGATTTGAACTACGGCCAAAAGGACGACTTTTCATTGAAGCTGAGGATAAAGGGTTTGCAGTCGAAGCGCAGCGAGTCGCTTGATAAACTCGCTGTGGTCGGGCCGCCTGAGCTGCAAAAATCGAACATATTCAACACTCTTCAAAGATTTTTCGACAGGTATCGGCCTCGTGGCTGTGTTGATGTAGATCTGGGTGTCACCGGCAATTTGAAAAAAATAAATGAAAGCATACTAACCGGGCAGATAGATTGTAATGATATCACATTTTCCTATGCCGGTTTTCGGTACTCGATTGAAAATCTGATGGGAAAAATTGATTTTACGAACGACAGCGTGACGTTTAACAACCTTTCAGGAAGTCACGGTGATGTCGGAGTATTGTTTAACGGGTGGACTCGAGGCTTCGGAACGGATCGTCGATATCATATCCGGATTATTAGTGATAATATACCCCTGGATAACGACCTGTATAACGCGCTCAGCGCAAAACAGAAAAAATTCTGGGATTGTTTTTCGCCGGTCGGGAATGGTACGGTAGATTTCCAACTGGATCGGTATTCACAGGCAAACAAACAAATAAATCTTACTCTTGAGCTGCTCAATGCGGAAGCCGAATATAGCAAATTTCCCTATCCGTTGAAAAATCTGACCGGAAAGATTATTTTTACGCGTGAGAATATAGAGTTTTCAGATGTGATTTCACAGCAGGGAGAACGTAAGATCAAATTGAACGGGGAAATAAAAACCGGCGGTTCAGAGGGTTCTTTGTATGATATTTCGGTCGACGTCGATAATATCCCCCTCGATTCGACTCTGGAAGAAGCCCTGCCGTCCGGGCAGAAGAGCTTTTTTGAAAAATATCGTCCATCCGGCATTGCCGACGGCCGGATAAAAGTTTTTGCGAAGGATGATAATCCCGGTGATTTTCTTGCCGATTTCTCGTTTACGGAAGCTTCGATTAGTTCGGACGAGCTTTTATTACCTGTTACGGATATATCTGCACGAGCCGTTTTTGCTTCCGGTTCGGTAGATGTTAAAGAGTTCTCCGGTATGTACGGCGAGAGCCCGATGTCCCTTACCGGTCATTTCCAGACCGATCCCGAACATCAGGCATTATATGTTATGTCATTATCTCTTGAAGATGTAAGGCTCGACGATGATTTTCTGGAGATGTTGCCCGAATCGATGAATAAAGTGGTTTCCGGGTTAAAGCCGGACGGGCGGTTTAATTTTACCGCAGAACTGGACAAAAAAAGTTACACGGAGCCTCCGGATTACCGGGTAACAGTAAATTGTCTCGGTAACGGCATCCAATTGCCGGATTTTCCCAACCCTCTGAGAGATGTTACCGGCACCCTGGTAATTGAAGGCGACAAAGTCGAGCTTTATGATGTGACAGTCTCTATAGGCGATGTTGACCCGGAAATGGAAGATATTGCTGCGGTGAAGCTAAACGGCGATCTTGTTATGGATGGTGATAAATTGACCGATGGTTTATTGCAGCTAACCGCCGACGATATAATATTCAACGAACGGCTTAAGCAGATTTTGCCGCAGCAGGTTGTCGGTCTTTTCGATAAGATAGGTCCTTCCGGAAGCTTTGGTTTGGATATGAATGATATTAGAGTGCATTTCGCGAATGATGGGAAAAAGTCGGTTGATTTTGCCGGTGCGATCATACTTAAAAAATGCGGCTTCAATATGTCCGGAGCAAGAACACAACTGGATATGGTAATGAACACACGCGGTGCTTATCAAACCGAGGGAGGACTGCGCTTTTGCCGGGTAGCGATTGATAAAGGGGAGATGATTGTTCAGGATAAATCTTTGACCAACCTTATAGCGGATATATGTTACGATCCGGACCGGGGGCAATGGTCCACTGAAAGTTTTATTGCCGATTGTTACGATGGAAAAACGACCGGTAAATTTGTGTTTACGCATAAGGATGGCTTGCCCGCCGAGCATGTGCTTCAGATTGCATTTGACAATATCGACCTGAAGAAATATTTGTCGGATAAACGTCCGGAGAATGCCGGTGACAATACATATACCAGCGGAAAAATGAGCGGCTCGCTTAGCATCAACACCCGTGACGATATACAAAATCCCCGCATCGGGTCATTGAGACTTAAAATTCATGATATGCAGGTCGGAAAACTCTCGCCTCTCGGTAAGCTTTTGCAGGTATTCAACCTTACTGAGCCGAGTGACTATGCATTCGACCAGATGTACGTTGATTCGTACATCAAGGGTGACGGCATGCTGGTTAAGAAGCTTGATTTGTCCGGCCGGGGTTTTGCCTTTTACGGTTCCGGGTGGATGGATCTTGTAAGTCGTGATGTAAATTTAATTCTTACCGCACGGGGGAAAAGGCTGGCTACCGATGACCCGTCTATCCTGCAATCTCTGACCGAAGGACTCGGTCAGGCCGTTGTTCGGATGGAAGTAACGGGTAATTTCGATGACCCGGATATTAAAACAAAGGCGTTGCCTGTTATCGAAGGAACCCTCCAGATTCTCGTCACAGGACCGAAAACATCCGATTAACGTATTTGGAGTCGAATACGGAATATTTCGCCGTTTCGTGGATTTGGTCCGAATTTATCCTGTATTATATCATGAATTAATTTTTGTATCCGGATGTGTTGTTTCTTATATTTTATATGATTTTGAGAAGTGAGGGGATTACTGTCTCCATTTGTACACAGATATACCAGCTCGGACCGAACAGACCTTCAATCCCAATAGAATTGGACTTATATTAAAGAGTGCAATTTGTTCGGCCACGAGAAATGAGCCCATTCTGCGAAATTTGTGCAAAATGGGATATTGAATGAATGGGGGAAAATATGAGTGTTAAAGAGACTAAAAGCCAGATAAAACAGTTAAAGGACGAAATAAAAACGACGAATCAGGCCAACGACCTGCGGCTTCTCAAGCTTTTCGTATTGATGATTTTGCTCGCAGCAATAGCGGCTTTGATTCACGGCCGGATCAACATTTTCGCGATATAAACTTGTATTTTACAGTTATTTGACCGGGTCTTTTGTAAGTTGAATATGCTCTGTGAACGCCGGCTGTTCCGGGGCAGATCTTACGTGGGGTGTGCGCAGTTGTTAGCTGCCAAAGATCTCTTCTTCGGACTGCCGCCATGCCGGGTCAACAATGCATAGGAATTCCAGGTCACTATTGCCGGAATTTTCAATGTATTGGATTGCGTTCGGGGTAATATAAACTGCGCATTCGGAGCCGACTTCAAGAGATTCCCCGTCGATGTGCATCAGGCCGTTTCCGGATAGGATATAATATATTTCGCTCGTTCGAAGTCTGTGCCGTTTTGTTTTTTTGCCGACCGGGACTTTTGCATGGGCCAGGCTATAGTGAATTTTTACATCCATTTTATCGGGGTGCAGAAGCTCTCTAAGGATCGAATCGTCACCGGCGATAAATTCCTGACAGTCTTTCAGATGTTTGACAAGCATAATTATTGCCCCAAAAGGATCGATCTTTCCGAATAAAAAGTTCCCGCGATGCAGGCGGTTAAAAGACAGGCTAAAGTAGCAGCCAGCAATGCGCGAATTGCGACCGGCCCGATATTCCGGGCTTTTTTGGGTGCAAGTGCGCAGATTCCTCCGACAAAAATTGCCATCGATGCAAGATGTGCGAATCCGCATATCGCATAAGTAGTAATTACCGCCGAGCGCTCGTGCTGGAATGAGTTTTGTTCCAGTGCCGTTGCCAAATCCCTATAAGAGACGACCTCAGTGACAATAATACGTTCGCCGATAATCTTCGAAGCCTCTGCGGCATCGGATAAAGGGATGCCGAGTATTAAAGTGAACGGGTAAAAAATATAGCCGCAAATACCTTTCAGCGACCACTGACCTTCGAGACCGATAAGGGGATTTATCTTCGCTCCCAAAGTCGATAAGACCAGGTCCACAAGCGCGACCAGACCTAATACGGCGATAAGTAATGCTACAATCCCGACAATCATTTTGACGCCGGAATTTGCTCCGTTAATAATCGCCTCGAAAAGGCCGTTTTCCTTTTCGTAATACGGCCGGACCTGCATACCTAATGTCTCCGGTTTTTCACCTTCCGGCAGAATAATCTTGGACATCATCAGTGCCGCCGGCGCCGAAAGTAAAGAAGCCGAGACCAGATGTCCGGCGATGGTGGGAAATACATTCTGAAGGCTCAGCACGTATAAGGCCAGAACGCTTGAGGCGATTGTGGCCATTCCCGTGGTTAAAATTGTGCAGATTTCGGAACGGGTCATCTGCTCAAGATAAGGTTTGACCGTAAGTGTCGATTCTATTCCGACGAATATATTACTTGCGGCGACAAGAGATTCGGCACCGGATATTTTCATTAGTTTCGTAAATACGAAAGCGAACGCCCTGATAATCAGTTGCATAATTCCGAAGAAATACAGAACCGCGATAAGGGCGGAGAAAAATACGATGGTCGGAAATGACTGGAAGGCGAGAATAAATCCGATAGATTTTTCGCCGGAATCGTTTACTTCTCCGGGCGGTAGGGCGAGCGGTCCGAAGACGAATTTTGTTCCCGCCGATGCCGAATCCAGAGCTTTGATGACAATGTCATTGATTACGAGAAAGACATTTTTCCCCGCCGGTACGACAAAAATGAAAAGTGCAATCAGGATTTGCAGCCCGATCCCCCATAGGAAGATCCTCCAGTTCATATTCCTTCTGTCGGCCGAGAGAATCCAGGCAAAACCTAATAGTACAAATATTCCAGCAAAACTGACAAGATTATAGATATCCATATCTATTCCCGTTTGATATATACGATGTATTTTACAGCACAATCTGTATATCTTCCAGACTATATTTTTTGTTGTTTGTCAACAACATGGATTTCTGGTTTTCAATTGCCTGATAACTATTAATGATTATAATGAAAAACACTATACCAAAAATGACCAATTTGAGCCGTTTCATGGATAAAGGAAGGGAAGTTTTTTGAAAGATAAGTTATCAGGCAGGTTTTTAGTTCTCGATGGGCCGGATGGTTGCGGCAAAAGTACGCAGGTCGGGCTTTTAGCTCAGTGGTTGGATGAGCAGGGCGTTGCAGTGAGCCGGTTTCGGGATCCCGGCGATACTGCTATCGGTGAAAAAATCCGGGAAATACTGCTTAATCCGGAACATCTGTCGATGAGTACGCAGACGGAAGTTTCACTGTACATGGCTGCAAGGGCACAGCTATGGGTTGAAAAAATAGCCCCGGCATTACGAGAGAGTCGATGTGTTATTCTCGATAGATGGCTCTCGAGTACTTGCGCCTATCAGGGCTGGGCGGGTGGCTTCGGGATGGAAAAGATAATAAAAATAGCGACTGATTGTCTCGAACGAATCTGGCCGGATTTGACAATAATTCTCGATGTGGATTTGAAAACCGCAGCACAACGATTGAATCGACAATTAGACCGGATGGAAGCCAAAGGGGACGGCTACCACAAGAAAGTCCGCGAGGGATTTTTGGAATTGGCAAAACAACATGAAGATATAATTGCCGTCGATGCCACCGGTGAGGTCGATACCATCCATAAGAAGATTTTAAAGCTTGTCTCGGAGGAGAGTTTTATTTAAATGTCTTTTAGAGAGATATTCTGCCAGGACAAAGCAATCGAGCTTTTGCAGAAGGCTTATAATTCGGGCAAAGCCGCGCACACCTATATTTTCGCCGGGCCGGAAGGGGTGGGGAAATTCAGGACCGCTTGTGAATGGGCGAAGCTGCAGCTTTGCCATGATCCTGTTATTGAAAATGATTTTGCCGAGAGCTGCGGCGAGTGCCGGTCATGCACGCTCTTCGAAGCGGGGGGGCATCCCGATTTCAATCATATCTATAAGGAATTGCGGGAATTCACCGAAGACGGCAAGGGGAAGCCACCGCCGGTGGATTTGCCTATAGATGTCGTTCGGGAATTTTTAATTGCAAAGGTTTCTATAAAACCGAACCTGTCGGAAAAGAAAGTTTTCATCGTCAATGAGGCCGAAAGGCTGAATATTTCCTCACAAAACAGTTTATTGAAAGTTCTGGAAGAGCCGCCTTTATACTGCTGTATTATTCTTATTTGCAACCGTCTGGATAAACTTTTGCCCACGACTAAATCGAGGTCCCAGATAATTAGTTTCGGCCCCGTCGCCGAAGAAAAAATAGTCGAAAAACTCGAACAGGCCGGACTCGATAAAAAAAGGGCGCAATACCTCGGGCGTTTGGCTCAGGGCAGTTTGGGAACGGCGTGCCAATGGGCCGGACTCGAGATGGCTGATGCAAAACTTGTCCAGACTCGGGATGAGCTGGTCAAGTCATTGGCGGATTGTCAATTGGCCGATGCACTGGGATTGGCTGCCGAGCTTCATAATAAGGGTAAAAAAATCGCCGCAGTATGGTCCGACCTCGATAAGAGCACCAGCAATACCGATATAAATCGAAGGGCCTTAAAGACTATAATTCTGATGGTTATTTCTGTTTTTCAGGATGTAATGGGGCTGAATTTGAGGCCTGCAAAGGAAATCATTAATTCCGACCAGAAGAAGCTGATAGAGAAATTGGCTCTTAGATTTAATCCGGAGCAATCCGCAGAAAAGATAGCTTACTGCTATCAGATGCTCAACTGGATCGAATCCAGCGTGAACGAAAAGCTTATTTTCGAACATCTATTGTTATCTTTGAGCGATTCTGATACAATGCTGGTTTGACGGTGGTACGACTTGAAAAGAATATTCAGGATACGTTAGATGTCGAATATATCGGAAACAAAACCGAAACAGACTAAAAGTAAAAAATACATGCTGGTTCGTTACGGCAGAATGAATGCGCTGGGATTCTTCGAGCACCAAGAAGCCGAGATACCCAAAGTAAATTCCCGTGTCGTAATTAAAACCGAAAGAGGTCTCGAATTGGGACATATAGTCGGCGGATTATGTTCTTACAGGGGCGGACAATTCAGATTAAGAGAGGAACAGATAAAAGAATATTTTGCAAAAAGTGAGATCGACTATAGTCCCGAATACGGAGGTAAATTCGTTCGATATGCAACCGCCGACGATATAAGCGAAGAAAAGCATCTGAGGAAAATTGTTCAGGAAGAAATAGAATGCTGCAGGCGTATTGTAAAAGAGATGAATCTTCCGATGAAAATCGTGGACGCTGAACACGTATTCGGCGGCGAACGCATCATCTTTTACTTTATGTCCGACGGAAGGGTGGATTTTCGCGACCTTGTAAAAAGGGTGGCGCAGGAATATCAGACAAGAATCGAAATGCGTCAGATAGGCTCGCGGGACGAAGCCAAGCTGCTCGGTGATGTGGAAAGCTGCGGACAACAGTGCTGCTGCCGGAGGTTTCTCAAGCTGCTCAAGCCCGTGAATATGCGTATGGCCAAGATGCAGAAAGCGACACTCGACCCGGCAAAAATATCCGGCTACTGCGGCAGGCTGAAATGTTGCCTGCGATATGAGGACCAGACCTATAGCGAGCTTAAAAAGAAGCTTCCTAAAAAAGGCACCAAGATACGTACAAGTCAGGGGCAGGGTAAAGTCGTAGATACTCAGATATTAACTCAACTGGTTATGGTCGAATATGAAAACGGAGACAGGGAAGCAGTCGGTGTAGAAATGATTGAGATTATCAAAACCTCTCCGGAGAAGGGTAACAAGCGGGACAATAATAAAAAGAGCAACAAGCGGAATAATCAGCAGGACAAAAAGGAAAGTGACGATCAGTAATCTTCAAGGAAGGAATATGCCTCGTAAAATAGTCGTAACATCAGCCCTGCCTTATGCGAACGGCCCGATACATATAGGTCACCTTGTGGAATATCTCCAGACGGATATCTGGGTGCGATTCCAGAAGCTCTGCGGCAATCGGTGCCTTTATTTCTGTGCCGATGACACTCACGGTACTCCCGTTATGATAAGCGCCCGAAAAGCGGGAATAAGTCCGGAGGAGCTTATTAATAACGTTCATAAAGAGCACATGAAAGACTTCAAGCGTTTTCATATCGAATTCGACAATTATTACTCGACACATTCGCCCGAAAACAGGCAATTCAGCGAGCTTATTTTTAATCGTTTGAACGAGGCCGGTTCAATTGTCAAACGTGATGTGGAGCAGGCTTACTGCGATAACTGTAAAATGTCACTACCGGACAGATTTATTCGCGGCACATGCCCGCGATGTAAGGCAGAGCACCAGTACGGCGATTCCTGCGAGGTCTGCGGCACTACGTATCGGCCTTCCGAGCTGATTAATCCCTATTGTGCCACATGTCGGACAACGCCCGTCCTGAAAACATCCGAGCATTACTTCTTCAAGCTCGCGGATTACGAGCAGCAGCTCAGGGACCTGATCGCCGGAGGTTATACGCAGGCTTCTGTTGCCAACAAGCTCGATGAGTGGTTCGACGCTGGCCTGAAGGACTGGGACATATCCCGTGACGGGCCGTATTTCGGTTTCAAGATACCGGGTGAAGAAAATAAATTTTTCTATGTCTGGCTGGATGCCCCCATTGGGTATATGGCTTCGGCGAAAAATTACTGCGATAGAAACGGGCTCGATTTCGAGAAACTTTGGCCGCTTAATCGCTCACCGGACGCCGACGAAGACCAATACGAGCTGTACCATTTCATCGGCAAAGACATTATGTATTTTCACGCGCTCTTTTGGCCCGCGATGCTGATTGGTTCCGGGATTAAAGTTGCGGATAAACTCTTCGTTCACGGCTTTCTGACGGTCAACGGAGAGAAAATGAGCAAGTCCCGCGGGACTTTTATTAAGGCCGATACCTATCTGAATCATCTGGATCCGGAGTTTTTGCGGTATTACTATGCGAGCAAGCTGAGCGACAGCATCGACGATATAGATTTGAGCATCGAGGATTTCATCAGCAAAATCAATTCCGATATCGTGGGTAAATTTGCCAACCTGGCTTCCCGATCGGTGCCGATGATGACGAAGAAGCTCGATTCTCAGCTTGGCAGGTTGGACGACCAGGGCCGTGAATTAATAAAAAAGCTCGTTGACCGAGCGGACCAGATTGCGGAAGATTATGAGAATCTCAGGTTCGCCTCGGCTGTTCGGATTATTACGTCACTTGCCGACGAAGCCAACCGGTACGTCGAGCAGAATCAGCCGTGGACGACGATAAAAACGGATCCGAAACAAACGCGAGTGACATTGACCGCTGTGATAAATGCGGTCCGAATCCTCGCGATTTATCTCAAGCCTGTCTTGCCGAAATTTGTCGAGAAGGTTGAGAAGTTTCTTAATATCGAACAATTGCACTTTGCGGACTTGGAGACGGTGCTTGAAAATCACAGGATAGATAAATTCGAAAGATTAGCAGAAAGAATTGATGAAAAACAGGTGTTAGCAATGATAGAAGAAAGTAAAGAAACCAAAGATACCGGCTCGGGCGCGGCAGTTCCCACTGAGCCGCTTAAGCCGGAATGTACTATCGAAGATTTTGCCAAAATAGACCTTCGTATCGCAAAAGTAGTCAAGGCGGAAAAGGTCGAAGGGGCCGACAGACTGTTGAGATTTGTACTGGATGTCGGCGGTATTGAAAAGAGCGTAATGGCGGGCATCGCAACCGCTTATAAGCCGGAGGACTTAAACGGCAGAATCGTTGTTTACCTTGCCAATCTTAAACCCCGGCAGATGAAATTCGGTTTATCGGAAGGGATGATTTTAGCGGCCGGTCCCGGCGGAAAAGATATCTTCATGCTCACAGCCGACCCCGGCGCAAAACCCGGACAAACGATTCACTAACTATTATCTATTAGTACTGTCATACCCGCGGAGGCGGGTATCCATTTCTAATATTGCAGCAGTGGATTCCTGCTTGCGCAGGAATGACAAATTATATTGGGAATTACAAGTTTGGTTTTATTTCAGACTTTAGAAATGTTCTATTTCTGTGGTATGCGGTAGTTTTTCGAGGGGGCAGGATGGGCATTTCGCTTTCGGTCGGCAGAATTCTTTTCCCGTTCGAACTATCAACGCGTGGTACTCATTGAAAAGCTGAATATCTTCGGTCAGATTCGACTCGAATAAATATCGCAACTGCTCATAATCAGCGTCAGGCTCAATTAATCTATGCCGGATTGTTATTCGGGCGGTGTATGCATCCACAACGAAGACAGGTCTATTGAAAGCATAAAGGAGAATCGAGTCCGCAGTTTCTCGGCCGATGCCTTTGACGGCCAACAGCTCTTCACGGAATTGTTCGGTTCTCAAACTTTCGAGATTCGTTAATTGACCATCGTAATTTTCGAAGAGCCAGTCTAGAAAGTTCTTCATACGTTTAGCTTTGACATTGAAGTAACCGGCGGGGCGAATAAGCTCGGCTAATTGTGAAATATCGAGTCTGCGGAGTTTTTCGGCGCTGAGACAATCGGCCGTTTTTAGATTCTTTATGGCTTTTTCAACGTTTGTCCAGTTAGTGTTCTGGGTTAGTATCGCGCCGGTTATGATTTCGAATTGGCTCTCGCCCGGCCACCAGTGTTGCGGCCCGAATGCATCGTAGAGTATTTGATAGATTTCGATTAGTTCCTGCCGGGCTGTCATAGCTTGCTCATAATGTAATCAGGGATTCTTTTTTGGAATTTGTCTGTGTGGATGAGAACCATTTCGGGAAAGATTTTATCTGCTGCTGTAACAGGTTCATGCCGTAGACCACGGAGCTACCGTTGTCTTCGAATTCTACGAAGTTATTGTTGCTGAGAATGGTCCGCATCTGTTCGTTCTTCGGGCCTTTTTCGAATCGCAGGATTACTTTTCCGAAATTCTTTTGTTTGGCATGATTGAGCACCGAGGTCAGTGTATAATCTTCGACGCCTCTGCTCATAATACGGCAACTGAAAAGCAGGGTGTCGATTTCATAAACATCTTGCCTGTGGAAGCCTATACAGACTCCAACCAGACCGTAATTGCCGAACTTGTCTGAGACGGTTACCGTAAATATGTCACAGTCGTTCTCACGGTTGAAAGCGATAACCTGTTCTTTCGTATAACGTTTAATGGAAGTATTTAACTGGTTCGTTCTCTGGATCAGCTCGCAGACGCGGTCCACCTGGTACGGCTGCATTTTTTCTACCTGGATTGCGAAGTCGCATTGCTCGAGAAAATCATCCCTTGATTTCGAGTTTGTGTCTTGGGCTTGCCTGCGATGGTTTTCCTGGATGTAAAATTCCGCTCTTTTTTTGCTTTCTTTAGTAACATATTCTGGCTGGAATTCCGGCATATACAACAATTGTTCGAATATGTTCTGGTCATAGACTCTTACTTCGGGAAGCATGGCCTTCATCTGCTCTCTCTCGAAGGGAGAATCGTCAACGAAGGCGATGGAATCGAGACCGATATTCAACTGCTGCTGCACCTGCCTGAGGTTTTTCCATTTGTCTTCCCAGTTTAAAATGAAGCATACGAACTCGGTCCCAGCCAGATGCTCTTTTATAAACGCTCGTATGTCACTTTCGAGATACGGATCGTTTTTGCTTATAACTCCGATTAGGATGCCCCTTGCATGGAGAATTGCCAGGACGTTCCAGTGAAATCTTTCCTTGTCGATTCTTATTTCGAGGTTTTCCACGCCGACATTTCTGATAATTCCTTTCCACATGGTATCGTCGAGGTCAACTATGAGGCACTTGACTTTCTTGCTGCGGCGAAGGACGAAATCCAGCATATATGTATATTCCCGTGCAAGGTGTTTTGCGGGGAACTTGATATGGCTGTACCAGGGGGCATCCGCCTGTTTTAATGTCTGTTTGAATCCGTACATCGAACAGACGTTGGTCAGGTTTAGGAAATAAAAGTTCGGGTATCTTACGGCAAGCTCTTCCATCGCCGTTACATATTTTCTCATAAACTGCTCTTCGTTGTAAAACGGCCCCGTGTGCTTGAAGCGGTTGAGCATATTTGTCCTGAACCAGGGGAAAAATTGCAGGATAATCGGCACATTTAGCTGTGAGAGCGTTATTATAATCAGCTCGCACTGGCTGACAAGCTCTTCGAGCTGCTGGTCCTGCTGCTGTTTCGAGACGACGTTGTTTAACTGAATATGGGTGATGGGGCCCATCATGGTGTCGTGCTGAGAAAGAATGACCGCATCGGGTTTGCCGTCCAGGACTTCCTGTGCATGTTCGGCGAGAAAAGTATAGGGATTTGTCTGGCCGAATTGCTGGAAACTGTAGATGTAGTCGAAGTCAAAATAGATTTGCGGATTCGATTTCAGCTCGTAGATAATATATTCGAATTCGCACCCGCCGAGGAAGTATAATAGTGGTTTCATATAAAAAAGTCTCTTGAACCTTGTTATTAATCTTATATTACTATTGTTATTTCGGCTTTTTTGAATTAGAATCTGCAAAATTTTCGGTTATTTGAATTGACCGAAACCGGTAAGATTAATATTTGATTATGGTTGGTTCGTATAAATTCGGGACGCAGGACGATAACAGTTAACGGATTAAAAAAAAAGTTTAACAAAAGCACCGGTCAGCTGCTTAACTTCGCGGAAGGTTCCTATCTGGAAAGAACTTCCCGTCCTTTGTATGCAGTTGCTTTTCTTCTTCCCTTTATTATTTTCTACGAGCTGGGAACATTCAGTATCAATACGGATGTGCTGAATCAATCGCAGATTCGCGTCGTTGCCTTTGTCTGGCTTCAGCATTCACTCGAATCCCTGGGCTTCGGGGGCAAATTTGCCTGGGCCGCTCCGCCGCTGGCCGTCATCGTAATTTTGTTATCGCTTCAGCTTACTTCCGGCAAACAATGGTACTTCTGGGTTGGGGACATTCCTCCCATGGTGATAGAGTGCGTGTTGCTGGCAATTCCCTTAATCGTTCTGACGTTGCTGATAAGCTCGACTGGAGCTCAGGGTCAAACCGGCCGGCTCGATCAGACAAATCAACGTGTCGTCTCGCCTGTTGTTTGCTATGCTGCGCATAGTGATAGTATTCCGCCGCCTGTTAATGGAATTGAAGATAACCAAAGAGCTCATTCTTTGCTGGCTAATATTGTTACAGGGATAGGGGCAGGGATTTACGAAGAGCTTGTTTTTCGTTTGATTTTGATTTGTTTATTGATGATGCTGTTTCAGGATGTGTTCAAGCTCAGTCACGAAACCGCAATAGTCCTTTCGATAATGATTTCGGCGGCGTTATTCAGCGCCCATCATCATATAGACTTTCTCAGCGGCAGACCCAATGCGAACGACCCGTTCGATTTATCGGAATTTGTTTTTCGTACTATCGCAGGGATTTACTTTGCCATTCTTTATGCGATTCGCGGCTTCGGAATAACGGCCGGTACTCATGCTTTTTACAATATTATGGCAGTATCCATCACCGCGTTCTTTTTTCCCGGATAGAAATTTCTTAACACAATTCTTTTTTTTATAAAAAATTTTCATCCTGTTACTCTTTTGCTTTGAGCACGTTGTAGAATAATCGTCCCATAAGTGAGGTAAACCGCCTTATCAATACTGATAAAGGGCTTGAATCGAGGCTTCAATTTTGGTATAATAATGGAAAGAAAGAAGCAGGTTTCTTATATTGGGATACGATTTATGGAATTACCACAAATCAATGTTGCTGTAGAAGAATTGATGTTCAGCCTTTTTCAACGACCATTGCATCCTGAGCTTTTTCAGATATATGCCAGCCGGCAGTTAAATACCGAGAAGTACGAGGCTCTCATCTGGGTTACCGGATGCACCCATGTTGTTAGTGTTTTTGCCGGTGATGTCTGCCTGAGCGAGGTAGTCAGCACGCCCGGTCAGTTATTACCCTCAAGGGGTTTGATTGAACGTTTTCAGTTCCGCGGTCCCCGAACTCACAAATGTACGTTAAGCCGCGGGGTTAGTTATATGACCGATTTCCAGGTCGAGAAAATGAGCCCTAGCCTATATCGGCAGAGCCATACCGATCTCGAACGTTTCGCAAGAAACAGAGGCGTGTTCGTAAAATATCCGGAATTGGAAATCGGAAGGCTCCAGCCGTTTTGTTACGTCGATTTCGAGGCGAGAAAAACCGAATTGCACATTCATACGTTTGCCGCCTATCCGGACCAGGTGACAATGATTAAAACGCAATCGTTGTTTGATTTTCAGTAATCACCGGTCGATCGGGCATGTCTAATTGTTTTGCATTTGGACGTTTTGTTTGAGCACGTGAAGCTTAGCGCGAATTTCCTCCGACATTTTACTGTTCGGGAAATTATTGATGATTTGCTGCCCGATGTCCAGCGCGTCCGTCCACCGCTTTTCCGTGACCGAGATAGAGAATTGAACGCCGAGATTGTGTAATTTTGTTCTGAATACGTCACTGGCTGCTTCCTGCAGGGCCAATGCTTCGTTGGGAGTAAGGTATTGGTCAAGCTCTTTCAAAATATCCAGGCTTCGATCTGTTTCCTGATGTGTAACGGCGTCGTCCCAGGCTGCCAGTAATATTCTCTTGCGTGCCTGCTTCTTATCGTGCAGAACCTGTCGCATAGCTTTTGCCTGCTCGGAATCGGGATAATTTCTGATTAATCCTTCGATTTGAGCACTTGCCCGGACCCATTGACATTCGGCAAGCAGCTTTTCAATATGTGCTATGATTTGATTAAGCCGCTCCTGGTCGTTGGCATTATGGTATTGCTCGGCCTGTGCCCTTAATTCCTCGGCAAGTTCCTCGTATTCCGAGCGGGTAGCAATCTCATTGATGATTTGTTTCGCTGCTTCGAAATCCTGCATCTGCAGCTTTTCGAATACGGCCTCTCGAAGGGATTGCCTGTCCGAATCTCGGAATGCAATAGCTTTTGCCGTTTCGCTGATACGGGTACTGTGATTTATCTGCGACAATCCGTCAGAAATATTTTCCAGTGCTCCGGTAAGCTCTTCGAGTTTTGTACTGTTGTCTCGAAGTGCCTCGAGTATTTTAATTACTCGCGAGAGCATCGCAAGAAGTGCGGACAGAAAAATCAGTGCTCCGAGCAAAAGTACAAGCTGGCGCAACAGATTAGTCTCGGACGGCTGGAACAGGTCTGTATAAAAAATGACAAAAATGACGATTGCCACAGCGATACAAATAATCATGAAGTGCCATTTATACCGCCATAAGTATCTATCTTTTCTCGAGTCCATTGTTCGGCCCTCAAAAAAAGTAATATTGATGTCATACCTTTACAATATATCATATATTATAGCATCAATATTGTCAACATTTGATAGAGCATCGGTGAAAAATAATTTGTTTGCTTCAAAACGGCCCAGACGAGTAAATTGTTCGCTTATATTAACTTTATACCGGGATCAAAGGGCGCAATTGACCGTGTTTGATTATAAACGGATAAATTACGCTATGTGTTGTGTAAAAACACGACATCCCATCTGCTGAAAATGCGAATATTTTCCGCAGAGCCGGTTGTTGTAAACCGGCTTGCATCTGGCCATGCTGTTTATTCTGCTTCGTCTGTTTCGGATTTTATTCTACGATAGCCCGTTCTTCTGTTGACCAGGCTGTTTCGTTACCGAACGCGTCGCGTGCCTTTACACGGAATCTGTGGCCCTGTCCGCTACGACCAACCTGAACAGCATATATCGGATCCGCAATCCAGCCACTACTAAGGCCGGACTCGGTCGTACACAAGAAGTAGTATTCCACGATTCCGCTGGCGTCGGTTGCCGTAAAAGCTCTCATTTCCACCCAGTAACCGCTAATGGTGCTCTCGCCTCTAAAGACCTCACGAGGTAATCCTGTGAAGCCGTTCGCATCTTCGGTCAAATCCCATTCCATCGGATCTGGTATCGGAGGATCCTGATCTTCGGGCACAATAGTTGTAACATACGAGACGGCCGACCAGTCGGTTTCATTCATATTGGGCGAATTATCTCTGGCTTTTACCCTGTAGCCGTATTCGGTGTTCGGGTCGAGGCCGACGTCCGTATAGTTCGGATCTTCCTGCCAGCCGCTGTCGTTTCCGCCGGTTGTTGTGGACTCGAAATAGTACTCGACGCCGCTGTTGTCATAAGCGGTTGTGGCAACCATTGAAATCGAAGTTTCGGAATCGGCTATAATAGTCTCAATGTATGGTGCCGGTGCCGGTGGTATATTGTCCCTGCCGGCATAGCGCCGCGTTGACCATTGAGTTTTGTTTCCGGGCTCGTCTGTGCCGTCGTCCGGAATCCATTGAACACCATCGCGTGTTCTTACCCTAAAGCCGTATTCGGTATCGATCGCCAGGTTGGTGGCGGTATATGTCGGGCTTGTTTGCCAGCCGCTGTTGCAATCCGTGATGCCGATACATTCGAAGTAGTACTCGACCGGCCATCCCCAGAAATCCGTGGCGGTTTTAGCCGACATTGAGATCGAATTTGCCGAGATAAGGTAAGGTTCTGTTTCCCACTGGCTCGGGTCGGGTGTCGGAGCGGTCGTGTCTGCAACGAGCCAGCAGCTCACAAGGAAAGCCACATCATCAATATTAACGAGTGAGTCTGATGTAACATCCGCACCCTGGCACCAGTTATTGAATGCGGAACAATCGTTCCTCTGCCAGTTCCTGGCAAGGACAGCGTAATCCTGGAAGTCAATCACGCCGTCAAAGGCCAGGTCACTTATACTGCACATAGCCCTTGACGGATAATGGAAGCCCATATCGACGGTATGTGTGTCGGTGAGCTCGTCGGTGCGGGTTGTAAATCCGGTTAATCCCAGAACGCTTGCAGAATCGCTTCCTACATCGACACAGGGACTGTCTTGTGGCTGTCCTGCAGTAACCTGGCTCAGATAATAACGGCCGAGCGGTCCGATGACAAACTGAGGATCGGAGCTGATGTTACCCTCGCCCCAGTTGAGTGTACAATAATCGTCAATCCAGATACCGGCACGTCCGAACTTAATGTCACTATAAGAGACCGTTAAAGTTGCGGGTTTACGGTCGAATTTGAATCCGGTTCCTACTGCGGCTGCTGTGCCGTGCAGAGCAAAGTTATCCCAGAAAATACTGTTCGTAACCGTGCAGTCGCTCAGATAAGAGCAGTAAAGGCCGCCGCCCAAGCCGGTATCTTCGTTCTCCCCGGCATCGCCTACCGCCGCGTTGCTGACAAATGTGCAGTTGGAGAACAAAGCAGAAGAAGTGTACCAGTTGACCGAAGCACCGCCGCCGTCTCTACCGGCTCCGTTGTTGACAAAGATGTTATTGAGGAAAAAGGCGTTTCCTAAATCTCGGAGATAAGCCCCGCCGCCCGAGAAGTCGGCGATATTACCGGAAAGGTTACAATCCTCGACGAGAACTCCGCCGGAGGCACAGAATAGACCTGCTCCGCTGGCCGGGACGTCGAAATCGTTGGGATCGTTGACATCGATTGTTGCCGTGTTATTGGTTATGTTGTTGTTCTTTAGAGTGACCAGAGAGCTTATACTGCATAATCCACCGCCTCGAAGAGCCGTATTGGATATCATGTTGCAGTCGGTAACCAATAATTCGGTATCATGGATATATATAGCGCCGCCGGAATCGGATTGATTATCGACAAAGTTGCAGTCTGTAAAGACGATTGAAGCGCTCTTTTCGGCACACACGCCGCCGCCGTAACCGACATAGGGGTCAAGACTATGGTTCGGATCCGTACCGGCCGCCAGCCCGGAAGCAATATTTTCCTCGAATTCGCATTCGGTGAAAGTCACGACAGTATCGGCGGCACAATATACGCCCGCTCCGAAACTGGGTATCTCATATGCATACAGGGGTTCTCTTCGGCCACCTGGCAATTCACCACCGATTCCACTTATACCACCGGATGTTCTATTGCCTCGAATTGCGCAGTTTATAAATGTCACATTGCTTCCCAGGTCACAATATGCTCCACCACCATATCCGGAATACCATCTATAGTCACCGAAATAGGAGCTTAAAAGCTGGTTATTATACAGGCCTCTATAGCCGGTCGCCTGATCCCATGTCCATCCCACATAATCCCATAGGTCACCCAGGACAAATGAGGAAAGAGTAGAATTGGGATCATAGTGAGTTGCCTGGGAACTGCTCCAGTTACCACCGTAATTGGCAGTTCCTCCGTCTGCATCATAATCTCCACCATCCCCGCCGTCGCCTCCGTGGGCTCCGTTGTTCTCTATAATACAATTGATAAATTTGGGATTGCTCTCAGGACCGCAATATATACCGGCACCGCGTGCCCAGCCGCCCCAGCCGCCTCGGCCGGCATTTGCTGCCTCATCGCCACCCTCTGCATCTTCGCCGTCTCCTCCGTCACCGGCCTCAAGTGAATTATTTCTGATTATACAGTTCTTTATGATGGGGGAGGCCCCTCTATCGATAAAGATTGCAGCTCCTTCACCGCAGCCTCCGTCATAACCGTCAGGATGCCCCTCATCTCTGTCACCATCCAGGCCGTCTCCAAGTTGACCTCCACAGTTCTGTATTGTGATGCCGTTTAGAACCGTATTCGCATTTGTTTCAGGAGAAAAATAGATGCCGGGTTTGGAGAAATCACCATCTGGGAATCCTACATATCCGTCGATAATTGTGGCCGCGACGCAACATGGGTCATCGGGATTTTTCGACTGGATTGTAATTTCCTTGTTGACGTACACCGAGCCGCCAATAGCAGAAACATCGAAATAAGTTCCGGGATCGAGTATAATTGTATCACCGTTTTTCGAATTGAAAACGGCTTCCTGAACCGTTAAGTAATTCCCGGGTACGGTAATGGTTTTTTGCGCGTATTTTGCGAATTCGACTATTACGGTCTTATCAGAATCCATTGTTACGGTATTTGTCAGCGTCTTTGTACTGTCGTCGTCGGTTCCTATCCATCGGACTTCGTAGCCGAGATCAACCGTCGCGGTCAGTGTAACTGTGGCGTTCTTATCGAAGGTTCCGCCTAACGGCCTGACGGAGCCGTGATCTCCGCCTATTACCTTAACTGTCAGTTTATGTTTGTCTTTTCCCAAGGGGTAGTGATAACCCATATCGACTATGCCGCTGTCTCCAACGCCGTCGAAACGAGTGGTGAAATTATTAAGGTTGAAATTCACGGCCTTGTTACTTCCCGCATCAACGCACGGACTGGTTTGGGTTTGTCCTGCCGCCGTTTGACTGAGGTAGTATGTATCTCCGACAAAAAGCGGATTGCTGTTGATATTAGTCCCGCTTATCCATTTCAAGCTGCGTCCCGGCTCGGTATAGATAGCCTCTGCATACCGGCCGCCCTTGATGTCACTATTCTTGACCGTCAGAGCAGTTGTCGGATCAATATAATCCGGTTCGTGGATATTACCTATTGATATCTGGTTTCCTTTCGAGCCTGTGTTATCCCAAAGGATACTGTTTACGAGTGTCGTCTGGCTTCCGAAGGCACAGGATAAACCGCCGCCTCTGCCGTGGGTGGTGCTGTTATTCGGGTCGAAGGCCATGTTTTCAACAATCGTACAATTGGAGATTGTCAGATTGGAGAACCAGTAAGAAATAAGGCCGCCGCCATCGAGTACGGCAGAGTTACCTTTTATCAGGCAGTTTTTAACCGCCGGTGTATTGGAGTATCCGCCGAAATACACACCGCCGCCAGAGCCTGCTGATTTGTTATTTTTAATCAGACTGTTTTCGATTATGGCATCGGAGTTCCATGAAAAGATACCGGCGCCTCCGCCGTAAGGCCATTCGTAATCGCCGTAGTAGTATATGATATCGTCGGTCAATACACGTATTTTGGCCTGGTTACCTATGATTGTACATTCTGAAATCAGCGGTGCTCCGCTGCCGAAGTATAAGCCTCCACCATGCTCGGCGGTATTATTACTAATAACTGATTTGGAAACGGAAACTTCTGCTTCTTCGCCGTGCCAGAATATAGCACCTCCGAATGTAGCGATATTACTGCCAAAGACGCTATCGTTGATTGTTATAGTTCCGCCGTTATACCATCCCGAGTTATTAGGATTATAGGGATCCCGGTCTCCACCGGCATAGATACCTCCTCCGGAGCCGTAGATTCCGAGAGTCGAATTACCGACGAAACTGCTGTTATTTACATCCAATGTACAATCATACCATGTGTATAAACCACCGCCGTCACCGCCGGATGAATTATTGATATAGTTACAGTCGTTGATTATTACAGAGCAATTCTCATTAAAGTTCTGACCGCCTCCGTATCCGTCTATCGAATATGCAGGTCCGTGTGATTTGAGGTCATCTTGAAGTAATATATTATCTACATCCAATTCGACTAATATGACTCCGTCAGTTTTAATGCCGGCGGTATTATCAATGAATTCACAACCGTTGAGAATTGCCTCACAATCGCTTTGATAAAATTCACCGCCGCCGTCCTGGCCGGCATCCTCGAATGTCTGTCTCGTTGTATTATTGCTTATTGCGCAGTTGGTTAGCTCCACTTTACAGCCGTAATCGTAGTAGTTGGCACCTCCATAGCTTGTGGTAAAAATCAAACCCATTAAATTCATACCACCTGCACCATTTGCACCGTTTGCTCCGCCTTCGGCTCCTTCTCCTCCGGGGCCGCCGTCACCCGGATATAAATTGGGTGCGTTCGGATCGTCTTCTTCTTCCTGCTGGTCGTCATCGTCCTCTTCTTCGACAACCGGATCGATCGGGCCGCCCCAGCCGCCGTTACCACCTGCTCCGCCGTCACCTCCTGCAGCGTCACCTTCGCCTTCTCCGCCGTTGCCTCCGTCGCCGCCGTCACCGCCTCCGTAGGTATAGTAATCGGGATAGCTTGGAACAATTGTTGTTGCTGCATTGTCGGTGATAGTCGTATCTTTCATAACGATATTGCAGTTTTCGCCGAAATATATAGCACCGGCCCACGAGAACGGACCGTTAACACCCATATTTCCGCCTCTGCCGCCGTCGCCGCCCATACCGCCAACGGCTTCTTCACCATCTTCACCGTCTTCACCGTCAGGGTCGCCTGAGCCGCCGCCGCCACCTGCTCCGGGAGCTGCGCCTGCGCCTGCGTCTCCGCCGTTACCTCCGTCGCCGCCGTAGTTGCCCATTCCCTGTCGGGTCAGGCAGTCCATAATTTTACACGAGGATATTTGCGGACTGCAATTGGGGCCGAAGAAGATTGCTCCACCAATGGCCGAACCACCGTCACCGCCTTTTCCACCGTCTCCGCCTTTTCCACCGTTTCCGCCGGGACCGCCGTCACCGCCTGCTCCGCCGTTTCCACCGGAAGCTTCCAATCCGTCATTAACCGGATCGGCGGCATCCTGACCGTCCTGACCGTCCTGGCCGGGTTGTCCGTCCTGGCCGCCCTGACCGTTCTGGCCGGCACCGCCATAACCACCGTCACCACCTATAGCTTTACAGCCTATAATCTGGCAATTGCGGATAATCGGATTATTATTGCCTTCAAAGTACATAGCGCCGCCGAAGGCGTCACCACCATTACCACCGGGATCTCCGGGCAGACCATCTTCGCCGTCCTCTCCGGCCAAACCATCTGCACCATCCGCTCCATCATCTCCGGGAATGCCGTTAACCGGAGTTTCCGAATCGCCGGGATCCATCTGCTCAGGAGGTTCCAGCGGTTCAAGCGGCTCCTCCGCTTCCTCCGCGTCCGGAGGGTCATCCGGTTCATCGTGTATCTGGACGTTATTCAAGCCGTCTACACCTCGAGCTACACAGTCTCTGATTACCAGATTGGAAAGAGTCGGACTGCTGCTGTTGCCGCAATATATGGCTCCACCGAAGGCCGGACTACCATCGGCTGCTCCGTCTATGTTCCCCTCCGTATCGCCGATTGGCATATAACCGGGATCTCCCTGTCCCTGAATTGTGAAGCCGTCGATAATTGAGTCTTTACCTTCGTTATTTTGGAAACGAAATACAGGTGAACCGTAACTGACAATAATCGTATTAGCCACTGTGCAGGGGTCGTCCGGATGTTCGCTGGCCAGAGTGACAGCTTTTCCCTGGAAGTCATAAATTCCGTAGTAAGTACCGGCCGATACGACAATTGAATCGCCGTGTGTATGAGCGGCGTTAAGTGCATCTCCGATATCTGTATATTGTCCGGGAACGTGCAGTGTAGCCGGTCGGCGGAAAGTTACGCTAATCTCTTTGTCGGTATCCAATGTTATCGTATTTTTCAGGGACCATAACGTGTCATCGTCCGTTCCCTGCCACTGGTCAACGATGTAACCCTGGTCAGGAACGGCGATAAGCTCTATTACAGTACCGTCGTTGTATTCTATGCCTCTTCTCTGGTAGTCTACAATCGGCCCGTTGTTGGTTTTGTCCCTGGTTTGTATTGTTCCGTGACCGCCGATGATCTCGGTTCGCAGCAGACGTTTCGGGATTTGTTCGAATTCGACCGCTACGATTGCGTCTTCAATCATAGTGACTTTATTGTAAGGTGCTTTCGATGAATCGTCGTCTGTGCCGACCCATGCTTTTATTCTATAACCCTGGTTCGGAACGGCTGTCAGGTTTACGATCTCATATTTTCGTATCTCGTAGGGGCTGCCGTTCGGGTCCGGTACAACGTGACCTCTTGATTGATCGTCTTCCGTGACAGGGATATTGTCGGCCACTTCGAAAATACGTAACTCAACGTATTCAGTGTCGAGGGAACGGTAGTGATAACCCATATCGACAATCCCGTCGTCGTCAACCCCGTCGGTACGAGTTGAGTATCCGGCTAAATTCGTATAATTATCGGCATTGTCACTGCCGGTATCGACACAGGGACTGGTGATAAACTGTCCCGCGGATTCCTGGGTAAGATAATATTTACCCCGCGGTCCGTCTGTAAAATCGGGTTCCACATGTATATTGCCCCCGCCGGTGTCGTTATCTTCTATGTTGGAATAGGTTGCCGAGCAATTGTACAGGTCGTCGCCGTTACCCCAGAGAATACAGTTTGTAATGACAGGTTCCGATTCGTTATACGCGTAGATTCCGCCGTCCTGCGGGGCGCCTGGCTCGTCTATTATGACAGTACAATTGGTAATGACCGGCGAAGAGAAATCCAGCGCGATTCCACCGGCCTCGTATATTGCCGAGTTGTTGGCAATCAGGCAGTTTGTTATAGCCGGATTCGAGTTATAACAGGCGATTCCACCGCCGATGTCGTCGGAGAAATTTTCGGTAATCCGGCAGTTTATAATTACAGGAGATGCGTTGTAGCAATCGATACCGCCGCCACGCCGCATCGATGTGTTGTTTGTTATAATGCAGTCGGTAATTGTCGGAGATGCATATTCGCAACTGATACCGCCTCCGTATTCGGCGCTGCCCCAGCCGATGGTCAGACCCTTGAGGATGGTATCCGGGCCTTCGTTGGTTATGAATGTCACGACGGGAACTTCCGGATTTGTCGCGCCTAAAATAAATGTATCTTCCGGGCTGATGTTCGGGTCGTCCGGATTGCTGATGTCACCGCTTCGAAGCGTTATTGCCTTGCCTTTGAAATCGATGGTTTCGGTATAAACATGATTGGAATCCACGATAAGCTCGTCACCGTCAAACGCTTCGTCAATTGCATCCTGAATTAAATCATATAAATTGTCATTAGGATCGTTAGGATCATCCCTTGTCGCATTCAGAATCTTTCCGGGGCCTCCGGAAGGCACCGCCAACAAGGCTTTTTGAAGATTAATGCTGCCGTTTGATTGAGAGATTCTGACCGGAGTCGATACCGGTTCGGCGGTATTCAAGAGAAGGGCTTTTATGGATTTGGCCGGTAGCGAGGGGTATTGTGACCATAAAAGTGCCGTCGAGGCCGCGGCGTGCGGAGCCGCCATCGATGTTCCGCTTAGATAGTCGTGTTCCCTGGAAACACCATAAACGGCCATCGCAAAAGTCTCGTATGTCGGTGTTGTGCTTAGAATGTCTATTCCGGGCGCCGCTATATCGACCGAGCTTGCACCATAGTTTGAGAATATCGATAAATGGCCGTCACTGTCTTTTGATGTCACTGAAATAATATTATCAAGGTCGAAACTCGCGGGATAAACTGGATTTATATCGTTGTCGTTGCCGTAATCGTTGCCGGCGGCGGCAACGAACAGAAGTCCTGCGTCTCCGGCGTCACTGATGGCGTCGTAAAGGGACTGCGAATAGAATTCTCCACCCCAGGAGCCGTTTATAATTTTCGCGCCGTTCTCAATGGCATAACCGATTGCTTCGACCGCATCATCCGCGAATACTTCCGGTTCGAGTGCGTAGTCGTCGGCAAAAATCTTAAGTGCCATTGTCTCGATAACGCATTTGCTGCCGATGATATCGACGGAATTTCTTCCGATTGAATTTATAATACCCGTAACGTGAGTTCCATGAAAAAAAGTGTCTTTTGGATCACTGTCGTTGTCCGGATCGCTTGCAACGGCTCCGGCGAAATCGTAGCCGTAAATATCGTCTATATATCCGTTGCCGTCGTCGTCAACGCCGGGCGTGCCGTTCATCTCCGCCGTGTTGACCCATAAATTGTCCGCCAGATCGGGATGTTCGTAGTCGATGCCGGTATCTGTAACTGCGACTGTGATTGTGGGTACCTCGGAATCACCGGCGATGGTGCTTGTCTGGCTTATCATACTGCTTTGAATCGTCTCGTCGGTCCCCCATAATTCCGGAAAAGCAGTCATATTAGACCGGTCAAGCAGTTTGTATTTATAGTTCGGCTCGGCATATCGAACATTCGCGGAAAGATTGAATTTAATAAAGGCGTCCAGGACAGAGGTGTCCTCCGGGAGTTTGATTACTACCAGGCCGGATGAAACGTTATCATATGCCCTGTCCACGACGGCGCCGGCAATAATATTGTCCGACATCGCATTTCTTATCGCCTGTCGTGACATAGGGCCGATGATAGTCGGTCCATCCGCCGGCTGAGAGCCCGGGGCCGGATCGTCAAAACGCACGATCAGCTCGCCCCTTTTATAGCCTGTTAATCCCTCGTCTGAATTAATACCAGATCCAGATAATTCGAATGCCTCCGCAAAACCGGCTGCGGACAGCAAAACTAATAAGCTGATTAGAATTTTCCGCTTCATAATTCTGCTTCTAAAAAAATTCCTTTTAATATTCCTTAAAACGCATGCACCCTGTAAAACCACGGGCTAAACGTTATCAATTCAGGTCCAGAAAAATGTATGAAGAATCACAAATACCCCTCTAACCGTCTTGATTCTATAATTCATTGCTCATCTCACCCATTGCTTCAAGTTCCCGCTCTTCCTGCAGAATTATAGTCGGTTTAACCAGTATCAACAGAACCTTCTGATCCTTGATTACGCTGGTATTACGAAATAACCTACCAAGTAGAGGTAGCTTGCCTAATACGGGAACTCCGGCTTCCTTCTCGACATCGGCGGCAATCTTCTGACCACCCAACAACAGGGTTCCGCTATCAGGGACGCTGACGCGCGTGCTAATCAACGTTGTTTGTGTTTCAGGGACTTGAGCCGTAAATGTCTGAACTTCACCTTCGTCGTCAATATAATCGACTTCGTGACGTCTTATTCTTAGTAAATCTGTGAATTGCGAATTAATATTGAGTATCACGTTCTTTTTATCATGGCTGATAGTAGGAGTAACTAACAGCGGGATACCGAGTTGTAACGAACCAACCTGAGGTTCTGTAGAAAACTCAGTATTCGACTGATTAATTCCGGTTGGTGTTATTGTCGAAGTGGTGGCCGGTGGAATCATATAAGAAATCATGTCCGAGACATTGAAAGTTGCCTGTTCTCCGCTGAGAACCGTCACCATAGGAGCCACCAAAGATTTTGCGTCTGTACGGGCCTGAGTCGCTCGCAGTAAGAACGCAACCTGTAAATCGTCAAGTATGGAACCGTAACCTCCTGATATATCAGCCGCTGCCGAGATACCACCAAGACTGCCGGAAATCTTCGTCGAGACGTCCGGGGAGGTAGTTACATTGGAGGTCTGGTCAACTGTCAATAAGCCCCATCTCGTACCGAGATTAAGCGTCAAGTCAACATCAAATCCTATATTTTCGAGGAAGTTTTCTGTCACTATCAGATATCTGGCCTCTATTGAAACCTGATGGCCTAAAGATTTTCTCAAGGCATTCAGAAGTTTTTCGATTTCAGCATGAACTTCAGGAGTATTATAAACAGCAAGTTTCTTGGGTTGTTGGGCCGGGTAGGGGAATATCGAACCATCTGCCTCTTCATTAATTTCATACCAGCTCATAGGATCAATGCTTTCCTGAACAAGCGTGACCAGGTTTTGGGCTATCATGCCGCTGGCTTGTCCGCTCATGCCGCCCATCATGCCGCCGCCCATCATACCGCCGCCATAGCCTCCCATACTGCTGCCGCCATAGCCTCCCATACCGCCGCCGCCGTAGCCGCCTGACATACCGCCGCCCATACCGCCGCCATAGCCTCCTGACATACCGCCGCCATAACCGCCCATGCCGCCGCCATAGCCTCCTGACATACCGCCGCCATAACCGCCCATACCGCCGCCCATCATGCCGCCGCCATAACCGCCCATACTGCTGCCGCCATATCCGCCTGACATACCGCCGCCGCCGTAGCCGCCTGACATACCGCCGCCATAGCCGCCGCCCATCATGCCGCCGCCGCTGTAGCTGCTCAAGTATTGCATCTGTGACATCATGCTCATACCCGTCTGGTATGAGGAAGGCTCGCCGACGAGGTCGGTAATGTCATAAACTCTGTTTACCATATTACTTGGGAGCGTTAACTCCGTTGCTATCATTATGACTCCCTCATCTACAATGTAACTGAGCTGGTAGTCGGGTGCTTCCGGGTCCGAAAGCCCGGCTAAAAGGGCATCCAGAGCTGTTTTGATTTTGACACCCGTAAGGGGATCCATATCACTTAAAGTGCTTCGATCCACCTGTGCATTTAGTTCCAAATCTCTCCAGTTGGGTTTTATTTGTAAAGGTGGATCTACTTTATTCATTAATATGTTTAATACCTGTTCAAAAGTCATTTCCGGTCTTAGTTCCGTAAGATCGACTTGCTGCTCTAATTGCTCATAAACTCTTTCATCAGCCTCGGATAAACCTAATGGCCTGTCCGGCACACGTGTGGGCCTTGAAACAATATCTCGCCAGTTTTTGGGATAGACAAGCTCTTCGGCATAGGGAATTTTAGATTGTTCTGCTTTTAGGAGAATATCCGCTCTTTGTCTACTGGATTCTCTTTCTATCTCTATCTGTTTACGGAAATAGATAGTATCTTCGAGAAAATCCTTCATTATCAGGGCTTCGTTATGCTGCGGATCCAACTCAAGAAGGTTTGTCAACTGACCAAGAGCAGCTTCATAACGTCCTTGTTTCTGGTAAGTTACGGCATTATCCATCAATTCGGTGATTCTGTTCTGTCTTTCGATTTCCATTTGCTCTCTGTATTGACGTTGAGCTTCCATTGATGACTGCCGTTTGGCTTCTTCGGTTATTTTAGTCTGGATTTTCTCCCTCTGGAGTATGTATTCCGAAGCTGTTTTCAACTGGACTTTATATTGATTGTATAGCTCGTCTCCAAGATACATTTGGTATTGGTCAACAGTAATTTCAGCCGTTTGAATCTCATTTTTAGCCAGGTCGAACTTGTTCTGGTCGGTATAAGTTTGTGCATTGATAAAAGCCTCATTAACGACCGCTTTTGCGTGGCTTCTTATGACATTTCTCTTTTGGTTGACGGCGTCGATATAGCTGTTCTGGCTCGATATCGGGGCGTCATTCTCTGCGGCAATCATTTCCGGCTGAATGACTTCGGAGAAAGTTGTATTTGGACTTTTTATCGCTATTGATTGCTCCATTTCTCTATCGGCCAGGATATTATCTATTTGTTTGACATAAGTATTTAAGGTTTTTTCCATTTCCGGCGGTATCGAGTTACTTTTAATGACTTCTTCAAAGCCTTTTCGTGCCTCTTTGTACTGACCCGCTTGATAAAAAACCATGCTTTTTTCGTACAGCGCAGGGATGTTTTCCTGCTGTTGTGTAATACTTAATGGCTGAGTCGATTCTGTTTCAGGCTGTAGCGGTTTTTCCACATTTGCCGGTTTTTCCTGATCTGTTGTTTCTGGTTGCGCACTTTCCCTGGTCGTTTGTGTATCGATGTGTCTAAGCACCTGCGCAACTTGCGCCCGTTCATCTGCGGAAAGAAATTCGTTGTTTTTGATTGTTTCGAGCTGTTTTTTAGCCTGGGAGAGTTGATTCTGTTTGATCATCTCTTTGACTGAACGGAATATCTCTAACGCACTTTTCCTTTTCGATATTGCCGTTTGTGTCTTTTCGAGCAGTGATGTTAATTGCTTTCGTTCATTAGCAGTTAAATATTCACGGTACCCCTGGGCCATAAGAAAGGTTTTTTCCGCCTGCTCGTAAAACCCCTTATTATATTCCTCTTCCCCAGCCTGAACATAACTCTGCACTATTTGGCGGAAGGCCTCCTGTCTGTCTGGATTCTCACCTGCATGAGAAAGATTTACGATAGCAAAAACTGTCGAAAACAGAAATGATACCATAGCTACGGACAGAAACCTTCTGCCAGAGATTTTGGTCAAGAAACTTGGCTTGCTCAAAATATACCTCCTGCCATAAAAAATGCTTCTCTCGTAGGGAAAATCCCAACGAATTATTGTTACTTACCAACCTCCAGTTTCAAGAATAGACCGGACTTATAATAATTCCAGTCTACTAAAAAAATATTTTAATGCAAGAGAAAAATTTGATTTATACCTATATGACCGATAATATCCAATATATCAATAGGTCAAGCTGGGAAATAGGGGTAAGCTGGGGAGGAATTTATCGTTTTCTGAAATAAAAATATTGCTTTTAATATTAGGTTTCTGAATGGAAAAGTAAAGTAAAATCGGTGAAAATACAAAATATGAGCAAAGAACCATGTATTTTAGCTGTTGAGACCTCGAGCAGAGTAGGCTCGGTGGCAATAGCCGTCGGAAATGAAGTGTTGGTTGAAAATGTGTTTTCCGGTCCGATGAGGCATAGCGTAGAGATTTTTCCTTCTATTGTTAATATGCTGAAAAATGCGGAAAAAAAGCCGAATCAAATAGAACATATCTACATTTCCGGAGGTCCCGGAAGTTTTACGGGTTTGCGTATTGCTGTAACCCTCGCAAAGGCACTTTTTCTGGCTGTTAAAACAAAAATAGTCCAGGTAGATACGCTTGATGTAATAGCATCTAATATGGAAGATTATCAGGCGGATAATAACAATGATGACGGTGGTAAAAGAGAAGGGTCATTTGCAGGAAAGATTGCCACAATTCTCGATGCTAAACGCGAGCGGTTCTATATTGCAGTATATCAATATAAAACTATTAAAGATTGTTCTGTAGGGGATTATCCGGCATTTGTTGAAAACTATAAAAAAATTCAGACTGATACGTTAATGAGCTCTTCGGAATTCCTGTCTCGGTTTGCCTGTGCCGGAAAGCCGGTATGGCTGCTTGGTGATGGTCTTGTATATAATAAAGACAGATTTAAGACCGAAGGGATTCGTTTTTTGGATGAGAAATACTGGAGTCCGCGAGCGAGCAAGGTTTACAAGCTTGGCCGAAAAATGGCACTTAATTCGATGTTCGCAGATCCAGTAAAATTAACTCCGTTTTATCTGAATCGACCGAATATAGTAGTGAAAAACCGCTAATATTATAGTGATATTACATTCGCGAGGAATTCTTATGCACATGTCTGATTTACACTTATGAAGATAGAGTCTCGAAGTAAATTCCTCCCGTATTTATAGACGATAATCATTTCACGAAAAAAAACCGACCTTTCGAAGCGTGATATTTTTTATAGGATTTTTTGTATATCAGCCCTTTTATCTTTTTGTGAGTCGATTGAGCCGCTTTAGTAAGTTTGAACATATAAATATAAATAATGAAAAAGGAGAATATTTTACATAAATAATTAAAAAAACACGTAATTACTTCTTGACAAGAAGAATAATAGACAGTAAGTTAACAGCTCCTTTTGCTTGTGAATGTGAACACAAGCACTAAATGTTCGTGCTCGAACTTATGAAGAATCGCAGAATTCCAGACGAGACAATTCGGCGACTTCCGATATATCTGCGCGGATTGCTTTTTCTGCAGGAAAAAGGTCGAAAGAACATTTCGAGTAGTGACCTTGCGGAGTTCATCGGGACATATCCATGGCAAATCAGAAAAGACTTTTCTTATTTTGGTGGCTTTGGTGTGAGGGGGATCGGATACAATATAGAGAAGCTGGAGAAGGAAATAAAGAAAATATTGAAACTTAACGTGGTCCAGAAAGCGGCCTTGGTGGGAGTAGGTAATTTGGGCTCGGCTTTTTTAACGTATCCGGGCTTTGAAATATACGGATTCGCTGTAGCGGCGGCTTTCGATATAAATCCTAAGAAGGTTGGCAGGAAAATAAATCATATCATAATTAAAAATGTCTCAGATATACAAACGCTCAAGAAACGCAGGATAAAACTTGGTATTATCGCCGTTCCACAACAGGCCGCACAGGATACCGCGGATAAATTAGTTAAAGCAGGTATAACAGGTATCCTGAATTTTTCGCCGTGTTACATAACTGTACCGAAAAGAGTCAAGGTCATTACTATTGACATTGCCATGGACCTTGCAAGGTTGCCGTATTATATGCCTGATAATTAGCAAAAGATAAACTGGGCAAAATGAATGTCAGCACTAAATAATTTTTGCCGGTTTCATCTGGTAATATAACAGGCTCAAACTAAAACAATAGGTAAACGCAGATGAGTACAGTAAGAGATGTCTTCTTAAATGATTTAAAACCACTGCTGGATATTATCACTTCTCAGATGGATACTTATGTCCCCAAAGTGGCGGGGGAACATTATATCTTTGAGAAATACGATCCAGCTTCTGGAGCGGAGCTCGTATTAAATAATATACGAACCTGCACGCCGGTTAAGGAATTTTTATTTCCTCTTCGCGAGCTTGCCGCGGTTTTTCCCGAGCCGCTGGAGCCGAAGGAAATAAAACCGTTCGCAATCTTCGGACTCAAAGACTGTGATCTGCGGTCCATCGAGATTCTCGACAAGGTTTTCATGGAAAAAGAATTCGAAGACCCGTTTTATATAAGACGTCGCGAGAAGATGTTCATAGTCACCTCCGATTGCTTCGATCCGGGAGAAAGCTGTTTCTGCAATGTATTAGGCGGAAGGCCTTTTGCTCAAAGAGGATTCGATTTGAATATCGCGAAAATCAACGATGGTTTTATTATCGAGACCGGCTCACGGAAAGGCGATGATTTTATAAAAAAACATTCTCAGCTTTTCACCCTTGCCGGTCCGGAGCAGCTGGAAGAACGGCAAAAAAACAGAGCTAAAACACAAAAGCAACTCGAAGAGAATAATGCCGACATGAAATTCGATGTCCCGGTCAACGAAATTGTGGCAAAAAGTCACGATAGCGAAGTTTACCATGAGCAGGCGGCAACGTGTGTCGAATGTCAGGCCTGTACGCGCGTTTGTCCTACCTGTCACTGTTTCTTTCTTTATGATACCAAACAGAAAGACTATTTCGGCAAAATGAAGATGTGGGACAGTTGTATGAGACTTGCTTATGCACGTGTGGCCGGCGGTGAAAATCCCCGGAAAGTACTGGGTGAAAGGCTCAGGCATCGCTTCATGCATAAATTTTCATATTTCCTTGACAGGTATGGAATAGATATGTGTGTCGGCTGCGGAAGATGCGTGGATGCCGAGGCGGGCGATGTGGATATCAGGAGGGTACTGAAGAAACTGTACAATGAAATTCTAAGCGAAGGTAAGGAACAGGTGGAAAATATAAAATGAACCAGAATCTCTACCAGCCTATTAACAGCGAAATAATCGACATTATAGATGAGTCGCCGACGATTAAAAGTTTCGTAGTTGTACCGGAGAAGGATTTCAAATTCGAAACCGGGCAGTTCGTAGAGCTGACTTTGCCTGGTATCGGAGAGGCGCCGTTTACTCCGTCCTCGTCACCTGCCGTAACGGATAAAATGGAAATCACCATAATGAAGGCCGGTATGGTCACCGCGTTATTGCACGATTGCGAAAAAGGACAAAAAGTCGGCGTTCGCGGGCCCTATGGAAGAGGTTATCCAGTCGATGAATATGTGGGCAAAGATGTCTATATAGTCGGCGGCGGTGTTGGCTTGGCGCCGATCAGGTCTCTGTTTTTAACGCTCGTTGACAGAATAAGTGACTTCAGGTCGGTGGTTTGCAGGTATGGTGCGCGAACGCCGGCAGATTTTATCTATAAAAACACGCTTTTCGATTCCTGGCAAAAAATCGATGGTGTGAATATCAAGCTTACAGTAGATCAGGCCGACGGACAGTGGGATGGTAATGTGGGAGTTGTTACTACAATTCTCTCGCCCGACGATGTTGATATCAGTAACAGTGTGGCTGTTGTTTGTGGTCCGCCGATTATGATGAAATTTGCCACGTTGAAGCTTTTGGAATTCGGTTTTGACCCCCAACAGATATACCTGTCGATGGAAAAAAACATGAGCTGTGGAGTCGGTAAATGCGGGCACTGTATGCTCGGGCAATATTATGTCTGTAAGGACGGCCCCGTTTTTACATACGACCAGATTAAAAATTATCCGAATATTTGGGATTGAACCGAACAGCAAAACAAGTGAAAGTAAGAGACAAAAGATCATGGGTGCAAAGTTAATAATCGATTTGGCAAAAACCAGACTTCAGGAAGAATCCGGCGTGCAATGTTCTTATAAGCATCATCCTGAGAACAGGGGATTCGACTCGCTGCTTGAAATGATTAGATTCGCCTTGATCTGCCGCAGATGTGAATCCGCCCCATGCATTAAGGCTTGTCCGCAGGGTGCGTTGGAAAAAGTGCCCTCAAAAAATAACGATGCCGGTATTCTCAAAAGGGCGAATATGTTATGCACGGGCTGCGGCACCTGCGCAATTGCATGCCCGTTCGGAACGATATATACCGATTTAATACCGTTTCCTTCAAGTGTCTGCGATGTTTGCAGAAACAGACTCGCGCCGGGGGAAAAACCTTTGTGTGTCAATACCTGCAAAGATGGGAGTATTGATTATAAGGAAGTGACAATAGAGGGGGACATGATAGAAGTCTTTGACGATATCGTTGTAAAGGTTTCCGGCGGCAGTACGTGGGAGCCGTTTTTGAAAGAAAAGGCTAAGGTATGAGTGCGACCATATTCTGGATATTAGTTGTTCCCGTGACAATTGTTCTCGGTTTGATTGCCTCGTGGGTTGTTCGCAAAGTCAGCGCTTTGGTGCAATGGCGGGTCGGCCCGCCGCTTTTCCAGCCTTTGTATGATGTTATGAAGCTGATGGGTAAGGAAATTCTTGTGCCGCGGGAAGCCAACCGAACAGTATTTTTTATGGCACCGCTTGTCGGTCTGGTTGGAGTTCTTTTGCTGTCGGTCATTCTATGGAAAGCTTTAGTGGTTCAACAAACATTTGTCGGTGACGTTATTGTTGCGATTTATCTTATGGTTTTACCTTCTCTTGCGTTGATTCTGGGAAGCAGTGCCAGTGCCAGTCCTCATGCCTCTCTTGGTACGGCCAGAGAAATGAAGCTTGTAATGGGATATGAGCTGCCGCTTGTTCTGGCTTTTATAGTAGTCCTTATTAAAACCGGCGGCCAGCTCAGCCTTGTTAATATATCACAACAGGTACCGGTTTTAAGCGTATCCGGGATGTTAGCCTTTATTGTAGCTTTATTATGTATTCAGGCCAAGCTCGGATTTGTGCCGTTCGATATTGCCGAAGCCGAGACCGAGTTGGGAAGCGGTGTTTTGATGGAATATTCCGGGGCGTTACTTGCCGTCTGGAAACTCATGCACACGGTAATGCTTGTGGCGCTGCCGTTGTTCTTAATAGTACTGTTTCTCGGAGGTTATGGTACGGTTCATTTGTCGGGTAGCGGATTGTATGCTGCTGTTTTACTTTCATTGATATTTATCGGCGGTAGATTGTTGGCGACTCGCAGCAAATTCCTGGATGTACTGGCGTTGTTGAGCTTTATTGCGGTTTGTGTCTTGGCCGGGCTCGGTAAGTTCGTATTGATTTTGGTTTTATTGATTTTGATGAAAAATACTAATCCGCGTTTGCGAATCGACCAGGCGATGAGGTTCTTCTGGGTTTATTGCGGTGTTGCTATGGCCGTCGCGGTAATACTTGCGTCATTAGGCTATTGTTGTGAAATCGGGTGGCTTTAAACCTGTTGAGAGCGAGGCCGAAGGGCCTGTCCTGAGCTGGGTCGAAGGAATGAATTTATGAGCTTGAAAATGTGGTCATTGAAAAAGTCGGTTTGGGTCTTTCATGTCAATACCGGCGCGTGTAACAATTGTGACATCGAGATTGTTAACTGCCTGACGCCGAAGTATGACATCGAGAGATTCGGCATTAAATTAGTAGGTTCGCCCCGTCATGCCGATGCTTTGCTGGTTACCGGTGTGGTGACCCGTCAGGCGGCTCCGCGACTGATAGATGTTTATCGACAGGTCTCAAAGCCCTGTGTTGTTTTTTCCATTGGTGCCTGTGCATGTGATACGGGGATATTCCGCAGCGGATACCACGTAGTAGGACCCGTGGATAAAATAATAAGACAAGAAGATCCAAATGCAATTATTGCTTATGTGCCGGGTTGCCCGCCAAAGCCGGAAGCTATGATTTCCGGCGTGGTCAAGGCTTTGTCGGCAATATAAACAGGATAAAGAATATGAAACAAGAAGAGCTAATAAGCAGATTGACAGAAATAAAAGATAAGCTCATAGATATCGAGCAACCGTCGGATAAAAGAATATATCTGCCGTGTGAGGCGGAAAATAATTTCGATGTATGTAAATTCTTATTCGAAGATTTGGCTCTTAGATTCGTTATCGCCACCGGTTTGGATTCCGATGACTGCTTCGAGGTCCTTTATCATTTTTCGAATGATGAAACCGGCCACGTTGTGACGGTCAAAGCTCTTATCCGTGACCGGGGGAATCCCTCTATCGAGTCGATTTCGCCGTTTTTGCCCGGTGCCGAGTGGATTGAGAGGGAAATCCGCGATATCCTGGGTATAGAATTTAAGAATCATCCGAATATGAGACGATTGATCCTGAATGACGATTGGCCGGAGGGCGTTTATCCGTTAAGGAAAAATTGTCCCCAGCGGGGTGAAGGGACTATAAAATGAAGCAAACAATAAAAAAGCCGGTTCTAGCAGTGGGGCCTTTCCATCCGCTGCAGGAAGAGATGGAATATTTTCAACTGACCGTCGATGGTGAAATAGTTACCGATATCGATATGCGGATATCCTACAACCATCGGGGTATCGAGAAAATCAGCGAGTCGTTGCAGTTCGACCAGGTTCCTTATCTGGTCAGCCGTGTTTGTGGAATTTGTTCGGCTTCGCACCCGCTGGCTTACATAAATGCGGTTGAGGAGATTGCCGGGGTAACTGCGCCAGAGCGCGCCCAATATATTCGCGTGATTATCAACGAGCTGGAACGGATGCATAGTCATCTGTTATGGGTGGGTCTCGGCGGGCATTTTATCGGCTATGATACCGTTTTCATGTGGGCATGGAAGTATCGTGAGCCGGTGCTTGACTTGCTTGAAGCTATCACCGGCAATAGGAATAACTACGGAAACGTTAGGGTCGGTGGCTGCCGTGAGGACATTCCCGATGAGCTCAAGCCTAAAATATTGGAAGAGCTCGACAAACTCGAAAAGAAGACGGAAATGCTTACCAAGGCTGTACTTGATGATCCTGTTTTACACGCCCGTCTCAAGGGCGTCGGTGTTTTGAGCAAAGAAGACGCTGTAAAGTTTGCTGTGGCCGGCCCGACCGCAATAGGCAGCGATATTGCCATTGATGCCCGGCGTGACGATCCTTATGCCGCTTACGATGACCTGGACTGGAAAGTGATTACTCAGCCCGAAGGTGATGTTTTCGCAAAGGCTGTTGTTCGGCTTCTTGAGGTCCTTGAAGCGATAAAAATGTGCCGTGAAGCTGTAAAAAAACTTCCCAAGGGTCCTATTGCTTTGGAAGTCAAGGAAATACCGGCCGGTGAAGGCTGCGGGCGCGCGGAAGCTCCTCGCGGTGAGACTTTTCATTACGTTCGCAGTGACGGTGGCAACAGGCCCGTCCGTCATAAAATCAGGGCGCCGAGTTATGTAAATGTACCTTCGTTCAGGGCCTCGTGCATCGGCGAGCATATTGCCGACGTCACAATTACACTTGCCGCGGTGGACCCGTGTTATAGCTGTACTGAAAGAGTTGCCGTTGTGGATTCGCATCATAATATTGTCCACGACTATGAAACATTACTGCAAATGAGCCGTGAGAAAACGGCGTGTATAAAGAAGGAAATTGGCGCCCCGGAATTGAAGATGGAGGATTTCTAAATTGGAACAGATTGATTTTACTCTTGTTATCCCTGTCTTTTTACCCCTGGTGATTGGCTTTGTCATTATGTTTTTGCCGAATAAGCTTAGCTCCTTGTTCCGGGGATTGACATTGATTATTTCAGTTGTTGTCTTTGCGCTTGCTATTAAGATTTTCGATTCCGGCGGCTCGGATACGGTATGGCCGATTCTCACGTTATACAATTTGGAATTAACATTGATGCTAACCGTGACAAATCTCGGCAAGTTCATGCTGCTTTTTGCGACGGGCTTTGGTCTGCTGATTACCTTGTATTCGTTTAAGTCGCGGTCTGCGGAAGATGAGAAACGCAGTGCAGGTCTCTATTACGGCGCGACTTTGCTGGCAATCGGCGGCTCGGCGGGAATTTTGCTTTCCGGTCACCTGTTATTTTTGCTTATTTTCTGGGAGATTGTCACTGTTTCGCTATATCTTTTAATTACAACAGGAGCCGGAAATTCCAATTTTGCGGCAACGAAGAGTTTTGCCATGATAGGTGCTTCGGATGCCGCTTTTCTAATAGGTATACTGATTGTCTGGAGTCTCGAAGGGACGTTCGTTATTTCCGAGATTGCTCTTGCAACGACTTCGGTTTTGTCTGTTGTTGCTTTTTTACTTCTTATGCTTGCGGCCATAACAAAAGCAGGGGCAATGCCGTTGCATACATGGCTTCCGGCGGGCGGTGAATATGCCCCGGCGTCCGTAATGGCGTTGTTGCCCGCTGCGATCGATAAGCTGCTGGGTATCTATCTTCTGGTAATCGTTGTTCGCGGGATGTTCGATTTAAAGCCGGGGATTTTAAGCATCGTTCTGGCAATAATCGGATCGGCCACAATAGTCATCGCCGTAATGGTTGCAATGGTTCAGCATAATCTCAAAAGACTTCTCTCTTATCATGCAATAAGCCAGGTTGGTTATATGGTGCTCGGTATTGCCACATTAACACCGGTGGGTATCGCCGGCGGTGTTTTTCATATGCTCAATCATGCTATTTATAAGTGCTGTTTATTCCTTTGCGGCGGAGCCGTCGAACAGCAGACGGGGACAGCCGATCTTGAAGAGCTCGGCGGCCTGGGCAGGAAAATGCCCTGGACGTTCGCGGCCTGCCTGATAGCTGCTTTAAGTATTTCCGGTATTCCGCCGTTCAACGGTTTTGTGTCCAAATGGATGGTCTATCAGGGTGTTATTGAAATGGGTAGCGGCAAGACCGATATCGCTTCAGGATTCTGGCCGTTATGGCTGGTAGCGGCAATGTTCGGCAGTGCACTTACTTTGGCGTCTTTCGTTAAGCTTATCCATTCTGTATTCCTGTCCCGCTCGCCGAGCGGATTGCGCGATGTCCGGGAAGTTTCCTTTTTGCAGATTGTACCTATGGCGGTGCTTGCCGGTTTGTGTGTGATTTTTGGAATATTTTATTCTGCGGTGCCGTTAAAAATATTTGTTTATCCGGCGCTGAAGGAAATAAGCTCGGAACCCGTTTTGAGTCTCTGGAATGCCGGGCTGGCGACAATCATGATATTGGTTGGAATTATTGTCGGGATTCTCATCTGGCTTATCGGCAGGTTGTCGAATAAAATCAGAATCGTGCCGACATGGACTTGCGGCGAAATTCAGGAAAACGACCGGATGATAATACCCGGAACTCATTTCTACAAGACTGTTTCGTCTATGGGTGGTTTGAAGCAACTCTATAGCGGACAGGAAAAGGGGTATTTTGATACCTATAACCAAGGCGGAAGATTAGGCTTGTCTCTGACGTCTTTTCTTCGATGGCTTCATTCAGGAAATCTACCGATGTATCTGACCTGGGTGACTTTGGGATTGCTGATTATTTTGTTTGTCGTATGTGAAATTTGGTGAGGTTAATATGGCGATTTTTTATATTTTGCTGCTTTTTATCCTGATAGCCGCTATTATTGCAGTTGAGACGAAGAATTTACTAAGCGCTGTCATTTGTGTCGGTGCAATCGGGTTCGGTGGTTCTCTGATGTTTTTGTTTCTCAGAGCGCCTGATATCGCAATTACGCAAATTGTGGTGGAAGTTCTGGGATTGATCATACTGATTCGAGCAACTATTGCACGCGACCTGACTTTTATCAGCGGTGACAGGGAGTTTTTTGGAACGGTTGTTTCCGTTGTTATCGTTTTTGTCATTTTCCTTGCCGGTGTCAGAGTATTCGACAGCAGCCTGCCCGAATTCGGCAAGCCCGTCTATGAAACAGCTCCGAATGCCGCTTCGAAAACTTATATAGAAAAAGGCCTGGAAGATACCGGGGCGGCAAACATAGTGACATCGGTTTATCTCGACTATCGTGCTTACGATACGCTCGGTGAGGCGACGGTCTTGTTTACTTCAATCATCGGGGCGACCGTGTTATTGCGAAGAAAGAGCAAAAAACTGCTGGAGGAACCGGACTTATGAAAGGTATGACGGTAATCGTTAAGACTATAAGCAGCTGGGTAAAGGTGCTTATTATCCTGTTTGGTATATATATTATTCTGTTCGGTCACCTGACTCCTGGAGGCGGTTTCGCCGGCGGTGTGATCCTGGCATCATCCTATGTCCTGCTGATGCTGGCGTTCGGCAGGGAGTTTGTTCGACGTAATCTGCCTTTGAAATTAAGTTCGACACTCGATTGTATCGGGGCGTTTGCGTTCGGAATGATAGCGGTTTTAGGATTAGTTTTTGGAGATTTTTTCTTCGAAAATTTCCTTATACAGTATAGCGAGCAATTTAACCTTATAAGTGCCGGCACGATTCCATTGTCAAATATTGCGATTGGCTTGAAAGTTGGCGCTTCGCTGTTTCTTGTCATTTTTAGTCTTTCGATCTGTTGTAAGAATACAGAATTGGATAGCAACTAAAAAAGGAGTCCGAACGATGCTTTATGCGTTGTGCTTTTTATTGTTTATGATTGGACTGTATTGTGCAGTTGTGAAGAAGAATATAGTAAAGATCGTGATCGGTATCGTGGTCATGGAATATGCGGTTAATCTTTTCCTGGTTATGCTCGGCTTCAGGTTCGGCGGAGTGGCTCCGATAGCCGATAGAACTATGGTGGAATCCGGGACGACTCTAACCGACAGCTTTTTGAATAGTGCCGTTGACCCGCTGCCTCAGGCTCTCGTTCTTACTTCAATCGTAATTAGTCTGGGTTCGCTGGCCCTTTTAATTTCAATTTGTATCAGGTTGTACGAAAAATACGGCACCTTCGACATCACCGAGATAAGGAGGTTAAAAGGATGATCAAACTTTTGCCTGCTTTTGTAGTTATTCCGTTGCTTACGGCCTTTATCCTGCCGCTTTTCGGTAAAAAGCTCAAAGCTATCGCCACGTTTTTTGCTAATATCGCAACCACATCTTTGTTGGTATTATCCGTTTGTTTTATAGGTAAATCGGGTGTTTATCTGGTAGGTAAATGGACTATACCGCTTGGAATTAATCTTGTTCTCGACGGATTGAGCTCTTTTCTTCTTCTGGCTATCAGCTCGGTAAGCTTTGCGGCTATGGTCTTTAGTATCAGGTATATGGAACGTTATACGGCCAAGGCGAAATATCTTAGTCTCTTTTTACTGATGGTTGCCGGAATGAACGGCGTAGTGCTTTCCGGGGATATTTTCAATCTCTTTGTATTTCTGGAAATTGCATCGCTTGCTTCTTATGCCCTTGTAGGTTTCGGATGCGAGCACGAAGAACTCGAAGCTTCTTTTAAATATATGGTTTTGGGAACTATAGCCTCTGCTTTTCTGTTATTTGGTATCGCTCTTGTCTATGGTAATACCGGCTCGCTTAATATGGCTTATATATCGAAGATAATACAGGACTCAGGCGTTAACAAGGGGCTTGCCTTCGCGCTGGCTTTATTTATCGTCGGTTTCGGTTTGAAAGCGGCCCTGGTGCCTTTCCATGCATGGCTTCCCGATGCTCATCCTTCGGCGCCCGCGCCTATCTCGGCAATGCTCTCGGGTGTGCTGATAAAAGCACTTGGTGTGTACGCACTTTGCAGAATTGTGTTTAATGTCTTTGGGCTTTCCGTTCCTTTAAGCTGGGCGTTGCTGGTTCTCGGGGTCCTGAGCATGGTTATCGGGGTGTTTCTCGCGGTTGGTCAGTGGGACATGAAGCGTCTGCTTGCTTATCATAGTATCTCACAGATGGGTTATGTGGTTATGGGGATAGGGCTTGGCGCCCTTATTATAGCGCGAGGAGGCAATAACACGTGGGCTGTTATGGCGATTATGGGAGGACTCTTTCATCTTGTAAACCATGCCGTATTTAAGTCTCTGCTGTTTTTAATGAGCGGCTCTGTGGAAATGGCTACCGGAACAAGGCAGCTAAAGCAGCTCGGTGGACTTGCGACTGTTATGCCGGTAACTCGTGCCGTAAGCTTTGTTGCGTCCGCTTCGATTGCGGGCATTCCTCCGTTCAATGGTTTTTGGAGTAAACTGATTCTGGTTGTCAGTGCTGTAGGCGCCGGTTTCTATGGATTGGCCTCCGTGACGGTTCTTGTGAGTTTGGTAACGTTAATCTCTTTTCTGAAGATTCAAAGATACGTTTTTCTCGGAGAATTACCGGGAGATTTGCAGCAGGTAAAAGAAAACAAAGGTTCTATGCTGTTAGCGATGATATTCCTGGCTTGTTTATGTCTTCTTATGGGTTTGCTTATAATTATACCCGGCTTGAGAGAGAGTATTCTGGAACCGGCCGTTAAAGTACTGACCGATGGTTTGGAGTATTCCTCTTTTGTGATTGGAACCAGTGGATAGTAAGGAAATGATTGTATGAGACGAATTATTTATTTTGCGATATCTTTTTTTGTCTGGCTTTTTCTGACGTGGCCTTTCGGAGAAGACAAAATCTATATCCGGCAGGTTATAATCGCAGGTTTGATAGCTTCTGTTTTCGTGGCGATTTTGTTTCACGAGATATTACCCAAGGAGCATCATATATTTGTTTCGCCGGTAAGGATATTCTGGTTTTTGGTTTATATCCCGGTGTTTTTCTATTATGTCTTAGCGGCGAACCTGGATGTTGTCTATCGAGCGCTGCATCCGAAGATGCCGATAAAACCGGGGATCGTTAAGATTAAAACTAATCTGAAAACGGATTCCGGGATTACCGCGCTGGCCAATTCGATTACTCTGACTCCGGGGACTTTAACTGTGGACCTGACCAAAGACGGATTTCTGTACGTACATTGGATTAATGTCAAATCCGATGATATCGAACAGGCCACAGAACATATTGCACAAAGGTTTGAGTGGTTTATACAAAAGATTTTCGAATAAAAGAGGTTTATATGGAGACGTTATTCTACATATTTTATTTCGGCCTGTTTATATGTTGTTTTTTGTGTTTATATCGAATAGGCCTCGGCCCGAGCGCTCCGGACAGAACCGTTGCGATTGATATTCTGGGTATCGTTGTTGTCGGTTGTTGTGCGTTGCTCGGGTTGCAAACGAAAAAGGATTTTTATCTTAATATCGCTCTTGCCTGGGCACTGCTGAGTTTTATTGGGACCATAGCGTTGGCGAAATTCCTGGAAGGACGAAGCTTCGATGACTGAAATAATAGGTTACATATTAATAGCAATCGGTGTTTTGTTTGATATATTCGGCTGTATCGGGCTTGTTCGTTTTCCCGATGTCTATAACCGCCTGCAGGCCGCGACAAAATGTGTCACCCTCGGAACCATTGTCCTTTTAATCGGGGTCGCTCTTGCCTGCGGCCATGGAGCTATGGCCGCAAAGGCGGGTATTTGTGCCGTCTTTATCGTGTTGACCTCTCCGACCGCTGCTCATGCGATTGCCAAAGGGGCTTATGCTTCGGGGGTGGAATTATGGGAGAACAGCATTGTTGACAAATACGCGGATGAAATTGAACAATAATCCGGCTCAGTATTAATTTCATAGAATTTACAACGGAGGTCAGAAATTGCGTTTACCAAAGTTGAGAGAATTAAAAGAAGCGGTCACGGCGGTTGTTTCGCCTCGTTTTACGACAAAGTTCCCGGCCAAACCGTGTATTGTACCCGAAAAATACAGAGGTAAGCCGGAATTCGATCCCGAAACCTGTATCGGATGCGGCGCATGTGTGAATGTCTGCCCGAGTCCGAATTGTTTGACAATGGTTGACGATCTCGAAGCCAATCCGCCGGTCAGGAAGATAATGCATCAGACATCCGCCTGTATCTTTTGCGGTAATTGTCACGAATATTGCACGACGGAAACCGGCATTACTCTTTCGAACAAGTGGGATTTGGCCACACTCGATAAGGAAAGCCTCTATGAGAGTCATGAATTCGAGCTTCAGATATGTGAAAAGTGCGGCGAGATCATAGGAACAAAGAAGCATCTTGTCTGGTTGTATGAAAAGCTTGGTCCTTTAGCATATTCCAATCCGACATTGTTAATTGCAAAGAGCGGCCAGTTACAGACCCAGGTCGGTGACATTCACCAGCCGCCCGACAAGGATACACAGGAAGTCCAAACCGGAGATTTTATGAGAATTCTGTGTCCTAAATGCAAATGTGAATTGAATATCAGGCTGTAAAGAGCCTAAGCGGGATATAAATACGGAACTTGAGCATCTCAATCAACTGCGTGGAACTTCGACTGTTATCGTTGGAATCGGAAATATACTTAAAGGAGACGATGCAGCAGGTCCGCTTGTTTGTGAACAGCTCGTGCGAAAGAAAATTTCCGCTGCTGTAATAGATACTGGAACTGTGCCGGAAAACTATATCGAGCCGATAATAAAAAAAGCCCCTCAGAATCTGCTCCTTATCGATGCCATGGATTTCGGAGCCGAGCCCGGCACAATTAAAATATTTGCGGCCGAGCAGCTAAATTCCCTGGCCATATCGACACATACGTTATCGCCGCATTTGTTTATTGATATGATCCGTCAGAGTGTAAAGCTTGATGTGTATTGTATCGGTATCCAGCCGTCGCAAACACAGTTAGGTGGGCCTGTTTCCGAAAAGGTTTCTCGGGCAATACGGGAGCTTTGCAGTATTCTTGAGCGGACTTTTCCACCCCAGGTATAGATTCCTGCTCGTTTTTTTATAATTTATTTATTTGATCAGTTGAACGACCTTATTGGCATCCGCCTCGGAATCGAAAGCAAGATAGAAAATTGCCCGATTGCCGATGGAAGCGCCGCTGAAAGCCCGGAGATTAATACCTGCATCGGCGATTTTCTGTGCCAGTTCCGAACCGAAGCCGGGTTTATTTCCTGTGGAGATTCGGATCCCGTGAAGCGATTTGGTTTTCTCGAAGCCGACTTGTTTGGCGGCTCTTACCTGCCTGGCGCCTTTGATGGGCATAACGAAGACCACACCTTGTCCGGGCTTATCCGGCGAACGGCGGGCGTTGACAAATTCAAGATCGATATCTGCCTGGGCAAGAGAATCGAGCTTCTCGGCCAAGCCGCCGGGGCGATCTTCCATGCCGGCCACCCATACATCAACACGATCGATATCTATTCTCATGTTATTACCTCTACAAACATAATTAACAAAAACATAAAACAAAATGCTGTAACGGATGAACAAATAAGTGTGGTGTTTATTGTGTTATTTGTCAATAGTTTAAGCGGCGAACTTGCAGTAAATTCTACGAATAATTCGGGAAATGCCATCGTTTCTCTTTAATGTGAGAAAGATCCCTGTCCAGGAGAAAAATGGCAGAATTCCCTTATTCGTATGTAATTACTAACTTTTTCAGGGACGAGTTAATATTAATAATCACTAAATCCACTCATCCACTCCGGCCATTGTTCAGGTGTCATTCCTCCGGCCGAGGTGTATTGATTGGCCTGGTTATAGCTCCTGTGCCATTTCAGTGTCCAAAGTTGTTTTAGTCCCGCTTTTCTTACCGACCAATCAAGATAAGCCATATTAATATGTCCGTTATGCCGATTAATGCAGGCCCGTCTCATATTATTGTCTTGTTTCCAGGCATCATCTTCTACTGGTGGCGGACTATCCGTTTCTGCTGGATAAAGGTTGAACCGGAGAGCATCCATCATTAAAGGAATATATCCGGCCTTACTGACATCGGTTGTTCTCCAGTTATTAGAAGTTGGCATTCCGTAAATTTGATCCATGCTTGAAGGAGGATCTTCCACCCAGCCGTTTATCCCGTAGCTGCCGTATTCACCTTCCGGATCATAGCCATCGCCGGTAAACATACCCCATGCTGAATATGTGTTATATTGACCGATAGGTCTGCCGTTAACATCATACAATGGTTTTATTGCGGTCGGGCAACATATAACTTTTTTAGTGTTACCCCAGTAGGGCCTTAGAACATGGAACCAGTAATTCAAATGTCCGGGTTTGTTAGGCGTTGCGATTCCCGCCTGGAATTTCCCGTCGAACTCTTTTGTGTACATCAGAAAGAAGTACGTCCAGTTTTTAAGGTTTGCACCGCAAGCTGCCGTTCTGGCGTGTTCCTTTACTCTCTGAAGAGCAGGCATTAATATCCCCATCAGCAATGCAATTATCGCAATGACCACCAGAAGCTCGATTAATGTAAATCCTTTGCGCCTTTTCATAATACTACCCTTTGACTGAAAGTGATAAAATGAATTTTCGTCCGGCGATATTTATATGGTACGAAACTCCAATTCCTAAACCATGTTATATTCTTTACATGCTTTGGATGTTTAACATGCCATAAATTATATCATCTTTTTAGTAAAAAACAATCTCTTTTAAAAAAAACATCCTTATGCGCATAAGCTTGGTCGTTTCTACCGTGTAAATATCAGGCAAAGCGCCTAAGTTCGGATTTTTTTGAAACCAGATATTATATGATATAAGTTAATACATTTACAGGAGTTAAATATCGTCGGGTACTAAGGCCGATTCAACCGGATATCATCGAAGAATAACAGACCTGTACCGCCTAACGTTGTAGTATCATCCTTGATGCCTACACCGATTGTCATTATCTCAACCTGTGTTAGGTTAATGCCCTGATCCGTAAACTTTTCCAGAGGAATTTTCCATTCGGTCCAGTTGCTTATTTGTGTTGCATCAGGACTAATCACGTTGGGATCATTGGGCTCACTATAGTAAACGGGAGTATTATCGTTAAGCGTTATATACATGGGTTGTGCACTATTACTCAGAATTCCGACATCCTGGTCCGTCCACAGGTCCTGGCTGACTGTGCCGTCAATCTCGACGTTTGAAAAAGTACTTTGGCAGACAGCCTCGATATTATGGCTTGATACGGCCAGCCCCACATAGATCGGCATCTGCATAGTGACTGACTTAAGGCTAAACTGTGTCCAGTCGGAACCGTTCTCGGAGTAATGGCCCCTGATAAGTCCACCGGATGTCCGCTGTAATTGTACCCAATAAGGCGCATTTACGTTTTCTACGAATTCCCTGTCCGTATCACCGCCTTCAGTTGTACGATATTGGTACCTCAGACCGTTTTCAGGGGTGATTAATAGTGCTGCGTTGCATGATTCCGGATCCAGTGTGTCGCGAACCATTACACCTGCCTTAGCGAACGGATCAGTGTTATCAAGGTTTTCAATTTTGGCTGTAATTGTAACGGTGCCGGTGGTGATTTCCTTGTAGGCGAAGTGAAATTGATCGGATGCACCGTAAATATCCGTTCCCATGCCGGTCATTGTGAAGGTTCCGTCCGGCATTTCTACGAAGCTGCCAGCGTATGCTGGATTACCTTTGAACCAAAGTGATAATTCATGAACACCACCTATTATCCAGTCTCTTGCTAGATCTTCCAGAGGTAACACAGCTTCGCAGAATTTCAAATCCTTGTCATAAAAATACGGCATCGACTGAAAGCCTCCGTGTACGATGGTTGTCTCAACGAAATGCTCTCCGGCTTCAAAATCAGGTTCATCGTAACCAACTAAAGCGCCGTTTGTTTCGGATCCATATCCGTCTGTCCAGGTGCTAAAGATATCATCTGGTTTATAGTCGTTGTAGTCTTCGAAATCATCCACGACTACGAAGTTAGCAGTCGTAAAATCCCAGACATTGCCTATCCACGGACTATTAGGTTCGGCATTGTTGATTTGATCGGCACGCCAGTAATAGGTTTGATTAAATTCGAGGAATCCGGGTGGATCGAATATTGCGTCGCTTAGGAGATCGCTAACTAACACGCCTCTTGGCTCGGAGGCAGTTGCCTGGCTGACATCGTTAAAATCGGTTCCCAGAAAAATTTGATGGTTTTGGTAATGCTCTCCCGGTCTCCAGCCCAGAATCGTTTCGCGTGGTACGTCGATAGTTCCATCGGGCGGGTACGGTTTACTTGCGAAGTCCGATTTAGGTCTAAGAAACTCACTCATCAGAACGATTTCATCATGTGAAAGCACTCTGTTATATAATACGAATTCAGCAAGCTCTCCATCGAAAAAGTCTTTCTCGCCTCGATTATATGAGCCTATGTTGAATGCTGTTGGATTCTCGTTAGAGGTGTTTTCAGAAGTTCCAATACTAACACCGTCAAGGAAGCCCTCTATGTCAGATGTCATTCCGAAGACATGAATGAGAGTATCTGCCGGTGTCGTAACATCCTTCCATCCTGTGCTTCCAGCTCTAAATTCGAATATTGTATCTGCTGAGGCATTATCCCAGGCAAATCGAATACGGTCGTTTCCGCCGCCGTCTTGTCCGTTCATAATATATTGATTACCTTCTGTGTAATTAAACCGCCCTACAGCAAATACGGTAAAAGAACCTACCCTAATTGCCGTTGGGGGCATTTCCATAAAGTGAGCCCCGTTAAAGCTTACCACCGGTCTGGCAAAGAAATTGGGATCACTCGCAATATAGGTGGGTTGATTAGCTTCTACAGGTTGTGTTGCGTTGTTGCCCATACCGGAGATGTCTTCCCAGATGTCAATCCCTGTTCCATCAGCAACATCTGTAATAGCATCCGCATCCAGATGTAGTACCAGACCATCCGTTACTGGTAAAGCCCAGACATTGCCGGCAAGTACAGCGATACATAAAATCATTGGAGATATTAAATCTCTCATTCTTTTTCCTCCTAAAAAAAAGTTAATATTGATATACAATAGAACAATCGTGAAAAGATATTTTATTAAAATATATTGTAAATAGTTCACATTCAAATAATTATAAATGGGACAAAAAATTCCTGTTTTATGGTCGATACAGCCGGATATCGTCAATGTAAATTGTACCTACGCCGCTCGGTTCCTGATTGTCTATTTCACCTATACCGATCCCTAAGGAATTGATATTGGTAAGGTCCACGCCTCTATCCGTAAAACTCTGCAGCGGGATTTTCCACTCGGCCCATACGCTTATCAGCGATGCGTTCGGATCGTTGTGGTAAATCGCGGCATCGGCATTGCCTTTGAGAATTACATACATAGGCTCGGGGTCATTGATCGGTATTCCTATGTCCCGGGAGCTCCATGGCTGGTCACTGCCGGTACCTGTTATAGTCACTTTGGAAAATACCGCTTCACAGGTTTTAGCGGAATCGTGACTCGTAACCGCAAGGCCTATATATATGGGTGACAGCATCGTAGTTGTCCGCAAATTGAATCGTTCCCACTCGGAACTGTCCGGGTCCGGAGAGCGATATGCTCTTATAAGTCCGCCTGAGGTTCGTTCTAATTTCAACCAGTAAGGCGCCATGGCATTTGGATCAATGTCGTCGTCTCCTCTTTGGGTACCGCCGTCTTCGGTGAGACGATACTGGTATCGCAATCCTTTTTCAGGGTCGGGGCTTAGCAGCAATGCCACATTCCTCGCGCCGGGTTCAAGTGTATCACGAATCATGATACCGGCCTTCGTATCTTTATTGACCGGCTCCAGGCTTTCGACCTTGGCGATAATACTTACTGATTGATTGGAGGCAAGCTCCTTATAGGCAAAATGGAACTCGTCGGCGGTTTTCCAGATGTCCGCACCGGCGGCTTCAATTGTGTATGTTCCCGCGGGGTCTTCCGTGAAGCTGCTGGAATAAGCCGGGTAGCCTCTGAACCAGAGCGATAAGGAATCAAGGCCGTCTTTTGTCCAGTCCTGTGCCTGATCTAATTGCAGTTCGGTTTCAGAGTAGAATGAAGTTCCGGTTGTTTCAAGGGCGGTTCCCTCGTTAACCGTGCCGTCGTTGTCATAATTCAACGGCATGGATTTCTTGCCGCTTTGGACAATTTCCTGCTCGATGTAAGGTGCGTCGAAATATCCGACCGTCATACCGGTATTATTTGTGACATAGTCCGACCAGATTTCATATATTTTATTATTATTGTCGTAGCCTTCAAAATCTTCTATGAGGTCGTAATTGGCAATAGTAAAGCTCCAGAGGTAGCCTTTCCACGGACTGTTCGGGTCCTGGTCGTTGACCTCATCGACGCGCCAGTAATAGGTTTTTTCGAATTCGAGAAGTCCCGGAGGATCATAGGAAGTTTCCGTCATGCCCTGATCGATTAGAACGTCTCGCGGATCGTCAACAGACGCTTCGTTCACATCATTAAAATCTGTTCCGAAGTACAGGTTATGTGTCTCGGCCATGAGTCCCGGTCTCCAGCCAAGAATCACGTCACGCAGCACTTCGGTTTTCATATTCTTGGGTTTGGGACTGCGGGCCAGTCCGGGAGGAGTTCCGACATCGAACATTATATCGGCAATTTCATCCTGCTTAAGTGCCGTGTCGAATAGTCTAACTTCGTCGATAGTACCGAAGAAAGCGTTAGCCCCGCCGAGATTGTCACAGCCGATTGTTATTGTCCCATCCGTCTTTGGCCCGAAGGAAAAATTGGCACTTTCATCTGCCACTCCGTTTACCTGGATCTCTTTTTCGGCTTCCTCCCCATCGACATAGAGATATATATCCGTACCGTCAAAGGAAACGCCTATATGAATCCATTCCTCTTCCGGGACTTCCTGCCCGAATCCAATATCAAGGATCTCCTCGCCCCTGCTGGAGAACTTTATAGAAGCATTGGGTCCATAGATCTCAAGATACCACATGGTCGATACCTCATCCCAACCGTCTCTTTTGCCGACGATGCCCTGCCAGGTTCCGTTGTTGCCGCCCCATTTTATCCAGCATGTTACGGATAACTCTCCTGTTTCCTCGGATGGATTCCATGTCCCGCAGTTAATCCAGTAAGGCGACGGGTCGCTGCCGTCGAAATAGATTGCTTTGCCGAAATTCGGTGCGCTATCGACCCAGTTAGGCTCGACCAGAGCAACGCCGTCGTGGCCAAATCCGGAGAAATCTTTGACTAACGTGCCCGAGCCTTCGTCCATCGGGTAATATGCCGCCATATCACCAAATGTTTTGTGAATGGCGAAATTAAGCAGTACTATAAAAGAGATTGAAAAAGCCGATTTCTTGAACATAATGTGTGTCTCCTGTGAAAAGTATTAGGTTAAAAATTTCGAATTGTATCCGTGAATATTATAAGAACTGACTATATTAACGGTTGCGGAACTAAAAATCACCTCCTTACCTTTTTCTGTATTATGATGTACGGATAAGAAATTGTGCGAAAATCTATGCGTCTTGATTCTATCATATTAGCGAGAAAAAAAGCAACCTCTATATGTCCATAAATCCATAAATAGTCAAATTTCATAGTTTTTAGTCCTTCGCTGCAGGGGCTAAAAGAAATCATTACAACATCAGACATATAGAAATTGTCAGCACTTATAATATTTGAACAATCGGTAAATTCGGCCGGTTTGACATTGTCGTGTTAAGGACATTTTACGCCTTAAATATGGATTTTTGTTGTATTATGGCGGATATTCCGTAAAATAGTTATTAGTGTTGAATTATGCTCCTTCGACTCAGTTCAGGACATGGTTTTAAGTTATTTATGGGGGAAAGCAAAATAACACTTAAAATCAATATTTAGCCTCGAGGTCAGCCTTGAGGGTATTGCCCGTAGCCGTACCGGCTACGGCTAAACAATTTGAAAAAACGAACCCAATTTTCTCGTCTTGAGTATTGCGTGGTGCGTATTGCGTAAAGGAATTTGAAAAAACGAACCCAATTTGGTAACAATTATCTAAAAACAATGAATCCAGCGAGATTATTATTAAAAGCATATTACGAAGCTTTATATGAGCTGCTTGTAGCCCACAGAGATACTCTTACCGGCAGGATAAACGCCGTATTGGATGAGGAAATACGTTCCGGTGGATATGACGACTTTGACGATGAAAAGTTCAATTCATATTACGAAGCTTCCCTGGCGTTTATCGACGAGCGGATAGAGATGTATAATCCGTTCGGCATACAATATTTATATGACCGGGGCAGGGCGAAGGAGGCATTCGAACTGGAGCTGCAGCTAAACTGGTACGACAGCCGGGCCGAATTCGAGGCCCTGGTGGAAACTGCAATAACTCTGGCCGAGAATCTCACCTCTCGGGAGGATTTCGGGCGGCCGGCCAAAGAGCTGATAAAAAAAGCGGGGGCCTTTCCGGATAAAAGTATTATATCCGCTTATCACGAAAAGCCGGATTTGAATAAACTGCCGGATTATGTGGTCGCAAAGGTCATCGAGGAAATCATTGCGTAAATTGAGATTGTAATCTTAGCGATATAAAGCCTTTGACAATAATGAAAAGAAGGTTTTATCTGCTTGTTCTTTACTATTGCACAGAAGTTCCGCGGAAGGAAAAACGGGATGAAAAATATCCGGTCACTTGTAGTTTGCCAGGACCGATTTTGCAACGCCCTCGCTGATTGTGCCGGCGTCGAGAAGCTCGGTGACGGATTCGGTCATTGTCACCATCTTGAGCTTTTTGCCGGTTTCGATGACAGTTCTCAGGAAATATCCGCCTTTTCTTCTAATGATGTTCTTTGCGGCGTTCGTGATAACCAGAACTTCGCAGCAGACTCTTTGCTTGCCGTCAACGGTGGGGACGAGCTCCTGGTGTATCATTCCCTGCAGCGACTCGGCCAAAAGGAATCTCATCTGGCTTTCGTCCGTGGCGGGGGCGTAGCTCAGCAGTCTTTCGATTATTTTGTCGATGGAAATGACGTGGAGGGTCGAGAGAACGAGAACGCCGGTTTCGGCGGCGGTCAGGGCGATTTTGATTGTCTCGTAGTCACGCATCTCGCCGATGGCAATCACATCCGGGTCCTGTCTGAGGGCGGCCCGGAGCCCGGTCTGAAACGATTGTGTGTCTTTGCCGATTTCCCTTTGCCTGACGACGCCGACCTTGTTCGTATGGATGTACTCGATCGGATCCTCGATTGTGATTATATGCTTTTCGCAGGTCGAGTTTATCTGGTCTATCATTGCCGTCATTGTCGTGGTTTTGCCCTGGCTCGTGCTGCCGGTGATTAGGACCAGTCCTTTGGTTTTTGTTGAGAGATCTTTGACAACTTCAGGAAGGGATAATTCTTCGATCGTTCTGGGTCGTGTCGGGAGGATTCTGATGGTCGAGCCGACGGAACCGTTGAAATATCCGACGTTAATCCGGTATCTGCCGGTGCCTTCGGCCAGCATCAGATCGAAGTCCAGATTTTTTTCGAGCTGTTTTCTCTGGTCTTCGGTCAGCAAATCGAGGGATATTTCACTGCTCTGCTCGGCGGTCAGTTTCTCTTTTGTAATCGGAACTAATTTTCCGCCGAGTCTAAATAGAATCGGGGCACCGGCACAAATATGTATATCGGTCGCATGCTGGCTTTTGGCGTGTTCTAATAGCTGTTTTCTGTTTATCATTGCCCGATTGTATATGTTCGGTCGTCTGTTAGAGTTTGCCTTCCACGGCTGCACGATGTCCTGATTTGAACCTGTGGCTGAGTTTGAGGCGGATTTATATTGACGCTTAAACTTGAGCCGCGAATGTTCATTTCAGTAACATCCAATTCTATCATTTTGCCGGGAATCTCTCCAATATCTTTTTGGATATTTATTTTCGACCACGCCAGCCCGCTGGCAATCAGGTTCCGCTCGCAGGACCGGAGATAGGCTTTGTTGGATTGAAACACCATCGTATTGGAAGCCTCGGTTAAAATTGAGACTATGATGCCGAACATGGCAATCAACATAATAACCAAAAGCAGGACGAATCCTTTGTTTCTTTTGTCTTTCATTTTTATTTACTCTAATATCCCGCAATAAAACAAATGAGAATTTTCCATTTTCTTTATAAGGTGTCCCTGCATCATATACTCAGCGTTGTGCCGAACCTCGACGGCGTAACCTTTACCGCTTTCCCGGCGGATTTGCCAGGTGATTATGGTTTTCGGCACAAGCCAGTATCTTGTCTGTTCGGGAATTTGACCGCCGTTTTTGAATTTGTATCTGTAAATATAGTTATCTTTACGTTGATAATGAATAATCCCGTCTGCCTGCTCGATTATAAGAAGCTCGTCACCGGAAGTATATTCGTCAATCGATTGCGGCAAATCTTTCGCAGTGTCGATATCGTGCTGCATTTGCTCGAGCATGTTCAGCAGGGTAGTATTATTTTGTATAGTATTCCATGACTTCGGGACATCGGAGAACATGGATGCAAACAAGCCGTTTATCACGAGCATGATAATCGGAAGGACCGCTATGATTACCAATAATTCGATTAAGGAAAAACCCTTACGCATATTTATAGCTCCTGTTCGGCCGAAAGTGACTCGGCCGCGATATATCTGGATAATTGAACTTTAACCGGCCGGTTGAAAGCCATGCCGCTTGTTTCTACCTGGACCAGATTCAATCCCTGCCATTGGCCAGTCCCGTCCGTGTTTTTGATTGAAACATTGAGCTTGGGCCAGAGCCGGTGGAATTCTTCGTCCGGGACAGGTTTTCCCATTGTGGCAATGTTGTCGAGCTGTGCCTGTGCGGCGGCCGTGCATTGCTGCCTGACGAGCTGGACCCGATTGAATCGTGCGAATCCGTTGAGTGAGATAGCGAATGTCAGAGTTAAAATTCCCAGAACGGCAATCGAAACAACAATCTCTGTCAACAGGTAACCCTTGTGTTTGATATCTGTAGTGGACAATTTCAATTCTCCTGTAAAAAGTCAGGGCGCCACCGATCCTGCTAAATTGGTGATGATCGCTATGCTCGGCGAAAAGATAGCGAGAACCACGAAGCAAACGACAATTCCCATACAAACTATGACACACGGCCAGATGATGAATCTTGCCAGATTGACACAGTAGCTGTAGTTCGAGCGATAGAATGCCTCGAGGGTCTCCAGGATAGCCGGGGTATTGCCCTGGTTGACCTGCTCATCGAAGGCCCATGCTAGGGCCGAGCTTAATTTACTTTTTCTTGCGGCGGCGGAAATACTATTTCCCTGCTCGACTTTTCGGTGCCATTTTTTCAGTCGCTTCTTAAAACGGTTATTTACATCCAGGCCGATGGTATTTTGAATCGCATCGTTAACAGGACAGCCCGCGTTGAGTGACAGTCGCAGCATCTCGACTACCTGCACCATAGAATAATTTCTCTCGAACCAGCGTAAGACAGGCAGGTGCCACTTTATAAAATCACCCATTCGAGAGAACAGGAAGGGCTTATCCGGTCTGCGAGTTCTGAATCTGAAATAGATCGAGGCGGGAATAATCACGAGTATTATCAATAATATCAATACTCCCCACAACCATCCGTAATCATAGGCGATAAATCTCGTAATTTCCATCACAACTCGAGTAATAGCCGGGAGTTGTTGTCCGGTCATTTCTGTGATTGCTTGTTCGAATGACGGTATTATGAAAAGCATCACTCCGATTATTATAAAGAACATAAAAGTAATGACGATTAGTGGATAAAGAGGATGAACGGGTCTGATTTTACGGTTCTCTCGTGTTTGAGCGGTTATATTCGCTTCGATAGCTTTCATTGCAAATGGAAGCTGGTCGATCCGCTCTGCGGCGGCAATCATTGCAACGGCGTGACCGGGGCATTTCGGATAACCGCGTTTAATCGATTCGCTTAATGGATATCCCTGAACGAGCCATTTTTTAATATTCAGCAGGATTCTTGATCGTTTATCCTGCCATCCGCTTGCTGCAGATTCCAGGGCCATCGGCAAAGGCAGGTTCTGCCGGATGCTTGAGCCAATCGTCGAGATTACATAAGACGAAGTAGTATTTCTTGATGTTAAACTATATGCGATGATCGAGCTTATAAACATAACGACGAGGATGAAAGAAAATATTCCCAAAGGTAAAGTAATTAGTAAAAGAAAAATTAAAAATAGTGATCCGCACGTAATGAAAAACCATTTTGCAAATAATCGTGGCCAGTTTTCGGAGTCGGGCTCTTGTTTTGATAAAAGTACTGTCACAAGTGTCGCAATAAAAATCACCGGTGCGCCGGCGACAACAAAGGGATTTTCTTTTACGACACCGGCAACAATCAATGCCCCTGCCAGAAATGGCGATGTAATCAGGGCGACTCCCGGCTTCTTCAATCCGAGGTATATATAGATAGCTAACAATGCTAATAGAATTATAATTTCCATATCTTAAGCGCTCGATAAACTTGTAATAATTTGTACCATAGGTGCAAAAATCGAAAGAATTGTCAGGAACAAAAATCCTCCAACGAAAATAATCATCAGGGGCAGTAATGATGCCTGCAATCTCGCCTGGCCGAATTGTGCCTGTTCGGTGTACATCTGGCCGAGACTATAGAGATTGTCCTGAAGCTCGTTACGCTGCGAGCCTAATTGAATCGAATAAAAGAACAGCCTTGGTATCATCCTGCAGAATTGTCCCGCTTCCATGATACCTGCTCCCTGTTCGATTTGACTTGCAATCACCTCGCTTTCGGCAATAAGCTTCTCACTTCCCGTAGCACCGGCGCTGAGTCTAAGCGATTCCGGCATGTCACAACCTGAGGCTACCATAATGGCCATCGCCTCTGACATTCTGCTCAGTGTGCTGCTGTGGTAAACTCTGCCGAAGACAGGCAGAGAAAGCAGAAGTGATTCCTTGAACCTGCGTCCTGCGGGGAAACTCGATAGTAATGCGAAGAGAATTAATATCCCTGCGATTATTATTCCAACGATTGTCCAGAATGGTATGACATTTTGAGACATACCCAAAAAGGCCCGTGTCAGGGCCGGTAATTGTGCTCCGTCTGTCATTTCGGTAAGGACTTCGCCAAATTGTGGGATGACAAACATGAATACGCCGGTGATAATGACCGCCGCCAGAGTCAGAATAACCGCCGGGTAACTTATAGCTTCGAAGATAATTCTCTTGGTTTGATTGGCCATATCCAAGTGCCTGTTAAGGCTGGTAAGCATCTCGCTTAGTCTTCCCGTTTCGACGCCGGCTTTTAAGATTCGTCCGTATAGGGGAGGAAAATGCTTTTGCCTTTTTTCGAACGCCATATCGATGCTAACTCCCGCTTCAAGCTCATCGGCGATGGCATGTATAAGTTTACGCATCGAATGGGAGCTGACATCGTGGGCAAGCTCACGCAGGCCTTTTTCCAGAGGGATGCCTGCTTTTGTTATGGACGCTAATTGCTGATTGAAGAGCAAAAACTCGTTTCTGCCGATAGCCGTTTTCGGTTTTTCCGGCTGCGCTTTATCGATGGAATTAACTGTAAGCTGCATTTGTTTGAGCATCTCACCGGCTTCGTCACGCGAGCCTGCTTCGAGAGTGCCTTTCATCATACGACCGGCCGATGTCAATGCGTTATACTGGAATGTTGCCATTTCGTTATGTATCCTTTTTCATTTGAGCTTGAGTTCGTATCGTATAGCGTCTCTGCCTTCCGAGCTTTCGGTTCCTTGAAGTTCGAGGATGGCCTCGGAACCGGTTCTTGTATAAGAGAATGGTTTCTTGGTGATGGGATCTTCCGGAATCTTAATTTCGGTGATATCACTTAGTTTATCAGGAAATTTGCCGTTATGCACGCTGGCATATTGTCGCAATGCTTCTACGCATTGCAGAGCGGCGATTTGACGCTCCATTCTGTTGGTTATATAACTCACTCTTCTGGCTGTATCCGGTTCTTCATTTTCCAATGTCCCACTAAGGTCAATGAGGGGTCGTGGTAGAGCATTCAGGGCATTGTAAAGATTAGGCGCGTCAGGTTCCTGGATGAGATATTCGATTTGCCCGGATACAGTTGCACTAATTTTCATTGCAACCAGACCGGGAATAATCATTGGTTCTTTGCTTATATTTTTTGCCAGGGTATATCCGGTTTGCATATCATCAATCGCATTGTCATATTTGTTCTGTGCGATCTGTGAGCGTATTTGGAGTGCCAGGAGGAATGCAATTTCACGATACTCAGACAGGTCTTGTAAGAGGTCTTCTGTCCATTCGCATCGTTTGCATTTAGCGGCCTGCTCGAGTAGTTTAAGAGAGGGTTTGAACTGCTCAAGGATTTTTTGTACCTGTTTTTGCGGTAATTTATCAGGCCCAGTTTGACGCCATTGACCGATTTGTTTCACATTAAGTTCTGCCGGCAGAGATGCAACAGCTTTTTGATATAGAGGTGCCGCATCGGCATCGATTAGTTCTTCGTCTTCCGGCAGTAGCCGGTAATTCGGTGCGGATTCTGTTGCCTTAGATGGGTGTAGAGTCATTTTAACAGGAGGTTTTGCCCGCCCCGCGTATGTGTTGGATATAACCAATAGTGAGATAATAAGACAGGTGACAATTTGTTTCGTAATTCGATTCGATTTGTTTTTGTTCATTTCTTTTGCTCTCTTTATTTCAGTTTAAGTTCATACCTTACAGCGTCTCTTCCTTCCGAACCTTCGGTTCCTTCCAGTTCGAGGACGGCTTCTGAGCCGGTGCTTTTATATGAAAATGGTTTTTGGGTTACGGGATCGACCGGAATTTTTAAGTCAGTAACGTCATCGAGCTTTTCGGGAAATTTGCCGTCATGTGAACCGGCATGAATACGCAAAGCCTCAATGCATTGCAAAGCGGCATTTTTACGATCTAAGTGATTCATCTGTTTGCGAACTCTGTCGTGCGCGAATTTCAATTGTTTTTCAAAATGTTTGCGGACGAGCAAATTGTAGTTTTTAAGATTATCCGTTTCGATTTTAATTGCTTTGTTTATATCGACTAGTGGCCGAGGTAAATCCTTTAATGCCCAATAGAGACTCGGTGCATTGTCGGATTGAATAAACTGTTCAATTCTGCTTTGATTCAGTGCCGCTATAGAAATACCGACCATTCCCTGAATCAGTGCAGGAGCATCTCCAAAATTCTTTGCCATTGTAAGGGATGTTTTTATAGTATCGATGGCCTGTTCATATTTGCCTTGTGCAACTTGGAGTCTTGTCTGTACATCGAGTGCAAAAGCAATTTGCCTGTATTTTCTTAAATCATCCATGTGTTGTTGTTGGACCTGCTCCGGTTTTATGAAAGGCCAGTTACATTTTTTACATTTTGCAGCTTGTGAGATTAAATCCAATATTGGTTGGAGTTTTTTTATCTCCGCTTCGACCTGTTCGGCGGGTAGCTGGTCGGGTGGTAATTTCCGCCAGTCGGAGAATTGTTTTGAGTTAAAATCGGCAGGCAACGATTGAATCGCTTTTTGATATAAAGGGGCCGCATCGGCATCGGTTTGCTCTTCGGCGGTTGGTATGAGTCTTAATTTCTGTGCTGTTTCTGTTGCTTTGGCCGGCTTAAATGTCAATTCAGTCCACGGTAGTTCATCATTTGCATATGTGGCCGATGTCAGTAATAACAAAATGATGCTTATTGTAATAATTCGCTGCATAAATGTATCCGAAATTAATTAAAAGTAATTTCCAATATTAATAAGGCATAGAGTTTCAGGCGGAGAATCCACAAACTTTATTCAATTCTTCCTGAGTTGTTATGCCGTCATCGACCAGCCGCCGGCCGTCGGTCAACATGTTCGCATGTCCCTTGCTCATCAAAAGGGCTTCAAGCTCTTCGAGGTCGGCTTTTGCCAGTATTGCCTTTCGAAGCTCACTATCCAGTTGGACAATTTCCGCTATCAAAATTCTGCCCTTATAGCCGGTGTTAAAACATTCGTCACATCCGATTGACTTATAAGAATCTGCCTCTTCGGATTTTCTTTTACATTTTTCACAGAGTTTCCTGACAAGTCTCTGATTCAATACTGCTGAGACACTTGAAGTTACCTGGTAAGGCTCGATACCCATCTCGAGAAGTCGAAGAAATGCACCTGCCGGAGTACCGCTGTGCATTGTGCTCATCAGAAGATGCCCGGTCAGTCCTGCTTCGATGGCGATTTTTGCCGTCTCGGCGTCTCGAATTTCTCCGATCATCAGGACCTGTGGATCCTGCCTGAGCAGCGACCGAAGGGCGGTGGGAAAAGTCATCTGGCCGTGCGGTGTAATCTGCGTCTGTGTAGCGCCTTCAATCCTGATTTCCACGGGATCTTCGAGAGTAACGACGCTTTTGCCGGAGTAAGTTTTCAAAATATGTCGGAGCAGGGCGGCTAATGTAGTGCTTTTTCCGCTGCCTGCCGGACCGGTCAATAATAAAATTCCCATGTTTTGAGCGGCAACTTGTTTGAGAGCGGTATATATATGTTTCGAAAAACCTAACTGTTTGAGCTCCATCAATTCGATATTGCTGTAAAATAATCGCACTACCGCCCGCTGGCCGTGAATTGTCGGAAAAACGGCAAGCCGCTGGTCTATTACAAGACTGTTTGGGCTTGTGTCGATTTCTATCCGGCCTTCCTGAGGGATATCGTTGCGATAGGTTAAAAGTCCCCCCAAGACTTTTAGCCGAGCTATCACATTATCTGATAAGGACTTAGGTATTTTCTCGACAGTATTGAGGACCCCGTCGAGGCGATATTTTACCGCTAAATCGGCTCCTGTAGGCTCGAAATGGACATCGCTGGCGCCGTATTGTATCGCTTTTTTGAGTAAATCATCTACCAGTGAAACAACATCTGCGGCATTATTATTACTATAACGGCTGTTTTTATAATCACTTACGTCCATATTCGCATGCCCCGAATTTGAAAGAATGTCCTTATTTTCCACGAATGTTTATTACCAAGACGCAATAAATGAGTAAAACGTTAGGTAGGAAAACAATTTTTTTGCCTTTTTTTGTAATTTTTTGTTAACATATTAATTAGCGCTGCGTCTTAACAAACAGAACAGGATTATATAATCGAAATGGATGTTTATGCTTGATAAGACCGTAAGCTACGGTGCACTATGGGATTTTATCGGCTCGGAGGCTATCGCCGATAGCCAGAGGTGGATTCTGTCTGCGATGCAGAAGCACGGGCAGGAAATAGTCACCATGCTTTGGAGGATTTTGGGCAACGAGCAGGATGTATGCGATGCCTATCAGGATACTTTTTTACAATTAGCACATTACGAAGGGGGGCGAAAGCCTAACTGTGTTAAAGCTTATATTTTCCGCGTAGCGAACAATGTAGCGATATCGATGTTAAGACGGAAAATCGCAGAAAGAAAAAGAATATCAGCCTCAGCCGCCGCAGAAAGAATTAAACAGTCTCCTTTGAGTGAACTTGATTCAAAATATCTCCAGGAGGCATTAAGAGGTTACATTGCGCAATTACCGGAATATCTTAGAAATGTTTTAATGTTAAGGGACTTAGCGGAATTGTCTTATATGGAAATAGGGAGGATGTTAGGAATAACAGCAGGGACGGCGAGAGTTTACAGGTGTAAAGCGATCCAGTTATTGTCGGTATGGATGGGAAAAGAAGATTAAAAAATGATTATTTCGAAAGTAAGTCAAATGTTCTCGATATTCGATAAATCGCCAAAAAAGAATCCTAACCAGTGCAAGCGATTCAGAAACCGGCTTTATTCGGTTCTCAGCAGACATATTAATCCCGAAGCTCCCTGGCTGCAAAAACATATAGCAAATTGTCCGAGATGCCGCAGGAGATTAATCGCCTTCAGTAAAGTCGATCTTGCTCTATCATTTATAAAATCTCAGCCTTTAAGTCTTGATTTGTTAATGAGAGCCAATGAACAGGCTATAGGAGTTCTCAAACATAGTTTGCGTCAAGTACCAAAGGCCGATAAACTTAAACACATGAAACCCGAGCCGAAGTTGGTTCAAAGGTTGTATAAACATTTGCAGCCGGTAGGAAATATGGCGGCCTGTGTTGCGATTCTGATTATGATGAAAGTCGGCATTTTTTCTTCCATAAATTCTGTCCAGACCAGGGGACAAAAAGCAATCAGGCAGTATTACACAAACCGGCTGGGTGAAGATCTGACCGAAGAGATATTTCCCTCGAATTCCGGATGATTATTTATAACATAATTTCTTGATATTTAACAGCTTATGCATGCCTGAATGCCTCATATTTTATCAGTATAAAATTATTTAGCCGGTCAAGTCGGCTTGAAAATTATCCGATAATCATTTCTGTAAGCTAATCGCTAATCTTTGTGTGTAAGGTGAGTTTTAGCAAAAATATATGATTTTTCTGTGGCAGGAACTACCTTACATTAATTTTGTGCAGCTCAATTCAAGGTCCTATAGGACCTTGAAAAAAATGCCGTTTTACGGCCTGAGCTGGTTTGATTGACCAATATTTATTACTTATATTTTATTTACTATGGCACGAATTTTTGGATTTAAATCAAAAGTTCAATCGGCAGGATTGAATTCCGTTGATGACTATCCGGGTAATGACGGTCTTGAGGAAATTAGCGGGCTTTCCCAACTGTATTCTCCGGAGCAGGATGCTGCTGTTCACATTCGAGATATTGCGGATGTCCTTCAGGAAATGGGCAAAATATCCGCGGAACAGCTTTCTGAGTTAAGGCAGATACAGCAGCGGACGGATGAGGATGTTTGTAAAATAATCGCCGAAAAGAACTTCGTTGTTGAACTCGATATCTCTAAAGCACGGGCGGACCTTTACGGATTCGAGTTCAGAAAAATTGAGCCTGAT
>Ga0272441_10000599_pt1 | contig 81765 bp, 84 predicted proteins | sample SSMProp6N_FD_193582 | JGI IMG/M metagenome (GOLD analysis project Ga0272441, IMG submission 193582) | Marine sediment archaeal communities from Little Sippewissett salt marsh, Falmouth, MA, United States - SSM-Prop-6N | ecosystem: Environmental > Aquatic > Marine > Wetlands > Sediment ...
AATTTTTTCCCCTCTTTCTTTTTTAATAAATAATAATAAAATGATTGTTAAAATCAAAATCCATAGAATTGCAATATATAATAAATCCGGAAGCGTTCCAATCACAAGAATCGCTCCAATGACAATCATTCCATACAAGGATATGGTATGTAAGGTTGTTTCTAAAAAAGAATTGACAAATAGTTTCCCATAAGGATCCTTAGTTTTTTCTTTCATATATGGAATTCTCATAAGTTGTCCAATATACCCTGGAGTAATGCTTCCATAAAAATAACCAATGAGAAAGATTTTCAAACTTTCCCAATAGGATAAATGAATATTATGTTCCTTTTGAATCATTTTCCATGCAACATTTCTTACAAGGATTCTTGGGATGGTTAAAGGAAGTGCTAAGAGGATAAATAAAGGGTTCAGTGAGAGAAAAGCCTTAATGATTTCATTAAAATTTAATAGATATATTGTATAAATGAAAATAAAAATCCCAATGAATGGTAGAAACCGTTTTGCATATGAAAATATCTTTTTTACCACTGTAAATACCTAGCCGATTCTCGATTGATATAAATTTTGATTGACTTCACTTTGTTAGATTTTTTCTTTTAATTTTTTTATTGCTGAGCGTTCAGCATGCATAAGTTTTGTTTCTTTTGTAATATAGCTTTCACTATGTGTTATTTCTGGTCTATGGGTAAATGCATCAGTAATTACGTTTCCATCAATATTTTTAGGTATTGGCACGTTCTGTAGTGCTAAAATAGTTGGAACAATATCCATAATTGATGCATCAACCCGTTTATTTGCAATATGCTGTTTTCCATACATAAAGAAAATCCCATTAGGTCGATGATCGCCAATCCAATCATAGAAACCCGGTTTGGATAAAATTGATAATTCCTTCTTTCGAGAAGACAACGCTGATCGAATACCTTCCGGTGGTTGTAATAATTCTTGTGCACTATATTCTTCTTTTAAATCAAAAATAATGTCAAGAGGATCATTAGCTGCATGTTCTCCATAAATGTCTTTTGCATCATAAATATTTTTTATAATCGCTTCTCCAGAATCTGAATCTTTAATTGATTGTAAAAATACGGTTAGTTCCTTTTTTATGCGATCATAATCTTTTTTATCGACATATCCCTGAGGATATTTTTCTTTAAGATTTATCCGAATTCCTCGTGAACAGACTGAGTGATACATGGCAATGGTGTGATTCATATCAATTGAACTGGCGGATCCGGTGGATAAAATAAATTTTCTTCCCATCTTACTTCTTACAATTCGTTGCATCGGAACAACATGAAAAATAATTCGACTCAATTTATCAAATAACATCGCTATGATCGTATTCAAATTGATAGATGGATTTGAGTTTGTTTTAATATATCCTTTATTGTACAACGCATTGTTAACATAAAAATATTTTTTAGGAGTACCAAATCCATGATCTGAGACAATAATAAAGATAGCTTCAGGATATGTTTTTATCATTTTTCCTATGTATTCATCTGCTTTTTGATAACAGGATAAAATCAAATCTTTTCTATTCCATAGTAAATGTTGGATATCATCTGTTCCTCTGAATACCACCATAGTGAAATCCCAGGAAAAATCTTTCATGAGATTCATCGTGACAATACCATGTGATGTTGTCAATTCATTGACTTGGTTTGCAAATTTTTCTGGTGCATATCGAGCAGTTAAATTTTTTGGGATGTCATCAACAGCGACTTGTTCGAGTAAATAGGATCCGATTCTATCATCACGGAGTTGATTTTTAATCTCTTTTGGATAGGTATATTCCGAGTCAAGAGAAGGAGTGAGTAACCCAGTAATCATAATTCCCTTTATTTTTTCTGGTGGATACGTTCCAGGAACATTGACAACAATACTTTCTTTATCCGCACCAGTTAACATATTCCATATTGCTGGAACCTTTCTCATACGAGAATTAACGATATTTTTTACACAAGTATCTGTTCTAAAAAAATCATATATCCCATGTTTTCCTGGTTGACAGCCGGTCACCATGGATACCCATGCTGGAGCACTATAATAGGGGGTTGTTGATCGAAGATTTCCATACACACCCTTTTTTATTATCTGTTCAAACGTTGGAAGTTTTCCCTGTTGAACCCATGGTTCAATAAGATCAAGTGTCCCACCATCAACTCCAATGAGAACAACTTTTGTTTTATTGGTCACATATCATTACTCCAGAAATATTCAAATACAGAATACTGAAATGATATAAATCTTTTTTACTTATATCTCTAGATATATAATAAAATTTATTTAAAAATGTTAATAAAAAATATTAAAAAGTAGTACTTGTTTTTTAATATTAACTTTATCTTATGGGGGAGAACAGTGTCTATAGAACCTATCAAAAAAAACCATACAACAATATCTATTCAAAATACACTATCAATAGCATTCATCGCATGCATTCTTATTGTACCATCAATTAGTTCAACATCTATCAAACCAAGCTATATCGTTGAGAGAGAAAAAGAAATTCTAGATAGCAATATGATGAATGCTGATTATCAATTAGATAATGCATTTGTGTATAATCTCACCTATGCATTAAGTCAAATAATTTTTACCGCATATGATCATGAAAATGAAATTCCTAAAGGTCGTTATTTTGGATCAAAAGGGGAAAATAAAGCAGCTGAAATACTAGCTGAAAACATGTCTGCTATTGGGTTGTTCACTACAGTTGAGAAAATTCAACCACGACCAAACATACAAAATGATGATATCGCTGAGCTGATTGAAGTCCTTGAGTATGATATCACCATTAATGGTGCAACAATTGATTGTTATCCTGCTCCATCATGGATTCATCCGAATGCTCAACCAAAGGATATGAATACAACGATTGATTTTAAAAACCTGGAGTTTAAACAACTTCCTCTTCATCCATTTGTCATTGACCAAACCTATGCAGAAGCTGAAAATGATTTTGTTTTTATCATTCAGGATCAATGGAATGATCCGAATTGGTCACTTCCTATTGTCGGTCTGACAAAACCATTTCTTGATCCATTAAAATCATATATGTTGTTTCATACCACCAGTTTATTAAGAATTATGTATCAAACACAATTTTTTGTTAAAAATTATCCAAAATGTAAAGGATATGTTCTCTATGATTTTAATGATCATTGCTATGATATGATTTATTTCGGAGGTTCATTTAAAAATTATTTACCAACGATTTTTATTAATGGATCCATTGGTAAACCGATATGGAAACATCCAGAAGAGTATACCATGGGAATACATTTAAAACAACAATATAACACATCTGTTGAAAGTTATAATGTCATCGGACAGATTAATGGAACAGACCCATCAAAGACAATCATTGTGTCATCTCTATATGATTGCTGGTGGAACCAAGGAACCGCAGATTCCGCAATCGGTATGGCAATTGTTGTAGGGATTGCTAAATATTTTATTGATCATAATATAACACCAACATATACAATGAAATTCATTGCTTTTTCTGGGGAAGAAACGGAATTTAGAGGATCAGATTATTATGAAGCACTTCATACGGATGAAGAAATTTTATATGTTGTCGATTTAAATCAACTTGGATTTACCCAGAATGAACCACGGTTAACCTTTGATATTGTTGCTAATAAACTTGGATTTTTAAATGATATCTATGAGATTGCGCTTAAAACAAATTATGTCAAGAGGACAAGTGATGGCACAGATATTACAAAAATTTGGATGCATGGTATCCCCAGTAATCCTCTATCGTTTACCTTAAATAGACCTAATTGTAAGTGTGTTTCATTTTTTAAGGATGGGGGATGGATTCTTCATCATCGCAATGGCCAAAATTATACTGAAGGAGATGTATTTAAATATTATAATAAAACCGATGTAGCCATTACTGGTGAGTTGATATTAAATGTCACAAAATTTATTGCAACAGATCAACCAATTGAAGATGGACAAAGGGTTTCTATTACGTCAAATTGGTTTATTGAAAAAGGACGTAATAAAGTATTCAAAAACTTATTACCATCTAAATTTATGAGTGAACCGATCTGATAAACACTGGACCAAGAAATGCCAGATATTCATCCCTATTTTGATCGGAATCTAATCCATTTTCTAGATATTGTCCTTTTTGTTTAATGACAATATAATAAAAATCATTTGCTTGAACTGTATGATCTTCAACCTCTATAATTGCTAAATCAGAGTTTGGTTGTTCATGCGCGATGATTTTACACCAAGGCTTTCCCTTATCTGTATCTTTTTTAATGATCCAAACCTCTTCTATAGGATAGTCCAATTCATCAGGAGAATATGCATGTGGATACATCCGTTTTCCTGTACTATCGGTTCCATTAAATGTAGCAAGCGCAGTGACATTTATTTGTAGTGGGCTGGTACAATCAATCCATTGTCCATAAGCAAGTTGATCGTCAAATCGTGCATTAGCCCTAATTTTTAACAGTTGGGTTCCATAACTGTTGCATTGATTCATTGCATCCCATAGTTCTGATCGAGTGTTATGTACTGCGTATGTGGCAATAATGCCTGCAGGATTTGGATGGCCACTTGAAATTCGGGAGTTCATGCTAGCACTTGCTGGTCTATCTGTTGCGTGATTGTCACTACTGGCAATCATCATAAACCTTTGATTTATCTTATCAGATGTACTCCATTCCCATAACCCATTTTCAATCCAATATTGTGGTTTATCAAGTATATTTACTGAAGAATAGGACCATGTGATAGGAATATCTGAATATTTACCAATCGCCTGACCCCACTTACTATATACTTCAGCACCACGTAAAAGAGCATTCCGTGCTTCTGCATCAATATTATTGGCTAAGTATGACCAGTTAACGGTGTATGCACCCCAGATACCAAATGTTGCAAGTGGATGATGTGGAAATGCAATATTATAATGTCCTTTTTGATGTTCTTCATACATTGCATTAAAAATATCATGCCAGGTATGTTGTTGTCGAGCAGAAAATTCTGGTGCATCACTGTACACATCCTTATAATAAAAATTCACATGACTAATATCTTCATGGCCATCTTGACTAAATGGAAATCCTCCTGGGTACCAAGGACCCGGCGAATATTCAAAACCTAAAAAAGTAGTAAAAGACCCGGGATCATAATATTCAATAGCTTTTTCTTTTATAATCTGCCATTCATCATAATCAGTAAAAAGAAACGCTAAATATTGCAAGACACTTCTTGAAAACATCCAAAGTGGTTGAGGTGGTGTTAAATCCAAACCATTGACTATTTCTGCATGATCTGTAAGACAAACATAGTCAACATAATTATCATCTATAGCATTTTTATACAAAATATCAATTGGATTGTATCCATCCGAAAACGTACTATGAAAATGAATATCTCCAAAATAAATTCGATATATTTTCACTTGTATTGAATCATACGAAGTATGATCATCATACATAGCAAAGACAGAAAGGTTTACATATTCTTTTTCAAGCGGTGTTTGTTCAGGATCAAATATGACTGGATTGGTCTGATAAAAAGTAAAATGTTCTGATTGATTATCGATAGTCCAATAAATTCTACTAGGGTTATTTTGAATTATACAGGGAACCATATCTCCTTCATATAATTCTGTGTAATCGTTTAAAGAGATGGAGACTTCTTTTAATGTATCAGAAACCGCACTAGTAATCTGATTTTGATTTTGCATTGAATGAACGGTAACAATAAAAAGAATTATGATGAACATCATAAATAGGATTTGATGATATTTCAACGATTATTTCCTCCCTAAATCTGTAAAAAAATAATATACTATTTATTTAAATAATTTCTCTTTTTTGATTTTTAGGTTAAATATTTAAAAACAAAACATTCTTACATAGTATTTATTAGATGCGCCTCTATCAATTAGAAGGCTTATTTGAAGGTTGAAACATATGGAATATAATGATAAGGTTGTTTTTATCACTGGTGCAACCGGTGGCATGGCAGTCGAAATAGCAAAACAACTTGCTTCTCAAGGAGCAAAACTGGCACTTTTTGCCCGAAGAGAGGAAAAGTTAAAGGAATTAATTGAATCATTTGGAAAACAGGCTTCTCAGTGTATTTATCAGCATTGCGATGTAAAAAAACCACAAGACCTCGAAAAAGCAGTATCGTATACCATGAAAACATTTGGAAGAATTGATATTGCTATCCTATCAGCTGGAATCCTTGTTCCAAATCCAATCCAAACATTTGATAGTACGCCTATAAAAGATTCTATAGATATTAATTTCATGGGAATTGTTTACAGTGTTGAGCAGGTGCTTCCTGTCATGAAAAAACAAAAAAATGGAACTATTGTTGCTATGTCTACTCTTCCTGATAAGAGAGGGGTTCCTGGTTGGGGGGCGTATGGTGCTAGTAAAGCAGCTATTAGTTGGCTAATGGAAAGTTTGCGAGCTGAAGCAAAACAACGCTATAATATATCAATAATAACGGTGAAACCTGGTTCTGTTTTAACCCCAATGATTGAAGAGTATCATAGAGTTGGTGCTATATCAGCAGATGATGCTGCAACTATTATTCTCAAAGGTATTAAAAAAGGAAAAAAAGTTATTCAATTTCCACTAAATCAAGTATTGCTTATTCGTATGCAGGATTATTTTCCACCATTTGCATACGATTTATTTCCTGTTGAAGCCATGAAAGGAGATGGATATCCAAAAAGCGATGAAGAATAAGAAAAATCCAGTATTATCTAAAGAATGTCTGTTGAATAGTATGGTGAATTCCTATGAATCCTATTATTAATCCATATAACGCATTTCCGTTGTTAAAAAGTTATCTTTTGGATCAGCAAAGGTTACAAAAAAAATCGCCAGAACAGATACGGAAATACAAGGATAAGATGTTACAAAAAATGGTGAAATATGCCTATAGTGTTCCTGCATATCACTCGATTTATAAAAAAAATGGCATTCACCCAAGCGATATATCAGGAATAAAAGATATAACAAAACTCCCAATTATATCAAAAGAGGATATAAAAAATAATTTTCCAGATAATATTGTTCCAAGTAATTATAATAAAAAAAATGGTCATATTTATTGTACTGGAGGAACTACTGGTAAACCCTTATGTATATACACTGATTTTTATACGATTGGAAAAGGTGCAATGACTTCATTACGAGAGTTCAACCTCCTTGGCATTGCAAAGAGAAACCTAAAAATCGCTCATCTTGGTAACTTTAACCCCTATCGGATTGATCTTATTAGTCAAGAGCATTTTCAAAAGCATCTTTGGTTTTTAATTAATGAAAAAAATACCTTAAATATCGACATTAGCACCCCTATTAAAGAAATCCTTGAACAACTTGCAGATTTTCAACCAGATGTCATCATGTCTTATCCGGCTATCTATCAGCATCTTGCGTATTTAAAAAGAAAGGGATTTGGTTCTCAATTAAAACCTTCTTTACTTTGGGTTGGTGGAGCAATGCTTGATGCATATACAAAAAAGTATGTTGAAGATGTGTTCCAATGCCCGTTGCTTAATATTTATCCCTCTGTTGAGGCAGGATCAGATATCGCATTTGAATGTTATGATGGAACTTGGCATGTCAATGATGATTTTTTCCATCTAGAAGTCATCGATGAACACAATAATCTTGTTGATTATGGAAAAAGAGGGCATATTGTTCTCACTAGATTATGGGGAAGAGGTACTCCAATCATTCGATATGCGGGAATGGATGATTGGATACGCTTACAACCACCAGAAACCTGTTCTTGTGGTCTGACTACATCAATTATACAAGGTGGTGTTGAAGGTAGGAAAAGAGCGAATATTGTTCTTCCGAATGGAAAAATCTTTCCACCAGGTGCATTTTGTTTTATCACTCCAGTATTAAACAGGTTAAATACGTTTAAGGTAAAGCAATATCAAATCATTCAACATAGCATTCATAATATTCAGGTTCTCTTAGTCATTGATAATGATTTACGACATATTGGTCCAACAGTTGAAACCATAAAAGAAGAGGTAAAGAAAGCATATCAAATGAAGGCTGGTGAAGGCGTAGATATCCAGGTTGATGAAGTCGATGAGATTAAACATCCTACAACTTCTTCTAAACCCCCTCCGATTGTCATCTCTCATGTCCAGCAAGATGAAGGCTATAAAATACTTAATTAAGTTTTTGCTTTACCTTAAAAAATAACACAAACCGATAATAAATGGAGTTTTTGATATAGGATGAAAAGAATATCTTTCAAACATGTTGAAAAAATCCTTCCGATTATTGGAATAATTCTATTCATCTATATCATTTCAGATATAGGAATTTATAAAATCCTTGAAACTTTTTTGATTATACCACCATATTTCTTTATCATTGCCCTTGTATTATTTGTTCCAAAACTTCTTATCGCAACAAAAAAATGGAAAATGATTTGTGATGTGCAAAAAATTCCTGTTTCATACAAGTATCTTGCTCATCTCTATCTTATTAGCATTTTTTATGGATCGGTAACCCCTTCAGGAATAGGATTTCATATTCGTATGTATTTTCTTGCGAGAAAAACAAAAGTGTTTTTTGAAAAATGTATCGCAAATTCAATTGTTGAAGGAACCTTAACCCTTATTGCTGGTACGTTTCTTTCTGTTATTGGTTCCTTGTTGATTTTTTCTGTGTATCCCAGTATTTTTCCGATTCTATTTGTAATATTTCTTTTCTATGTCATCATATTTGTTTTTTTTATGGGAAAAAAAAGAGGAGGATCGGTTATCAATTACATAATCAAACCTTTTATCCCTTCAAAATATAAAACAAATATTCAAGATTCTATTGAGTTACTTTATGAAGATCTACCAAAATTAAAAGATACGATACTTCCATTTTTTTTAGATTGTATCGTTTGGATTATTGCCGCTATACAAGTCTATATTCTCTCCCTTAATTATGCATTAAATATTCCATTCCATCTTTTTATATTAATTAGTATTACTTCAGTAATCGTGGCTACCATGGTGCCAATCACCATTGGTGGAATCGGTGTAAGGGAAGGAGTATTTGTTTTGTTGTTAGCCCCCTTTGGTGTTCCATCTGATGTTGCATTTGTGTTATCGTTTGCAGGTTTTCTTGTAAAGAATCTTATTCCCGGTGTCATTGGAATGATATTTGCTATTGGTATTCATCTGCCAGTAAAATCATCTTTTGATGAAGAGCTTGATGAAATATCAAATCTTAAGGATTAACTTTTTTATATGATTTATTGCAGCCCGCTACTTGATGGAAAATGACTTTGTTGGAAAAAAGAAAAGTCCATTCTTTCCCAGTCATTGAAATCATGAACCCCACGAGATCCATCTGAAAAAGTTAGTACCCGATATTTATAGAAATAATTCATGCAGCTGATATATGATAAATAATTAAACCATTCGTTTGATAAAATTTTGGTCGTTCCAATATTATCAATCCCCTCATATGCATCCGCGACTAAATCAAGGGTATGACCCAAATGGTGGATAATGGCTCCCGCAATGATATCTTCTCTCTGAAGAAATTGATATGAGTCTTTTATCCATTCAACAGAAATCGCAAAGGAATCAAACACATCCCACCCGATAAACGGAAAGTTGAGATCTGCGCAATAATTACATAGTACCCCATAATGAAAAATACCTTTTCTCGGATTCTTCATTGAATTATTTAAAAAATAGGTCCAATAGAGATTATGAAGTTCAAGATAACTCGAGGGTTTTGTACATATTTCAGGGATTTCTGACCCTCCACCTAACTCACCGATATCGATATGTAATGTTATATTCTGAAAAGAGAAATTATCAATAATGCGATTTAATAATAATGTAGAGGGTTTATTTGTTTCACCATTTCCTGTAACCATCCAATCGATTTCTAAAAAGATATCCTTTTTAAATGGATTAGAACCATATTTATCCATGTAGCATTCATGAATGTTTGAAAGTGCATCCCCATCAGGGTCAAGGTGCGCATGGTCTTGCCATTCATACGGAGAGTACCCCCATTTCTGTTCCCATGAGTCAGGAATGATGTCTCCATCGGAATCTAATTCAGTAAAGGTGATTGACCAGTCTTTTTCAAAGAACACATCTTCACCGGTTGGAATGATACTGTCTTGTAACCCAATATGTTTCCATTCGGTAAGTGCCCAGGGATAACTATCAACAAAGAAAAGAAATGATAAGAACTCATTTCCTCCAGTAAATGGACCATGAATACCTCCCCACCAGTTTTGTTCAGCAAAACATCTGAATTGTTTCCCCGTGATATCATAAAGATAATTATCATTGATATTGCATCTTGTTATCAGACAAGTATTGTCTTTTTCAATATATATTCCTGATCGAATGTTATTTTTTATGATACAATTCTTAATAGTAATATCATTACTTTTTGTTCTCATTGAAAGAGCGAAATGGGTGTTTCTTAAAAATTCGCAATTGGTTATGATGATATTTTCTGATGAAGAGATACTAATACCATCTCCATTGTGATTAAACAGGCAGTGATGAATAGTAGTATTTTGAATATCTTCAAGAAAAAACCCTCCTTTATTAACACTGTTATCACTTACATTACATGTACTGATTTCAATAGTATTACAAGAGGAAAATAAACCAGATAGCCCATTTCCTACAAATGATGAAAAGCTGATGTTTAATACATATGAATCTTGTGATACGATACCAATGGCATTATGGGCAAACCGATTCTGGTGAATAATTTGATTATCACTTTTTTTGATATAGACTCCATTTCCATTGTTTGAAAAGGTATTATTAACAACGGTAATATTACTGGAATTTTCTATCCGTACCGCACTTCTTGTATGATGAAATGTTGATGCTTCTACTGTAATATTATGTGCATTTTTTATTAGTAAGCCGGCATCGTCATTGTTTCCCCCTGAATTGCAACAATACAAATTTTTTAATAACACATCATCTGCAGTTATTGTTATTATCGTTTCATTATACATTCCTTGGATAGTCGGATTATCTACACCCAAGATAGAAACGGGAAAATCGACAAGGAGATGCTCGTTATATATTCCTGGCATAACAAATATTTCATCACCTATATTGGCATGTTGTAATGCATCTTGAATTGTTGCAAAGGGATAATCCCATGATCCATCCCAAGGCCCAATTGTATTTTCTTGATTGACAAAAACAATAGATGATTTATGTATCGGAACTGATGTTACTTGAGGTAATAAAATAAGCAACGCTAATAGAATATAGAAATAGTATTTTTTATTGACCATAGCATCATTCTGTTTATTCAAGTCGTCCCCAATAATTAATTAAATTACTTTATATATATAGATATCGACCATCCTGTTTTATTTGGGTTTGTTTTACGCATTCCTATAGTTTAATAAACCACATTTATTTTCAATGATGATTTGGGTTCTATGATCGATAAACAACAAGTTAGAAAAACATTGATTCAGCAACGGAATGATCTGTCACTTTCTGTTATACAAAAGAAAAGTAACCAAATAAAACAACTTTTAATGCATCATCCCTTTTTTATGCAAGCAAAAATCATTCTTTTCTATATCTCCTATGGAAATGAAGTTGCAACCCATGAAATTATAAAACAAACATTATCAACAGATAAAACGGTTATTGTACCCGTCTCAAACACAAAGAACTATACCCTCACACCCTCTATTCTATCAGAGTGGGACTATCTTCAACCAGGTGCATATCATATTTTAGAACCTGTTGAACCATGTATTCATCCCATTGACCCAACGCGAATCGATCTTATTCTTATACCAGGCATAGGTTTTGATGAAACAGGTAATAGAATGGGACATGGGAAAGGATACTATGATCGTTTTCTACCAAAAGCACCACAAGCAAAACGAATCGGTCTTTCCTTTGAATTTCAGATAGTTGATCAGATCCCCATAGATCAATTTGACCAGAAAGTAGAGGTTATAGTAACAGAAAAACGCATCATTAATTGTCATGAACATCTGCGTTTAGGTGACTAACTCCTTTAATCGATTAAGAGAAATTGCCTTTTTTATTTCCAATGCAATTCGTTCTCCATAACTTATGGAATCACCATACAAATAGCCTGTGTGAGGCGTAAAACGAGTAAGCGGGCTACCGGGAATCCGCATGGAAACATCAAATACAACCATTTCCTCTTTTCCTTTATCTGCTGCAATTGCGCCTTGCAAAGCAAAGGGACCGATGATGCCAGGAGGATATTCTTTTTTTGTGGTTTTGACAAATTGTTCTCCAAGGGTAAAGATTTTTTCAATAATTGATTCCTTTGTCGTTGCCGCCATATGACCGGTTTCTATCATCTTCGGTTTCAAATACTTTAACACTTCTAATTGTTCATTTGCGGGAAGGCGGATTAATCCATCTAGATTTGTTTGCCTGCGGGTATCCGTACCCATGAGTTCAAGTTCATTATCAATAACACTATAAAAATAATTAAAATTAACTTGCGCGCCAACAATATATTCTTCAATAACAGCAGCATCTAGTGCTTCTTTTGTAATTACCTTATTTTTGATCATATCTGAAGATTTCTTCTGATAATCTTTGAAACTAGAGGCATAAAAAAATGCTCGCTCATATCCTCGAATTGCTTCATTTACTTTCACAATAACAAGTCTATCAATATCTTTTGGTTCAGTAATAATCTGTGGATAACGGATGTTTGCTTTATCAAGAAGGTAATATTGATTCTTAGGTACATCTCGCTCCTCAAGTTTCACCATTCCACGAGTACCATAAATAGGCACAAGAAAATCATGTTCGATATCATGAAAATCAAAATACACCCAAAAATATCGATTATGAATAAAAAGAGTATTTTTCTCTCTTAAAATTTCTTGTACTTCAGGTTTTGTAATATCAGAAAAATGATTTAATACCATGGTTTCATCAATACAACCCCGCCCATCGGATCGTGTTTTATAGTACTTGGTATATGTTTTTTCCCTTCCTTTCTGGCAGACAGCAAGAGTTCTGAATCCCTGTTTTTTTGCACCACGACTTACATCAAGACCTGAATGACCTCCAAGAACACCTATGGTGATATTGTCTTTATCATAACCATCTACAATGTTTTGAATGTCATTTTGTTTAATCATATCTATTAACCTCTCTGCAATAGTTCAATAAATTTTTATTACGATATTAATCATTTAACCTTTGAATCTTGGTCTTCTTGATAGATACTTTGGAAGCGCAAGCATCTCCTGTGGATAGCTCTTTGTGTGTTTAATGATGCTATCAAAGATTTGTTGTATGGTATAGGATGCGTTACTATCCCCAATTTGTTCTGTTCTGAATCGAGGATTGAATTGCTTGCTCTCTTTTTCTTTCTCACCAACAACGATTATGATGGGAATCCACTCTTTTTCTGCATCACGGATTTTTCTTCCAACGCTTTCTTCCCGATCATCAATATCCACGCGTATATGATACATTTCAGACAGGGATGTTAATGCATCACTATATTGTTCGCAATCTGAAATAAATTCATCACCAACCGGAATGAATCGAAGGTGAATAGGAGAAAGCCAAAGAGGGAGCATGGGTTTTTGACCTTTACTCATTTTTTTTGCTTCTTTTTCAAGCAATGCATATATCACTCGTTCAATTGCACCAGAGGGACTGCAGTGAAGGATTAAGGGATGCTTGTTTGTTCCATCTTTATCAGTAAATGTAATATCATATCGCTCTCCGTTTTCAATATCAATTTGATCGGTGCTTAATGCTGATGCTTTATCAGACATATCAACAAAATTAAACTCAAATTTTAAAATAAAATAAAATATTCGTTCATCCCACATTTCAAGTAAAATAGGTTTTTTTAATTTTTTTACTAGATTTACTATGAATTCTTTATTATGTTCATAAAAATCTGTTGTCGTTCGTAAAGCCATTTCTATATCATCGTTATCGATGCCAATTGATTGTAATACATTAAGACTCAGATCGAATCGTATATTGAATTCATTCATGGCCATATCCAAATCAGAAACCATTGCATGCACATCAGGCATGGTAAACGCTCTAAGCCTTCTCAGACCCGTAAGTTCTCCGGATTGTTCTCTTCGAAAAGAGTAACGGGTTAACTCATAAATTTTAAGAGGTAAATCTTTGTAGCTGATCGTTGCGTCATGCGCCATAAGAAACTGACCGAAACAGGCGGCAAATCGTAAGAAAAACTTTCTTTTATCACTCTCAATCTGATATTGACGGGCGGGAAATCGCTGTAAATATTTCGAAAGTGTTGGATGATCCATATCATACATAATCGGTGTTTCAACTTCTAACCCACCATAGGCAATAACCCGTTGGTTTACATATCGTTCAATCAATTTTTTAATAAAACGACCCTTTGGGTAAAATCTCATATTTCCGCCATCTGAAGCAGGTTCATAATCAGCAATTTCAAGCTTTTGCATCAGTTTCACATGAGCAGGTTCTTGTTTGACTGCTCTTGATTTTTCCTTTTCATACACAGAAAATTTCTTCAGGTTTTCATAATTAGTAAAATTAAAACTATCAATATCATGTAATGAACCATCTTCTGTTAATATATGCCAATGAGAACTGAGTTTTCTTTCTTTTTTTAAGGATTCCGATTCTTGTACATCCCCTTGTTTTTTTCCCGGTATTATTTCCCTTGAGAGTTCTGAAAGAGGATGACCTTTACAGGATATTTTAAATGCTTTATACCATCCAAAAGGAGAACGTTTTACAATAAATCCAGATAGAGTCAATGATTCTTCTAATTTTATTAAGATATCCATTGCTTTTCTTGGAGATGCCAAATCATTTGAAAGATGAGCGTAAGGATACAACATAATGTTTTGAATGTGTAACTGTTCTGCAGTTTTGATAATCTCATTTTTTGCATCAGTAACCGCTTGATCTGGAGAATCCTCATCAATTGTTTCCACTGCAGTAAAAACAGTCAGTGCTTCATCAAATCTGTCGTGATTTTTACTGATTTGTTCTGGTTCCTTTATTGCTTTGTCACGAACTTCATATTCAATATAGTCACTATGTATAAGGAGAAGTTTCATTGCATCAAGTCCTCTTATTCGTCGTGAAACAGCTATTCATTTTTAAAGATACTGGCCTATACAAAAACTATGGGGGAGGCGGCGGAGGTGTTTCACACCGTTCCAAAAAAAAATTTAGTAGTATTTACTTGCAATCCCATCTCTCCGCCTAATTTCTGAAATGAGATGCTGCTTTAAGTATGTTTCGAAAAAAAATGATTCCAATTGAAATTTGATTACTTTAATAAAAAAATGCATTAGATGTAATATAAGGTATACATATGAAAATCAAGAAAGATTTATAAGTTAACTATTGTTAATATAATTATAGGGGGCATAATTTATGAACAAGAAAAAAACCATATATATCATAGCAATTGCTGCCTTTTTATTATGTTGTAACTCTTTTTTAATGGTTGGTGGTACTCCATCTTTTAAACAAGATACACCAAATCAAATACATATGACAACAGCTGCTGTTGATACATATCCTTATAAAGGTATTTTAAAAGTCTATGTTGTTGAACCAGAGAGTCGTTGGATCATGCATGATAATAATCCTTATCACTATGGATTTCTTGATTATGCAGTGAATGAGGAAATCGAATTAAATTATAATGAAGAATATTCGGTTAATACTATTTGGAATCCATCAACTACTGAATTTTCTGATGTGCAGGAAGATAACCTTATAGTGATTGCCGCTGTCTTTAATCAAAATGTGCAACAAAAATATGCATATCCGCCTTTTAATAATCCATTTAACGCTCATCTTGTTGATGCTGCAGCGGGTGCAAGACCTGGTGAAACAGATCATAATACTGTTTCAGAAAATTACACCCATACCGTATTAGTTGAAGAAGGAACCGCAACCTGGTGTCCCTATTGCCCTGCGATGGCAAATGCACTTCATTCCGTGTATAGTTCTGGTGAATACCCGTTTTATTTCATTGCTTATGTCACTGATGAAAATCCACTTGCTGTTGAAAGGATGGCTGAGATGAATCTTGCCGCATATCCATCATCTTTTTTTGATGGGGGAAATAAACTGGTGGTTGGTGGCTATGATTCAGAACGAACCTATACCACTAAAATTGAATCAAGTGGAAGAAGAGATGTTCATAGTTTAGATCTTTCATTATCTGTTGATTGGACCAGTAGTGATACGCTTGAGATTGCTGTTTCAATCAGAAATACTGAAGAAATCATATCGAATGGTCCTCCCGCAGTACCCGCAATTTCAGGAAATACAATTGCTGAATTTGGTACCGATCAGCAATATGAAATCAGAGCAAGAGATCCTGAAGGAAACACAGTCTATTATATGATTGATTGGGGTGATGGTACCACGTCTGATTGGCTCGGCCCATATGCTTCCAATACAGAGATTATCCAACATCATATCTGGGATGTAAAGGGAACCTACAATATTCAAGTAAAAGCAAAAGACATTTACAATCAAGAAAGTGAGTGGGGCAGTCTTGAAGTAAGTATGCCAAAACAGAAGATGATAAACTATCCTTTTGTCGAGTGGTTACTCGCTCAATTTCCACTACTAGAACAACTATTTTTCTAGTTTTTTTTATTTTTTTATTTTAACCAATACATTTAAATCTTTTAACTCATATTTTATTATAAGAGGGATATCTTGGACCGGGTCATAATTTTCCTTATCATTGGTTTATTCCTTTCATCATCATTTGTTGTTATTTCAACTTCAAATGAAGTACCTATATTAAAGATCTCATCTATTGGTAATGGTCCTATGGATTCACCATGGCCGATGAAATGCTACGATCAGTACCATACTAGCCAAAGCCCCTATAATACAGCAGATAATAATGGTGTGGTTCTCTGGGAATATGAAACACGAGGGTGGCTTTATACAGGAATTTCAATAGATGAAAATAATGTATTATATTTTTGTAATGGAGACGGGTACGTACATGCAGTGTATCCTAATGGATCATTAAAATGGAAATTTGATGCAGGTGATGATATCAGAAGTACTCCTGCACTTGCAGCAGATGGAACCATCTATTTCACCTGTTTAGATGAACATCTCTTTGCTTTGAAATCAGATGGAACCTTAAAATGGAAATTTGATTCTGAAGGACCTATAATATGTTCACCAGTAATTGATGAGAATGGAATAGTTTATTTTGGAAATCATGGCATTCATGCAATATACTCCAATGGTACTGAATATTGGAATTATCCAGTTGGAAACACGTACTGTGATCCAGCTATTGGATATGATGGTTCTGTATATATTGGTTCTACAAATACGTATTTTTATGCATTTTATCCAAATGGAACATTGCAATGGAGGTTTAAAACTGGTGATGAGATTCATAGCCATCCATCGATAGGACTTGATGGAACAATTTATATCGGATCAAATGATGGATACTTATACGCATTACATCCTAATGGAACCTTATATTGGAAATATAAGATAAATGGAAATCTCTATGCAAGTGCTGCAATCGGAGCTGATGGAACGATTTATTGTCCGGATCATGATTTGTATGCGTTTTATCCTGATGGTACTGTGAAATGGCAGTTTGACTTTGGGGAAAATATTGGAGTTGGCCATTCCTCACCGGCTATATCAAAAGAGGGTATTATTTATATCGGGGCATATGAGCAAGGAAGGAATTCGGGATATATTTTTGCGATTAATCCGGATGGAGCTGAACGATGGCAAAGGAAAATAACAACCTATTTTACACGATCTTCACCCACAATAGGAAGAGATGGGACAGTATACATCGGTTCAACATGGCATGAATATATTAATAATAACTTTTATGGAATCATGTATGCTTTTGGAGAAGGTAACAATCCACCAAATCCCCCAATGCTTACTGGACCAAATACGGGAAAAATACGAACAGAATACACCTATACTGTTTCAACCATTGATTTGGATGACGAGCACGTTTCGTATTATATAGACTGGGGAGATGGTACTAATACCGGATGGACTACTTTATATCCATCAGGATCAGAAAAATCCTTTACCCATGAATGGAACTCTAAAGGAACATACACTATCAAAGCAAAAGCAAAGGATGAACGGGGAATGGAAAGCGATTGGACAAGTCTTGAAGTAAGCATGCCAAAAACCAAAGGAATATTCTTTTTCAATTCATTTGAAAAAATTAAGCAGATGTTTTTTTATTTGCAATATAAACAGTAAAAAAAATTTAAGGAAAACAAAAAAGGAAGGAAAAAAGAGGTATTTAGAATAATTTTTTATATCCTGCTGCATCAAGTAACTGTGCTACTTCATCGGGATTATTGATCTCAAGTTCGACAAGCCATCCATCATCATACGGACTTGCATTAATAGTTTCAGGAGCATCATCAAGTGCATCATTAATTTTAACGACTTTTCCACTTACTGGTGCATAGATTTCAGATACCGATTTAACAGATTCAACAACACAGAGTTCCTCACCCTTTTTCACATCTTTTCCAACTTCAGGTAATTCAGCAAATACAATGTCGGTGAGTTCATGCTGTGCATGATCCGTGATACCAACTCGTGCGACATGATCTTTTACGCGAACCCATTCGTGTTCAGTTGTATATTTTAAATCATCTCTAACTTCTTCGCTCATACTATCAACTCCTCATATTTTCATTTCATTTTTTAATGTTTTTATTCTTGTGTGGTACTCCAATCCTTTGCAACAAATGGTGGTTTCACAATCTCAGCAGGTACTTTTTTACCCCGAATCATAATATCAAGGGTATCCCCAACACCCCGATAATCCGGATGGACATAAGCCATCGCTATTCCTTTATTTAAACAAGGTGAAAGCGTACCACTTGAGACAACACCCACTGCTTTTCCATCTTTTTGCACATCATTTCCATGACGAGGAATTCCTTTTCCAGGTACCTTTAAACAGGTTAATCGTTGATAGGTACCTTGTTCTTTTTGTTTGAGTAATGCCTCTTTTCCAATGAAATCATGATCCCAGTTAATAGCCCAAGAAAGTATTGCTTCAAGGGGACTACGCCCACCCTCAAATTCATTACCGGCAAGAAGGAAGCATTTTTCAAGACGTAAGGTGTCCCTAGCACCCAGCCCAATTGGTTTGATATCAAATTGTTTGCCACTCTTAAGGATTTTATCAAAAATCTTTTTTGCTTTTTCAGCTGAAGAGATCTGCAGTTCATAACCAAGTTCTCCGGTATAGCCTGTATGAGAAATAATGCATGTTTCACCAGCAATTGTTGCATATTGACAAGCAAAAAAACCAACTTTTGATAAATCCACATCAGTTAATTCTTGTAAGACCTCCTTTGATTTTGGTCCTTGGACGGCAAGAATAACATACTGGTCAGAAACATTATCAATTGTCGCATCAAGATGATGTTTCTTTACTTGTTTTTGCATCCATTCCGTTACAATCTCATCCATTCCTGCATTGGGAATAATCATAAACTTATCATCAAGATGCATGAAAATCGTATCATCAATAATAGTGCCATCATCTCGAAGAATCGTAGTATATTGACTTTTATTATTTCCAATTCGTGAAGCATCTTCAATGGTTGTTAATGTAAGCAATCGTTCTGCATCAGGACCGGTGATCCAAACATTACTCATATGAGAAACATCAAAAAGACCAACTGTTTTCCGCACTTGAAGATGTTCATCTTTAATTGAGCTGAATAGTAATGGCATTTCAAAACCGGCAAACTCCGTAAATTTTGCGTTTAATTTTTTTTGGACCTCATACAATGGTGATTTTTTAACCATAGAAATTACCAATCGGGTGTATTAACAAGAAGTAATTTAACATTTCGACAAAACCTTATACAAGTGGACAATTAATACCTACCCTAAATGAAAGCCATTAGGATTCCTGGAGTGTATACAAAAGGACCAAAAATCTATACAATCAATCCAGACTGTTGCAAGGGAATAAATGTGTATGGAGAGCAACTTCGTACTTTTCAAGGAAAGGAATATCGAAATTGGAACCCATATCGAAGTAAACTTGCCGCAGTCATTGCAAAAAAAAAAGAGATAGCACTTCCCTTCACTGAATCCTCTACTATTTTATATTTAGGTGCCGCCACAGGAACAACCGTCAGTCATCTCTCCGATATCTGTTCAAAAGGGATGATTTATGCAGTGGAGCCATCACCAATTGCGGCAAAAACATTACTTGAAACCATTCAAAAAAGACAAAATATTGTCCCCATTATAGAAGATGCGAATCATCCTGATAGATATGATCATTTTGTTTCCCAGGTTGATATTTTATACATGGATATCTCTCAAAGAAATCAAGCTGAGATTTTTATCAATAATGCAAAACGATATCTTAAAAAGACGGGGTTTGGCATCTTGATGGTAAAAGCCAGAAGTATTGATGTTGCATTAAAACCAACAAAAGCATATGCCATGGTAAAAGAACAAATAGATAACTCACATTGTAAGGTGAAACAAATCCTTGAATTATTGCCCTTTGAAAAAGACCATGCAGCTTTATTTATAACACCAGAATTCAGGAGTTGAAAGTATACAAAAGATGCGGAAAAAATGGATTGTGAATACCTCAAAATTTTTTATTCCCTTTGTCCTTGGCCTGGGAACTGTTGGTCTTGTCGGCTATTTCTTTACTGAAGGATTACGAGCAAAATATTGGTCCCTTGTGTCTGCGTATTTTTTTCCACCCCTTGGAAAAGAAAGTGTGATTCCAATTGGAGTTGGTTTTGGTATTCATCCTCTTGTCATGGCATTATCCATTGCATTTGTTGATTTTATTGTCGCCTTATTTTTAGTCTGGAATTATGATCTTGCTAAAAAAATCCCAGTCATTGGAAAATTTATGGAGAAAGTTGAATCAATTGGAAAAACATCATCAAGTAAATACGCATGGATTAAACCCCTTCGTTTCATTGGAATCGTTCTTTTTGTCATGGTTCCTTTTCAAGGATCTGGTGGCATGGTCGGATCCATTGTCGGAAGACTTATCGGTATGAAACCATGGCATACAGTGCTAGCTATTACCATTGGAGCTGTTATAGGAACTACCATCATTGCTTACTCTGCTGAATCATTAAAATCAGTATTCACCCAAAATTTTCTGGCGGGAATTCTCATCGTCATCATTCTTCTCATCATTGGTGTCATGATTTATGTTTATCGGAAAAATGGGAAGAAAAAAAATAACAACAAACCCTCGCCATAATTAAACAGTTACATTTATTTCCTGAAGCATTCTGTTTATAATATATGAAGGTGCTTTATGTAAAAGATCCGCAAATTCTGATGGAGGTATCGGATCCGATCTACTGAGTTGCTCAGCTCGTTTCAGATGCCGCTTGATCTCATCTAAATATAATTCCTTTATTTTATCAGAATTTTTAGCAATGGTTTTCTTAATTGCTTTTACTTTTAAGGAATTTGAATCAAATGATTTATTTTCAAGTCTGGTCAAAAGCGGTATGATAACACTATCAATCATCTCACCATTTTCTAAATCAACCAGATCATCGGCGAGTTGATACGCAAGACCAATCTCACGACCATATGCTGCTAATATATCCAAAATCTCACCAGTTGCATCTGCTTCAATAGCACCCGCCTTACAAGCTGATGCAAAAAGAGATGCGGTTTTCATATTAATGATTTTAAAATATTCTTTAAAAATCTTTGACTTAGACGATATACCCAATCCATTGTCGGTACTTTCTTCAGAAGCATTGTAATCAACTTCTTCAAGTTCCCCATTTAATACCTCATCCCAGGTATCAACATATAGTTGAGCGATTTTTTCACCATGGCTTAAAGCAATGTTAAAACCAATGGAAAGCATGCGATGTCCAACAAGAAGTGCCCGTGGTACTCCTTCCTGAATATGAAAAGCAACGCGTCCTCTTCTCGTGGTATCCTTATCAATAATATCATCATGGACAAGCGATGCAGTATGAGCAAGTTCAATAGCAACAGATCCTTCAATGGACCGTTGATATTTATAAGGGGTTTCCCTTCCCCCAGTACAAACCTTAAAACATAATTGTTGCACAAGAGGTCGCAGTCTTTTTCCTGCTTTTAGTATAGAAATAATTTGTTCATCCTTTACAGTCGATATGATTTTTTTTTCAACATCAACCCTTGTTACTTCAAAAAAACGATTTAATGTGAGTCGTGAATTTTCTGTCATCGGAATACCCCTTTCGACTGTCTCCATCTGAGCCATTTAATACAATGTATTAATGAATTTTCCTGCTTTATAAGTTTTCGCTAGAAATTTAGGCAATTCCAAATAAAATCTTAAAAATAAAGGATTGCAATTATGCTATAAAATTTATATATTTAATTATTTTTAATCTTTTTTATTCGTTATATATTTTTTTTAAATGATTTACAAATAATATATATCTCACTGCTACTTTTTCGTGAGGCAGGGGGAGAAAAATGTTTAACTGATTGAAAAAATGGTTTTATTTTATTACTGAAATCTTGTAATGATTCTCCCATAAACACCTTACAGATAAAATTTCCCCTATATGTTAGCAATGCATGTACCACCTGCAGAGCATGCTCGGATAAAAAAATACTTTGTGCATGATCAATGGAATAATTCCCAGAAATATTAGGAGACATATCAGATAAAACAACATTTACTTCTCTAGAACCAATCGTATCTTTTATCCATTGTAGTGTTGCTGCATCAGTAATATCCCCCTTATAAAAAATGACATTATCAATGGGATAAATTCGTTCTAAATCAACACTAATTACAAGACCTTCCTTTCCGGTTACTTCTGTTGATACCTGACTCCATCCACCGGGAGCAGCCCCCAAATCTAAAATAGTATCTCCAGGTGAAATAATGCCATATTTCTTTTGAATTTGTTTTAATTTAAATGAAGATCTCGCTCGATATCCTTGCTTCTTTGCTTGCTTGTAATAATGCTCTTTTTTCTTTTCAGTATACCAGCGAGTCATAAAAAAAGGAAAAAATTAGAGGATAATATCTATATCCAATCGTTCAGCAAGTTCCTTGTATCGGTTTCGGATAGTAACTTCAGTAACACCTGCAACATCGGCAACCTCTCGTTGTGTTCTTCGTTCACCACAAAGAATCGATGAGATATAGATGGATGCTGCTGCAACACCGGTTGGTCCTCTTCCACTTGTTAATTCTTTATCTGCTGCATCTTTTAATATTTCAATTGCTTTTGCCTGTACATCTCCGCTTAATTTTAATTCACTACAAAATCGAGAAATGTAATCCTGTGGAGAGGTGGGCATGAGCTTTAATCCAAGTTCACGGGCGATAAATCGATAGGTTCGACCGATTTCTTTACGAGATACTCTTGAAGCATTTGCGATTTCATCAAGGGTCCGGGGTACATTACATTGTCTGCAAGCCGCATATAATGCTGCTGCTGATACTCCTTCAATACTTCGACCTCGGATGAGATTTTTTAATACGGCCTTTCGATAAATCATTGCCGCCGTTTCTCTTACATTTCGGGGAAGGCCCATACCTGATGCCATCCGATCAAGTTCAGATAACGCAAACGCAAGATTTCTTTCCGTTGCATCACTAATCCGAATACGACGCTGCCATTTTCTCAGACGATATAATTGTGCCCTATTTCGAGTTGGAATTGATTTCCCATAGGAATCTCTATTTTTCCATCCAATCATAGTGGAAAGACCTTTATCATGGATGGTATAGGTCATTGGTGCACCGACTCGAGCTCTTTTTTCTCGTTGATCACTATCAAAAGCTCGCCATTCAGGTCCATGATCAATAAAATCTTCATCAATAACAAGTCCACATTCTTCACAAACAAGTTCTCCACGTGAGTAATCCCTTGTAAGATGCGTGCTACTACATTCGGGACATCGAGTTATTTCCTCGATATTTTGTTTATTTTTATTTTTCCCTGTTTTTGCTTGTATCATTTTAAAAAAACCTCTTTCACCAATTAATAAATTGCGATATGTTTTTAAGGAGATGAAGGAAGTTATATAAAAAGGTTTCGCAAAGGTGATATGCTCCGCGATAATCTTTTTTATAATTTTCCATATATTTAATATGATATCAATTTTTTAATTTATTTATAATGAAATGAAAGATGAATGAAATCTACTGTTGCATGAATGCCTTATATGCCAAATAACATGAATACACATCAAGTTTACTGGTGATTTCAAAAGGTGCATGCATACACATGACTGATGGCCCAAGATCAATAACCGTCATTCCAAGTCGTGCAAAATATTTTGCAACTGTTCCCCCTCCGCCATTATCTACTTTTCCCAGTTCCCCGGTTTGCCAGGGAATCTGATGTTCTCTTAGCATTGTTCGAATCTCGGCAACATATTCTGCTGGTGCATCATTAGCACTATATTTTCCACCATGACCGGTGTATTTCGCCATGGTTATTCCACGACCAAGAGATGAGGCATTCTTCATTTCAAACACCTCAGAATAATTTGGTGTAACCGCTGCATCCACATCTGCAGAAATCACTTTTGAATTCAACATAACCGTATCAAGATCGGCATGAGGATCTAAACTTTTTATTACAGATCGTAAAAAAGTAACAACTTGGGCTGAGGTGCTTCCTTCACTGCCAATTTCTTCTTTATCAACAAATAAAGCAATCGATGTATACTCTGGATGTTCAACATCAAGAATCGCCTGAAGCGATGTGTACGCACATACCCGATCGTCTTGTCCATATGCCCCAATCATCGACTTATCAAATCCAACATCTCTAGGAATATAAGCAGGCACGGCTTCAATCTCAGCTGAAATAAAATCCTCTTCTATTAATCCATACTCATCATGTAATGTCTGCAAAATAGCGTTTTTAATTTTATTTTTATCATCCTTTTTTAAAGGACGATTTCCAATAGCAATATCCAAACTCTCCCCTTTTATTGCATCTTTCATCTTTTTCGTATCTTGTACATCGTGAGAAAGATGCGGAAGTAAATCAGGAACGAAAAAAACTGGATCTTCTGGTTTTTCACCAAGCTGTAAGGTTACTTTTGATCCATCCTGTTTAATAATCACCCCATGTAATGAAAGAGGGATTGTTACCCAATGAAATTTTTTAATCCCTCCATAATAATGGGTTTCAAACATCGCAAGATTACTGTCTGTATCTTCAAATAATGGAACTTGTTTAAGATCAAGTCTTGGTGAATCAATATGTGAAATTACTATTTTTATTCCATCAGAAACTGGCCGAGTCCCTTTGACAACAATAGCAGCACCAGCATGCTTGTTTAATAATATTGTTTTATTGTGGGCATGTGCTATTTCCGAAATATACTGTATTGCCTCTCGCTCTGTTTTCACTTTTGTTAAGAACTGTTTATACTCATCACAAAACGAATATGCTTTTTGAATCTGATCTTCTGAAAAAACTTCCCATGCTGTCTTTTTTTGATATTCATACTCTGATTTTTCAGCAGCCATTACAATTCCTCACGCTACACCGGAATAGAACTGCAAGATAAAAAGATATCCTAAAAAAAGGAAAAGAAGATGAATTAATCCTTATCTTCTAATGACAACCACAAGTGCGATGACGCCAATGACAATAATAACGAGAACAACGCCGATAAATAGGATAAATCCATTTCCAGAATCCTCATCACCGTTTTCCCCTGGGTTTGTGTCTCCGCCATTTGTATTAGATTTCTCTGAAATGGTAATAGAGGTTGTTGCTGACGTCGTATCTCCTGTTGATGACTCTACGGTTAATTCAACGGTGTATTCTCCAGGATAGTTAAATACATGAGTTGGATTTTGTGCAGTCGAGTCAGCGGACCCATCTCCAAAATCCCATAAATAGGTATAGGTTCCCGTGCCAGTGCCAAGACTAAAGAAATCAATGACTTCTCCAGAAAAGGAAACCTCTTCGCCTACATCACCTGTTGATGGACCACTTGCATCTGCTAGAAACAATGCTTCATCTGGTGCTATATCCATATAGATCATTGCATTTAAGATATTAGTAAAATCCATCTCCATGGAATATCCATACAATGAAACAAAGGTTTCATCATTTTCAATTAAAGAAAAAGTAATACTCAGTTCAGATCCGCTTACAGAAAACGTTGCATCGTCACCACCATCAAGTATTTCATCCGAATAAGTAAATTCATATGAATTATTTGATGTTTGTAATAAAACAAGATAGGTAATAACAGCACCAGAATAATCTGTAAGGTTATCTATATCTGCAAAATCATTCTTATCTTCAATGACACCATTCACTTCTATTTTTAACGTAATTTTGGAGGTTTGATCTGATTTAACATAGGTAAGTTTGGTAATATCAAGATTAGGTTTTGTATCAGTTACACTCTGCTCTTCAGAGTCATCTGTATACGACATGACAATAACATCATCAACACCATCGGTTACAATCTCTGTTGTATCAGCCAACGTATGCGGCATTAAACAGATGGAAAGAACAAAGCTTATTGCAACTAATATAATCAATTTTTTTACTGAACTCATTGCGTCTTTCACCTTTTTTATACTAGCATGGTTATTTCCATAGGATATATAAAAGTCTTTTTGAATTTTCTATATATGAGTAGCAGAAAAATAGTTGTATTTTTCATTTAAGACGGATTGAATTAACTGCTTTTACATTGTTTTTTGACGTGGAAAACTATAAAATTGAGAGTTTCATTCTACCCTGCTATGGCAATAGGATTTGCATTATTAACCATTAGTCCCCTACATGAAAAAGAAGTATTTCGAGTTCTTGATAAGGAAATTAATGAAGTCATAGAAGTCCATCCATTGTTTGGAGAATATGATATCCTTATAAAAATCCAAACAGATAGTATTGATGGATTAGGTGAAGTAGTCCTTAAAAAAATACGGTCATTAAAAGGTGTTTCTGACACAAAAACACTTATCAGCACGCGAAGTCTCACTGGGGAAGAATAATTATTATAAACAATATATGAAGCGTTTATATACATTATATTTTTAAAAAGATAATTTTATAAAGTAATACACTTTTTAATCTTAAGGGCATATATGAAACATAAGAATCAGATTATCATCATTTTAATTATTCTCTTTTTATTTTTACAAATTTCATTTGTTCAATCAAAAAATTCATCTCCCCTTCAATCAAATAATAATGGATCCAAAATATATGTTGATGATAGCAATATTAATGGACCTTGGAAAGGAAATGAACAATACCCGTTTCAAACTATTAAAGATGCGTATCAAAAAGCAGAGGATCATGATACTATCATTGTGCAAACTGGATATTATTTTGAAACACTTCATATAAATAAATCAATCAGTATCATTGGAACAAAACAAAATAAGACCATTATCCAAAGTAAAAATAATCAAACTATTTTCACCCTTAATAAACCATCAATATCAATTAACAATATAACTTTTCAATATTCAGGGGGAAATGTCAATGATTATGCCCTCTCTCTCAATCAACATAACATAACCATTTCATATTGTACCTTTCATCATACAAAATCAGCAATACTCATTCAAAACAATCAACATTGCAAGATAAGCAACTGTATATTCTATCAAAATGGCGATGGAATATCCTTATTTAATGCATCAAAAATAACCATTCAAAAAAGTATATTCACTCATAACAGCATTGGAATTCATATTGAAGAGTCACATAAAATCACGGTTATTTCTTGCCATCATTTTGTCAATGGAATAGGTATCTTTCTAAATGATGCACATAACTGCAGCATACTTGCTTGCGCATTATTTAATAATAATGACAACAGAGGTGGCATTTTCATGGAAGGTTGTAAACATATCATCATTGATGATGCAATAATACAGCACAATGGGTTTGGAGTGAAAACCAACTTCTGTGAATGGATAACACTCACAAATTCATCGGTTCAATGGAACACCCATATCGGATTTTCCATGTTTGAACAATCAAAAAATATTATCATATCAGCATGTAATTTTACAAAAAATCTTAGATATAGCGTTAGAGCAGAAAACAGCCAATATACTATTAAGGATAGTAATTTTGAAAAATCTCTTTATGGGTTATATGCAGAAGAAAGTCAAAGTCAAGTCATAAACAATTGGTGGGGATCAACACGTGGTCCATCTCTTTTTGAACAAGCAAAAAGACAAAGAATCTCTCTAACAAAAGGACCTATCTCTTATATTCCCTGGTTAAAAACAAAAAATATGCAGGCTGGTGCAAGCTGGTCAATTGATGAAACCATGTTTGATTTAGGAATTAATTTTTCAAATCCTGTTCATATCTCCTTTGATGAACCAGATGATGATAATGATGGCGTACCTAACTGGTGGGAAATAAAATATCAATATGATCCAAATAATAACGATCCGCATCACCTGCTTGACCCAGATGAAGATGGATTAACAAACATACAAGAATGTTACACTGCACCGTGGGATTCTCATCCATTTAAGAAAGATATTTTCTTAGAATTTGATTGGATGGAAACAAAAACAACCGGTGAATCAAATAAACCTGCAAAAGACTATATCAATATGATTACCGAATCCTTTGCAGTACATAATATCAGCTTACATGTTGATACGGGAAATCTTGATGGTGGAGAAATCATTCCATATCAATCACATTTTAACTATGCTGTTCTTCAGGATTATTACTGGGATTATTTTCTTCACAATGATATGAATAATCCTAGAAAAGGAATATTTCATTATGGGTTAATATGTGATTACGGCCCAAGTCCAGGATTTGCAGTCATTGGATGGGATCATCTTGACTCTTTTTGTATTTCGGCTGATTGGTTACAAGAGAATCAACCTTCAAGAGATAGACAACGATTAATTGTGGGTGGAAGCATCCATGAACTTGGCCATACCCTTGGATTAACCGTTGATGATCATGGGGGAAATGATAATACTGTTGCCACACAACTTTTTAATAAGCAATGGTTCAAATATCTACCTTATAAAAGTTGTATGAATTATTGGTATACCTATAAGATTCTTACCTTTTCTGATGGAAGTCATGGAAAAGGAGATTTTAATGACTGGGAAAACATGGATCTTTCATTTTTTTCCCATACACATTTTGATTTACCCGATATATATCGTTAATCTTCATCCCATTTTGTTAAAAATACTCCTGCGATGAAAAATATGCTCGCAAATATTAGGGTAATGGCCGTATAGACCAATGCCTCATCCATTTTCAAGTAAATCATAGCGTTTCGCAATCCCTCATTGATGTAATATAATGGAAGGATTCGAGCAAAATCCTGTAAAAAGCCGGGCATTTGTTCAAGAGGAAAGAACGTACCAGCAAGAAACATCATAGGAAAGGTAATGGCACCCCCTGCAGTTGCTGCTGATTCTTCATCTTTAACGAAGCGGCCAATAATCATACCCATGCCAGAAAACAAGAAACTGGTAGCAACAATAATGAGTAACATGAATATATTGACATGTACGGTTATTCCATATACAATGATTCCGACAATGACAATTAAAAGGGTAGATATAAATGAAAGAAACATCATAAATAGCATTTTTGCAAAAATCCATTCCGTCCTCTTAATCGGTGTTGTCAACAGTTTCCTGAGGATACCATCTTTTCGAAAGCGGGTATTTCGTTCAATGGTTCCATAAATTGCAGATTGCATGATAGTAAAACCAATCATTCCTGGTAGGAAAAAATCAATATAATCAAATTCTTCAGAAAGAAGACTTTTTGATTCAATATGAATAATGTTTCTGCCATTGGACATATTCATATTCATATGTTCAATAACACTTGATACGATACCTTGAATGATTTGATTCGTGGTCTGTTCACTAGGATCAAAATAATATTCAATACCCACTTCTATCTCATCATCAATAAAAGATTGTTGTATCTTATTACCGAAATCATCTGGAATATGTAATAAGAATTTTTTATTAGTATCTTTCAAATACGATGAGATATTTGTCGTAGAACTAATATTATTCTCTATTTTAATATTAAGATACCCTGTTTGACTCAATCCTTCAATAAATCCTTGTGAAAATGCTGAATCATCTGAATCATTTATCCATAAATCATATGTCGCATCACTACTTCCCGAAAAAATGGCACCGAAAATAAGAATGAGCATAATAGGAAATGCAATCGTCCAAAATAAAGTACCTTTACTTCTGTACCATGTTTTTAAATCAGCTAAAAAATCATTTAGAATTATTTGAAAATTCATTTACGTTTCCTCCGTAAGTTTTGAGCCGGTCAGATTTAAAAATACTTCTTCAAGATTAGATCGTTTCACATCGATACTCTCATAATCAACACATTCATGTCTCAGCGCGGATAATATCTCAAATAATTGATCATTATATTTCAATTGAATCGATAGATTACTATTGTTTTTTGATAAAACATTAAATCCATTTTCTTGAAGCATCTTTTCAGCATTACTATCTTTACAACCCCTAATATGAAGAATACTGGATGAACCATATCTCTCTATTAATTCATGGATTGTTCCTTCAGCAATGATCTTACCTTTGTGAATAATACAGATATAATCAGCAAGATATTCGGCTTCTTCCATATAATGAGTGGTTAAAAAAATTGTTTTTCCTTTGTTTCTTAGATTAGCGATGACTTCCCAGACCTCACGACGAGCTTTTGGATCAAGTCCTGTGGTTGGTTCGTCAAGGAAAACAATCTCGGGATCATTGACAAGAGCAATAGCAACTCCTACTCTTTGTTTCATTCCACCAGATAAATCTTTATAAAACTTATCTTCACAATATTTCAGATCCATAGCAGATAAAATTTCGTCAATATCTGCTCGCTTTTTATATAATTTTGAATAATAATCTAATGTTTCTCTAACAGTAAGCCTCTCAAAGGATTTAAACTCCTGAGGTAAAATTCCAATTATATCTTTTACTTGATTAAAGGATGTTTTAATATCTTTTCCAATAATTTTTACATTACCTGAAGTTGGTTTTCTAATTGATTCTATAATCTCAACTGTTGTTGTTTTACCCGCACCGTTTGGTCCAAGAAATGCGAATACCTCTCCTTTATTAACAGAGAAAGAGATATTGTTTACTGCAACTAATGACCCATATTCTTTTCGTAAATTCATTACATTGATCGCACTATTTTTATCAGCAATTTCTTGTCGAAAACTTACTTGGCCTTTTAATTGACAGGCAGGACAAAGAAGTTCTTTCGTTTCTCCAGAGATTCCATCAATCGTGATGATTATCTTACATCGCGGGCATTGAACCTTTTTTTGCATACATTTTCCATCCAATATAAATAAGATAATTCATGAACCGTGCTATAGTTTTTATGCTTTATTCTTATAAATTACATAATATATTGTTCCAACTAGTAAAAAAAATCCATTTTATATCAAGTAAATAGCACAATAGAAAAAAAATATCATGCAGTTTAGTAAGTATAATACAAAGTAGATTAGAAAAAAGACACCTGATACACAACAAATTCATTTTATAACTCCAAATATGTTCGGATGATTACCTCCTCCCCAATATTGCTGTGCATTTTTCACTCATAATAATATTTATTAGCAAAGTATAATTTCTTGTCTTTAATATCTCTAAAAGAGTTTACAAAGTGGAGTGATGAAACAGATGGATATATCCTTGATACAAAAATTGGTTAAACCTGCTGATACAAAAATTGTCCTTCTTATAATGGATGGAATCGGTGGACTTCCAAACGAGAATGATAATTGTACTGAATTAGAATCTGCTTATACCCCTAATCTTGATGCATTAGCAAAAGAGAGTATTTGTGGGTTACAAATACCTATCAGTGCAGGTATGACTCCTGGAAGTGGGCCGGGCCACTTAGGAGTTTTTGGATACGATCCATTAACATATCAGGTAGGTCGAGGAGTTCTCGCAGCAAATGGAATTGGATTTGATTTACAAGATGGCGATATTGCTGCAAGAGGTAATTTTTGTACCGTTGATGAACATGGAACCGTTACTGATCGAAGAGCCGGAAGAATATCAACAGAAATAAACCAAAAATTATGTACGCTACTTCAAGAACAGATCAATATACCAAATGTTGAGGTATTTATAAAAACGGTTAAAGAGCATCGATTTCTTCTCGTCTTACGTGGAAAAAATCTATCTGGTCAAATAAAAGATACTGATCCTCAAGAGATTGGGAAAAAACCTTTCGATCCAGTTGTTACTGATCCCTCAGCAGAATATACTGCCAACCTCATCTCACAATTTATTCATCAAACCCAAAATATCCTCAAAGATCAACATCCTGCTAATATGGTTCTTTTAAGAGGATTTTCTGAAAAACCTTGTTGGCCTCAAATGCCTGAATGCTTTGGTTTGAAAGCAGCTGCAATTGCGGCATATCCTATGTATCGAGGCGTTGCAAAACTTATTGGAATGGATGTTCTTGAAACTGGTGACCAGATTGTTGATGAGTTTAACACCATTAAAAAACATTGGGATGAATATGATTTTTTTTATGTTCATATAAAAAAAACAGATAGCTATGGGGAAGATGGAGATTTTGATAAAAAGAGATCGATAATCGAAGAAGTTGATACCTATATTCCATTCTTAAAAAATCTTCATCCTGATGTGATTGTCATCACTGGCGATCATTCAACACCTGCAAAACTGAAAGCACATAGCTGGCATCCCGTACCAGTAATGCTCTGGTCAGCAGATTGTAGAAAGGATGGTGTTGAAACTTTTGGAGAGCGAGCATGTATAACTGGGGGATTAGGACCAAGACTTCCTGCGGTTGATTTAATGCCACTTGCTCTTGCCAATGCAAAAAGACTGGAAAAATTCGGTGCATAGAAAACAATGATGAACTTTGGTTAAACTCGCACATTTATTTCCAAATTATAACAATTTCTCTTTACAGTAAATCTTATAAGGTCTGTTTATCTAATAGATTCTAGAAAGATGCGGGAGGTTTCCTATGAAAAAATGGGAAATAGGACTAGTCATTGTGCTGTTGTCTGGCATATGGGCAGCAGGCTATCTTGTTAGTCGAATAATGGGAATGGGGTAAAGGAAACATCATTAATTCATAACATATGAACTAGCCATGTTTTAATAAAGAATGATCAGCTCATTATGACTGTTAATCGTTGTTTATGTATTTTTTCTAAAAAATTTCACTTTGAAAAACTGACAATATAACCTTAAATAGAGTAACAGACAAAGTATGCAATTGCTTAGGGAACATTTGAAGGCATTTGGTGTCTATCATTTTGTTTCGTGTTGGAAGTATTTGCTACTTATCAACACTTCTGTCTCTAAGCATTTTTGAAAAATAATTCAGCAAGATTTCTAAATGATTGTGTTGATTGAATAGTGATTTCCAATGGTTCGGACCATTCGCTTTCCTTTCCATACATGTCTCTTGCTTTTGCTTTTACAAGATAGGTTCCTGGTTTTTTCCAGATATGAGATGCTTTCCCCCAGTATGGTGCACGATTGATAATCCAATATGTTTGGGTATTGTCACCAAAATCCCATTTAAAATAAAGTTGCGTATTGATATTATCTTCATCGCTGGTGTTGGTCTCAAAAATATATGGTTCTTTTTTTACCCCACTGGTTGGACCTGTGGGTTTCTGAGGTGTTAAAGGCGCTTGATTTGTTTCAGGTTCAAATAATGATGGGAGATAATAGCTGTGCTTGCCTTTATTTATTTCTTCCTGTAAATTTAATTGTATTGATTTGGAATAATTATGAAAATGATAGAGATGGATAATGCCTTCCTGTAAATCACATATAGTTGAATACTGTGTAAATCCTTCTTGATGGGTTGCATTGAGAATTGATCGGAAGTATGAAACTGTGACTTCGGTCATATTCTCAAGCATCAAGCAAGCTGTTTCATATCGCCAACATGGATAATTTCCTAGATCGGGATTGCTTTGGAGAAAATTCGTACAAACTTGAAAATTTCCTTCTTTTCTAATAATCATATCACCTTCAATTATCGCTGCATCTCCAGTTTTGTCAATAACAAAGAGCTGTCCCGAACATAAAAGATAATTCAAAAAGAAAAGATTATGGGATTCTAAATACGCAATCACCTCATCCACTGTTGAACAAGTTTCCATTAAATAGGTGACCGGACTAAGAAATAAGGGGGGTTTAAAGGGTTCAAACGAGGCAAATAACAATGGGGTGACATAACTTTCATAAAATAACCCTTGTTCATTCATACCTCCTGTAAGAACATGGTAGTTATTGTTGATAATAATGGGATAAGGAATTTCAAAAAAAATTCTTCCAAAGCTATCCGCCTCAGGCGGATAAACATGGATATAGGTGTCAGGGCTCCACCAATCTTTATTATGTCCCGTTAAAACTAACTCATTATCTATTGCAACAAATCCTGTACATGCGGATACTATACAACCACTCATCAAAAATCCATTAATAAGAAAGAAGAGTAACATCCAGGATAAAACGTTTTTTTTCATTTCTAATTACTCCAATATAATAAAAAATTAAAGAATCTCATATAAATCTATCGATAGAGAAAAATACAAAGAAGAGAAAAAAATAATAATTATGAATGCCGATATTAAATATCATATAAGGTGAAATACTTATTTTGTAAATAGGAGGTATAGATTTTTGAATTCATCCCTTCTCCACATACCTTTTTAATGATATCATCGGCACAATATAATCTGCCTTGATTATGAATATTGGTTCGCAACCAGGAAATAATTTCTGTAAATTTTCCTTGAGAGATATGTTGTATTGTATCAGGTTGATCTTTGACTAATTGTTGAAACAACTGAGCTGCATAAATTGATCCAATCGCATACGTTGGAAAATAACCAATACTTCCTCCACTCCAATGCATATCCTGCAAAACTCCTTCAACATCATTACTTGGAGTGATTCCCAACATATCATGCATTTTTTCATTCCATATCGTGGGTAAATCACCAACATTAATTTTTTCTTCCATAAGATCCGTTTCAATTTCAAATCGAAGTATCACATGAAGACAATAAGTTAATTCATCTGCTTCAACTCTGATGAAGGATGGTTTGACCATATTAACCGTAAAATACCAATCATCAAAAGAGATGTTATGAAAATTCTGAGGAGCATGTTTTGTAAATTCTGGATAGAAATACTGCCAAAATGCTTTACTTCTTCCAATCATATTTTCCCAGAATCTTGATTGAGATTCATGAATGCCAAGAGACGGAGAATCAGAGATTACAGTATCTTTATAGTTATCTTGAGGCATTCCTAATTCATATAGCGCATGACCTGCTTCATGAATGGTAGAAAAAAAGGAAAACAGTGGGTTTTCTCGTGCATAGCTTGTGGTAATTCGCACATCATTATACCCAAGACTTGTTGTGAATGGATGCGTGGATTCATCAATTCTAGACTTTTCATTTGGTAACTGCATCTGCTTCATAATTAACTGGGTAAGATTCTTTTGAGAAGCCTCATCCATTTTAAGGATAGGTTTTTCTTGTTTTTGATATCGGTCTGAATCTTGTATTTGTTGAAAAATTTGCACAATATCTTGCTTTAATATTGCAAATTCTCTTTTCAATAAATCAACCGTCATTCCTTCTTCATAGCCATCTAAAAGACTATTATATCTAGGTCCGGGAAGATTGATATAACCACAATATTCTTTTTCTAAGGATACGATTTCCTTGAGATGAGGAGAAAATATGGTAAAATTATTTTGTTTTCGCGCTTCCTCCCACTTTTGATAGGCCATCGTTGTTGTTTTAACACTTCTTGTCACAAAATCAGAGGGTATTTTTCTTGATTTTTCAATATCCTTTTCTAATCGCGTGACCACATGTTGATCTTTTTCATCTAATTGATCGATATTTTTAGATAAGATTTGAATATGATTCCAGAAGGTATCTGATACCACTTTCTCATGGCTTAATCGAGAAATCAGTGCACTTTGTTCAGCCCTATCGCTTGCCCCACTTGTAGGCATATAGGTCATCTGATCCCAACCTAATAATGCAGCAATACCCCCAAAAACGGATAATTCTTTTTGTTCTTTATAGATAAATTCAACTGAATCTTTCATATTCATCACCGTATCATACATCTATTTCAATCCCCACTGGACAATGATCTGAACCCATAACATCTGATAGAATAAAAGCATTCTTGACTTTTTCAATAAATTCTTTATTTACAAAAAAATAATCCAGTCTCCACCCAACATTTCTTTCGCGAGCTCGTGTTCTCATACTCCACCAGGTATATTGCTCTGTTTTCTTGTTAAAATACCGGAACGTATCAACATAGCCGTGATCAATAAAGGTATCAATCCATGCTCTTTCGACCGGAAGAAAACCAGATATTTTTTCATTTTGTTTGGGATGGGTAAGATCAATTTCTTTATGAGCCGTATTAAAATCTCCACAGACAACAATGTTTTTTCCTTCAGCTTTTAAATTATCCGCATACGACAGAAAGGTATCATAAAAATCTAGCTTATAATCAAGTCTTTCCTGGTTTTTTTTACCATTTGGAAAATAAATATTAAACAATATAAAATCAGAAAAAGTAGATATGATCACCCTTCCTTCATTATCGAATTTTTCAATGCCAAAGCCATTTTTAATTTCTTTTGGTTTAATCATTGAATACGTTGCAACACCACTATATCCCTTTCTTTCAGCAGAGTTAATACTGATATAATAATTGGGTGTATTTTTTAGATGCGGTGGAAATTGATCAGATAGGGCTTTGATCTCTTGTAAACATAATAGTCCTGGTTTTTCTTTTTGAAACCAATTAAAAAATCCTTTTTTCTCTATTGCTCGAATACCATTGACATTCCAAGAAATAAGTTTCATTAGTGAATGGTAATAGAGTTTTTAGTGATAAATGTTTTATCAAACAAAATTTTTTTGTATTAATATGTTTTATAAATAGCATATCTTATTACAATATCTCTCGATTGAATATGGAGTATACTAAAATGAATCAACAGGAGCAAAAAAATGAAAGTATAACAAAAAATCTAGCACAAGTTAAACATATTATCGTTGTTCTTAGTGGAAAAGGAGGGGTAGGAAAAAGCACGGTTTCAACAAATCTTGCCATTTCCCTTGCTGCTAAAGGTAAACAAGTTGGTCTTCTAGATTGCGATTTTCATGGTCCAACAATTCCAACAATGCTTGGTTTGGAAAAAGAAAGAATAATGCAAACCTCAAATGGATTATTTCCCGTTCAAGCATCCGAAAATTTAAAGGTGTTATCAATCGGTTTTTTGATAAATAATAAAGATGATGCTATTATTTGGAGAGGACCGATGAAAATGGGTGCAATTAGGCAGTTACTAGGTGAATTTACCTGGGGGGAACTAGAGTATCTTATCATAGATCTTCCACCAGGAACAGGAGATGAACCTTTAACAATTGCACAACTCATTCCAAAGATGGCTGGTGTTATCATTGTTACTACTCCGCAAGATGTCGCTCTTGTGAGTGTCAGAAAATCTATTAATTTTGTAAAAAAATTACAATTATCAATTATTGGTATCATTGAAAATATGAGTGGATTTACCTGTCCTTATTGTCATAATCCATTTGATATTTTTAAAAAAGGAGGCGGAAAAAAAGCCGCAAAAGAATTCAATATCGCCTATCTTGGATCGATTCCATTAGATACAGTTTTTGTTGAAAAAGGAGATCGAGGAACCTTAAAAATTGAAAAAGATTCAGTTATTGAGACTTCATTTACATCACTTATTAATAATATCGAAAAAAAGATGCTGGAGGAAAATTGAAGAAATGATTAATAAAAAAGGTACTGAGGATTTGAATATAGCCGGCTCTTGCAGATGCCCAAATTGTGGTCATGTTGAACCAAAACAATTAACTGTTCCCTGTTACCATAGAAAATGTCCTAAATGTGGAGCTCTCATGACCGAATAATATTGTTTTAGGAAAAAAATGAATATACAGTAATTTAAAAAAAAATTAGGAAGCTATTATGAAAGCAAATCTTGATTGTATACCTTGTTTTCTAAAACAAACCATTGAAGCAACCCGAATGGCAACCTCTGATAAAACAAAACATATTAAGGCAGTGAAACAAGTAATGGCCTATCTTCAACAGGTATCTCTGAACCTATCACCTCCTGAAATATCTAAGGAAGTGCATCATATTATTCGATCGGTTACCAACAATTCTGATCCATATGAAGTAGTAAAAAAGCAAGCAAATAATCAAGCGGCAAAATCATATCCTCATCTTCAAGAAATAATAAAAAACTCATCCGACCCTTTATTAACAGCCATTACACTAGCAATAATAGGAAATGTTATTGATTTTGGAACCGAAAATAGATACTCACTAGAAAAAACAATTGAAACATATCTATATACGCCTCTTGATAAAACCTCCGTTGCTTTATTTAAAAAACAACTGAAAAATGCTAAAGAGATTCTCTATCTGGCAGATAACACAGGGGAAATTTATTTTGATAAACTCTTACTCCATCAGATAAAAACAAAAGATAATAATATAACATATGTTGTAAAAGCACATCCCATTATCAATGATGCAATGAAATATGACGCAATTTCTGCAGGAATCAAGGATTATGCAGTAATTATAGAAGGTGATAAAGAAAGTCCTATTTCTTGTCCGGGGATGGTTCTTTCAAATGCTTCTAATGAATTTCAAATGAAACTTGAAAAAGCAGATATGGTAATTTCAAAAGGGCAAGGAAATTATGAAGCATTAAATGATATCAATCGAGATGTATTCTTTTTATTAATGATTAAATGTCCCCTTATTTCATCTGAAATAAATGAAGCATTAGGCAAACCAGTATTTAAGTATAAAGCAAAAAAGTAATAGCTTGTAGTATTATATAAAAAGAAAAAATAGCAGAAAATTATTATTGGGGTTGAAAAAGAGATGAAACATGTTCATTATACTGATATAAAAGAGGAAATTCTCACGGTTGAAGGAGTAAAAGATGCGACAATCCGTTGGTTGATTACAAAAGAGGATGGGGCAAAAAATTTTACGATGAGGCTATTTGAATTAAAACCGGGTGGCTATACCCCATTGCATCAGCATGATTGGGAACATGAAGTATTTATTGTAAAAGGCTCTGGTGCATTACAAGATAAAAAATCCGCATCTTCCTTTAAACAAGGAGATGTTATTTTTGTTCCTCCAATGGAATGGCATCAATTTGCCAACACAAGTAATGAAGTGCTCCAATTCATATGTGTAATTCCTTATAAGGACTGAAACGTTATGATTTACCTATTTAAAAATAAAAAAGAAAACCCTATGAAAAAAGATGCTGATATTCAATGGCCTACCCATGTGGAATCATTAAACAGCAAAACATTTCAACCTTTTATCGAAATATATCCTCTTTCCGTTATTGATTTCTGGGCACCATGGTGCAGACCTTGTAAAATAATGCACCCTCGCCTCCGACGACTTGAGCGATTATATCATGGAAAAGTAGCTTTTGGAAGAGTCGATACGCAGATAGAAAAGAGTATTGCAAAACAATACAATATCATGGGAATTCCTTATTTTGGTTTTTTCCATTATGGAAAAAAAATAGGAGGTGCAACGGGAGTAAAATCCGTTGGAGATATGAAAGAATTAATTGAATCATATCTTTAGAAATATTATAAAAAGGATGTTCTATGAGGCGAAAAACATTATGTATTCAATGTAATACATGTGGGTCTATTTTATTTCGATATATCAAAATTGGAAAAGGACATTTAATTCGTTGTTGGAAAAATAGGATGATTGATAATACGCTCATACAAGAAAAGAATGAGTATTATTGTCCTTGTGGAAAGCTTATTGGAACTGATGAAAAAGTATGGATAAAATTAAAAAAACAACAAATATCAATTAATTGATATAACTTTTTCATTTAACCCTGTTATTTTATATGTTAATTGTTTTAATTTTATACTAATCTTTTAATAGAGAGAACTTATAATCCTGGTTCTGACAAGGATTTGGGATTGGAGAATTCATATGCAAGATCAAGGCCATAAAAAAACTGTAAAATGTCCAGAATGCGGAAACCTTGTTGAAGTTCATGGAAATCCTGGAGAAAAAAAATTAATAACATGTGATCTTTGTAATTTGAAAGGGATGTACACCTTTCCTGAAGAGGTTCCAACAGCGGGAACCTATTCAACCGATGAAACTGTTATTAAAGTGAAAAATTTAACAAAAACATATAAAGATATTGTTGCAGTGAATAATATTTCATTTTCTGTTAAAAAAGGAGAGATATTTGGTTTTTTAGGGCCAAATGGGGCAGGAAAAACTACTACCATTCGAACACTTCTTGGATTTTTAAAACCTAATCGTGGAGAAGCATATATTTTTGGTAAAAATATTAAAGATAATATTGTTGAAATTCGTAAGAATGTTGGTTATATTCCTGGAGAATTGGCATTATATGAACATATGACTGGTCGTCAATTTTTAAATTATTTTAATAATCTTAGAAACACCCATCTACCATTGCTTGAGGAGCTTTTGGATATTTTTGAGCTGCCACTTGATAGAAAAATAAAAGGATATTCTAAAGGTATGAAACAAAAAATGGGTATTGTTCAAGCATTTATGGATGATCCTGAAATTGTCATTATGGATGAGCCTACTTCTGGACTGGACCCTTTATTACAGCAGAAATTTTATGATTTTTTATTAAATGAAAAGAGAAAAGGTCGAACAATGTTTTTTTCATCGCATATTTTAAGTGAAGTTGATAAAATATGTGATCGAGTTGCAATAATCCGTCAAGGTGATATTGTTGCACTTGAAAACATCGAAAACTTAAAGAAAAAGAGAGGAAAGAAAATACGAATAAAAATTAAAGAAAATCCAGAACCATTATTACAAATGCATAATGCAAAAATAATGGCTGGATGGATTGAGTTTCCATCAACTGAGAATATAGATAAATTAATAAAATCCATTTCAAAATTTACTATCTTAGATTTACAGATAAAAGAATTTAGTCTTGAAGATATATTTATGCGGTATTACACGACAGGGGGAATGCAATAATGGATCTTAATCTAAAAGATATCATTCGATTTCGAATTGTATATCAAACTGTCATTGATTATTGGAAAACAACGATTATTATTACAGCGTTATTTGGTGCAATGGCCGCCATGTACTCAAGTATTTTTCCTTCATTTAAAGATACGATACCCGAAGTCATTGAAGGATTCAGTGATTCCATGAGCTGGCTTCCAGGAATTGAAGAAATGGGTAGCTATGTTGGATACCTAAATGTTGAGCTGTATCAAATTTTCTGGATGCTGATTCTTGGCATGATAATTGGGTTTATCGCTGCTTCAATTATCTCAAAAGAGATTGAATCAAAAACAATTGATATTTTAATGTCCAATCCCGTATCTAGAGCACAAATCATTATTGAAAAATTCCTTGGTCTCATTCCAGGTTTTTTAATGATTAATTTTGTTACCATGTTTGTCATAATGGGAGTTTCCATTGGAATTGGAGAAGAAGTAAATTTTTATTTTGTTTTTTTAACTCATCTTGCATCTATTCCTTATTTTCTAGCTATTATTAGCCTAGGAATATTAATTTCTACCCTGATTGATGAGAAAATGAAATCAAGTCTTATCATGATGTCTTTAGTTTTTGTTTTATATATTTTTCAATCAATTGCACAAATGATTCCCGACTTAGAATCATTAGGATATATCTCCCTTACCCAGTATTTTAATACCTTTGATATATTGAAAGATGGTAAAATAGATGCAGTAGGAATGATGGTATTACTCCTTGTTTCAGTTGCTGCTTTGCTTTTATCTATGTTTTATTTTGAACATAAAGAAATAAAAGTATAAATGAATACTATGAATCTATCGATTCTCACAGGCCAGATAACCTATGAAAAGAAAATGTATCATTACTTTTGATCTTGATGGGGTTCTACTGGATTCAGAAACAAATATAAGCTGGATGCAGGCATCCATACAAAAAACACTTGCATATTTTCATATACCACAAACTGAAGAGAATATGCAATTTCTTCATTTTGATAATGTAAAACAATTTAAAAAAATCTCTCGCATACTAGGTTTAAATCCATCAGAATTTTGGCCCATTAGAAATAACATTTATACCATTGAAAAATCTAATGCAATAAAAGAACACTCAATTGGTCCATTCAAAGATGTATTTCATTTGTTTGAGTTGAGAAAAAGATTTGATTTAGGGATAATAAGCAACTCGCCACAATCAATTGTTGATTTATTTATTCAAGAATTTCATTTTCAGGAATTATTTACCTATCCTATCGGAAGAGGGGATACCCTTTGGGATATTGAACATATGAAGCCTCATCGGTTTTTATTTGATCAATTGAAACAAAAGGTATCAGCAGAAAAATGGATTTATATTGGAGATAGAGAGTCTGATCGAGTGTTTGCTGAAAAAACAGGTATGGGTTACATTCATTTGCAGAGAGATGGAGTAAAATCTCAATTTACTGATTTAAAAACGATTGTATCCTATTTATTAGAAGATATAAAACCTTCACATGAGTAGGTTAAGCAGATTTTTTCTTTTTTAAATATTGTTTTTTTCCATATTTTGTTAATAGATACGTAATGTAATTACTTTCTTCTTTGGAACCAGGTTTTAACATACGGAATCAGCCTAACCATGACTACTGTTATACTTTCATATTAATCATATTTAAAATTAATGTGCTATAATGCCATTAATTTAAAACGTAAAAATTGAAAAAAGTATTATTGAAATAAATAAAAAAAAGTGATATACTATTCTTTTGGATCCCCTTCTCCCTCAAAAGATTCCTTACCAAACATAATTGTTGGTAATTCTTTTCCTTGACTTTTCAAACCAGGTATATATTTTTTTAGAAGATAGCGAATATATTCTAATTCTTCCTCAGAATGTGGTTCAAGCATCTTTGACCATTCCACCTTTGTAATAACAGATTTAGATATGCAAACATATCTTTTAAAATCTTTCATTAAATTAAAAAACAATTTTATTTAAATAAAATAATATGGTCCAATATAAAAGAGGATATATTTTATGAAAGCGGGAGTGAGACAATTTGGTTTAACATACGAGTAGTATACACCATGGATATGCTTAAATCAGAGGAGCAATTACGGGGAAAGAAATGTGATCTCATATGAAATTGAATGCTGAAATGCTAAATGATATCAAATCTTTAAAAAAAGAACACAATGCAATTATTCTTGCACATGTTTATCAGGATGCTGCTATTCAATCGATTGCAGATATCGTAGGAGATTCATTGGCGTTAAGCAAAGAAGCAATGGCTGCTGATGCCGATATTATCGTTTTTTGTGGTGTTCGATTCATGGCTGAAACCGCACATATTCTTAATCCAGAAAAAACCATTCTATTACCTAGTTTAAATGCTGGGTGTGATCTTGCTGATATGGCAACAATTGAACAATTAAAAAAGGAAAAAGAAAACTATCCAAATGCTGCAGTTGTATGCTATATCAATAGTTCAGCAGAGATTAAAGCCTCATCCGATATATGCTGTACTTCTGCAAATGCAATAGAAATCGTTCAATCACTACCACAAAAGGAAATCCTCTTTTTACCCGATAAAAATCTTGGATCTTATGTTGCAGAGTTTACAAACAAACAAATCAAGTTATGGGATGGATATTGTTATGTCCATGAAAATATAAATCCTCAAACAATCAATTCTTTAAAAGAAAAATTTCCAACCTCAAAAATCATTGTTCATCCTGAATGTAATCCCACTGTAAGAGTCCTTGCAGATTGTATTGGTGGAACCGCAAAAATGGCCCAATATGTTAAAACATCAAACGATAATGAATTTATCGTTGGTACAGAAGATAATTTTATCCATCATCTTCAAAAACACAATCCACATAAACAATTTCATCCAGTACTTACTAAATGCATTGGAATGGAAAAAATATCAATAAACGATGTAAAAGAGGCATTAGAACAGCAAAAACATATCATAACTCTTCCTGAATCAATTCGTTTAAAAGCGTATAATACATTAGAAAACATGATGAAGGTATCATGAAAAAAGCATTATTTTTCAAATCATTAGATCAGAAAAAAGTTCAATGTATGCTTTGTCCACATCAATGTATTATTTATCCAGAAAAAACTGGGATTTGTCAGGTGAGAAAAAACATCGATGGCATCCTTTATTCTCTGGTTTATGGAAAACCAGTTGCTAAAAGTATTGATCCTATCGAAAAAAAACCATTATTTCATTTTTATCCTGGTTCAAAATCATATTCAATTGCAACCGTTGGCTGCAACATGAAATGTAAGCACTGTCAAAATTATGATATATCTCAAAGTTCAGTTGATGAGTCATTTGATCAATTTGTTTCTCCTGAAGAAATTGTACAATCAGCAGTAGCATCACATTCAACATCGATTGCATATACCTATACAGAACCAACGATTTATTACGAATATGCCTATGATATTGCTAAGATAGCTCATGAGCATAATTTAAAAAATGTGTTTGTCACAAATGGATACATTACAACAGAAGCATTAGATTATATTGCGCCATTGATTGATGGTGCAAATATTGACTTAAAAAGTATGCGTGATGAGTTTTATACATCAATTTGTGGATCTCATCTGCAACCAGTATTGGATTCGATTCAACGATACCATGAACATGGTATATGGGTTGAAATAACAACACTTATAATTCCTGGATATAATGATAAAAAAGATGAATTAAAACAAATTGCAGAATTCATATATCATCTTGATAAAAATATCCCCTGGCATGTAACAGGATTTCATCCAACATATAAATTAACCAATGCCCCATCCACCAAGCCAACTCAGCTTGAACAAGCAGTTGACATAGGAAAAAAAGTAGGATTAAAATATATTTATCAAGGAAATATTCTTCAAGGAGAAGATACCATTTGTCCAACATGTGGTACCCTTTTAATAAAACGAAGAGGATTTTCCATCCAGGAAAATAACATCAACCAAGGGAAATGTCCCTCTTGTCAACTTTCTATAAGCGGGAAAATGGTAGATGTAAAGGAAGAATAAAAGATAAAGGGAAAAAACAAATATGAAAGCATTAATAAAACACATTCAAGGAGTCACTTTTCTTGCTAAGGCAGATTCAAATCATTGGATATCTATTGATGGACCTCAGGAATTCAATGGCTCTGAAGCAGGAAACAGACCAAAAGAATTATTATTAATTGCGTTGGGAAGCTGTACCGCAAGTGATGTTGCAACTATCCTAAATAAAAAACACATCTCGCTTGATCATTTTGAGGTTGAGGTGGTTGCTGATGTCGTTGATGAACATCCAAAAGTTTTTTCTAAGATTCATTTAACGTATCATTTTTATGGTGAGAATTTAAAGCAAAAAGATCTTGAACGAGCTATAGATCTTTCCCAGAATAAATATTGTCCTATAACAATAATGATGAGGAAAGCTTGTGAAATTACCCATTCATATGCAGTGCATAATAAAGAAAAAGATTAGAATTGGTTTGAAAACATTTTTATTAAATTGCTACTCTCAATGTATTGTTCAGTAAATTGTTTTGCTGTTTGTTTATCCAATCCTTGATTTATCAGGGTTTGTTGAAAGGTTTGACTTCCTTTTTTTGCCTTTCTTTTAAATGAAAGCCAGGCTCCACCAGATCGTAATAAAAGCATTGGCATATTAGACAGGATATATGCCATTATTTTTACTGGATCATTTGTTCTTTGCCTCATTTTCTGATTTGGTTTCATAAATATTCCTCGATGAAACCTTTTTTATTCGTTATGAACGCTAACTCCTTTCATCATTCTTCCAATATTTAACGTTGATAAATATTGGCTTGTTAGTTCATATGCCTCTGATTCTGACATACCTGCTTTTTTCAATTCCTTATAAAAAATTGCAGCGGCTTCAGCATATTGTTTCGCACTTTCAGGACTATATAATATATTGCTCAATTCCTTAAGTAAGCCAGGTACTTTTTCTGCAACAACATCTAATATTTCTTTTATTTTTTCAGGATCCGGTATTTGATCATGTTCTTTATGTGGACTCATTTTTTTTCCTCCAATTAGGTTTTTTGTATAATCCCTTATCAGTGGTCAGACTATTTGATGAAACCGAGTAATTGTGACCATTTCTTGATCACTTCAGGACTGAGATTATACACTGTTCGAGATCTTAAAAGGGTCGATGTAATAATTTTTTTTTCTTCCAGTGTTTTTATTTTTTCCCGGATTATTCGACGAGACGCGGTACCTCTCTCAGATCGAACGTTATCTGTTATTTGTGATATGTTCAAATCTTTCTTTTTTGTAAGAACTCGTACAATCGATTTTTCAATAGGATCCTTAATCTCGGACATAATGGTATCGGGAGTTAATCCTCCATGTTCAAGCATGAGTGATATTAGGCGGAAATAATTACTTGTTGAGCTGCGCATCTCTTGAAATGGTTGCATCATTGCTCGAAGCATTGATTCTAATTCATCAATACGTTTGTTCAATGTTTTTATTTCTTCTGATAAATCACTTGATTTCACAAATAAAAATAAATGTATCAAATATACATAAAGGTATTTGTAGAGGAAAAATATGATTTTTATAGTTCTATAGCCTTATACTCATCATATGCTTTTTCGATAAAAAAGATATATTCATCAATATCTTGCGTTTGAATAAGCTGATAACATGCTTGTTTTTGAAATGTTATTGCATTGTTTACATGGTTTTTATTGCTTATAGATAAATCAGCACCTAAAAATTTTTCATACTGAGCATAGACGTTTTGGGTTCTAAAAAACGTATAATCTCCTGCAAACGATGATAGCTCCATTTCAGCCTCTGTAAACATTTGTGATTTGCTTCCTTGATCACAATCAACATAATAAGGTCTCACTTGATCTGTATCAATCCAAATCCAACGTTCTTCTCCTTTCATAAATCGATAAATATAATCGGTTTTTGTATCCTCTTCATCATCAATACTACATATGCGATTAATGATTTGGGTATGAGTAGGATATGGTGTTTCCCCTTTTGTTGAATCAAGTAAAACCCATCCGTAGGTGGGGTGATAATATTCTACCATGTAATGCATTTGCGTCCAAAATCCTTGATCATTATTTGCAAGAATGACTCGTGCAGGTATATTCTTATTTCTAAATAATGCACAAGCCAGATGTGAGCGGCCAACATTTTCTCCGTTTAATCGAAGAGTGGTGAGAGCATCTTGTTTAAAAAATGTTCTCGTCCATAACTGAAGCAAAAACAAGGCATACCGATGTTTTAAAATAAAATTCGAAACATTTTGAGCATAGCTTAAAACATTATCATGTTGACCTTCAAGTTTATTTGCAGAAGTTCGGATGCGAATTCGTTTTGATTGAACCATTTCTGAAGATGATAACCAATGCCATGTGTCTTCTGGAATATCATTTCGAGATTGAGGCATATTTGTATCCTCTGGAATATCTGAAAAATCATGATCTTCTACCAACACCCATATCGTGAAATGAAGAAGCACATGTTGTCCTTCTTGCATTGAGGAAAGGGTGAAATTAACAATTCGATTTGGTTCATATATATCCTTTTCTATTCTATAATTAATGATATTTGCAGAAGTATCATTACATAATTCTAATACAATTGGAACCTGATATCCATATTCTGGTGGAAACACATATTTAACAGAAAACGAATCAGTTTGTCCAAACGCCTCTAATTCAAGATAATGTTCTACTCGCAGTAAAAAATAGTCCTTCTTTTCTAGTCCACTTAATTGCATTAAAGAAATCGGGGAAGAATGTAACTGAAAATGAGAAATGGTTGATGGAATATACACTGAGGATAGTAATAAGAAGATGGTGATTATTATACTAATTCTTTTGATTGATACTTGCAATTTAATCACTACTATCAATGATTGTTTTATTTAATATATATAATTTATTTAAAAATTTTAATATAAAAATATTGTTAAATCTAAATAATAAACAGTATTAAAACAAATATAAAAAACCTATTTTTATATGGCCATTATTGAAGAGAGAAGGATATGATTTAACTACATTATATAATAATTCCAACTGGAATTATCGCCCTTTTTGCTTTTTTTTAATTTACCACACTTGCAATGAATGATGGATTATTGCATTAAATTTTGCAATTTTTAAATGAGTCTACCGGCTAATATATTAATGGATGGAGCGTTTCTTCATCTTATCCCTGAGGCAGCAGAAGCATCTGAAGGTGTCACCACATATCTTATCATTTTATTTGTATTACAGAATCTTTGCAGGATAGAGAAAAAAAATTATGTTAAAGGTACATCTTTTCGCAAATCATCCTTCATTTTTTTTCCCGTTTTTTTCTCCCATTCTTTAATTGATAACGAATGTTTCTCACGGATTGCATCTCCAACTCCCATACCATTATAGGAACAAAACGGAACAATACCTTCAGGAGTAGTATAATGAATGACACAACGTTTTAATCGATCAATATTAAGATTAAATGGATCTTGAAACCACATAGATCCCACAAATAAACTTTTATAATGAAAACCCCTCAAAGAATCATAGCTTCCACCAATTGCTGCATCCTTTAATATTTTCTTTAAATCAAAACCATGAGGGGCTTTATCATAATCAACGAAATCATCAATAGACCTAAGAAATGCTGTTGCAATTCTTGCCTTTTTAAAAGGACCAGTAATCTTACTTTCTTTATCAATAAATGCAAGTAATCCTTCAACATCAATAAAACGAGTGACTGGAAGAGGATCCCTCTTATCATCAACGAAAATATACGTGGCACCACCACATCCTGGATGCGCAGTAAATTCAACTTGTGTTTCTCCTTTTAATAATTCAATAAGTTTAGAAATTGGAAACACAAAAGGCACTGGATAGAAATCTTCTCTTGATATTTTACCATCAAATTCTTTTTCAATTTCTTCCATCATCATTACGTAATCTACTCGCTGTTGCTCTCTTTTTTCATCTTTTAGTTTTTTAATACGTCCACAAAATGATATTGGTTGAAAATTCACACCTCGTATAATATCCATATTTTTTAATGCAAACTTTACAATTTTACCTGTTTGGGAGAGATTCTTTCCACCAATCAATACAGGAACTAAAACTACTTTTAAATTAACCTTGCGCAAATTCTTTATTGCTTGTTTGTTTTTTTCAATCCATGGATTCGTATCCTTAGTAACACCATCAAAACTCATGTATATCGTGTTTACTTTTGCTTCTTTTAATTCCCTGCAAAAATCAACATCATCAGCAAGCTTTATCCCATTAGTATTAACCTGAACATGAGAAAAACCTACTTCTTTTGCAATATGAACAATATCGAGCAAATCTTCACGAATTGTTGGTTCGCCACCTGTAATTTGAATAGCTTTTGAACCCATCGGTCGCTCGTTTCTTGCTTGAAGCATAAGCTCTCGAATTTGCTCTAATGAAGGTTCATAAACATGACCTGATGCGCCTGCATTCATAAAACAATAACTACAACGAAGATTACATCTATTCGTAATTAAAAGATTGGTAAGCACACTTTGTGATTCATGTGAATCATAAAGCGATGGGTAATCTAGAACTGATGTTTTTACATCAGGGGATTCAACACCCGGTGCTTGATAATTTATCCATTTTTTATAGACATTAATATCACTAAAATAAATATCTTTAAAGGTTCCATGTTTTTCACAAGTTTTTTTCATCCAGATTTTTCCATCATCCTCAACAATTTCAGCTTTAATTTTTTGCACTTTTCCCTCCTGATAACATCCAGGACAAATGGATTCTGTTTTTTCAAGAACACGCATAATCATTCAACCTTCTATCAATGATAATATTGAGACCATTACATCAATTCATGCTACATAAATATTTACCATTATACGGATTTGTGGTTGATAATATTGTTGATATTATTGAGATAATTATATTACTTTAATATAATTTAAATGTACAAATTTATTACAATATTTGGAATCAAAATTGAGAGGAACACTAATGCAAGAGGTATGAAGAAAATATATTGTATTAACCATAATTATAGTAATAAATTTTCTTGGAGTCATTGGACTATACAATTGAACCAGTTGAGGTATAATTTCGATTCTATGTAACATCATAATGATGGTTATTTATATGAAAAAGGTAACATGATGTTTTATTCAATTGATATGTTAATTAATGAAAAAAACAGCAAATAGATTTTGGAAAAATAAGGTTAAAATACTATTTATTATTGTTTTCTTTCCATACTTCATGTATTTTTGATTGTTGCATAAACAATAGAAATCTGGATAGTTGATTTAATGTAATTTTATTAATAACATGCTCGATCCGGCAAGCATCTTCGTCAGCAATATCTTGAGGGACCCCAATAAATTCAAAAAACTGTTTTAAGGTCTTATGTTTTTTTCGCAACTTACTTGCCAGTTCCTTCCCTTTATTTGTTAATGTTACACCACTGTATTTTTCATAATTGATAAATCCTTTTTCATCAAGTTTTTGCAGCATTTCTGTAACACTAGGCGGGCTTATTGAAAGATTAGCTGCAATATCTTTTACTTTTGCATATCCTTTTATTTCAATAATATCATCCAACACCTCTAAATATTCCTCTATTCGCTCAGTTGTCATAGGGCATCAAAATAATTTTTGGTAAACCTAATATTCATTTAAGGAATATATAAGTTATGCCAAACCTCTTATGCTCTATATATGTATTAATCGATATTGGAACACTATGATATTATAAAAGATACCACTACTGTTTATGTATCCTATTAAAGCAAATAATTTGTAGCAAATAATGAAGAAAAATTTAAAAAGCCCTTCTTATTAACGGCAATTATGCCAGCAAAGGTAGATGAAGATACTTGCATTAGTTGTGGTGCTTGCGTTGATGCATGCCCAGTTGATGCAATTACTATGGATGATAAGGCAAAAGTCAATCCAGATACCTGTACCGAATGTGGTGCTTGCGTTGACGAATGTCCTGCAGATGCAATTACACTCTAAAAAATAATCTAATTTATTTTTTTGGTGTTATCTCTTTAAAATCAACATATTGTTGAAGAACCTTAGGAACCGTCACGCTTCCATCTTCTTTTTGATTATTTTCTAATATACAGGTAATTCCTCTTTGAATAGCAATAAGTGTTGAATTAAGAGTATGGCATGTTTGTGTTGGCATGCCATCTTTTTCTCTAAATCTTATTTTTAACCGTCTTGCCTGATAATCAGTACAATTACTAGTTGATACTAATTCCCGATAAGCATCTTGCGAGGGATACCACCCTTCAAGATCAAATTTTTTAGCAGCAACAATACCAATGTCACCGGTGCAGATATTGACCTTTTGATATGGAATATTTAATGATTGCCAAAACATTTCAGCAGTTTCAAAAAGATAATCATGCTCATGCCAACTTTGATCTGGACTGGTAAAGCTTATTTGTTCAATTTTTTCAAAATGATGTGTTCGAAATATTCCCTTGGTGTCTTTTCCATGAGCACCAGCCTCAGTTCGAAAACAGGTTGAAAATCCTGCATAACGAATTGGGAAATCATCCTTATATAATATTTCATCTGCGTGCATTCCAACGAGTGGTGCTTCACTGGTTCCAACAAGAAATAAGTCTTCACCTTCGATTTTATATACATCATCCCGATACGTGGGAAGAAATCCACCACCTTCCATGATATTTCCTTTCACTAGAGTTGGTGGTATCATTAAATGATACCCACGATTCGTTAAAAGTTTAAGGGCATGATGAATAATAGCATATTCAAGTTGTACAAGTTCATTAGTTAAAAAATAAAAACGAGCTCCAGATGTTTTAGCCGCTCTTTCTAGATCAGCGCCTTGAAGAGTTTCTACCAAATCAACATGTGATTGAGGTTCGAAAGAAAATTGAGGTTTTGTTCCCCATTCTTTTTCTACTTTATTTCCACTATCATCTTCTCCATAAGGAACACTTTCATGCAATAGATTCGGTAAGGTTAATAACAACAAATTTTTTTCATTTTCAATTGTTGCTTGTTCTTGCTCTAAGGAATTGATTAACTGAGGGATTTTTTTTGCTTCTTCAACAGTTTTTTTAATATCATCGATCTTTCCTTGTTTTTTCAAATCCTTTATGATATTTGTTAACTGATTCCGCTTTTGTCTAAGTGAATCAATTTCACCTTTCTGTTTTCTCCAAAGAGCATCCTTCTCGATTAATTGATTGAGCATATCTAGAAATTCTGGTTTTTTCCGTTTTTCTAGATTTTTTCTAACCAAATCCGGTTGATCTCTAATGAGTTTTATATCAAGCATAAAATCAGGGTGAAAACATACTTTCCTTTTAAGAGTCTTTTGATGATGTTAACTTTAAAAAAAGGATGCGTTATAATTATTTATTAGAAACCAAGAAGGATAGTCCGAAGGATGAAGCCAACAATTGTTGCTGCCATAATCATAATAACTGCAGATTTGAACATATCTTTTATTCCAAGTTCTTTCATCATTACAGCAAAGGTTGCTATACATGGAAAAAACATGGTTAACATTGTGGCAACTATTACTAGTTGAAATGCCGAAAAAGTTCCAGCGGGAAAACTAAGTAGTGTTCCTACTGCAAGATCCTTTCTCAGAAATCCACTGATTAACACTATTGACGTTTCACCAGGAAGACCAAATAATCCGGTCATGAGCGGTTTGAAAAGATGAGCAAGTGCATCAATAATACCAACTGTATATAATATATTAATCAAAAAGACACCTAGAAACATCCATGGAATTGCATCTTTTATGAACCATTTTATTCGCATCCACGTTTTTTTAAGGGTTGTCTTTAGATGTGGAATGCGATAACTAGGGATTTCCAAAAAAATTTCAGGGCTTTCTCCTTTTACAAATCGATTAAGAATAAAACCTACAATAAAATAGATACAAAGAAGTGATGTGAAAACCATGAGGATATAGATAATAGGTGCATAGCTTAATGCATGTTGAATTTTTGCATCAGAAAACATGGCAAAGATAAGTGATGTTTGTGCAACACAGGGAATTGATATTGATATGAGTGTTGCTGCAATAAACCGTTGTTTTCGAGTCTCCAATGCTCGTGTTGCAAGCATGCCTGGAACATTACAACCCAATCCAAGAAAAACCGGTACAATTCCATAACCATGCATACCCAGTTTATGAAATATGTTATCAACTAGTGTTGCTAGACGAGGTAAATATCCTGTGTCTTCAAGAATGGAGAGTATCAAATAAAAAGCAATGATATAGGGAAGAACCATTCCTACCGGAACGTAAATTCCTGTTGTTATCATTCCAAGTGATTCGACAAAATCTATTTCTCCATAGGTTTGACTAATAAGAAAATTATATAAAAATCCAGGTCCAAGTTGGTTCCCAATTGATGTTACAAATGGTTTGTAAAAAATTTCAAAAAGGGGATCAAATAAGTAATTAATAAGTGATTCTCCAATTTGTCTAACAATAAAAAATGAGAAAAAAATAATCCCTAATGCAATGGGAAGACCTGTTATAGGTCGTATTGTTAAATCCGATATTCTATCTCGAAGGGTATGATGGCGGTGTTCAACATATTCTATTTTTTTTATGATATGACCAATTTCTATCCATCTTCCTTCTTCACTTGTTTTTTTTATTTTATCAATTGATTTTGCATTGGGTAATTCTGTAACTAGTTCTTTAATTCCTTCTCCAGTTAATGCTACAGTTGGAATAACTGGAATTCCAAGAATTTCGGCTAATTTTTTTTCATTGATATGAATTCCAAGATGTTTTGCTTCATCCCATAGATTTAATACTATGATCATTGGTTTGTTGGTTTCGAGTAATTCCAAAGTAAGGTAAAGATTTCGTTCCAAGTTAGTTGCATCAATTACGTTTATTACAAGATCTGCTTGCTCCATTATATCTGATGCCACTTGTTCTGCTTTATTTGATGCTTCTAAAGAATAGGTTCCTGGTGCATCGATGATTTCAACGACTTGATTCTGATATCTCATTTTTCCTTTTGAAAAATCAACGGTAGTTCCAGGATAGTTTGATGAGATAACATTTGCCCCAGTCAATCTTGAAAAAACAACGCTCTTTCCAACATTGGGATTGCCCATTAATACAAATTTTTTAGTCAATGATTTCCACCTGTATTTTATGAGCCATTCCTCTCCCAATAGTCATTTGAGTGCCACATACTTCTATTGTCAAAGGTCCATGAAACGGTTGTTTTGATTTAATGGTTACAACTTTTCCATCACAAATACCCATTGATCTCATTCGCTGTTTAAATCGATAACCACCTTGAATCATGGTGATTTTGCCTTGGCGATACGGCTGTAAAAATGTTAGGGGTACTGTTTTTTCTTCCATGGTTATCGCTTTTTTTTTATTTTAGTATGTATTAGTTTTTCTAATTTATATAATTTTTGTATGCCTAATATATTTTGGCATACCTAATTTTAATAAATTTTACAAAAAAATAAAAGGTAATATCTAAATTTTAATCTAAAGAAAGAGCCCTTTCGGCAACATACAAATTGACCCCCACATGTTTGATACAATAATCATAAACTACTACAGGATCGGTTGGTGCACGAGTTTCACATAATTCCATGGTAAACGATAGTATACCTTGAGAACCATATAACCAATTTTCACTCGTACCTATTGTTCCACTAAACCTAGGTATAAGATACGTTCTATTTCTCCACCCATGCGTTAATAGTTGATATTTGTCAATTTTTGAAATATTTTCACCAATGGAGATAAATAATGCTTCATCAGGCGTGTCAATACTCGTATGAGTCCAAGGATACATGATGACGCAACTATAAGAATGATATGATAGTGATATCTTAATATTGGGTTGATTAAGAACGAAATCCCGTACTGCTCTTGTTTCAATTTCAGAAAATGGATATTCCCCCCTATAATTCCAACTTTCATCATATATGATAAAGGGAAGCATGTATTGCAATGGTAGTAGATAGGGTAAATACCATTTGTAATCATAATTTCTATTCAAATCAACGCCATATGAGGTAATTTCAGATGATATTCCAAATGATCCATAATTTGGTGCCCTATTTTTTCTCCAATTATAATCAACACCATCAGGGTTTACCATCGGGATTATATATAATTCTGTATTATCAATAAGATATCGAATTCTATCTTCTGATGGATCCTCATCAATTAATCCATCAGCATCATTATCATATCCATCAAACATATCCTCATTAATTAATCCGTCTCCATCATTATCAGTATTATCCATCTTGTATGCGCGAAGAATATACTCAATGAAAAAAATTAATGATTCATAAGAAGGCTTTTCATTACCATGATGAGCACCCATCAATAACACTGCAGGTTCATTTTCTATAAAAGTTGGATTATCAGATATTTTCATTAAGAGAATATCTCTTCCTTCATAGGTCTTATCAAGCGAAATCAAATCTGTTATTTCAGAATGGTTTTGATGAAGATTATACAAAAGATTTGTCATTGATTCATATGTATGATATGTATATTCCTCCATTGAAGAATCAGAGCATATTCCAATTGATGATAGACATAAAAAACTTAGTAACAACAAAGCAAATGGTTTGTTAATACTTTTTTTCCATTTTTTGAACATATTATCAGAACAATTAAATAATATCCTGTAGCCTATTTAATATTTTTTTACTAAAATAGAGGAATTTGCTATTACATAACATCAATTGAAAATAAATCATAAAAAAAATAATTTATTTAATTGGAAAAATAATGATTTTATTGCAAACATTCATAAAGAAGTAAAATATTATTCATAATATGGTAAGTTCTATCTATTAGAAGGCACTGAGATGACACAGGTAAATAATATCAAAAAAGAACATGATCGAAAACGCACTGAATGGCGAAAAACGCATCGTGCATTAAATGGAAAAATAATTCTATATCCTGATAAACCACCAGAACACATAAACGCAAGAGGAAATAAAATCTATAACTGGTTTTGGAAAAATATTCTCCTTCCAGTTAATATGCATGATATTCCACCAATAATTACCTCCATTAAACAACAATTAGGTAATGAAAAAGATGGGCGTAAAATTCGAAAATTACGAACTATGATTGGAATGGCAGATGATGCATATCAATTAAAACAACTCGAACATATTGACAAATACGATTCAGAACTACAACTCTCAGATTCAGGTAATTACAACGCAGATCAAGGCATTATTTACCAAAATGGTGGCTATGTTACCACAGATTTTTCAGAAGATGAAGATAAAATTATCTTACGAGATATGGAAGGAGTGATCATTGACATTTTTTATGGTCGAAATCCATCTCAAGATACAAGAAAAGATATAAATTCAACAGATATAACAACCATGAAAAAATAATAATAATTTTTTAAATTTCATAAAACAAATTAAAGGAGAAAAAATTAACTTTTTGTTCTTATGAACCAAAAAAGTGTTGTTTATTTCTATTAGAAATACTGCCATTGTGATGCTTCATATTCATAAAAATAAAGTGTGGCATTATTTAGTTGGATCTTTTTTAAATTTTTATTAGCATCAACTTTATTCGTTTCCTTTTCTATCATTACATAGTTTTCCATCTTTTTCACCAATTGCTAATTTGTTGTATGCCAATTTTTATCAATAATTGTATTTAAACCTATAATGAAACAATATCAAAAAGGAAAAAAACCATATAAAAAAATAGAATATGGCAAATATATTAATTTTTTAGAAGTAAACAAGTATTTATTAAGTAAAACTTGCTGTAATCCACCCTCTTGTTCTTCCTATACCAACGGCCATACCGCTCCAAATACCTGAATATTCCTGGGTTTCTTCATCATATGAAGTAAATCTTCCAACAACATTAATAATATTACTTCGCACTGCTGTTTGAATAAGGAATGTATTTCTTGTTACAAATCCCTGAAAACGACTGGATCTATCAGATTCAATGTGAGTCACGCTTCCAAAAATAATGTGTCTACCTCGAAAATTTCTAACATTGCCCGTGAGTGATAAAATTCCTTCTGTTTCGTTTCTAAATCCAAGTTCTGCTTGAAATATACCTCTTTGTACGGGCTTAGCATTCAATTTAATAATTGGGCTGCTCATAGCAATGGGAGATACTAGTAAAAAAGTTAATATACACAAGATAATGATCTTATTCTTCATAAAACACCTCTGATTAATTAATAACCGTTTTGTTATATTACCTTTTCCCAAATCATATCATTATATTTCCTTATATTAAATATGAAAAAGATACTTTTCAAACCTATTTCATTTAAATGAAGGAATAAAATGTAACAAAATTTATAATATAAATTCATAATTAATATATTTGAGAATGAGATCAGTAGGAAGAATGAATATATGGAATTTATTGGAAATGCTGGAATTGCATTAACCCTTACTTTAATTGCAGGACTTTCAACGGGTATCGGAAGTATTATTGCATTATTTATAAAAAAACCAAATATGAGCTATCTCTGTTTTTCTCTTGGGCTTTCTGCCGGAGTTATGATTTATGTTTCTTTTATTGAACTTTTGCCGGAAGCATTTCATTCTATTGGGGAACTTTGGGGATTATATGCATTTTTTGTTGGCATCATCGTTATAGGTATCATTGATGTAATTATTCCCGATATTGAAAATCCGCATCACTATCAAGAAATAGAAGAATCAAAAACCCCGGTGGAGGATAAAAAACTTATGAGAGTTGGTATACTTACTGCCCTTGCAATTACCATTCACAACTTTCCTGAAGGAATTGCAACGTTTGGATCCGCCCTCGTTGATGTTAAACTTGGGATTATGATTACCTTTGCCATAGCAATTCATAATATTCCTGAAGGGATATCGGTTTTTATGCCGATTTTCTATGCAACAAAAGATAAGAAAAAAGCATTTTATTATTCATTTCTATCTGGTTTTTCCGAACCACTAGGAGCCATTATTGGATTCCTCATTCTCATGCCATTTTTATCTGAATGGATTCTATCATTTCTATTAGCCTTTGTTGCTGGTATTATGGTTTATATCTCTGCTGATGAACTACTTCCTGCAGCTCATGAATATGGTCATGGGCATTGCGTCATTCTAGGTCTTATTATCGGTATGTTTATTATGGCCATTAGCTTATTTTGGTTATGATAGTATTTTTTTACTTTTAATAATCCAAGTTTTGTTCTATTTAATGATATTGTATATTTCCAAGGTTAAGGTAATTACACGAGAGATTAAAATACATAATTACATCTCTCTTAAATTACCAAAAATGAGGGGAGATTTTTATTTTTCTCCCCTTTCTTTCCCCAATATTTTTTATTTTTTTAACTATAAATTAGTATCAATGAAAGAGCTGAAAATAGAAAACGAAAATGAAATAGACCAATTCCTGGAACAATATATCCCGTTTTAAAAAATTTAGGTTAATAATTGACGATAAATATAAGCGATATAGCCTTATAAAAAAGGGAGGGGGTTAACTTACAATTTATTTCGTAACCTTTTTTGAAATTTGTTGATATCAAAGAAATGAAAAAACAGTATCAAACGTAGAAATAATTATAACTAATAATTAATGGGTATTACTCCATTTATATAAAACCCTTGATTGCAGTAACACATTCAGAGCAGAATTTTTTTGTTTCACCTTTTATTTCGATTTCATGAATTTCTTTTTGATCATGTTTTTTTTCACAACAACAACATAAAAAACATTCTTCCATTATAATTCACCTCAAAACCTCTTATTATTTTCTTTATTTATATCAATATCTACCGTACATGTTAATTCATTATTTCTTACAATACAACAAAGATGGCATAATTCTTCATGAACAATGGAATCACCTTTCTCATTTATCCTTTTAGCAGATGTAACAATTTCCATCATAATTTCATGAGTAAACGATGATTTTCCAGCACGCTTATGATGTTTATATTGACTTATCGCCGATGCAGTAAGACCCATTTTTATTGCTGCTTGTCTTTGTGATAATTTAAAAACCTCAATAAGACAATTTGCCAACTCCTTTCGTAGATTAGGAAGTAACGTGTATTGTAAATGTTCGCAAGGCGTTCTTTGCATACTTGTATATATTCTCATCACATTATATATATTTAACGATTGTTAATATTTTTGAGAGGGATGAATCAAGGAATTCCGAGAAAACAATAAGATGAACCATAAAAATTAGATTTAAATTAGACATTCCACTTTAGCATTTATTAATACTCATATAAATAATTTACTACTTATAACTAAGTAAAAATGAAAAACTATATTAACAGGTATTAACAATTGTTAATATGGTGTAGGTCAGAGGCGAAGTTTATATTTAACTTTCCCTTCCTTTTCTCCTTTTACGTGGGTAACCCCCCTCAGACCACACCCGCCTCCTTATTATTAAAAATAGTATTTCATGGGTAATGTAAAATAAAACACTATCTTTAAAATCGATTATTTCATCATGAGATCAAAATTGTATAATTGATGAACTTATGAATCAAGTATGTAGAATATGTAAAAAACCTCTAGTATTACCTGAAGAACAGAAAGCTGGTCTTCATTTTGAATGTCAAAATCGTATCTCAGGTGATGCAGAAGATGATGAAGGATAGTTCATTTATTAGTTATCATTTAAATAATAAATAAAATCCTATTTATAACGAAGCAATCCACCAATATGACCTAAATTGGCAATTTCTTCATCACTTGTAAACTCAATTACTGCATTAGTCCTCTCCGCTAATTCAATAATTTCCTCAATAATATCTGCTTCAGTTGTTGACCCACCGCAAATAGGGCAATCTTTAATTGGACCTGCATTTACTATTTGGCAATGTTCGCATAGGCATCCTTTCAATTTATAGTCTTTTTCAATAATTAAAACATCAACTTGTCCATTTTGTGCTGCTTTTAAGGTTTCCGTTATACCATATGCTGCAAGACCGTCTTTTAAAATCTCTTCTTTAAGGTGCCTAACAGATTCTCTACTACTATCTTCCTCTCGTTCAGAAACAATATGTAAGGATTCCTCAATGAGTTTTACTTCATCATCCATATTGCTATCAATAGTATCAATAATTAACTCTTGTAAATGCTTTGGAAGTTCATTTCTAAATTCAATTTTTGATGTTCCTGGACCTGCAAGTATAATCTGCTTATCTACATGGTTTTCAAGAAATTCTCGGACTTCTTTATAAAAATCATGAATCGCACCTTTCCTTAATCTTTGGAAACGAGGTTGTGACCATCCACCTTTTTTATGTTTATTCATTATATCTGAAGATAATTTTTTTGTTTGTTCAGCAACTCCAAGAGAAACAGAAAAAATCTTTGCTTGATTTGAATTAATTAAAACCAAGGTAAAAGATTCCCATTCATCAGCAATTCTCGCAAGGGGACGAATATAAGGTGATGAATCAACAACAAGAATGTTATTAATGGTAATTGGAAGAGGAATTGCATGGAAAAAATTATATTTTTCTGATGCAAATATTGCTATATTAGGATCTTGGTTTTGGTTTAAAAAGGTTTGAATTTTATCAATTGTTTTATGAAAATTCTCTCTTTCTTGTCTTTTTAACAATACTTCGCAAGTTGAAGATCTTCTTTTTAAAAATTTTTTTTGTTCAGATTTTGTAACATAAACAGATATAAAAGTATCCTTACTTTCTTCATCATATACATTAGCTAATTTTTTTATAGATTTACTAAATATATCGCTCATAATTCCACATCTTCATTAAAAAGAATTCTATCTTATTGAAGTAAAAGGTATTACCCCCTTTATTAAATCATTTTTGTTTGAATCTTGGGCATATAATTATGCTTATATATCTCTGGATAACTTAGAGTAATGCGATTTTTTATATCATCTGGAAAATGAATTAATATATCATTAATAATTAAATGAAGGGTATCGAAATCCTTAATATGAAAATTCATACTTAGATCAAAATTACCGATGACTTCACTTACACTTATGAGATTTGGTTGATTTTTAACATAATTAATTATTTTATGTATATTCTCATAATTTTTAAGAGTGTATTGAACATTAAATAATTGTAAACCAAGTTTTGCATAATCAACATTAATCTTATATCCCTTGATTATCGATTGTTTTTCTAGATTTCTGATTCTATTTGCTATCATTGCTGAAGAAACGTGATATTTTTTTGCAATTTCTGTTAATGGTTTTCTTGAATGTAATGCTATTTCCATAAGAATTTTATAATCCATGTTATCGATTCTTGAAATATCTGATCCATCAACAATAATATTGTTTTCATTACGTAGGTTATTTGATTGGAAAGAAAGATATGTTTTTGGAAAATAATACGTTCTTGGATAAAAGGATATCTCTGCATTCTGGAAATTATTACGAAATTTATGTAATGTGTTTTTCCAAAATGAAAAAAATTGATGTATATTTTTTACAGTAAACATAACAATTAAATCGTATTTACCTTGAATGTTTGCAATAAACCAAGTTTGGTTATTTTGTTGGAAATGCTTAATTATATTATGTTCAATTTCTGGAGTATAGTATTGATAGCAAATATGAATTCCTATATTTATATAACCAAGTTTGTAGAAATCAATTGCAGTGTAAAAATTTTTAATTATTCCCTTTTGTTCTAATCTTTTTATACGATATTGAACAACGCTTTTTGGAAGCCTAACCTTATTACCTATGATTCGTAAAGATTGTCTTGAATTAATATCTAAGTAATATAATATTTTATAATCATTAACATCTAATTTAACCATTATTTAACTATATTAAAATTAATTGTACATAAATTTTTTGTTTGTCCAATTTATATTTGATACATTTTTTTATAAATAAAATTTCCTTTTAATTAAAGAAAAATATTAAAAGGGGAAAATATGAATCGAATTGTCAGTGTGCTATTTGTATTTATCATCGTTATTGGTTCAATCCAATGTGTATCTTTGGATTGCGAGAAGCAATATATTGAAAGTATAGATCAGTCTATTAAGGATTCAACAATCGATTTTTTAACTATTCCATTACAATTTTCAGATTACAACATTGTTGAAACAGCAAATGGAGATAAGATATTAATCGAAGAATTTGGGGAGATAAAAACACCTGGAAAACCTCAGCTACCTCAAAAAATTATCTCCATTGCTATTCCACTTAATGCAATGCCAACAAAGATTTCCTATGAAATCTTACAACATGAAGAATTACCTGAATCATATGATATTATACCTGCATCTATTCCAACTTGTATAAATAATACTATTATACGAAATCATTTTTTAACTGAATATGCTCAAAATTATAACGTAATTTATACAAAAGATATAAAATATCCAAAAGAAAATATTAATTTCTTGAGGAGTAGTCAGTATCGCAACTACCATCTTTTAGATTTTGAAATTTATCCTTTTTCTTATAATCCCCTTTCAAAAAAACTTAGTTATTGTTCAGAAGCATCTATTACGATTGAATATCAAATAGAACCAGATGAGGTTGTTTTAAAAAATAAAGAACAAACAAACATTGAATCTATTGCAGAAGATATTATTTACAACTATGATCAAACTCATCAGTGGTATGGATCGTATAAGCCACTAAGGCAAGATATGTATGATTTTGTCATCATTACACTTGATTCACTAACTGATGCTATTGAACCATTGGTCTTATGGGAAACAGAAAAAGGAAATATGGTAAAGGTAGTAACTATCTCTTGGATAGATGAAATGTATCAAGGATATGATCTTTGTGAAAAAATAAGGAATTTTTTACGAGATAAATATCCAAATGATGCATGGGGAATTGAAGATGTTCTAATTATTGGTCATTGGGATGATATTCCCATGAGAAAAACCTATCAAAGTATGGGAATGATGGATGATGAAAACATGCCTGAAACGGATTTCTATTATGCTGAGTTATCACTTCCCGATTCCGAATCATGGGATATCGATCAAGATCATAAATATGCAGAAAATGCAGATCCTATAGATTTTTATGCTGAAGTATCGGTTGGAAGAATACCTTGGAGTGATGTTGAAACTGTTCAGCATATATGTCAAAAATCTATCGCCTTTGAACAAAATACAGATCCGTCTTTTAAAAACAACATATTATTACTTGCTAACCTTGTTGATGCTAATACTGATGGAGCAACATTTATGGAATATTGTGTCAATCCCGATATTCATCCATGGATGCAGGACTGGATGAAAACACGATTATATGATCGAGATTCATCATATCAAAAAGATTACGTACTAAACCATGCAAATGTTGTCTCAGTCTGGTCATCTGGAACGTTTGGTATTGTGAGCTGGCATTCACATGGAAATCCCTATGGAAGTGGGAACTTTATATCAGTAGATGATTGTCAATATCTCAATGATGAATATCCTTCAATTATTAGTGCTGCATCATGTAGTAATTCTGATACGAACTATCCAAATATTGGACAGGCAATGATGAAACAAGGAGCAATTGGTTTTCTTGGAGCAAATAAAGCAACCCCCTATAGAACAGAATGGGACGACCCATTAGATGGGAGCGATCAATCGTTCAAATATTATTTTATATCAGCAACTACCTCTGGAGATAAAACACAAGGACAAGCCCACCAATATGCAATTTCTGAAATGTATCAAAAAAACCTATGGTATGATTTAAAATACGAAACTTTTGTTCATGGGACTCTATTTGGTAATCCAAATTTGGGAATATCCTCACCTTTTGAAAATGAGGCTCCTGAAACACCAGAGAAACCAGAGGGGCCAAATTCAGGAAAAATAAAACAAAAACAAATGTTTTCAACCATCTCAACAGATCCAGATGGAGATCAATTATATTATGGATGGTCATGGGGAAAAGATAGTATTGAATGGTTTGGACCATTTGATTCAGGTGAAGAAATAACCGTAGAACACACATGGATTGAGGAGGGTACTTTCAATGTGAAAGTTAAAGCAAAAGATATCTATGGTACTGAAAGTGATTGGTCTGATCCTTTATCTGTTAGTATGCCCCGAATTAGTATTAGAAATTCATTTGCCCTGTTTCTTGAAAGATTGTTTCAGAGATATTTTCAATATTTCTGAAATATAAATTTCAAGTTTTTTTTCATTTTAAAGCAATAATGTTAATAAGATGGGATGTATATTTGCCATTTTTGAGAGAATATGGGTTATATTGATAATTTATTTGCTAATGAGGTTTTTATTTTTTTCTTAATAATAGTATCAACTTTAATTATTTTAGGAATTTCTTATATCATTTTAAGAGTGATATTTAGAAAAATTGCAGGAAAGAAGAAATCTTTTTCAAAACATCTTTTTAAAAAACTTGGTTTCCCTATATTTTTAGTAATACTTCTATGTGGACTCTACTTTTCATTACAATTTTTAATTTTGTTTGAGAATTATCAAAAAGAAATAACCGATGTATTCTTTATTAGCATAACACTTCTTATTGCAACAATTATTTCAAGAATAGCAAATATCTCTATGGGGGCTTTTTTAAAAATAAGAAAAGGGTTAGAAAGAACCCCAAATCTTATTAGTAGTTTCTTTTCAATAATTATTTATATTATAGCAATTGTAATAATTCTTGGCTATTTTCAATTAGATATAACTCCTTTAATTGCAGGTGTTGGTGTCGGTGCATTAGCAATAGGGCTTGCCTTGCAAAGCACTCTAGCAAATTTTTTTGCAGGATTACACTTAGTATCAGATCAACCCATAAGGGTTGGAGATTTCATAGAACTAGATGCAGATACTCAAGGATTTGTAGAGGATATTGGGTGGAGATCAACAAGAATCAAAACAATGACAGATAACCTCATCATTGTACCAAATGGAAAACTTGCAGATAGTATCATTTTAAATTATTCCATGCCAAAACAAGATATGGCTTTTTATGTTCCTTGTGGTGTTGCTTATGAATCAGATCTTCAGAAGGTAGAGCAAGTAACTCTTGAAGTAGCAAAAGAAGTGCAACAAACCTTTCCAGGGGCTGTAAAAGAATTTGACCCTCAATTTCGTTTTAAAGAATTTAATGATTCAAATATTGATTTCATAGCGATCTTACGTGTTGAAGAACCAATGAAACGATTTGTTGTAAGAAATGAATTCATTAAAAAACTCAAAGAACGTTTTGATAAAGAAGGTATTGAAATCTCCTGGCCGATCGTTAAAATGTATAAAATGAAATAACGAAGAGAGAATATATGATCTGGAGTATTAATATCATAAGTATTGGAATATTGCTTTTTTTATCTGCTATTTTTTCTGCCGCAGAGATGACTTTTGTTTCTGTCAATAGAATTAAAGTCAGAAAGAGATCAAAGGCCGGTGATAAAAATGCAGTTATTCTTGAGAAATTAATAAAAAAACCTGGCGATGTGATTAGCGCAATTGTTATCTGTAATAATCTTGTTAATATATCCGCATCAATCCTAGCAGGAAGTATTACTGCTCAATTTTTTGGTAATGTTGGAGTGGGTGTTGCGACGGGATTAATGACCTTTTTTGTCGTTGTTTTTGGAGAGACAATTCCAAAAGCATATGGTTTACATAATGATACCTTTGCATATCATATTGCAAAATATTTAAATGGTTTAACAATTGTTTTTAATCCTGTTTCTAGAGGTTTATCAGCTTTTTCTAATATATTTTTAAAAATGCTTGGTAAGGAAATAGGGAAAAAAGCTGTTGTTACTGAAAAAGAAATTAAAATTATGCTCGATTTAGGTGTTCAGGATGGCACTATTAAAAAAGATGAGAAATCTCTTGTTAATGAAATATTTGATTTTGATGACACTGAAACCAAGGAGGTTTTTATACCAATAAATAAGGTATTTGTATTAGGTGAGGGTGAAAATTTATACAGATTGAAACAACTATCCGTTGAGACAGGGCATTCACGATTTCCAGTGTATAAAAAAAATAAACAAGATATAGTTGGGGTTGTTCATGTAAAGGATGCACTTATGAAGGATACTAAAATACATATAAGAGAAATTATGAAACCATTGTTTAGTGTAAGGCAAAAGACCAAAGTTGATGATTTATTACGAGAAATGCAGAGTAAAAAAGCACATATGGCACTAGTAAAATCAAAAGATGGAGAGATACTAGGGATTGTAACCTTTGAAGATATTATTGAAGAAATATTTGGAGAAATAATTGATGAGCATGATGCCACATGACGGCTAATATTTAAATATTCATAATATTTTTATTTATAAAGAGTGTTGTACAATTTGGTTGTGAGAGAGAATGACGAGGTTTATTAAAAAAAGATCAAAGACAATTGGTCTTTCTCCGGGTTCTATGGTACATATTGGAAAGAAAAAAATAGACGAAGTAAATATTACTGTAATTGATTATAATGAAAAAAAGGTTGAGGAGGAAAAAACGGTCAATGTTGAGGATTGTTATCCGTTCAAGGAAAAACCATCTATCACATGGATTAATGTAGTAGGTCTACATGATGTTGATAAAATTGAGAAGTTAGGAAACCATTATAATATTCATCCTCTCGTTTTAGAAGACATTGTTAATACGAGTCAAAGGCCAAAAATGGAGGATTTTGATGATTACCTCTATATTGTTTTTAAGATGTTGCATTATGATGAACAAACCGATGAAGTTGAAGCAGAACAAGTTAGCTTTATTTTAGGCAATAATTTTGTTATCTGTTTTCAGGAAAAAGAAGAGGATGTGTTTGATTCTATTAGAGAACGAATCCGTAATGATAAAGGTAGAATTCGGAAGATGAAGGCAGATTACCTTTGTTATGTATTAATAGATGCTATTATTGATAATTATTTTATTATTCTTGAACATATTGGCGATAAGGTTGAAGGAATGGAAGAGGAGCTTGTTTCAAATCCAAAACCTGTAACGTTACAGGCAATTCACCATTTAAAAAGGGAATTGTTGTTTTTAAGAAAGTCGGTTTGGCCACTTCGGGAAGTTGTGAGCGGTCTTCAACGAGATGAATCACATCTTATAAACGAATCTCTCCAAGTTTTTCTAAGAGATCTTTATGACCATACGATCCAAGTTATCGATACTATTGAAACTTTTCGAGATATGATTTCCGGCATGCTTGATATTTATATGTCAAGTGTGAGTAATAAAATGAATGAAGTCATGAAGGTACTTACCATTTTTGCTGCGATCTTCATTCCATTAACTTTTGTTGCGGGTATTTATGGAATGAATTTTAATCCAGAAGCTTCTCCATTCAATATGCCTGAATTGGGATGGTATTGGGGATATCCAATGGTATGGGCAATACTGATAGTAATGAGTCTAGTTATGATTCTTTTCTTTAAAAGGAAAAAATGGTTGTGATCTACGAAAAATTTTGGCAATTCTAATGAATGTGGCCTCAACTATAGATGAGTTATATCATATATTCGTCCATTCATCTCCGCAATAATTAAATATTAAACTTATTATCATATAGCAGGGAGTTTATGTTTGAAATTGAAATAAAAAAATTTAAAGATATTGATTTAGAAAATGGAACCATAATTGAAGGTTCCCCTGGTGTAGGTCTTGTCAGTAGCATAGCAGCAACATATCTTATAGATTTTCTCAAACTTGATCAAATCTGTGCTTTTGATTCAGAAGCTTTTCCTCCAACATCGATGATTTATGCATCTAAACCAAAGTTTCCAGCAGGAATCTATGCAAATAGTAAACATAAAATTGGCGTATTTATCTCTGAATTCACACCATTACCTCCTTTACATAAGCCAATTGCTATTGCTTTACTGAATTGGTGCAAGCAGCAAAAAGTTAGAAGAATCATTTCGATTGAAGGGCTTCCCTCAGAACTTAAATGTGTTCCTGGAGAACCAATTGAGAATATAAATACAAAGGTATATGGCATTGGTAGTACAGAGAAAGTTCGGAAAGAACTCAAGAATGCTAAGATATCACCTCTTGAAACTGGGATGATTTATGGAGTTTCTGGGATTCTTTTAAATGAAGGGCAATGGATCAATTATGATGTTATAACAATTCTAGCGGAAGCTTGCATTAATTTACCAGATTCATTTGCTGCAGCAAAAATTTTAGAATCATTGGATAAGCTTATACCAGAGATAAAAATTGAAACCAAGCCATTGTATGAGGAATCAAAAAAATTAGAAGATTACCTGAAAAATTTACGGAAACAAGCCGATGTCACACCACCCGATAGTTCATCATATAAAACAATGTATTCTTAGAATTTATAATAGATAATGAGGTGCTTGGAAAAAGAATGTATCTATTCATTCATGCCAAGAACGCATTGAACATAAATAAAAACATTATTAACTATCAAATTATATCATATATTTTTCTTAAATAATAAACATTAATTAATAAATATTCATTAATATACATTAGTCGGAGAGAAATCTATGAAATATAGTAAATTTGATGGAATGAAAGTTGTGTCTTTAGATGCAAAAGAAGTTGGAGAAGTATCTGGACTTGAAATTGATACCAATAATTGGAATGTCACACACATACATATTGAACTAACAGACAATGCAATAAAAGAATTAAACATAAGAAAACCATTCATAGGCCATGTTAACATTTGTTTTCCAGTGGGATATATACAAAAAGTTGGTGATGTTATAACACTTTCCCGAAACCTAGATGGGCTTAAAAAAATACCAGAATGCAGATGATTAAAAATGAAAAATTAACAATGAACATGCTGAAGAAAATTGGTACATTACTTGTATTTATTGTGCTTTCTATCATATTATGGTTTGTTTCCTATCATTATTATTTAAATAATTATTTGCATAAAGGATTTCAAACCATTATTGCTTTGACTTTTATATATCTACTATTTAGAATATTCTTGGAAGAATTAATTTCTAAAAAAATAAAAAATGCAAAAACAAAATACTCATTCAATAAGACGATTTCAATTTTATATATCGCTTTATTTTTCTTTGTATTAATTTATATCTGGGTTGAACAAACTGAAACAATTCTTATCTCATATGGTTTAATCGGTGCGGGTATTGCGGTATCATTGCAAGATGTTTTTCGAAATTTTGCAGGAGGAATTATCCTCTTCTTTACAGGTGTTTACCGGGTTGGAGATAGAATTGAAATTAATGAAAAAATTGGTGATGTTATAGAAATTGGTGTTTTTTATACAACCCTTATGGAATTGGGAGAATGGTCTGAAAAAAGTCAAACAACAGGTAGACTGACACTAATTCCTAATAGTTTTATATTATCCTCCAATATCAATAATTATACCAAGGATCATAATTTTTTATGGGATGAATTATCAATTCCAATTACTTATGATAGTGATTGGAGAAAGGCATCAGAATCCATATTAAAGATAGTGATAAATGAAACAGCAGAAAATGCCGAAAAAGCAGATAAAGAAATTACTCGTTTAGGGGAAAAATATTATTTACCAAAAAAACCGGTTGATCCAGTTGTATTTATTACCCTTACGGAAAATTGGATTAATTTAACTGTTAGATATGTTACAGATACAAAAAACAGAAGACAGCTTAGAGATAAAATAAATAGATTGCTCTTAACTATTATTGAAAAATCCAAAGATATAAAAATTGCATCAGAAAATATTGATGTAACAATGAAAAATTAATATAAAAAAATGTTCAAGGCCTAAATACTAATATTAATTAATTGAAAAAAGTTACAAGATGTAAAAAGTAATTGGAGGTAATAAGAATGAATCAAATACAGCTACATAAAAAGGGGTTTTATAACTTACCAAAACTTCCATATAAGTATAGTGATTTAGAACCTTTTATTTCCAAGAAACAGCTACAATTGCATTATGAGAAACACCACAAAACATATGTGAAAAGCGCCAATTCAATTCTCGAGAACCTTGATAAAGCACGTATAGAAGATACAGAAATAGATGTTAAATGCAAATTGAAAGCATTATCATTTAATGTCGCTGGACATGTTCTTCATTCATTATTTTGGGAGAATTTAACACCCGATAGAAAATTAGGTAAAATTCCTAATGGTACAATTGGTCATTATTTAATAAAGGAGTTTGGAAGTTTCGAACGATTCAAAAAAGAATTCACCCAAACTGCCTTAAGTGTTGAGGGGTCTGGATGGGCTACATTAGCATATTGTAAACAGACTAGTCGACCCATTATTATGCAGATTGAAAAACACAATATGTATGTTTATCCCATGTTCAGAATTTTACTGGTGTTAGATGTATGGGAACATGCATATTATCTTGATTATAAAAATGAAAGAGGAAAGTACATCAATGCATTCTGGAATAACATTAATTGGGGTATAATTGACAAAAGGATTGAAGAAATACTAGCATAGGGTATGATAATTTTCTAAGAATGATAAGTATATTCATACCCATGACTGTAAAATGAAGAGAAAAATATGTATTGGAAATATCGTTTAATGAATGTTTTAAAAATCAATACATGTTGATTAGTAGATTAGCCAGTGTCAAGTCTATTTTGAATTAATCCATTTTCTTCTTCCTTAAAAAATAAGTTAAAATGGTGAGCATCGCTAATGCAACAATTAAAATTACTGCAAGATTAACTATATTTTCATATCCAATAAAAAAATATGAAAACAATAAGAGTATTAATAAAATAATAAAAGCAATGATTATTCCAAGGGCTCCGGATACATCATCAATTATGTTTTTCATAAGGATCCTAGTTACATTTAATTTATAAGTTTTTCTGTATCAATTTTTTAATAAAAAATGTATTTATGTTTTTGTACGATAATTTTTTACCAACTTTTACATATAAATTATATCTATAGTGTTGAATTATGATAATTAAAAGTTTTTTAAAAAAAAAAATACACTTACAATTAGTTAATAAAAACTTGGTTATCATCAATTATTAGTAATTATCATTTTGGGAATCTAAATTTCATTACAACCTTTATTTATTTTTAAAAGTATTAAAAAATAATATTATTGTATATTTCTCATCATTTGGTTTTTTCTTCCAATCTTATCTTTGGTAATGATTCAGGATATTCTTTTTGTAAATATACAATTAACTTTTCACGTACATAACACCGTAAACTCCAAGCATCTGAAGCATTTCTTGCACTTACTAAAGCTCGCAAAGTCATTGTTCTTTCTGATGCATCAGTTACCTGCAATACAGCAATTTTCCCATCCCATAACTCTGAAGATTTGACGATGCTTTCTAATTCTTTTCTCATTTTTTCAATAGGAGTTGAATAATCAACATAAATTGAAACTGTGCCCCAAATATCAGCTGTCGTTCGAGTCCAATTCTGAAAAGGATTATTTATAAAATATGAAATTGGTACCACTAATCGCCGTTGATCCCAAATTCGAACAACTACATAGGTCAAAGTAATCTCTTCAATTCGCCCCCATTCTCCTTCAACAATAACAACATCATCAATCCGGAAAGGTTGTGCAAATGCTATCTGAAAACCAGCTATTAAATTACCTAGTGTACTCTGGGCAGCAAAAGCAATGACAATTCCAAGAACTCCTGCGGATGCAAGCATACCTGTACCAATCCCCCGTAAATTATCAAATTGCCAAAAGATTAAGGCTGCACCGGCAATAGTAATAATAATCATTAGAAGTATCTGAATATACTGAAACTGAGTTCTCATCTTCCGTTCCTGAAGATTATCTGCTTGATCAATCGGAAAATACACAAATATAACTTCTTTTATTACAGTTACTAGTCGAAGGAAAAACCATACAATAGTAACTATGATCAGTATCATAATGAATTTTTTTGATAATAAATCGCTTGTAAATTCTTGAAATGGGAAAGTCAGGAAAAAAACGATAAGTGCACAGAGCGTGCCAAAGGATATTTTTTCTTTCAAAAAAAATGTTGATAAAAATGTTGATTTTTTCCATTTGGTTTTTGAGGATATAATGAAAAAAATAAAAATTGAAAAGAAAATGACAATTGTAATAATAAGTGAATTTAATGCTTGAGATGAATGAAGTAATTCATCAATAAAACTTACCATCTTATCACAAATTATTCAATAAGATACTTTATTATAAAAAGTTAATGAAATTGAAAAGGAAAAATCATATTTTTCAAAATATGGAAACATCTTACTAGAAAAAAACTTCCTTTAATTTATTTAAATAAAATATAAAAATTAATTACCTTAAATCATGGCATAAGAAATAAATTAATACATTTAATCCCGTATCCACTATAGTAATTCTATTGTTATTGAAAAAATAAATAGCTCAATTCATCATAAGTATTGGAGAATCTGGATTTATATATAAGTATTTGAGAGTTTATGACAATACAATAGCTTTATTGCAATTAATATTTCAAAATATTTAAGTAACAATATGAGATTTAAAACTTACGTAAAATAAGAAGATATGATACTCGTTTCAGTTGAGGAGGGATGCATAGATAGTCTTGTCTTGGTATCATTTTGGATGGATTGCATTAGCCATATTTCAATTAGGAATCGCGATACATTTTTTATCACTCTATCGAAGTGATAAAGATAAACGAAAACTTATGTTTAGCATAGCATTTATCGCCGGTCTTTTTTCCATTCTATACTATGCAGTGGTATCACCCAACATAACGAACGAACCATTAATTCTTAAAAACCTATATTATTGGTCAACTTTACCAATTGTAATTAGTATATTCCATATATCTCATTATATTTTATTTGATTTGAAAAAATTCTCTTTATTTTTCAATTCTTTTATTTTTTTCTTGGTATTCAGTTTTATTTTCATTATGGTTTTGCCATTTCCTGCCAAAGAAGTTTTTTCACCGATTATCATTGCAGCAGGTTTTGAAATTATTACAGTCTCATTTCTATTGCTTCTCCTGAAAAGAGAACTTACAGATTTCATTTTTTTATTAGCAGTGATATGTTTTATGATTGCAGGTGTTGCCACAGCAGGTAGATTTGATTTATATTTTCAATTGTTCTCATTTTTCATGGGATACACATTCTTATTGTTGATATTTGCATTCCCAAACCAAAATAGAACTGATCCAAATAGTGGAATGGGAACTATTTTTTCATTACATAAACAATTGACTGAGACTACTGAAACTTTTGAAACGTTGTTTAATCAAATGGTTGATGGTGTTGTTATTGTAGATAAAAAAGGTACAATGTTAGCAACATCAGATAGGATTTGCGAGACAGTGGGAGTTAAAAGAGAGGATTTTATTGGTAAGAATTTTTTATCAACTTCTTTTTTTGATGGGAAAACAAAACGTGAATTGATAAAAAATTTAATATTACGTATGGCCGGTAAACATATTGCACCTTACGAAGTTACAGTATATCAAGCGGATGGTACACCAGTTCCCTTTGAGATTCATGCAGGTAAAGTAACTTATAATGGTAAACCTGCCGATATGGTTGTTTTTCGGGATTTAAGAGATAGGAAAAAAGCTGAAAAAGAAACGCAAGAAAAACAAGAGGAATTAGAACTTCTGAATTCAATTAATACCTGCATCAATGAAGGTTTATCAATTGATTATGTGATAAAGATTATCTCAAAAAAAACAGGGCAATTATTTAAATCACATAATGCGTCCGTTTATTTATTATCTAATGATAAGAAACATCTAGTTACCAATTCATCCTGTTTTTCCAATAATCATAAAAATATTTTTAAAAAAATAACAGGTGAAGATATAGGTGAATTAGAAATTCCTCTAACGGAAGATAATAGCTATCCTACCATAATCAATAATAGTCCAAAAATATATGAGAACAAAGAAGAGCTTATAGAAATTATAAAAGGATTTACAAATAATCAATATGTAAAAAAATTAACTCCAAAAGTGATTGAATTACTTGAAATTAAATCCTTGATGTCAATCCCGCTTGTTGCAAATGAGGAATGTTTTGGGATTATTAATATTTCAGGGAATAAGGTTTTTTCTAATAATGATCTTCAACGCTTTGTTAGAATTGCGAATCAATTAAGTATCGCACTGATGAAAGTCAGAACAGAAAAAAAACTAGTTGAATCCTATCAAGAATTAAAAGAATTAAATTTAAATCTTGAACAAAAAGTTATAGAAAGGACAGAAAATATTCAACACCTTCTTCAGCAAAAAGATGCGTTTATTTCACAGCTTGGTCACGATCTTAAAACACCATTAGGTCCATTAATTAACTTGCTTCCGCTCGTTGAAAAAAAAACATATGATCCTAAAATAAAAGAAATTTTGAATGTTACTATAAAGGCATCATATCGAATTAATAACCTTGTTAAAAAAATCATTAGACTTGCACAATTAAATTCAACTCATTTCGAATTGAATTTTGAGAAGACAAGATTATTTGATCAGATTGAGGAAACTATCGAAAGAAATAACGATTTAATAAATAAATCAAATATCGTAATTGCTAATAAGATTAATAAGGATTTTACGTTAGAAATGGATCTAATACAAATTAGCGAGCTTTTTGATAATCTTCTAGTTAATGCTATTAAATATAGTTCGAATGGAGGGACAATTACCTTTGAAGCATCAAACCAAGAAGATAATATTATTGTTGCTGTTAAAGATGAAGGCATTGGATTGACTAAGAAGGAAATCAAATATATTTTTGATGAATTTTATAAAGTTGATGCATCAAGACATGATCTGGAAAGCCATGGTCTTGGAATGACAATAAGTAAAAAAATTGTAGAGAAACATGGTGGAAAGATATGGGCTGAAAGTAAAGGTCTTGGAAAGGGCTCAACGTTCTATTTTTCAATACCGAAAACTCATCAATTACATACCGGAAATAAAAATAATACAAATATTTCGTATCAAAAGATAATAAATAATATTGATTCATTGTTTAAGAAGAAATAACATTGACAGAGACATTTGATCCGATTAATTTTTAAAAATTCAGTGATTCTATTTGATACTAATCCTTCCTACTAAATTATTTTTTCAGAGTAAACAGCATGGTGTTTCTCAATACTATATTCAAGTTTTTCGTTTCTTCTTAACCTATTATTCTCAATCCAAGAATTGATTATATTACAAAATTAAGAATCATCGTAACAATAATTTACCAAGAAATATCACTTCATAATAGCATTTAAAAAATTTCTAGCGCTCATACCAATTTCGACAATAAATTTTTTTGCTTCATCTGATAATTCAACTATAATTGAATCAAGAGCCGATTGAATTGTTTTTACTCCCGTAACCTTAGCAGCGATATCTCCTAGTTTATTTGCAACATGCATATCAAGATAGCCACACATAACAAATCCATTTGAAGCACTTAATATTATCAAAGGAACATTTAAAGAATTCACTTGTACCGCATGAATTTTACCATTTTTTAATTTAATTTCGTGATATTCTATCATAAATTTTTAACCTTCACCATATTCTATATAATCTGATATTATTTCAATCGTATCTTTTACCATCCTCAAATTTCCACGTTTAGCCTCATAAGTAAATTCATCTGGGAATTCATCAAAAATATCATCTTCTGATTTTTCTGTTTTAATTGTTGTATAATAATAAATTCTCATTTTTGCCATATCAATATCCTCATAAATTGTATGGTATTCACATTTATCAATGTATTTCACAATATTTTTTTACTTATTATTAACAATTTTTTAATTTAATTGAAATTATATACTTATAAGGATTTTACCAAAAATTCATTTCGCCAACATATATTATATTAGAATACTATATGAGGGTTAGGGGAAAGATAGTTCCCTCATTTTTTATTTTTATTGATTACTTAATCTTACCTCGTGTGAAATAAATCATTAAGGTAAGAAAAAAAGAGAGCATATATGCAATAATAGAACCAAGTGCAATCCCGTACAGAGGATATAAAAAATGAATGATAGTTGCATATATCGCAACACTTGAAATCCCTATAGCCATTGATTTAGCCATTCCTGCTGCAAAATCCGCTCCATGTTCTCGAACACAGATCAACAATGTTGAGGATAAAATAGCAGGAAATACTGAAAAAATACCACTTATAATTGAATTAACATTTGAGAGTAAAACTGCTATTGCAATGACAATTCCTGCAAGAATGCCACGTGTAAGTATTTTTTTAAGTGTGTATGTTACGGTAACTTGGCCTTTTGAATTAATCTTTTTCTTATGTTCTAAAATTAAAAAGGTAAAAACAACTGAAACTAAATATATACAAACCGATAGGAATATATTATTTAATTGAAAAATGACAAGCAATGATGATAAAAAAATCCATATGCAAAATGTTGCGATAAAGGCAAATAAAGGTGATCGATGAACCAATACTGCAAATATTAAAAGAAATATAACATTAATTCCAAGCTCTGCTGGAACAACTGCGGCAGCATCTGCTGCAAATTCAGTGCCTTTTGTAATCGCAATGAAAACAAATGCTACAACAATAGTTGATGGAAGCGTCCCAAGAATACCTCCTGTTTTTGAACCATATCGTTCCGCTATAAACATAATAAGTATAACCACAAAAGCAGATAATAAAAAAGGGATAACAACTTGATACAATACAGGTAACATCAAAAGAGCATTGTTTCATAATTGATAAACATATGGAGTGGTAAATATTTTTTAAAAAAAAATTGAATAATTAAGAGACAACTCAATTATTCTATCATTATTAAGAAAGACATTTAATAGACCATGAGTTTAACATAATTCAAATGGCAAAACATAGAGATCTCATCATTATCCTTAGCATAGTTTTGATAGGCATGTTCATTCCTTTTCTTGGATCGTTAATTCTTTCATTTAATTTAGATATTACATCAATGAAAGATATTAGAATAATTGGATCAACATTTGGATGGTTTTTACTTATATTTGGAATTGAATTAGGATCAGTTTATCTTTATTTTATGATTACAAATAAACTTGCACAGAAAAAAATTGATAAAGAAGCTCTTTTGCATGAAAAATAATATAAATTCTCAAAAGACTCTCTTTTAAATAGGTTATCGAGCAGTATGAATCTTTGTATATAGGTATCGCTTTATTAATTTCCATCGTAAATCATAGGCGCTTTCTTTTCCCATCATAATTGTGAAAATTAGTTCAGCAAATTTTTTATCATTCTTCATTAGTTCAACTACACGTTCTCCCTCTTTTCCCCATTGGTCCTTAGTTTTTAATAAGAGTTTTATCTCTTTTCCAAAATCTTGATTCCATTCTTTTTGATACCTTGATAAAAACCTTTCACTTGTATCTTGAGATTTAATAGCATTTACCGCTACTTTTCCTGCTATGTCACCAGAAACTAATGCATAATATATCCCTTCACCACTAATAGGATTAATTAAACCTGCTGCATCACCACATAGCAGGACTCGATCGGTGTATGTCTTATGGAGTGGTTGAACAGGTAATAACCCCGCTTGCATCTTAGTACTTTTTAATGATGATGGAAGAACATGTGTTTTTTGTAAAAAGGAAAGATATTCATAAAAAATACGTTTTAAATTTAATTTCTTATATCTTTCTGTTTTTTTTATTTTATAGGTAACTAGTCCAACATTGACATATTTTTTTTTAGGAAATACCCAACCATATCCCATTATTCCATGAAATTTACTAAAAATATGGCAAAAATGATTCGCGGTGTAAAGATTTCTTATGATTTCAGACTGCAATGGAAATTCTTCTAAAATACAAATCCCAAAGAATGGTTTATTTCTAGATAACCCCGTTTTATTTGCTACAATACTCCGAAAACCATCAGCACCAATAACAAGATCGGTTATAACACTAGTACCGTCTAAAAATGAAACCCTAGCATTATATAATTTAATGTCTATATCTTTAACCACTTTATTATCCATAAAAAGGGTTCCTCGGTCAACTGCTAGGTCAACAAGTGATTGATCAAACTTATCTCTTTGAACCATTGCAATAACAGGTTCTTGTTTTTTAATTTCAATGGTATTTTTCAAAGAGGGAGAATGAACATAACCCCCATATGAATATGATTCAATAACATTCATATCCTTTATGAATGGGAATCTTTCTAGCGTTCTTAAAGGAAGTCCACCTCCGCAAGGTTTTTTCCGTGGGAATTTTTCCTTATCAACAAGAAGGACTTTTATTCCCTTACTTGCAAGATTTTTTGCAGTGGTTGATCCACTTGGACCAGCACCCACAACAACAGCATCAAATTTCATCGTATTTTTTCTCTATTACCTTATTTTTTAATATAAGTTTAATTTATAAATTATTATTTTATTATATATTAATAATTTTTGATAATTTTTTATAAAAATTTCGTAACTAGTTGATATCAAATATAAAGGGAACCTAATATTTTTATCTTGTATTAATTGATAGGAATATAATACTCATTATCATTCATAAAAAATATATCATGCTACACAAAAATCATTGTATCAGTAAATTTTCATATAGAATAGAATTTCATTATAATATGATTTGAACTAGCAGAGAAAGAAAAAAGTGATACTCATGTCATGGATTCAAACCATTGATGAAAAAGAGGCAGATAACGAATTAAAAGAAGTTTTTGCAAGTATTATCAGTTCACGTGGAAAATTATCAAATATCATGAAAATTCATAGTCTTTTACCAAAAACCATGAAAACACATTTAGATTTTTATCTATCAATCATGTTTACTAAATCAATTTTAAAAAGACAAGAGAAAGAATTAATCGCTGTGATCGTTTCAAGATTAAATAAATGTCAATACTGTATTGATCATCATAAAGAGGCACTGCTTCATTATTGGAAAGATGAGAAAAAAATTAATCGATTATTAGAACGAAATGATCATTCACTATTATCTGAAAAACAAAAAATCATGGCATCTCATGTTATCAAACTAACAAATGCTCCTAGTAAAATAAAAGGATCAGATATCAAGATATTGAAAAACAATGGATTTGATGACAAAGTGATTCTTGAAATTACATTGATAACTTCATATTTTAATTTTGTAAATAGAATAGCATTAGGATTAGGAGTAGAAGATACAAAAGAAGAAATGAAAGGATATCGATATTAATTAATCACTTGAGTTTATTATTTTTTTTAATGATAGCAGCGATGCAGACACATCACCTGCTTTTATAAGATATGATCCAGAAACAAACATATTTGCACCAGCATCATTTACCATTTTTATTGTTTTATCAGTAATGCCCCCATCAACTTCTATATCAATCTCTGGTTTTAAAGATCGCAGATATGAAATTTTTTCAATCATATCTGGTAAAAAGGGACTCCCATAAAAACCAGGTTTTACAGTCATAATTAATACCTGATCGATATCATTTAAAAAAGCTTCTATTTCACTAATCGGTGTTTCAGGATTTAATACAAGTCCAATTCGCTTTCCTTGTTCTTTAACAGTGGAAATCAGTGATTTTGCATTATAATTTGATTCATGGTGAATGAGAATAGTATCAACTTTTGCAATATACTTCTTTACCCATTCCTCAGGCTTACTTACCATTAAATGTGCTTCATACAAACATGATTTATTTGGAAGTTTAAAATCAAAATATAGTGAAGTGTTAGGTACGAATTGATTATCCATTATGTCTAGTTGTATTATATCTACTTGATCAATTACTTTTGAAATATTTGCATTAAGTTCTTCTTGGTTTTTTGCAATAATCGCAGGGATAATTTCTTTTTTCTGTTGCATAGTATTCACCATTTTTAATTTATTAACTCCTGTTTTGTTAGGATTTTTTTTGTTTCAATTTTATATGCTTCAACATTGGGTTGATCAAACGGGTTTACATTCATAAACGCACCTAGATACATCATTTCCATCATTTTAAACTGTAAAAATTGTCCAATTACTTCTTCAGATTTATCTGAAAGAGATATATCAACAAAGGGTCTTTTTCCCTTAATATAAGCCATTTGGGTTCCTTTTAAGATAGCATTCATAATTTCTTCCATAGATCTATCTTGAATACTGGAAACTAAAGATGCATAATCGGCTTCATATGGTAGCATTATATCCTTCTTATTTTTTTCAATATGAACAAATGATGTAAATTTGTCATATGGACCACCCAAATAAAGTTGGGCCATTGAATGAAGATCAGTAGATCCAATTGATACGGTTGGGGTAATTCCATTAAAAACTTGTTTATCATCAATATTAAATTCTTTTCCAATACTTTCAGCCATGAGCTGTCGATACCATTTCCCTATTGATTCTAAATCTGAACTGAAAAAGAAGAGATCATGTATGTTTTTTCCCTGTAAAGAATGCAAATAATTTAATGATGCGCTTTTTGCAGCAATATTATCATTTAAATCTTTTTTTAAACATTGATCCCTCATATTGCAAGCACCATGAACTAACTTGTCAATATCTATACCAACCATACTTAGTGGAAATAAGCCAACCGGTGAAAATACAGAATACCTACCGCCTACTTTTTTGGGAATTTCTAATGTTGAAAAACCCTTATTTTGTGCCATATGCCAAAATTTTGAATTGTTTTCTGTTGTAATAACCACTGACTGTTGATAATTTGATTGATATTTTTTTAATAATTCAAGTAATACTTGAAAATTAGCTATTGTTTCAGTTGTTCCACCACTTTTACTTATTCCATTTATAATGACTTGTTTTCCTTGCTGTAAAGGGGGTTTAATAAGTGACATTATTGAATTGAGAAGATCGGAATCAACAGTATCTGCAAACAAAATTTTGATAGGTTTATTGAGTTGATTATATAATTTTCCAAGAACTGCTTCTTGTATAGCAAGTGTTCCTAAATTACTTCCACCTATACCAACCACAACGAGATATTCTGGTATAAGACTCTGTTTTTCTTTAACTAGCTGATGTATTATTTCAATACCTTGTGTATCAAAAGGAAGGTTTATTGAAGCCCTATCATCTTCAAAATTATACTGAGATGCTTTATTCAGGTTATCTATTTCATTTTCAATTTTATTCTCAAGTTGTAAAATTTGATGTTGATCGATACCTGAGTGATCAGTTGAAAACTGGATTTTTTTCATATTTTTATTTCTCCATAATCTATCATAATTACCAAAATTTTTATTTTTTATTTTCTTAATGTTATGGTTCTTTCACCCATCAGTAGCCCTTAACCGAAATACAACTCTACAACATTTATAAGTATTTGTGCATATCAATGAAACATACGTATCTTATACAATAGAAAGGACATTAAATTAAAAAAATACATAGATTTAAATTATAAGTAACTTTATTTAAAGAATGAGAAAAAAGTGAAATAGGGGTTTCACCCCTATGACCCCCCGTTCCGCTTCGCTTCCTCGGCACGCCCTCGCGGTCATGCCGCATCCCCGCTTCAGCGGATCAGGTCATTGGTAGTTTCTGTTGACCTATTACTG
>Ga0272441_10000600_pt1 | contig 81682 bp, 41 predicted proteins | sample SSMProp6N_FD_193582 | JGI IMG/M metagenome (GOLD analysis project Ga0272441, IMG submission 193582) | Marine sediment archaeal communities from Little Sippewissett salt marsh, Falmouth, MA, United States - SSM-Prop-6N | ecosystem: Environmental > Aquatic > Marine > Wetlands > Sediment ...
GCTGCCCGCCACGGCTTCGACCGGCGCTTCCACGATGCTCACTTGAAGGTCGGCCGGCGCGATGGCAACCTCGATCGGCTGCGACACGAGGTGGACATTGTCGTCCTCACCGTCCCGTTCGTAGATCACGTCCGCGTCATCGGCCACGGCAAAGACGTAGAACGTGCCCGCGATTCGCTCCGGCAGCCTCACGTAGGCGGGAACGCTGGGCGGGCCGTACGTCTCGCCGATCTCAACCGGGCCACCCCGCGCGAACCGGCCAAACAGGTTGTCTACTTCAGGATCGAATTCGGTATCCGCCGAGAGGTACAAGGCGTCCTGCCACTGGCCGGTCGCCGCTTCCGTGCCCTCGTTGACCACGCGGTAATCTACCACAACGAAGTCCCCCGCAATGCCCTGCGCCGGCAGGACGACCGATTCGACACGCAGATCGGGGGCAAAATCGGTGATCTCGACCACCTGCGAAGAGACGTTGTCGGCCTCCGAGCTCTTCTCGTAGACTGCATCGCCGTCGTCGGTGACGAAGAACAACGTGAAGGTCCCCTCGATCTGATCCGGAAGGAGAATCTCGCCGACTCCGTCGGTCGGGTCGTATTCATCTCCGACCCCCACGGCCGCCGTCCGGTCGAAGCTGGCCAGCAGGGCGTCCTCTTCCGGATCGAAGGTGCCGTTTTGGGAAAGGTAGACCGCGTCTCGCCAGACGGGCTCGGCGGGCGCCGTGCCTGCGTTCCCCACTTGCCAGTCGATCTGGATGGGCTGCCCGGCCACCGCGTCGGCTGGCGCCGTCGCTGCGCTCGTCAGGTTTGCCGCCAGGTCGGTGATCTCAATCGCCCGGGAAAGGACGTTGTTGGCCTCGACCCCCTTCTCGTACACGGCATCGCCGTCATCCACGACGAGGAAGAGGTGGTACGAGCCCTCAATTCGCGCCGGCAGCATCACCTGAACGCCCCCCCCGTCCGGGCCGTAGTCCTCGCCGGCCCCGAGGCCCACGTTCCGCGCGAAGCTGCCAAGCCGTTCATCCTCGCCGGCATCCAGGGAGGCATCCTCCGAGAGATACACCGCGTCCTGCCAGGGCGAAGCTGCGGCCGCCGTGCCCGCATTCGCAACCAGCCAATCCAGGTCAATCGCCTGCCCGGCGATCCCCGTGGCCGGCGCGGTCAGGTCCTGACCCGCCAGGTCGGGGGCGAAGTCCTCAATCACGATCGGCTGGTCTGCCGCCAGCGCGTTATTGTCTTCGGCTTGGTGTTCGTACAGGTTGTCGCGGTTGTCAGCGACCACGATCACGTGGAACGTTCCCTCGAGGTCGTCCGGCAGAGCCACGGACTCGGACCGGGCGTACTCGGCCCCGGGCGTCAATACGCCGGAATGGTCAAACTCCGCCAGCAGCCGGTCCTCGCTCGCGTCAAACTGCGTATCCGTGGAGAGATAGATCCCGTCAGCCCAGGCACCTGTTGCCGTATCGCTTGGCCCGTTGTTCGTCACGGACCACTCGACGAGGATCGTCTCGCCGGCAACGCCGCTTGCAGGGCCCTCGGCCAGGATGACCGCCAGGTCGCACCCCACGGGCTCGGCAACGGTCACCGGGACGTCGGAAGCCCGTACGTTGTTCGCCTCTTCGCCTTCGGAGACGACCTCCCCACTGTCGGTCTCGACCAGGACGTAGTAGTTCCCTGCCGCGACGTCTCCTGGAATGCGGAAAGACGCGGCGGTGACGCCGTAGCCCTCGCCCTCGTCGAGCGCCCCCGTGTGGCTGCGGGAGCCGATGGCGATGTCCCCGACGTCCAGTGTCTCGTCGAGCGACAGGTACACCGTGTCGGCCCAACTGCTCTTGCGCGTATCCCCGATGCCCTGGTTCTCCACGTGCCAATCCAACTCGATCTCCTGGCCGGCAACGGCGGAGGCCGGTGCCGTCATCGACGTCACCGCAAGATCAGGCGGATCGGCATACGCCAGCGTAATGGGGGTAATGCCATAGGCCTTGCCCACTTCCTGCCCTCGCGTTCTGGCGAACCAGTGCGTGTCCGGGACCAGGACAAGGTAGTACGTGCCGGGCTCCCAGTTCGGCAGGCGGATCGTGTGGCTGCCGTAGCTGTTCGAGCAGACGCGGGTCTCGCCGGGTCCCAGAGGCACGGTGTGATGAATCAGGTGTCCGTCCAGCCAGAGATCTTCCTTCTCGTTGTAGAACTCGTCGCGCGAAATGGCGGCGCCGTCGTCCCAGTAGGACCGGCTTGAGGTGATCGTCGAGCCCCCCGTGTTCTGTATGGTCCAGTGGAGCTGGTTCCTGGGAATCACGGCTCCCGGTGCATATACGCCCGGGTCCTCCACCGAGACCACCGTGAAGAAACCGGGTGCCGGCGTAATGACCTCTGCATCGCTCGGCGAGTTCGTGACGTTGTTGCCCTCCTGATCGAACTCCTCCTCCAAGTCCGTTCCATCCGCCTTCACGATCAGATAGAACCTGTCGCGGGGCGTGGAATCGGGAATAAGCACGTCCGCCGTCTGCGTGTACGATTCGCCCGGCGCGAGGAAGTCCGGGTTTCGGACTTGCGCCAGCTTCGTGTCACCGCCAAGTTGCGTGTCCGTCGACAGCCAGACCTCATCAAACCAGTACGCGGCGCTGGTCGCCCCCGTGCCCAGGTTGCGCACCGTCCAGGAAACCGTCGCGGTCTCGCCCGCGCTCAACGTGTCGGGCAGGTAGACCTCCAGAACCTGGAGGTCGGGGTAGGGCCGGGTCGTCACCCATACCGGCGGCGTGCCGACCGTGGTATTGTTGGACTGCTCGCCCTGCTCGTCCAGTTGCCCCTCGCTGTCGGTGCTGACGATGAACCACAGGTTGCCGTCGCTGTCCTCCGGCATGGTTACGGTCACCGTCCGCGTATACGACTCTCCCGGGGCGAGCGGCTGATCGAACTGGAGCTGCGCAAGCTGGGTATCCGAGCCCACCCCGCTGTCCTGGGAGAGATACGCCGTATCCGACCAGACGCCCGTCGCGACCCCCTGGCCGACGTTCGTTACGATCCACTCCAGATCCAACTCCGTGCCGCCGCGGCACTCCGTCGGGTGCGCGATGGACGTGACCCGCAGGTCGGGGAGTTCCTGCACAAACTCGAATCGGTACGCGTCCTCGTCCGCTTCGCCTCCCTGACCGTCCGCGTCCTGGTCGAGCAGGTTGCCGGCCAGGTCCGCGACCGCCGGTGCGATCACCACCGTGTACGTCCCATCCCGCTCCTCCGGCCCGACGGTGATCCGGAAGGTGTCCTCGTCCACCGCGGCAACTTCCGAAGCGCCGCGGCTTCCGGCAGGCCCGAGAATTGTCACGACCCCCGCGGTGAACGACGACGCGTCGATGGCCTCGTTGAACGACACCTCGAACGTTCGGACCGCGGCATTCTGCACCTCCCCCAGCGAATGGCCCACGGCCACCGGTCCCGTCAGGTCGATCTCGACGGACGCCGTGTACTGGTCGTCGCTCACTTCCCCGTTAAGCCCGTCCCCGTCCTGGTCCATGCGGTTGCCCGCCACGTCCGTGATGTCCGATCCGATGGTGACCGTGTAGCCGCCCTTCTCGGATTGCGCCGGGAAGCTCACGCGGAAGGTCGTGGGGTCAAGTTGCTCCACGGCCTCCGCCTGGATCGGGCCGGCCGGCCCGCTGACCAGCACGTCAGAGAGGTCGAACGAGTTGCCGTCGATCTCCTCGTCGAAGGTGAAGTCCACGTACTCCAGCGGCGCCTGCACAGGAAGCGCCGGTGCGTGCCCGGCGACCTGCGGGCCCCGGACGTCGATGATGGTAAAGGACGCGTCGTAACGGTCCTCCAGAGGCTCGCTGGGGACTCCGTCGCGGTCCTGATCCATCGGTATACCGTTTGCGCTGAGGATCTCAGGGCCCACGTGCACGTGATAGACGCCGTATGCGGATTGCTCCTCAAAGCCCACTTGATAGGTGTTGCCCTCGACGAGCGTCGGGCCGCTGACCACCGGAATCGGGCCCCAAGGTCCTTCGATCACGAAGTCCTCGGCGGAGAGAGTGCTGAGATCGACGGGATCGCTGAAGGTCGCCGCAACTTCCGAGACGGGCTCCACTTGGTCGCCGCTCGGGCTGTGAGCGGAGATAAACAGCCCCGTCACGATCTCGAAGGTGGCCACGTACTGGTCATCCGGGACCTCGCCCGGGACCATATCGCGGTCCTGGTCCATCAGGATCCCGGCGACGCTCTCGATATCCGGGCCGATGTGCACGAAGTACGGCCCGGCGTCACTCAGGTGCCCCAGATTGATCTCGTAGCTCTGACCGCCCAGATGCGTCGGATCGTCGACCAAGGGAACCACACCCAGCGGCCCCTCGACGAGGATGTCCTCGGTGGTGAACGTGGCCAGGTCAATCTCTTCGCTGAAGGTCACCGTGAGAGTATCAACCGGTTCCGTCTGGGTGCCGCTCGGGATGTGGTCGATCACGTGGGGGCCGGGCCGAATCTCGAAGCTCGCAATATACCGGTCGTCAAAGGCCTCCCCCCCGATTCCGTCGTAGTCTTGGTCGAGCAGCTCACCCTCAAGGCTCTGGATCTGAGCGCCGATTGCCATCGTATACGTGCCGACAGCCGACACTGCATCAAAGGTGATCTCGAGCGTCTGGGCGTTGAGCCATTCGGAATCACTCGCAACGAGGTCTCCCTCGGGCCCGGTGAAACCAACAATGTCCTCCTCAAGGGAGAAGCTCTCAGACGCCATGGGCTCCGAGAACTCCAGTTGGATGGATGCCACAGGGCCCGCGGTTCCTCCCGCGGGCGAGTGCGCTACCACTCGTACAGTGCCCGCGTCAAAAGCGATGCCATCCAGTCCCATATGGCTGTCCAGGATGTCGTCGCCGGAGTTTGCCACTCGCGCCTCCATCACATACTCCCCCGAGGCATGGAACTCGTGCTCCCAGTAGGTCCATGGGGTCCGGCCGTAGTCTCCAACGACCGAAACACTGGAGTCGAACAGCGTAGCCACGGTCGTCCCGCCGGACCTGAGGACCACTTGCGCGTTATCATCATACGGCCAGTAATCCTGCGCATCGAAGAACGCCCATCCCGAGATCACATCACCTGCACGAACGTTGAACTCCTGTGATATGGTCGTGTAGGAGCCCGGGCCGTCCGTCTTGAGCAAGGCGAAGTACTCTCCCTCCACAGGGAGGTACTGACTGGGCACACTCATGGCAAGCAGTCCAGGGGGAAGCCACGGGTCGTCGGGATTCCAGGGATCGTCAGGACCGCTGCTGTCATACTGTCCCGTGGCCACGGCGTAGCCACCAGTTGGGATGTTGAGGACCCACCCATCGAGAGTCCCTGTTTCGAAGCCGGGATTGGTGAGAGGGTGGATCTGAGCCTCGACCAGTTCCAGGCCCGCGACGACCTGCTCGGGCCGGGGTTCGCCGCCCAGGAGGGTGAAGGTGTTGTCAAATGCATCCTTGAACCCAATCGTGCCGGAGATCTCGGCGAAGGCGTGCCCGCCTCTCTCGAACCACTCGAAGGTGACGGGGTAGTCTCCGGGCAGAAGGTGGACATGGCCGATGCTGCTGGTGTCGGATGTCGTGCCGGCGAACAGCATGGTGTCGCCTTCGGCGTTCAGCGTGCTCAGGCCGATTACATCCTGGAACATCGCCCCCTCTATTCTCAGCGAGTACCCGTCGTCGGTGTGCACGCCGATGCTGTAGTCGTCCTCCTGCAGGATGCGGAGAACGCCCGTCGCACGAAGGGCGAAATCGTCGTCGTTCCCGTGGCCGCCGGTCTGACCCCACACCGTCTGATTGTCGATCCCGAAGTAGTCCCGGCTGGCGATCCCGAACTCCCCTGCCCCTTCGCCGTTGGGATTCTCAGGGTCCCTGAGGTTGATTTCCTGCGTATCGTATTCGACGATCAGAGCCGTGCCGGGATCGACCACGCTCAACAGTGCGGAAGCCTGCTCGAGGTTGCCCAAGTGCTCCCCGGACAAGTAGCAGGCTTCCTTGACGTGCCAATCGCCCACCATCTCCCCGGCAGGAACGCCGGCAGGCAGAACCAGTAACTCGTCATCGCCGACGAGCCGGAAGGCCGTGTCGTAGGAGCGCTTCTGGCCTTGCACTGCCAGCATTTCCAAGTTTGCGCCGCCGCCACCCTCCCGGTAGGTCAACTGAATGGAATGCAGGCCCTCCGTCAGGTACTTGACGGCGAGAATGTCTTGCTCCCATCCATCAAAGCCGGCTGCAATTGCTCCGTCGATGGCCAGGCGGAAACTATCGTCGCTGCGGACCAGAAACGTGTAGTCGCCGTCTTCGGGGATGCGGATGGTGCCCTTGGCTGCCAGGGCGATGTGGTCCACCTGCCCCAGTTCACGATGTCCTGCGGCAACCACCCCGAAGGGATTGTCATCAGGAGCGCGCCCACTGCCGCCGGTGTCCAGGATGTTCAGCACCGGCGCCGAGTAGTCCACGATGGTGCCCAGGCCCGATTGGAGCGACGCGATTGCCTCCGCGTGATTCGTGATGAGTCCGTTGTCGATGACCTCCCTGACGCCGAAGTAGCCGTCACCGCCTTGTAGTCCGGGCACGGCCTCCGCCGGAACGGCGTCGGGCAGAGAGGCGAATGGGATGACGGTGAATTGATCGAACTGCGCTTGGGCCACGGCGCTGCTGTCGTGGGCCGTCAAGGCCAGCCCCAGGTGGATCACGTCGGGCGCGTCCTCCAGGCGCACCTGTTGTGTCCAACTCCAGGCCGACGGCGAGCCGTTGTCGTCCTCGGCCCAGCAGCCATAGAACACGTCCCCGTTGCGCAACAGCCTGAGCCAAAGCGGCGCAGAGCCGTCGGCTTTGACGTTCGGACCGGTTGTCTTGTAGGAGTACGACGGGATCGCGGGGTCTGTGCGGCCTTGCAGGTGCCCGGACCGGTTGCCCGGGGTGGCCAAGCAGAAAGCATGGGCGGACCCGGCCGTCAACTCCTCGCGGGCCATGATCCCGGCCTTGATCCACCCTCTCGCATCGTCGATGCTCAGGACGCGGATCGTGGCGTCGAAGTCGCCTTCCCACGACTGATACTCGTAGTGGAACGCATCCCGAACGTCAAAAACGTCGTTTCCGCCGCCCTGGAGGACCCACACGTCGCCGTCCTCGTAGCTGCCTCCTGGCAGCGGGTTGACCCCAGGGTTCGGCCCGATGTCCAGGCCGGTCAGGCCCGTGATATCGAGCAGGAGCCTCGGCTCCAGGGCCTCGAAGAAGGCCCCCGCAACCGCGACCGCCTGGCCGGTGTCTCCCTCACCTGCACGTTCCGCGCAACGCGCGCGTCTTGGGCGAAGCCCTCGCATTCCATCGCAATGGTCCTTCATCTTCGCGCTCCCGTCCTGATGGTGTCCTCTGCGTTTTGATTCTGTTCGCTTGGGTGCCCCGACAGCCGCGACATCCCAGCGCTAGTCACTCGTCAAGGTCTCCATCCAGCGAATCCATCGCCTCCCTCCCGGCGCAATGTCCACGCCAGCAGCAAAAGCCGATCCCGCGCGAGGACCGCCCCACAAAGGGAGCGATATATCCCAGCGCGGGAGAGAAGCGAATCGGTCTGTGGGCCGCGAGCGATGCGCCGGCCTCGCCGGTCTCAAGGGCCGGGCAACTCCCCGTGTCGGCAAGCGGGACCAAACGACTCGGCGCGCAGAGCAACCGAGTCCGCCCAGGAACTCATAGCAGCAGAGCAACTCCACCTTTGGCTGCCTTGCCATCTGCGAAGTCCCTTCGGCCCAAGCCCATAGGCCGCGAACTCCACGCTCTGCACGAACTCCCGCCCGAGATGCCCAAGTCGAGAAACCCGGATTGGAGATACTACCCACTTAACCGATCAGAGCGATGCGAGCCATAAATGTACCCCCGAACCCGGGCCGTGGCAAGCCTTTTCCTGAAAAAGCTGCTTCCCTTCCCCGGAACGGGCCGGGGCCTGAGCCTGGCCAGTCCTGTTGGGTTACGCGCCCTGCCCCAGAACTCGACGGGAACTCATCAGAGCATCTGCCTGTGGCAGACGCGACCCGCCGTTACCCCATCAACCGCTCACGGGGGTCCCTTCCCCCTCCTTGTCCAAAGAGACTCGAACTCCCGCAGGGCTCCTTGTCATCCAACGAGTTACAATTTCGCGCTCATGTTTTGGCGTTTGCCCATACGGTGTTTCCCGTATATACATTTCAGCGATCGCCCGCACAGGTGGCCACGCCGGCCTCAACCAACTCATAGTGCCCCGGGTGCGGCTTCCGCACGAATTGAATCCGCCCCTGGCTCGTCAGCTCGGACAGCAGGCGTTTGGCCTGCTTGGCGCCGATCCCGAACTCCGTTTCCACGTCCGCCCGTGACAGTCGCCCGACGGCCCGAAGCCGCTCGATGATCCAGGCCTGCCGGTCGCCCGGCGCGCCGGACCCTTCGGCTTCTGCCACTACCGATTGAACCGTCGACGCGGCGGGCAGGTGTCGCTGCATCGCATCGCCATCGTGCTCTTCCACGATGATGCAGTCGTTCAGCCGATACCCCCGGCCGCGGTTGTCGATCACGTCGTACTTCGCGCACGCCAGGTTCATCCGCTCCAGCATGACCTCGGTGAACCTGCGGCGCAGGTGGTAGATGCACGAGCTCACGGCCGACTCGGTGACGCCGTCGCCCAGCAGGCGGGCAAACTGCGGTCCGTCCCAACAAGCCGTCGGCCGCAGGCCATCCCTTCGACGACGGTTGTCGGGACGAAGAACCACTCCATCGTGGCGAACATGCCGGGGTGCAGGCCGGTGAGGCTGCTGAAGGTCACCACCGCCGACAAGAAGCGAAGGCGACGAAACCTGCCAGATGACGAGATGGCCGCCCTCGTCGCGGCGGCGCGGCGCTCGCCCGAGCCGTATGCGGGCCTGTCCGGCCCGGACCGTGCTATGCTCTACATCGTGGCGGCAAACACGGGGCTGCGAGCCAGCGAGTTGGCGTCGCTGACACCGAAGTCGTTCAGTCTAGACGGGAACCGGGCGACGGTCCACTGCCTGGCCGGGTACACCAAGAACGGCGAGGAGGCCGTGCTGCCGCTGCGGTCCGAAGTGGCGGCGATGGTCCGGGAGTGGTTGGCCGACAAGCCGGCTGGCGAGCGCCTATGGCCCGGCGAGTGGGCCGGCCAACGACATGGAGCCGAGATGATCCGCGTGGACCCGGCTTCGCCGAGGCTACGCCGGGCAGGCCTGACCGCCGCCGACATCGACTACGAGGACGACGAGGGGCGTGTGGCGGACTTCCACGCCCTGCGCCACACGTTCATCTCCAACCTCGCCCGGGCCGGCGTGCATCCTCGCAATGCCCAGGCCCTCGCTCGCCACAGCACAATTGACTTGACGATGAACGTCTACACGCATGTGGCAATGGGCGATCTGCATGACGACGTGGAGTCGCTGGCTGGGTTGACTGGCAACGACAGCGCGGAGTCGAAGGAAGGCGAGCCCGGCGCGATCGCCGCCAACGCCAGACCCGCCGACGCGCCAGACGAACTTGCGGAGCTCGTCGCGTCGTGGAACGAACTGCCTACCAACGTTCGCTCCGCCATCGCGGCGTTGGCCAGTTCGTAGCCTGGCACGTCCATCCCGAGGCCCTCTTCATACGTTCGGATTCACCTGCATCGTCAGGAGTAGATCAGGGTTCACGCATGTGATGTCTCTGCCGGATGACTTCAAGGCAGTCGTCAAATGCTCACATGATATCGGTTCAGGGATGAACTCGCGGAGCAGGTCTCGCTTTAGCTTTGTCTTGCGGTCTGTGAACCCATTCTCGTAGCGAAGTGCGTTGTACATGAGGTTGGCGATTAGGTCGGCCGCTTGGATGCCGGGGCTTTCGTGGGACCAGAAGAAATCGAACTTCTGCACGCGGACAGGACCGGAAGTCCCCCCGGTTTCCCATGCCGTGCCTGCCGCATGCATGCCGCGAAAAGCGCGCACAAATTGGCGCACACGTTTGGGACGCTTACTGACGCTATCTGTCGCTGAATGACGCTGGGTGGCGTACGGTGACGCGAACGGGGCCGGTTGGGCTCAGGGGCGACCGTGCGGGAGGTCTCGCGACGTGGGCGAACGTGTCGCGTTGTGACGCGGGGCCCGCCCACGGCGAGAAGGACCCTTACCAGAAGTGCCTTTTGGCGAAGGCGTGGCCGGAGCCGGATTTCAGGTAGGTCTCGAAGGCGCGGGCTTTGGGTTCGTCGGCAAACCAGACGGCGGCAGCGATACGCCATGGGCGATGCTTGCGGGTGTGCGGGGACTTCCCCGCGTTGTGCTCGTCGAGGCGCCGGTGGAGGTCGGCGGTCAGGCCGACATAGCGCTTACCGGAGACGGAGAGGCTCTCGAGGAGGTAGACCCACATGATGGTGCATCCCCTATTCGTGTCTGCTGGGACCATCTGCCCTCCTTCGCCCGTCTTCGCTGAAGCTGCGACAAGCTACAGAGGGCGGCATCCCGCTCCGCCAAGGCTTCGCAGGACCCAGTCCTGCGAAGCCTTGGCGGAGCGGGATGCCGGAGGTGGGACTCGAACCCACACGACCTTGCGGCCACGGGATTTTGAATCCCAATTAAGTGTTGGATTCACAAATAGTTGCGGTTCTTGGTGCATTTCTTGGCAACTCCCGGGCCGCCAGAGGCGCAAGTCCTTGCACGGACAGGACATCGAAGCTCAGCGGCCCGATCCCGCCCACGCCGGAAGTCCTGCCGGACGGGGAAGCTCCGCAGCCACTGCCCGCTGCGAAGACTCCCCCCGCTGCTTCGCGCCTGCGGCACTCCTGGCCGTCTCCTCCGTCGCTGGTACAATCCGTTGCAGACGGCTCACCGACCCTCTACCGTGATGGCGGAAGCCGTTGCCCGTGAAGAAATCCTGGCTTTCTCTGCTAATCCCGCCGGCTGGGCGGCAGTCCTATTGTGAGATGACAGGCGACTCTTCCGACACCTCGAACGACCACGCCCTGCACGTTCAGCAGTTGTTTGTGCGGCATCAGCAGACGGTCCTGGGCTACGTGCTGTCCATCGAGCCGAACTTCGCCGACGCGCAAGACATCGTGCAGCAGGTCTTCCTGGCCGTCAGCCGCAAGGCCCAGACCTGGTCGGCCGGGACCAACTTCCTCGCGTGGGTGTGCACCATGGCGCGGTACGAAACGCTTCACTTCCAGCGTACGCGCGGGCGCCGCGCCGCTCGTCTGGATGAGGATGTGATCGACTTGGTGTACGCGGACGAGGCGGTGGACGAGTCCGAATGGCAGCAGCGCGTCGACGCCTTGCGGCGCTGTCTGGGCCGTCTGGCCCCCCGGGCGGAAGAGCTGGTCTGGCGGCGTTACCACGGCGCGCAGCTGCCGGGAGAGATCGCTACGGCGATCGGTTGGACGGTCAATGCCGTCCGCGTGGCCCTGACCCGCGCCCGTAACGCACTCCGCGAGTGCATGGAGAGACAACTGAAAGCTGGGGGTCAACTGCGATGAACGTGAAGCGACTTGATGAACTCATCGACGCCTGGCGTGATGGGAGGCTCACCGAGGCAACGGCTGCCGAACTCAGCCAGTTGCTTCGGGATTCCGAAGAGGCGCGCCGGATCTTCCGCGCCGAGGCGCAAATGCACGGCCTGCTGCATCTGGCCGTCATGGCGGAGGCCGTCGAGAAGGCGGCACGCCCGGAGTCGTGGCGGACGCATTCCGCCGCAGCGGAGGCAATGGACAGGCCGCGGCGGCTGGGGGCCCACAGCGCCTCAAAGAAGCTGCTGTTGGCTGGAGCCTGTGTGCTTGTGCTCGGTGTCGTGGCGGCCTTGGTTTGGCTCCACGTCGCGCAGCAGCAGCCAGCGCCGCCGAAGCCCTTCGCGACGTTGACCCGCGCGACCGACTGCGTTTGGGACGGACCCCCACGTCCGGAGCCCGGCGATGGCTTCGCCGCCGGTCCCCTGAGTCTTCGCAAGGGCACGGCCGAGATCAAACTGGCCAGCGGTGTCGACCTCCTCGTCGAAGCGCCTGCCAGGATGGAGCTTGTCGATTTTGGCAACAGCATGCTCCATGCGGGGCGACTCGTCGTGCGAGTGCCATCCACGGCCAGAGGTTATGCCGTCGACACGCCCAAGGCGAGGGTCGTCGATCTGGGCACGGAGTTCGGTGTGGATGTTCAGGCAGACGGCGAGACGGTCGTGCAGGTCTTTGCCGGCTCCGTGTTGGCCGAGCTGAAGAAGCCGGATCCATCCGGCAAGAGAAGCCGCCGCCTCGCGGCCGGTGAGACCGTGCGTATCGACGCAGCCGGCGCGGTCGAGCTGCAGAAGGTCGTGTTCTCGCCCGAGCGCTTCCTGCGCACGTTCAGCACACCGAGCGTTCACGAGGGAGACGAGCTGATCCCGTTCAAGCCGAGCCAGACTTCGTCCCTGGACGTCCTTGTGGCCCCCGGCCGGGTGACCGTTGACGGCGATCTGTCGGACTGGGACCTGTCGGGCAGCTTCGAGGCCCGATGCGCCGAGCCGTTTGCCGCGTCCTGCTACATCCACGGAGGCATGATGTACGACAAGCAGTACCTGTACGTCGCCGCCCGGGTGGGCGATCCGATGCCGATGCGGAACGTCATCGACCCGAAGCGCGACCCGTGGTCCGCGTGGATGGGCGGCAGCGTGCAGCTTCGTCTGTCCACGGACCGGACCTTCGGCTGGCCAGTGGCGGCCATGAAGCCATCCTGCCGCCGGGGCGACGCCAACCCGAAGGACACGAGTGGCCGCATTGTCCACCTGACCTTGTGGTACTTCCAGCCGCGAGATGAGCCGTGCCTTGAGATCCGCTACGGAATGGACTTCGATCGCGGCGTGGTCAATCCGCCCGGCTGGCGGGGTGCGTTCCGCAAGGCCTCGGACGGCAAGGGCTACACGCTCGAATGTGCCATCCCCTGGACGCTGCTGGGGGCCGGCGGCGATCCGCCCCGGGCCGGCGATGAGCTGGGGCTTAGCTGGACCGTCAACTGGAGCGATGCCAGCGGGAAACGCTGGAAGGGTCAGTTGGTCGAGATCAAGAACCCGCCCTACGCGGCCCGTGGCAAGCAGCTCACGCACATGTACGCCGAGACGTGGGGCAAGGCGATCTACCGGTGATTCCCGCTTCCACCATTCACGGAAGATGGCAACGAAGGCAGACAAGCGCCCCGTGGGCATTCTCGATTCCCCGTCAATCCATTGGAAGGAGCCGGACATGAAACCGCTCGTGTCCCTCATGATCGTCGGCTTGTTGCTCGCCCCGGCCCCGCTTCTTGCCAAGACCGTGAACCTACAGCCCGGGCAAAGCTTGCAGGAAGCCGCGGACAAGCTTCAGCCGGGCGATACGCTGCTGCTTGCAGAGGGAACCTACTACCAGAACTTCAATCTGACGCGCGGCGGAACCGAGCGGAAGCCGATCAGGATCAAGGCCGCGGCGCCGGGCAAGGTCATCATCACCGGGGCGACGAAGACCACGCCGAAGTTCGAACAGGTCGAAGGCCCTATCTACAAGACGAAGTGGGCCGTGAAGGGCCTTAAGGATCGCGGCACCCGTAGAGTCTGGGTCGTCGCCGACGGCCGGAGCCTCTACAACTACACCAGCATGGAGGAGATGAAGACCTGTAAGCCCGGCAAGGGCCGGGATACCACGCCTCTGGAGGGCTTCCTCTACCGGGATGGGGAGCTGTACATCCGCCTCCTCGGCGGTACCACTCCCGACAACGCGAACGTCGCCGTCAGCAGGCCGGACACGACGATCCTGGTGGAAATCAAGGGCCAGGAGCACGTCGTGCTGGAAGGGCTGCGCTTTCATGTCGCGCCCGACGTTGCCGTGCGGGTTGGGATTCGTCGTCATCCGCACACGGTTTGCAGGCACATCGTGATTCGGGACTGCCATTTCTTCGGTTGCCACAGGGCGATCGTGGGGCAGAATGTCCGGGTGGACCGTCCGGGCGGAGCGGTGGAGTACGGGCCGTCTCATATCACCGTCGAGCACTGCGAGTTCAGCAACTATCCGACCTACGACTGGCTGCACTACTCTATGGTTCTGGAGCAGCCGGCGTGGCGCGCGCTGTATCATAGCACCCTCGGCGGCAACGCGATCTTGCCCGGCGGGAACGTGACCGCCTGGAAGATACGCCACTGCTACATCCATGACACCTTCGACGGGATCGGCGTCGCGTCCACCGGCGAGCAGGGCAGGAACCGGCCGGCCTTGCGGCACGAATACGCCTACAACCTGCTGCACCGCTGCGCGGACGACAACATCGAGTTCGACTCCATCGAGTACGCGGGCGTGCGCGCGCATCACAACGTCATCCTGGAGGGCCAGTGCTTGCTGGGCCTCTCGCCGGTGCAGCGGGGCGGCGTGACCATCGAGCACAACATCGTGTATTCGTCCCCCGAGTATGGCATTCCCTGGTCAGTGATCTTCAAGTTCAGCACGCCCTCGGCGAACGCCTTCTGGCGCAGGGGTTTCAACCCGCTGAGCGGCATGACGATCAGGAACAACACGCTCATCAACGCCAAGAGCGGCGTCTCGTGGGGCACCAGCACCAGGCACGGGAAGTACTTCAAGGATGACAATGTCGTGGCGAGCAACATCATCTATGCCCGCGACTGGAAGTTCTGCAGCGGCCTGCCGTGGAAGGAGGGGCTGGAGATCGAGAAGAACAACCTGTGCGTCGGTCCCATGATTGAGGCGGCTAAGCACGCGCCCCCAGGTGTTCTCTGCTCCCGCACCAAAGGGCCCTTTGTGCGTCAAGACACGTGCTTCCGCGACGTCATGCCGCCGTCTCTTCCCGGCCTCGTTGACGAGGCAGAGATTGGCGAGGAGATAGAGATCAGCCGGGTGAACTTCGCCGTCGGCGAGGAGTACGTGCGGGCCGCCGTCAAGGAGTGCGGCCTGGCCGAAGCGGAGTACAAGGGTGTCTACAAGAGGCTCGGCGCGGTCCCGCCGGGCACGAAATGGAAGTTCCCTCGTCCGGGCCCGCGCTGGGCTATCGGCAAGTCGGCTCCGCCGCGTCCGCCGCTTCCACCGTCGCTGGACCCGTGGTGGGTTGGATTCTCGGACAAGCCGAGCGAGAGGAAGGCCGTGAAGATCCGGCCCTGGCGAGGCAAGTTCTACAAGAAGTTCGAGAAATCTGGTGATGGAAGTGACCCGGTGAGATGAGACGAGGAGAGAAGCTATGAAACGTCTTATAGCCTTTTCAGCCCTCACCGCGGCAATGACGCTTCCGGCGCTGGGTGGAGATTCTGCCGGTCTGTTGCAGGGGTTCCTCGACACGTCCAAGGCCTATAAGGCGCTGCCGGCGGTGAAGCGCACGGCGGCGTTCCGCCTGGAGCCCGTCGGGAAGCGGAAACAGTGGTACTACATCCGCGATGGCGACCGGCACGTCGGGTTGATCGGGGAAGACGTGCAGTTGTTCGACAAGGAGGCGAAGTACAGCGGCTCCAAGGTCGACAACACGTGCTTCGCGGACGGAGCGAGACTGTGCCTGACGATGGGCCCCTTCGAGCCCCACCGCAACAACGAGATCCCGCGCATGACCTCGCGGAAGCTCACGATCACGAAAGACCGGGGAGATTCCATCGAGTTCAAGCACGAGCAGGTCCACTCCAAGGGCTACGCCGGGAGCATCGAATTTCGGGTGGTGTGGGACGAGCGCCTCGGTCACGTCATCTACGCCAACGGCCACTTCGTCATGCCCGAGCCCAAACAGATCGAATTCAACAACTTCATGGCCGGATGGGTCGCTGACCTCCGCGACCGGCAAAAGCGGTGGCAGAAGACCGTCCGAGGACGGCTGGCCGACGGGCGGATCGTGTTCGTCTACCAAAGCCCCGTCAACCTCCCGCGAGACGAGGTCCAACCGGGCGGGTTCTTGGGGTTCGTGACGGAAGAGCGGATGAATCCCTTCGCGGAGCTGATCGAGACCAGTGGCCCGGTTTTCTTCCATACCTGTAGCGTCTGGTACGACCAGCACATGGTGATGAAGCCGCCGCAGGCCAAAGAGGCCGACGGGATGTATCACGTGCGGGCCCGCTACCGGCTGCTCTCCGTGCCCGCCGCGGTCGCGCGGGAGCTGGAGGCGGCGGCCGTGGACAGCTCGACATTGCCCGGTTCCCGCCGCCGCCGGACCAGGTCGGGGTTTGTGCTGAACAAGGTGAACGACTTCGAGACCTTTTTGCCCTCTGATCGGGTATGCAACGCGGCGATCTGGCAGCACATCGAGCCGTCCGCAGGAGAGGCGCACTCGGGGAAGTACTCGCTGGCCGTACATGGGCTCGGGCCCGGCAAGGTGAAGGCGGTATCGCCCGTCGGCGGCGGCCCGCCGCTGCCCGGGACAAAAGGCAAGTCCTATCGCCTCTCGGCGTGGGTCAAGACCGAGGGCCTCAGGGACGGCGGCGCCTACCTGCAAGTGACTGGCTGGCGGGAGACCTCTCCGAGACGCTTCACAAGCGTGACCAAGCCGAGGCTCGCCGGCGATCATAACTGGACCCGGCTGCAAATCGAATTCGGCCCGATGGACGGCGGCATGTCGATCAAGCTGTGCGCCGACGGCACCGGCACAGCCTGGTTCGACGACGTGGAACTGGCGGAGTTGGCACGGTGAGGTCTCGCCCATACCTGGTCCGGAACGGCCGGCAAGGATACAAGAAGTTCGGAAGATGCCAGTGAGTTCGGGAGCGGAAAGGACTGGTTTGGCGACTGCCAGAGGACATGTTCCCATGGTCCCAATGCGGTGGATTGCTCTGACGGGCGCCCTGTTCCTGGGGATGGTCGCCGGCGTGCCGGCGGCGAAGCGTGCCGACAACGCCCGGGCCCCAAGCTCCTATCGGCCGAGGGACACCTGGTGGGAGACGCTGCTGGCGTCGCGCGAGGCGCTGATGGAGCAGGAAGAAGCGGCCGAGCGCCTGGCCGAGGCCGAGCGCCTGGCCGATCCCGTGCTGAAGGGATCTCCGCCGCTTCGCGTCCAGTTGACCAGCCAGCAGGAGCCTCGCAAGATCAAGGTACCAATTGCGGGGGTGAAGAAACTGTACCTCGGCTGTTCCGGCCGAGGCCGTGCCTTTCTGGCCGAGCCGCAGTTGATCGGGCCCGACGGCAAGGCGGTCCCGCTGCCGTTGACCAAGGCGCGCGGCCCCACCCGCCACGGTTGGTTCGCGCACAGCGGCATGCGCAACCGCTGGAAGCCGATCGTGTGGGCCCAGCACAGGTACGACACCGGTTTCACGATAGAGAATTGGGAGATCTACATCGAACTGGACGGGCAAGCCGAGTGGCTCGAGGGATGGCTGGGGGCACAGCCCGAGAGGGGGCGCCGGCAAGTGGAGTTCTGGGTGCAGCATCGCTCCCTGGCCGAAGTCAAGGCCAGGGCCGCTGCTGCGCGCGAGGCGCCCACGGCCGCGGTTGCCGCGGCCTTCCCGTCGCCCATCGACGCCCGGCAGCAGCGGCTTGAGCGCAGGGTCGGCATCTGGAAGGCCGACTGGAAGCGGGGTGATCTGGCCGAACTGGCCGGGCGCTATGCCGCGGCCTGCGGAGGCAAGCAGAAGCAGGCCGCGGACGAGATTGCCCGGCAGTGCAGGAGCGCGGCGGAGTTTAAGGCCGTGCGCAACCTGTTTTACGCGCAGTTCGTCGGGCCTCGGTTGGCCCTGGCCCGCAAGACGCTGGAGATGGTCGAGCGTGCAGCCCCGCGCCCGCGGTTGGCTGCGGAACTGGCGGCGCTGGAGAGACAATTCACCGACTCGAAGGCCAATTCCCAGAACGAAGCGCTCTACGTCCGCGTCTGCAACCTGCGGCGCCGGATCATCCTCTCTCACCCGGCGCTGGGCTTCCCCAGGCTGCTGATCAACAAGCGATCGGGCTTCCTGCCCGAGCACATGTGCGATCAGTACCTCGGCCGACACAGTCGGGAGGCGCCGGGCCTGGTCGTGCTGGAGGACTGGAAGGAGAGCCCACGGGAGACAGTCCTGCTGGCGGGCAAGCTGCCGCGCGGCGCGACGATCCATCCCGACCTCTCCTACGACGGCAAGCGCGTGCTGTTCGCCTTCGCCGATCACTCCGTCAAGCGCAACGACGATCGGGCCATGACGGAGCCCCGTTACTGGCTGACCAACTCGGAATACACCGGTGCACACCGCCGCGCGTATTTCATCTACGAATACTTTTTCGAGACCGGCCAGGTCCGGCAGATCACCGGTACGGCGGCGGACCCGATGCTCGGCCGAAGGGGGCGGCGGACCGTGCTCATCGAGGACATGGATCCCTGCTACCTGCCCGACGGCGGCATCGCCTTCATTTCCACGCGGTGCCAGCAGTTCGGGCGGTGCCACGGCGGGCGCTACGCGCCGTCCTATACGCTGTACCGCTGCGAACTTGACGGCACCGGCATCCGGCCGCTGTCGTTCAACGAGGCGAACGAGTGGGGTCCGGCGGTGCTCTTCGACGGCTCGATCGTCTATGCCCGATGGGATTACATCAACCGCAACCTGAGCGCCTTCCAGAGCCTGTGGGTCATGCGCCCCGACGGCACCCAGACGGCTCACTACTACGGCAACAACACGCCGCGCCCCTGCCTGATCGGCGAGCCGCAGCCGATTCCCGGTACGCACAAGACCGTGGCCACGGCGGCAGCGCACCACGGCCAGACCCTCGGCTCGCTGATCGTCATCGACCCGTGCAAGGGGCAGGACCACGGGGCGCCGTTGATCTCGATTACTCCGGAGCTTCCGTCCCCCGAGGGGGGCTTGCCGCGGGGCACCACGCGCACCGCCATGCCGCTTTCCGATGACATTCCATCCCGCGTCTCCGGCGGGCAACGAACCGGGCTCACCTTCCCCCTCGGCGCCGGGACCCCGTGGCCGGTCAGCGAGGAGCTGTTCCTTTGCACCTATCAGCATGGTGCCCAATACGCGGTGTACCTGATTGACGTCCTGGGCGGGCGCGAACTGATCTACAGCGACCCGAATGTCTCCTGCTTTGATCCGATCCCGCTGCAGCCGCGGCCGAGGCCGCCGGTCGTGCCTTCGACCGTAGCCGGACGCGAGTCGGAGAAGACCGGCACGTTTTACGTCCAGGACGTCTACCAGTGCTCACATCCACTGGAACCGGGCTCGATCAAGCGCCTGCGGATCAACGAACTCATCAGCCAGCCGACGGCCAAGCCGGCCGGCCAGCGCTATCCCGTGGAGATCCTCAAGCGGATTGTGGGCACGGTCCCGGTGGAACCGGACGGCAGCGTGGCCTTCGAGGCGCCCGCCTGCACGCCCTTCCAGTTCCAGTTGCTGGACGCCAACGGCATGGCGGTGATGACCATGCGCAGCCTGGTGTACCTCCAGCCGGGCGAGCAGGCATCCTGCATCGGCTGCCACGAACCGCGCGAGACCGCCCCGGTTCCCACGCGGCCGCCCAGTGCCCCGGTGCGGCAGACTGCCCCCCCTGCCGGGCCGCGCTACGCGGGCGCCTTCAGCTTCCTGCGGACCGTGCAGCCCGTGCTCGATCGCTACTGCATCTCCTGCCACGGCCTGGGCAGGACCGAGGGGGACGTCAACCTGCTCCGCCGCGGGCCGAACGGCCGCTCGAGCTATCGCACGCTGATGGCCAAGGGCCGCGTGAAGATCGTCAACGACAACCAGTCTCCCAGCCGGCCCAAGGACTTCTTCGCTCATGCCGGAACGCTGGCGAAGATGCTCCTGGCAGGCCATCCGGACAAGGCGGGCCGGAAACGCGTCGAGCTGGACCGCGAGGGCTTCCAGCGGATCGTGGACTGGATGGACGTGAACGCCCCGCTCTACGGCGACTACTCACACAACCGGATCGAAACGCAGCCGCCCTCGCCCGAGGGCGAGAAGGTGCTGCGGGAAGCGATCGCCAAGCGGTTCGGGACGCAACTGGCCGCCCAGCCGTATGCCGCGCTGGTGAACGTGGCCAATCCCGGCGAGAGCCGCATCCTCATGGCGCCGCTTCCGGTGGCCGCCGGCGGCTGGGGCCAGATCACCGAAGCGGCCTTTTCCGGCAAGAGCGACCCCACTTGGCAGGAGATGCTCAAACTGGTCGAGGGCTCGGCTGCCCCGCCGAAGTACCACGACATCGCCGATACCTGCGGACGCGGCGATCGTTGCGTCTGCGGCTGCTGCTGGGTCAGAAAGGCCCGCGCCGAGCGGGAGCGGACGCGTGGCGGCGCCCAGTCGCCCCGAGGGACGTTTGGAGCCACCAAAACCACGCCGAGATAGCGCAGAATCAGGAGTCCACGGCATCGAGAGCCGATTCACCCGAGTTCGCACACAGCTCGCCACAGGCGCAGGGACATCGGCGAATCGCCTCGGAAAGGAGACGTGGAGAGCATGCGGTCAGCTATCGTTTACGCATCTCCCGGCGCCCGAGCGGCTGCAATCGCCTGCGTGCTGCTGGGCGCGGGCGTGGCGCGCGCGGAGAATCGCTGGGATGCCCTGTACAACGTACGGATCGAGAACGTCACGGTCGCCCCGCGCGATGGGCGGACCGCGACGGTGAGATTCGACATCGCCTGGCAGAACTCCTGGCGCGACAAGACCAACCACGACGCCGTCTGGGTGTTCTTCAAGGTGCGGGCCCAAGGCAAGGCCGACTGGCAGCATGTCCGGCTGGCGGCGGACAAGGTGCTGAACCCGACGGGCTTCGGCCATAGGGAAGGGGGCACGCCGCTGGACTTCATCGTGCCGGGCGGCGAAGAAGGCGTCACCGGCATGTTCGTGCGGCGTGCGAAGGAGGGCAAGGGGGCGCTCGCGGCGCGCAACGTCACCGCCATCTGCGACGTCACGACCAACAAGGGCACGACGAAAGACACGAAGGTGAGTATACGGGCGTTCGGCATCCAGATGGTGTACGTGGCCGAGGGCCCGTTCTATCTGGGCTCGGGCGGGGCGGAATTGAACGGGTTCTACAGGTACACCGACGGCAGCCAGGCCACGCTGCCGTACCGGGTTACCAGCGCCGGCGCGATCCCGACCGGGCGCCGGAAAGGCCGGCTGTGGGTGAGGATGAGGAAGGGCGCCATGCCACCGGACGGCGGGGAGATACCGGCGTCGTTCCCCAACGGCTATGGGGCCTTCTACTGCATGAAGTACCCTATCACCTACGTGCAGTACGCCGGCTTCCTGAACACGCTGGCGGCGGCGGAGGCGAAGGTGCGATGCCCGGCGCCTCGAGGGTATGCTGGCGGGGTCGTGCGTTCCGGAGAGCCGCCGAACATCACCTATTCGGGGCGGGAAGGTGGAGGTCGCAATCAGGGCCCCGGAGTCCACGGGCTGTCCTGGGCGGACGGTGCGGCCTTCGCTGCCTGGGCGGGGCTTCGTCCGATGACGGAGTTGGAGTTCGAGAAAGCCCTTCGCGGGCCGCGCAAGCCCGTGCCGGATGAGGTCGGCTCGTCGTACTGGCGCGTCGGCGGCTTCGACACCTGGGACTGGCACGCGTTCAAGCTGGAATCGCAAAGCGAGCGCGCGGTAGCGATCGGCCACGCCAAGGGACGGAGTTTCAAGGGCACGCACGGCCGCGGCAAACCGATCCTGCCCGCGGATTGGCCGCAGGACGACGCCGTCGGCGCCGGCCTGCGCTGTAGCTGGTATGCGCCCAGCTATCCCCGAGACGCGACGCCGTACCCCCGTGGCGTTACTCTCATAGGTTTGGACTTGCCGCGCACGCGCACGTCGGACCGCCTCCACGCAGCGCTGGTGGACCCTCATCGGCATCCGCACCATAAATGGCGCGGCGTGCGCACAGCGCCGAGAGAGGCGGTGAAATGAGAAGGAACAGCGAGACAGCGATGAGCAAGCCGGCAAGGCATGCTGCGTGGATGGCGTGTGGTCTGGCGCTGCTGACGAGCGCCTCGCGTGTCATGGCCGACGCAGGGGGGGAGAACGATCCCGACGCTCGTTTCCGAGGGACGGGCAAGGCCGATCCCATCCGCATCGCGAACGTACGCCGGGCGAACGGCCCCGTCACAGGACAAAGCGCCATCACCTTCGACCTGGCCTGGGACCGCTCCTGGCGGGCGGCCTGGGAAGTGACCGCCCGGCAGCACGGCGGAACGGGCACGCTCAAACTCGAGAGTTGGGACGCCGCCTGGGTGTTCGCCAAGTTCCGTAAACCCGGCGCCGAGGGGTATTCGCACGCGACGCTCTCGACGAATGCCGCCGACCATGCGGTTCCCGCCGGAGCGAAGCTGGACGTCGGGGCGAGCGACGACGGCAAGCGCGGGATTGGGGTGTTCGTCTACCGCAGCACGGCCGGCAGCGGCGCAAACGACCTTAAGGGCGTGACGCTGCGCTGGCGGCACAAGGCGGACGGCGTGGGCGAGCCGGGTGCCGCAGACGTCAAGGTCTTTGCTATCCAGACGATATGCGTGTCTCAGTGTGCGTTCTGGGTCGGCGACGGCACGACAAAGAGCACGCCAGGCCAGTTCCCGGTTGGGGACACCAATCTGAAAGGGCAGCACCACGGGTACGTCCATCTTGTTACCGGCCAGTTCTCGGCCGGCGACAGGACCGAGCCGTTCCGGATCGAGAGCGAGAGGGCGCTGACGTTGGGCGGCCAGAGCAGAAAGAACCTGGGCAACCGCGAGGGCCTCGGGATGCTCCGGCCGGACGACTTCACCAGCTTCGTCACGAGGACGCTTCCGGCACGCTTCCCGAAGGGTTACGCGGCCTTTTACTGCATGAAGCACGAGATCACGAGAGGGGAGTATGCGGCGTTTCTCAACACGCTCAGCTTCGAGCAGCAGGGCCGCTTGACCGCGAAGGGGAACCCGAAGTGCAAGGGCCCCGACGCCCCCGCCGGCACGCTCGTGTACTCCCCGGACGACACGCAGGGGATCAAGATCGCCGCTGCCGGCAAGAGTCCCTCCGAGCCGGCGGTGTACGGGACCGACGTGCCCCATTTGGCGTGCAACTATCTCACGTGGACCGAGGGCTTGCAGTATGCGAATTGGGCGGGGCTGCGGGCGATGACGGAGCTGGAGTACGAGAAGGCCTGCCGCGGGCCGCTCAAGCCCGTGCCGAACGAGTACGCATGGGGGACGGACCGGATCGTCGACGCAAACTCCCCAACGTCGGGCAGCGGGCGCATCACGGCGGGCGCCTCGTACTGGGGGATCATGGGGCTGAGCCAAGACCCGGGCGAGCGCACGGTAACCGTGGGCAACCGCTTTGGCCGCCGTTTCGCCGGCACGCACGGCGACGGGACGTTGGCCCCGCCCGCGAGGGCGGAGGAACTGCGCGATACACAGCCACCGGGCTGGCACGGCCTCAGCATCGTCGGCATCGGCCACCGTGGCGGAGCTCGCTATGGCGGCGGTATCATAAGCAAGATGGATCAGGTCTACGAGAACCTGAGGCTGCGCACGTCGGACCGCTTCCGGGCGACATGCGAGCACCCGTCGCTCCTGTTCCATCCTCGGCAACAGTATAGCTCTTCCGGCTTCCGCTTTGTCCGCACGGCCGCTGCGCATTGACGCCTTGGCGTCATTGGTTCTCATTCAGGAGAAGGAAATGACGAACGTGCCAAACGTCACCATCTGGGCTGTCGTCTGGGGCGGGGTGATTGCCCTGGCCTTCGGGTCGTCGGGCGCCTCTGCCGGTGAGCTTCAGAACATCCTGGACAGGTCGAAGGCCTTCGCGGCGCTGCCGAAGACCAAGCACACGCCGGCGTTCCGCCTGGAGTCCTTCGAGCCCGTCCAGCACCGTCAGGAGGCCCAAGGAAAGCAGTGGTGGTACATCTGCGACGGCGACGAGCGGATCGGACTCATCACGACCTGGCTGAATCACGTCGAGCTGTTCAGGTTCTCGCCCGGCGTCGACAAGGGCGCGAAGTACCCCATTCCCCCGGTCTACCACTGGGCGAACCTGATGGGAGCGAGATTGCCCCTTCAGATGTGCGGCTACCACTCGCCGGTGCCTCCCGTCGGGTCGTTCAAGCTCACCTTCACGAAGCAGCGGGGTGATTCGCTGGAGTTCAAGGCCGAGCAGACCCACAAGGACGGCTACGGCGGGAGCACCGTGTTCCGATTGGCGTGGGACGAGCGCCTGGGCTACGTGCTCCATTGCACCGGCCACTTCGCCATGCCCCAGCCGCGGCAGATCGAGTTCAACAACCTGCTGGCCGGGGGAATCTCCGAATCGCGCGATGATCACAAGCGGTGGCAGAAGACGATGCGGGGGCGGCTTCTGGACGGCCGGATCTCCTTCGTGCACCACAACCCCGTCAACATCCCGGTGGATGATGTCCAGGCGGGCGGCTTCGTCGGTTTCGTGACGGAAGAGAAGATGAACCCGTTCGTGGAGATGATCGAGACCAGCGGGGCGGTCTTCTTCGCCACGTGCAGCCAGTGGTACGACCAGCACATCGTCATGAAAGCCCCGAAGACCAAGGAGGCCGACGGACTGTACCATCTCCGGGCGAAGTACCGGCTGCTGTCGGTGCCCGGCGCGGTCGCGCGGGACCTGGAGGCGGTGGCTGTGGACCGCGATGCGGCCACGGGCGAGTCGAGGTTCGCCGGGTTCCTTCAGAACAAGGTGAACGACTTCGAGACCTTCGTGCCCCACGGGAAGCTGTACAACGGGCCGATCTGGCAGCACATCAACGCGACGGAAGGGCCGGCGCATTCGGGGAAGAGGTCGATCGCCGTGGGTGGCCCGGGGCCGGGCAAGGTGAAGGCGGCCTCGCCCATCGGCGGCGGCCCGGCCATCTACGGCGAATCGAGCAAGCGCTACCGCATGGCGGCGTGGGTGAAGACGCAGGGGCTTGCCGACGGCGGCGCGTATCTTCAGGTGGATGATGTCTTCTTCAACTGGCAGGACGTCAAGGCGACGCGCCGGACGCAGAAGCTCACCGGCGATCGCGACTGGACCCGGCTGGAGGTCGACTTCACCCCTTCGCCGGAAGACCCCATCCTGCTGATCAAGCTCTGCGTCGAGGGTACGGGCAGGGCATGGTTCGACGACCTGGAGCTGGTGGAAGTGGCGCGGTAGCGGGCTTCAGGACGTAAGCGGACGGCCAGGCCCCCGCTGGAAGGAAGGTGCGGCAGATGAAGTGGCTATCACATGCGGGGCTGGTCTTGCTACTGGCCCTGGCGACGGGGATCGAGGCGGCGGCCGAGCCCATCCCGATCCACAAGGCCCCGTCCGCCATCGCCGTCGATGGCGTCCTGGACGAAGCGGCCTGGAAGAAGGCACAAGTGGTCGAGGCCAACTACGTCTGGGGACAAGTGGGCCAGCGAAGCGCGAAGCCGCAGATGCGCGTGCGCTACACCTGGGACGACCATTACCTTTACGTGGGCTACGAGACGTTCGACAGGAACCTGGTGGCCCTCGGGACCGGCCAGAAGGAAGGGCCCGGCGACAACTTGCGCGAGGGCTGCGCCATCACGCACCCGACGGGCAAGCCCGACGTCGTCGAGTGCTTCATCTCGTTCGGCGACCTGCGGTTCTTCTGGGAGGTCCACCACAACGCCGCCAACCAGCTCAACGACATTTGGTGCGTGGTGGTCGACAAGGCTCGGCCGATCAGCAAATCGACCATGAATCGATTCGGCATCCAGCTCCTCCAGCGCGAGTACGTGCAGGACGACGCGGCCACCGGCCGTCGGCTGGCGACGGCGGTCGCCCTGAAGCCGAAGACCGACGGCAAGCCGTCGACGGTCAACGACGCCAACGACGTCGATACGGGCTACACCGGTGAGCTGCGCCTGCCCTGGCTGGGCCTGGGAGCGCCGCGAGACCGCGAGACCTGGATAACCGCCGCCAAGCCAGGCTCGAAGTCGCGGCTGCTTCGGCGCCACGGGCCGTGGAAAATGGCTGGCCAGGAGATCCGCATCCTGGCCGTGGTCCAGAACGGCGACCTCAAGCAGCGCTACCATCACTCCAGCCCGACCAAACCGGGCGACTGGTTTCACAAGGGCGCGGAGCACTACCCGCGTTACGTCCTGCGGGCCGATTGAGGCCTGCTGCGGGAACGCGGAACGGTAGGGCGACATGTCTCACATCGAAGGAGAGAAAGATGAAGCACATCCTTGCGCTGCTGATGATTGCCTGTCCATGCCTTGCGCTGCCCGCGCTGGCCGAGCCGCCGAAGCTCACCGACGGCAAGGGCCGGAAGTTCTCGCGCGACATCCGCCTGACAGATGTGCTCAACCACAAATGGGTCGATGAGCTGGTCACGTATGACCTGGACTTCCCTGCGAAGCAAGCCACGCTGAATTCGATCCGGCTGTACGACGTGGATGGTGGCAAGGAGTTGCCTTTCCAGCTTTCGGACGTCGTCTACCACGACGACAAACGACAGTTCGTCAAGTCCGCCGTCATTGCGTTCTTTGTCGATGAGCTGCCTGCCATGGGGGCCCGCAACTACGCTGTGCTCTGGGATCCGGGCGTGTTTGCCAGTGCAACCCAGTCCGCGGCCGCGCTGAAGGAGACCGACCTGAAGGCCGAGACGTTCGAGGTTACCAACGGCCTGTTCAGCCTGCGCCTGGCCGGCCAGAAGCGTTTCGATCCGCCGGTCGAGGCGGCCACCGTGCCGGGCCCGCTGCGCGGCTTCAAGGGCCCCGACGGGGTGTGGCGCGCCACCAGCCGCTTCGTCACAAACGCGAAGGTGTCGGGATGGCAGGCCGAGCTGGTAGAGCAGGGGCCGCTATGGAAGCTCTATCGCGTGCGCTTCGAGTTAGGCGGTGGTCGCTTCTACGAGCTTGAGCTGAAGATGGTGGTCGATCACCCGTACGCCTACGTCACGGAGCGCAACAACTTCCGCCTGCGAATTGCCGAACTGCCCCACCCGTTGTGCGGCCGCAGCGGGCATATGGATCACGGCAAGTGCTACACGCGCTGGGGCGTGGCCGACCAGCTCCGCATCCTGATGAAGGAGAACTTCGACCCGGACGTTTGCTACACCCCCGAGACGTTCAGCTACGGCTTCGCCCGGGACCCGCTGAAGCATGACGCAATAAAGGTGTGGACGGCGGTTCGCCCGGTTTTCCCGTCCGTCGATGCCCCGTGGCTCGGCACGTACTCGACGGATGACAAGAAGAACGACCTGATCGCCATCGTGGGGCGCGACGCCGCCCACTGGGAGTATCCCGACAGCTCCATCAACCCGCATCACCTCACCCCGGGCGTCAACGCGGAGATGCACTTCGTGGACGAGCCGGGTGAGCACGCTTACTACCGCATCCCTGTGGCCCGCGCCGTGCGGCACTGGCTGCTGGCGGTCGGCGATAAGCGGCAGTGGACGGAGAAGGAGTATCCCGGCAGCCGCCAGACGGGCTACCCGTATCTCGCGTATCTTCGTACGAAGGTCTGCGACCTGCCGCTGGACAAGGTGAAGGACTGGCATCTGGACTGGGAGCAGAAGCTCCCCGGCCGGCCCCGATTGTTCTTCTCCCCCGATCAGGCGGAGGCGTTGTGGAAGCGAATCCAGGCACACGAGCCCTTCAAACCTCACCTGTCGAAGGTGAGGGGACTGCTGACGGGCGAGGGCGGAGCGAGTACGGTCAAGGGCGTTCCCGCCCATGACGGGGGCAATCTGGTGAACAAGCTGTTCCGCGTGGGGTACAGCGGCTTCGTGCAGAGCATCTCCATTGTGCGCCCGATGCGCGGCGTTGCCGAGAGGCTCGATTACAACGCCCGCACGCTGGACCCGGCGCAGGTCGCCAGGACGCGCCGTGAGATGGCGTTCCTCACTTCAGTAGTCACCGATGGTGACTACTGGCAGTATGCCTGGAACCAGGAGCGCACCAGCTACTTGGCGAACTTCGGCAGCGACCTGTATCTCGCGGTGGGCCTGATGGCGCTGGTGCTTCCCGACCATCCGAACTCGAAGCAGTGGATGCAGTACGCCCTGAGCGAACTGGACAAGGAGTTCACCTACTACATCAGCCCGGACGGGGCGGGTGAGGAGAACATCGCCAACTACTACCTCTGGACGTGGAGGCAGCTCACAGTGCTGCTGGGCGCGCTGAAGCACAACGGCATCTTCGACGCAGCCAAGCACCCGCGCTACCAGGCGGCCTGCCGGTTCTGGATCGAGATCCTCACGCCGCCCCAGCCGAAACTGTCGGCCTATGCCGCTTCTGCGCCGATCAAGCCCCAGGACCGGCGGCGCCGCATCCCGCCATTCGGCGATCACGGCTTCAGCAACAACGTGTGCCTGGAGCATGGCGGCCAGACCGGGATCCTCAAGGACGCCGATCCGCAGCTCGCCGCCGAATCCGCCTGGGCGTGGTGGGAGACGGCCCGCGGCAAGCCGGCCACCCACATGGGCGCGATACCCCACGTGCTGATCGCCGATCCCACCGTGGCCCCGCGCGCCCCCGTGCTGCGAAGCCGGCGATTGCGGGGGTTCGGAGCCGTCCTGCGCAACCATTTCCGGTCCGGCAAGGAGACCTTCCTTGCCATCAAGGCCAGCCGGATCTACTCGCACCATCATCCCGATGAAGGCGGCATCCACCTGTTCGGGCGCGGCGTGCCGATCATCCTCGACGCGCTGCACGGGAGAGACTACTACCGGGAGGAGTGGCACCCGGTCATCACCTTCGCCGACGGCAAGACGCACCGCCGCGGGAAGGTCGTCGAGTTCGGAACCAGCCCGCTGGCCGACTTCGTGGCCGCCGACATCCCCGTAGGTCCGTTCCTGCCGGGTCCGCCCGAGCCGGGGATGACACGCAGCGGCAGCCGTCGGAACGTGCTGCTCGTGAAATCATCGACGCTGGACGTGCCCGACTACTTCGTGCTTCAGGACATCGTCTACGGCCCCGCGGCCAGCCAGATCAACCTGCCCGTCTTCAGCGGCAAGCCGCAAGTCGGTGCGGGCGGGAAGGCGAACCGGGTGCTGCTGCCGCCCATCGATTCGCCGAACTACGGCGTGGCGACCGATCTGGTCTTCCTGTCGCCGGCCAAGCCGGACATCGCGGTCTCGCCCATCACGAAGGGCGAAGGCGGCGAGAACGCCTGGGCCGTCTCCGCCCGTCAGCCGGCCGGGCGGAACTGGGCGGTGGTGATCTACCCCCGCGACAAAGGCATGGCGCCGCCGACCGTCGAGGTGCTCGAGTCTCCGAAGGCGTTCCGGCTACGTTCTCCAGGCAAGCTGGCGGTCGATTACGTGGTCGCCGCAGCCGGGCCGACCTCCACGCAGGCCGACGATTTCCGCTTCACCGGACAGCGCGGCGTCGCACGCCTGCGCGATGGACGTGTGAGCGTGTCTTTGGTGGACGGCACGGAGATCCGCTGCCGCCAGATCGGCGTGTTCGGGAAGGGCCCGGTGTCGCTGACCCAGACGGCCAGGGGCTTCACCGGCAGCGCCGAAGGGCCGCACCGCAACGTCTACCTGCTCCTTGGTCGGGAGTGGACCAGCGATCTCGTACTTACCCTCAACGGCAAGCGCAAGAAGCGTAACTCGCCCAACGGCATCCTCGCCATCGAGCTGCCGGATGGGCGCTGCGAGTTCACCATTGAGAAGCCGTAGGCGACCCCAAGGAGTTGGATACATGAAGTCCAAGCAGCTGGCGGCCGCGCTGCTCGGCGCGACGGCGCTGGTCGGGACGGCCTCGGCCGCTGATGTCACCATCGCGCTGGTGGCAGCCTCCGGGGCCAGAACGGTCCCCATCGAGGATCGCCAGGCGCTCTGGATGTCGCCTTTCGGAGGTTGGGGCATCACGGCCTGGCCGTTTGGCCTGAGCGTGGACGAGAAGCCCATCTTCGAGTACCGGTCGGCGGCGCAGATCCTCATGTCGGAGACGGGCGGGCGGAGCAAGGCGGCCGCGGCTCGGGCTCTCGACAATCAGATTGACCAAGCAACGGGCGGGAAGGACACGGTCCGCTCCGAGGACCTGACCACGTTCCGCCTGGACCGGAAGGCTTCGGTCACGCTTGACCTGGCCGAAGGCCGCCACACGATTCATCCGTTCGGCATCGAGTTCACGGTGGCCGGCGACGGAACGGTGGCGTCCTCGGACCGCCGGTTGCGCATCGCCGCCGAAGGCCGCCGCGTGGAAGTGGTCTGTTGCCCGGTCACGGTCAAGATGATGGCCGGAAATCGCTCAGCCTTCGGTCCGCTGCACTTCTCGTTCGCCTCTACGTCGCTGCTGGGCGGGCTGGGCAATGTGTTTGCCGAATACGATAGGCAGCACGGGGCGAAACCAGGGACAGCGGCGGGCGCCGGGTTCCGGCGCGTCACCCTTTACCTGCCGGTCTCCGCCCCCCGTGTCGCCTACACAGTCAACGGAGTGAGTTTCGAGCTGGACCCCGACGGGCGGGTCAAGTTGGCCGCCGACGCAAAGGCCCGTTGTCCGGGCGGCCGAGAGATCCATCTACAGCTTCCGGTGGCGGCGCCGGTCGCCGCGAAGGCCAAGCGGCCGATCGGTGTCAACTGGTCTGGCGCTCCGGGCGAAGTTACGATCGCCTGCGGCGCGGCATCCGTGATTAGCGGCGCGGCAACGGGGTCGGCTTGGCTGCCGATTCCGGTGACCGGCAACCGCACGCTGAAGCTTGGAGGGTCGACCGTCCGCCTGCCGGAGGCCGACCCGCGTTGGCCACACGCGCTTCTCATCTGGGATGCGGCCGCAGGCGCATGCTGGGCAATCGAAACGGTGCCCCTGGCGGCCAAACCCGGCGCCGAGTGGTCGTGCCGCATCACGCCGCTGGCCGGCAAGACGCCGGTCCCGGCGGCGCTGAAGGTGCGAATGGATGCTCTGGCCGGGGATAGGGCCGGGGGCAGGATGGCGCTGAAGGCAGCCGATGGCGGCGTGTTCGCGGGTGCCCTGCCGGTTGAACCGGGGCTCTGGCGCTTGCGCGTCGCCGACGATAGCGGCGGCCCGTTGCGGGGGCAGACTCTGGGCTTGGCTCTGATCACGAGCGAGGCGGCGGTGCCCGCGGTCTCTCTCTTCACCGTCCGCAACCGCGGGATTGTCAGGCGCGGCGACACGCTGGACGTGCTATGGAGTGCCAAGTTACCGGCGGGCCGGCCGGCCACCGAGTGGCAGGTCGTGCTGCGCGGCCAAGGTCTCGAAGCGCCGGTCGGCAGGATGGCGCTACCCAACAGCGCCGCCACCCGCGCCGCCAGCGGCACGTTGAAACTGGACACCGCAGCCCTTGCGCCGGGCCCGTACGAACTGGTCGTTGGCGATCCGGGAGTCGCCTGTTACCCGATGCGGTTTCGGGTCTGCCAGCGCGAGCCGCTGAGCGATTACGAGATCTACTCGTTCTACCCCGTCGTGAGGCCGTCCAAGCCGTATCCGGGCTCGCCGGTGACGATCTACAAGAACCACATGCCCGGCGGGCCGGGGCTGGGGCCTTTCCGGGCGGACGCCGACGCCTCCCTGGACGCGGCGCTGGCGGCCTATGCGCACGCACCGGCCGGGCCGGCGCGCGAGATGTTCGCTCGGCCGACCTCGGAAGAGCTGGACTTCATGGCCCTTGCCGCCATGGGGATGCGCGCCGCTCCGCAGTGCCCGCCGATGCTGGCGGCCGAGGACCAGAACCCCAAGCACACGCTGAGCGAGGACCTGGCGCAGATGCGGCGACGAATGGCGCTCTACGTGCAGCCGCGAGCCGACCTCCCCGGTTTTGACGGTATCTCGATCGGCTGGTTCGCCACCCGCAGGGGCTTCTGGGAATACACGCCGCGGCTGGACGGACACCAGAAGCGGCGCAACGAGGAGGCGGACAAGTGGGTGAAGGCCCGCCTGGCGGAGGCCATGGGGAAGTACGAAGAGGCCGGCCTCACGAAGGCGCAGCGGGAAAGCCTGTGGCGGTGGATGAACTGGCGGGCCTACAGCTCCGTCCTGCCGACCGCTTTCGGGCACTGGTTCGCCGATGCCCTCCGGATTCGTCCCGATCTGACGTTGCACAACACGAAACCCACGTTCTGGCTTGGCGGCTGGGAGTCGTTCCCGTCCACGGCCTACTCGAACCTGACGCATCGCGACGCGATCGATTACACGGACTACTGCATCCCGCCCTGGGGCAACTTCCGAGCCCCGGCCTTTCTGGCCATGGGCAATCCCAAGGGGCAGAAGACGTGCTGTGCGTACTTCACCCACAACTGGCGGTCCGAGCACGTCGCCACGGCCTTCGGTGCGGCCGGGCGCGGGCTCGACGGGTTCGCGCTGAGCTTCGACGAGGACAACCGCCAGGCTGAGGCCGTGTTGCGGATCTTCGAGCGTTTCGGCTCGTGGTTCACCGCGCTCGACCCGCTGCCGGACGTGGCCGTGTACTTCAACGACAACCCCAACCGGGCGAGCGTGATCCTGCACGACCTGGCGCGGATGCGCCGGCCGGGCATGCTTGTGTCGCCCGAAGACGTGCTCGCCGGGGCGCTCACCAAGTACAAGGTGCTCTTCCTGGCCGGCCTGGACTCGTTCGAACTGCCCGCAATCAGCAAGGCCGTACGCACCTTCGAGGCCCGCGGCGGCGTCATCATCAAGGATGACGCGTGCAACGCCGACCTGCCCGGGCGCAAGCTCGGCTTTGCGTACGACAAGACCCATGTCCACGGCGGCTGGGGATTGGGCAGTCCCAAAGGCGAGTGGGAGTTCGCCCACCTCTGGAAGAACTTCAAGGAGACGCGCGAGAAGTTCCTCATCGAGGCCTTCGCCCGGGTTCCCGGCATCCCGGTCACCACGCCCGACGCGGATGTAATCCTCTCGCCCCTGGCGGGCGAGGATTCCATCGTGTGTTTCGTGCTCAACAAGACCGAGGTGCCCCTGGAGATCGAGGGCCGATGGCGCCAGGCGCACGTGCTGCCGCGGATCGGCGAGCTGCGTGTGGAGAAGGGGTGGCACATCCGCGACCTGCTGACGGGCAAGGTGGCCCGTGTGGAGAAGACCCCGCAAGGCCAACGCGTCGCCGTGGACTTCACCCGCCTCGAAGGGGCGGTCTACCTGCTGACCCGGCGGGAGCCCAAGGCCATGGCCATCCGGGCCGAGCGGACGGCGCCCAGCACCTTGCGCCTGACCGCCTGGCTCGCCGATGCCGGCGACAAGCCGCTCGCGGACCCCATGCCCTTCGAGGTGACCTTGAGGGGGCCGGACGGCGCGACACTCTTCCACAAGTTCGCCGCGCTCGGGCCGGAGTTGGCGCTCGACGTCCCCGTGCCGGCCTTGTCCGGCGAGGCCCGGCTGGAGCTCGCCGTGCGCGACCTGGTTCTCGGCTCGACCGCCACCCGGACGGTTGCCCCCGCCGCGCCCGCCGCCGTGGCCGCCCGGGCGACGCCCGATCTGGTCGGCGGCGCCGCAGCAATTGCCGCGTTCCTCTCCCAAGGCAAGGGACCGGTGACGGTGGTTCTGGATGAGGAGCAGGACGCGTTCCGTCCGGCCGCAGAGCACCTGGCCGCGCTGCTGAGGAAGTCCGGGCGCGATGCACGCGTTGTCACCTGGGACCCGGCCGATATTCGGCCCCTGCATCTGCGCTGGCATCCGCTCAAGGGAGACCTCGACGTGATCGAGGGCCTCAAGGGAGGCAAGGCCTTTGCCTGGCGTGTCGGCATGTCTCCCTGGGGCGCCGAGAAGCACGGCTTCGAGGACCCGCGCTGCGGATACGACGAGTACGGGCCCCGGCTGCGGCACGACGCCGACATCGTCTTGTTCGGCGCGCCTTTAAACCATCGTGCCCTGACCGACCTGAAGCCCTACCTGCGGCGCGTCCCCACGGAGTCCTACCCGGCGCCCGGCGGCTTTTTCGTCCACTATCTCTGGTCGCCGTTTCGTGGCGGCTGCGACGGGCTCTACGTGGGTTGCCGCGATGCGGCCGGGGCCAAGGCGGCGGTCGCCTGCCTGGCCACGGTGTCGGCACCAGCGCCAACGCCTGCGCCGCGTGTCAAGCCGCATGCCGCGCCGGTCGTCACCCGCGGCGGCGAAGCCGCGCCGCTGGAGAACATGGTGAGGGGCAAGTTCGGCACGCCCGTCCTGGATGTTGCCTTCTCGCCGGACGGCAGCCGCCTGTTCGTGACGACCGCGTCCTATGCAGACTGGCTCTTCGCGTTGAGCCCGTCCGGGAAGGTCCTGGACCGGCGCATGCCACCCGTCCGCGACGGGTTCCCCAACTGGTGGAACTGGGCGCGCGGGGAGCTGCGCCCCGTGGACAACACCTCCTTGTGGATTCGCCTGTGGGACGCCGACTACCACTACCGCTTCGACAGGGGATGGGTCAGCACGGCCGCCGCGGATCCGCCGCACGAGCTTCCGCGGCCCGGCAACGGCGGTGGGCCGGCCGTGAAGGCCTCAACCCGCCTGGACAGCGGCAGGACGGGCGTGACCTACCTGGGAGGCTCCGACCGCCTCTGCGCGCTGGACAGGCAGGGCCGTCTCCTGTGGCGTTTCGAGGACAACGCCGTCGCGCCCGACCTGCTGTACCCGCGCGGCATGTTCCCGCGGGCCGTCAGCGGCGACGGGCGTGTCCTGCTGGTCGCGGCGTTCGGCATTCACAGGATGCTCTACGCGACCGTCGCGAGGAACCCCTCGGTCATGGGTATCGACGCCGCATCCGGCAAGCTGCTCTGGCAGCGCAAGGGCATGATGCTGGATGAGGGCAAGGTCGTGGCCCTGCATGACCGTTTCCTGGTGATCGACGACGAAGGCGAGACACACGAGATCCTCGCCGCCAACGGGCGGAAGGGGTCCGGGATAGCGGCGCTGACCGGCAGCGCCGATTGGGTCCTCCAACTTCCCGGCCGCGAGGAGGTGTTGATCGTCCAGAACGGCCACTTCGACCGATGGGGCCGGGCGGCCCGCGTGTACATCCAGCGGCTGAACGGCGGCGGGCAGCGTGACGTGCCGGTTCCCGGCCGGGTCCTTGATGTGGAGCTTGCCCCCGACGACCGGTCTTTCCTGCTGTGCACCACGCACGACCGGACCATGCGCTTTGGCTCGGACGGCAGCCTGCTGTGGGAGTCCGAGACTCCTGCCGCGCAGCACGCGTGCTTCTCCCCCGACGGCCGGACGGTCGTGATCGGCGGGCACGACGGCGTGGTCCACTTTCTCAGCGCCGCCGACGGCAGGCGTCTGCACAGTGTCGATCTCAACCCTTCCAACGTGATCTCTGCGGAACGCTTCGTCCGTCAGCAGCGCATGGGGCCTGTTCCGCAGGACGCGGCGCGGACGATCCCGCCCGAGCCGCCGGAGCCTTCGTATCTCACGTCGCTCGACCCGAAGAAGGTCCCGTTCGGCCCGAATCTGGCGCCGCCCGAACGGATGCGCGGGCTGCTGAAGCCGGCCGAGCCGGGCGCGTCCGATCCAACCAGGCCCGGATATGTCGGCAAGCTGACCGGGCCGGTCACGCTGACCTTCCAGGTCGAGGCGGGAATGATCTACCTTGTCGAGATGCTGAATGCCATCGCCGACCCGGCCGACCATACACCTCTGTTGCGGCTCGAAGTCGCCGTGACGAGCACCGGGCGGCAGAGGTCGAAGAACCTGCCGTATACGGCCCGTCTTCCGTTGGGGCGTTACCTCACGCGCCGCCGGGCCGCGTTCCGCGCGGATGCAGCCGGCAAGGCGACGCTGACCGTCCGTGCGGTTCTGCCCCGCAAGACCGTCGACAAACGGCCCGGCCGCAATGCTCGGGAGGTCTCGACCTACGAGAAGGTCCCTGCGAGCGGGATCCCAGTCCTGCTTGGCGACGTCGTCGTGTCCGCCATACGCTTCCGAGGGCGGAACCTGCTCTTCAACGGCGGCCCCGCGGCCCGTTCCACGCCCGCCGGCGAACTGACATGCACGCTGTTCCCGTGGAAAGACGGCGATAACAGGACACCTGACAGACCCTCCAACAGCCCGCTTGCCGCCATGAGATTGGTCAACGGCGTTATTGTCAATCAGGAGACGGCCTGGGGCAAGGCCGGCAGCGTGGACAAGGCCGAGGTGCTTGTGCGGTTCAAGTCGCCCCGGAAGCTCTCGGCCGTCGCCATCCACGAAGACGCCTCGGGGCCGGTCCCCAGCGGCGAGAGCGTCCGCGAACGCACTGCGATGCGGTACGGACTCGACGCCCGCAATGCCGTCAGCGGCCGGTGGTCGCGCCTCGGCCATGTCGCTGGCAATACGCAACTCGTCAACATATTCGAAGGGCCGGCGTTCCCCATCAGCCAGATTCGCTACACCTGGGCCGGCCGTCACGACAACGACCTGGGTCGCACGGACGGTGCCGTGCGCATGGCGCAGATCGAAGCGTACAGCGCTGCTGACGCCCTGGATATCGAAGGCCTCCTGGACAGTGGGAGGGACGATGGCCTGGGCCTCGACTGACGCGTCAACAGCCGCAACCTGAGAGACAGGAGTGGACCATGCAGATCAGGCGATCGGTAGGACCCATGGGGTGCCTCCTTGCCCTGACGGGCGCCGCGATGGCGGCCGTGCCCGTCACGCTGGTGAAGGACGGAAGACCCGTGGCCATCATCGTGGTGGCAGATGAACCGACCGACATTCCGCTGTCGAAGCGGGATCCCAAGGCGAGGAAAGCCGTTTCGATGACGCAAAGGGACGCAGCCGAGGAGTTGCGGGCGTTCATTGAGAAGGCCAGCGGCGCGCGCCTGGAGATCGTGCCGGCCGCCAAGGCCCCGGCGGCGGGCACGCTGCTGCTGGTGGGGCGCAGCGCGCTGAGTGAAAAGCATAGACTGGCGCCGCCGACTGAGCCGGAGGGCCTGCGCATCGTGACCTTCGAGCGCGGCGTGGCCATTCTGGGCGAGGTGAAGCCTGCCGGTGCGGACAACGTCCGCCGCGAGGTGGACCGCGGGACCTTGCACGGCGTCTACGAGTTTCTCGAGCGTGTCGTCGGATACCGCTTCTTCATCCACATCCCGAACGACCCGGGCTTCGGCACCGTGACGCCGGTGGTGAAGACCCTCACGGTGCCGGCTGCCTATAAACTGGAACTGGCGCCTGATTTCCCCTACCGCGTGGCGGCGTTCCCAAACTGGAGCGCCAACCTGGCCTGGATGCGGGTGACGCGCGAAGGCTCCGGCGCGGGCTCCGGGACCGGTTTCGCGGGCATCAACCATACGGACAGTGGGTTCGGGAAGCGTTTCTTCAAGGACCACCCGGACTGGGCCGCGATGATTGCCGAGGACGGGACGCGCCACCGGATGTACGCGTGCTACTCCCACCCCGGCGTGCTCCGCGCCCGGGTGCAGGTGACGCAGGACGTCTATGACGGCAAGGGCGGCTGGTTCGGCGAACACTGCCATCCCGGGCCGAAGTGGATCGGATTCGAGCCGGCGGACCTCTGGGACATGAGGGGGCTGTGTCTGTGCGAGCGCTGCAAGCCGCAGTACCAGCCCGAGCGCGGCCGCTTCGGGATCGCATCGAACCTCCTTTTCCGCCACGGCGTGGATTTCGCGGCCGAGATCGCCAAGCGATGGCCCGACAAGCGCCTGGGCATGCTCGCCTACGAGGGGCACATGCTGCCTCCCGACTTCGACCTGCCTGAGAACATGGACGTCGAGGTGTGCATGATGTGGTCCACCACCATGGGCAAGGAGCCGTACTGGCACGAGCGGAACCTCAAGCTGCTGCGGGACTGGAGCAGGAAGCTGGGCGGCAAGCGCGAGCGGATGTACGTATGGAACTACCTCTGCTGGCCGGCGATGTGGACCAACGCCCCGCTTTTCTTCCCGCACAATCTCCAGAAATGGCTTCAGGACACGTACGCCATCTCCTCGGGCGAGATGGTCTGTCCCGGCGGTAATCCCCCGCAGTATGAGATCGTCATGGCGTGGCTGTGGCACCGCCTGATGTGGGACCGCAACGCCGACGTGGACGCGCTGCTGCGAGACCAGTGCACGACCTTCTTCGGCCCGGCCGGCAAGGCGATGGAGAAGGTCTACGCAACGGTCGTCGACCGATACGAGAACGTCCGGTGGAGCCGGCGGTTCGTTGAGAGCTATGTCCCGCCGGACCAGATGTACGGCGAGACGTATACGCCGCAGGTCATCCGCACGTTGAAGAAGCTGATGGCCGATTCGCTGGCCGCCTGCCCGACAGACGAGGCCAACATCTACCGCCGTCGCGTCGCCTGGATGCAGAAGGGGTTCGAGCCGTTCTTTGCCGAGGCGGACCTCGCCCACAAGTGGCTGGGCAAGACACCGTCTTACACGGTGAGAACCGTCGCCGCGCCTCCCGCTGACGCCGCCGCCTGGGCGGCCCTGCCGGCGGTGACGCTAGTGCAGGGGAACTACGGGAAGTCGCCCGACCTGGCCACGCGCGTGCGGCTGGCGCGCTGTGGGGGCGACCTTCTCGTGCGGTTTGAGGCGGACGAGCCGACCGGACCGATGCTGCCGGACCGACTGGTTCTGGTCGTGAAGCCGGGAGACGAGGAACGCGCGCTGGCCGCCAAGGTTAAGGCAAGGCCGGCGTGGATCCCGCTGGGGATGTTGCGCCAAGACCCGCAGCGCTCTTTTGCCGTGAACGGTGAAGGGATGCTCGAAGGTACGCTGCGACCGGAGCTGGTCAGCAGGACGTACGCCGGCGGCGTGTGGACGGTAGTGGTAAAGTGCCCGGCTGCCTCATTGTGCATCGCGGCGAGCAAGACAAGCACGGTGGAGATCCAGTTGGAGCGACAGCGCTGCCGACGGGGGAAGGCGCCGGCGCGCGAGTACTGCTGGACGGCCCCGATGAGGCCGACGTGGCTGGCGCATTTTCGCTTCGGCCGGCTCAGGGTGGAGGCCAAGTAACTCGACGACGTCAGGACAACCATGGAACGACACATGCAACGACTCATTGCTTCTGCGGCTTTGACGGCTGTGATGACGCTCCCGGCGCTGGCCGGGGTGGAGCTTCAGCCGCGCGACCTGACGCCCGCGACCTGGATGAAGGCGCCGGCACACCCGCCCGTTGAGGTCGTGCGCGACGGGCAGGCGCGAGCGGCGGTCTATGTGGTCGATCCTAAAGGAAGAGAGCCCTTCGTTGCGAAGAGGCGTGGCCAACGCCCCCCGCTGTTCAAGCAACTGGTCGACCAACTCGTTGAGACGGTCCGCCTCGCCACCGGCGCAACGCTGGAGTTGGTCGGCAAACCACCGGCCGCAGACCGGCCGGCCATCGTGATCGGCGACTGTGCGGAGACCCGCCGGGCCGGTATCGATGCGGCCAAGCTCCCGGTTGAGGGGTTCGTCGTCAAGACCGCGGCGAACCGTGTCTACCTCGTGGGCAGCACGCAGGACGGGGTAAGCGACACCGCGGCTTGGGCCGTGGCGGACTTCCTGGAGCGGTTTGTCGGCGTGCGCTGGTACTGGCCCACGCAGTACGGCGGGCGCTCCATTCCCCGTCACACGTCGCTGGCCATCCCCCCGGCCCATTACCGCGATCAGCCGGTCTTCCGCTTTCGCACCATGTATCAGGACTGGTACTGGCTCCAGGCGCGCTCGTTCGATGAGCAGTTGCTGCCCATGGCGCCAGGTGTCCTGCCCGACGGGGCGCAGACCCTCTGGATGGGCGACCACTTCCGGCTGATGCGCCAGGGCAAGAGTTGGCCGTACGAGGCCGTACACCACGGGGCGCGCATCTACGAGTTTGTCCGCCGCGTGCCGAAAACCAACGAAGCGCTGTTCGCCGTCAATGACGACGGCAGCCGGAACTTCCAGATGTTCTGCTACAGCGCGCCGGAAACACTCGACTGCTACGTTGAGAACCTGCGGCGGGCCTGGGATGAAGGCGGTAAAGGCGTGTTTCTGGGCGGCATCCGTCGATCCAGCGTCACCGTCTGGGCTCCCCTGGACATGGGCATGCGGTCCTTGGGGGCGGCCTGCCACTGTCCGGCTTGCCGGGAGATGCTCGCCAAGGGCGGCCAAGAGCTGCTCATGGGCCTGTTCGTGAAGCGTCTGTGCGAACAGGTCAAGCGGCGCTGGCCCGACAAGACGGTCATCTACGTGCCATGGGTCATCTCGGACTGTCCCCAGGAAGTGGAGTTCCCCGACAACCTCGCCGTGAGCCACCTGAACCTGGACGTGATGGGGCTGATGAACCAGCGATCCGTCCGCCGCGTGGAGGAGGGCCGGCTGCGCGCGTGGAGCGCGAAGTCCGGCCGACCCGTTCACACGTGGATCGACTTCGCCAGCCCCAGCGACTGGACGTACGGGCCGATCCAGTTCCCGCACCTCGTGCAGGACTTCTACTCGAAGAACCGCCGCTTCCTGGCCGGAACGTCCGTTCTGAGCTACGGCGGAGCCTGCTTCCTCACCGCCGCGCCTACGTACTATGTCTGGAACCGTGTGCTCTGGAACCCCGATCTCGACGTCGACGTGGTGCTCGACGAGATGTGTCGGCGACTGTTCGGGGCGGGTGCGGCCAGCGCCCGTGAGCTCCTGCGGCTTCAGTGCGAACGATGGGAGAAGACGGCCCTGTCGCGCCCGCTGCGCGTCGGCGAGAATCGCATTCCCCCGGAGTTGTTCCGGGAGATCTGGCCGCCGAACGTGGTGGCCCGGATGAAGGCGTTGCGAGACAAGGCGCTGGCCGAGATCGACCGGGCCGGCGACGCGGCCGTCCGGAAGGCCTTCCTCTACTGGACCTGGGAGTTCGACGCCTTTGTCGACTACGCCGAGATGGTCGAGAAGGTGATGTCGCGGGGCGCCGAAATGGCGCAATCGGCGGACGCCTCGGGCGCGGCGGCGAGGGATGATGCGGCCGCGCGGTTCCGGGGCGGGCCGGCGGGGGTCAACACCATCCGGATCGCCAACGTCCGTCGGCAGGACGGCCGCGTCGAGGGGCAGAGCTACGTGACGTTCGATCTCTCCTGGGGCCACACTTGGCGTGCGGCATGGACAGAACCGGCCGCCAGGAACATCACCGGCAAGGACCTGCTCGTCGAGAGCTGGAGCGCGGCGTGGGTGTTCGTGAAATACAAGCCGGCCGGCCGCGATGCGGCCCAAGGATACACCCACGCGACGCTCTCGGCCGAGGCGGCCGACCACGTGGTCCCCGACGGCGCCGGCGGCGCGGCAATGGCTCGGACTGTCGGCCTGACCGACGGCAAGGGCATGGGGGTGTTCATCTACCGCGCCGGAGCCGGACACAGTCCGCTGGATATCAAGAACGTCAAGCTCCGCTGGCTGCACAGTGCCGACGGCGTGGCCGACCCCGCCAAGGTCGACCTCAAGGTCTTCGCCATCGAGATGGTCTACGTGCCGCGGGGAGCCTTCAAGGTAGGCTCGGGCGGGACCGAAGCGGGCAGTCTCACGGACGGGTCCTGGAAACAAGACGCCGCAATCCCCTTCCTGGTGGACGCGGCCTGGTCGTGTGCAGCCGCCGAGGGGACCGACGCCCGCCGCATCGGCAAGAAGCCCGGCCGGCTGTGGGGCACGAGCCAGGAAGGCCCCGCCGCCGTCGGGCCCAACGGCGCGCTGTCCGACGGATTCCCGACCGGCTACGAGACCTTCTACTGCATGCGGTACGAGGTGACGCGGGGGCAGTTCGCGGCGTTCCTGAACACGATTCCGAGTGACGTCTTCGCGAGCACCTCTGCCGGGGACGACCAGCATGCTGGAGGCCACTTCACTGCGGCGGGGCGCTACGGCCTTTCGGGCGTCCGGCCGAACCTCAAGCCCGCCAAGCCCTACCAGGCGTGCAACCTGTTGTCGTGGTGGGACGGCGCCAAGTTCGCCGCCTGGGCGGGCCTGCGCCCGATGACAGAGCTTGAGTACGAGAAGGCCTGCCGCGGGCCGCTGAAGCCCGTGCCGAACGAGTTCGCCTGGGGAACGGCCGGCATCGCCACTTCCGCATACAACTTGGCGCACGACGGCAAAGCTGACGAGCGCATCACCGGGAACTACAGCACGACTTCCGGCAACGCCAGCTACGACTTCACCATGCCCGACGTACACAGTTTCGCGGCGCGCGGAGGGGTCAGCGCCGTGCCGGGCAGCCCGATGCGTGCGGGGATCTTCGCCACGCCGGACAGCGGGCGCGTCGCCGCGGGCGCTTCCTACTGGGGCATCATGGAGCTGAGCGGCAACGTCCGCGAGCAAGTGGTGGCGGTCGGCCACGTCAAGGGACGCGCGTTCCGGGGCACACACGGCCGCGGCGCGCCGGATGCGCCGAAAGACTGGCCAGAGGCGGAATACTCCGCGGCCGCGAGAAGGGAATCCGGGAAGAACGACGGCATCGGCTCCGGTCTGCGCGGCGGCTTCTTCGGTGACACGCCCTTTGGGCTGCGAGTCTCGGACCGCGCCCGTGCGACCTACAGGCCCCGGCCCGGGGCCTTCAATGCGGCGCGGGTCCGGCAGGATCAGAACGGCTTCCGGGGCGTGCGCTCGGCGCCCTGAGAAGGGAGATAGCGATGCAGCGATCGGATAACGGATTCCCATTCACTGCCGCCCAGGCCGCCGGGATCGCCGGCATCCTGCTGCTCCGCGCGGGCGCGGCGCCAGCGCAGAGCCACACTTGGCGGCGTGTGACGATCACGAATGTGACGGTGGCGCGGCGCGACGCCAAGACCGCCGCGGTTACGTTCGACGTCGCCTGGGAAAGGTCGTGGCGAAACGATCTGAATCATGACGCGGCCTGGGTATTCCTCAAGTACCGGCCCGGGACCGCCGCCCAGTGGCGGCACGTTCGGCTGGCCGCGAACCGCGTGCTGAACCCGACGGGCTACGGCCACGGTGAAGGCGTGCCGATGGACATTCTCGTTCCCCGCGGAAAGGACGGGTTCACCGGCATGTTCGTGCGGCACGCGGGAATGGCCAGGCCGGCCAACGTAGCGACGCGCCGTGTCACGGCGATCTGGGACCTGGCGGCAGCCGAAGGCGTCAAGAAACTCGGTAAGGCCGAGGTCCGAGCCTTCGGCGTCCTGGTGGTTTACGTCGCGGAGGGGCCGTTCTACCTGGGCTCGGGCGGGGCGGAGGTGAATGGGTTCTACATGTACACCGACGGCACTCAGCACACCAAGCCCTATCGGGTGAGGGGACCCGGCGCCATTCCGACCGGCCGGCAGCCGGGCCGGCTCTGGGCCCGGAGTTCCAAGCCCTTCGTGAAGAGTGACTCACAGCCCGAGGAGGGCGGTGAGATTCCGGCGGCTTTCCCCAACGGGTATGCGGCCTTCTACTGCATGAAGAGTCCGATCACATTCGCTCAGTACGCAGGTTTCCTGAACACGTTGCCCCCCAAGGAGGCGGAGAAGCGATTCAGCGAACACGCCGCCACGCGTGCCGGGGAAGCCCCGAACTTCACCTATAGGCCGCGGACAATCGGCAAGTCCGGCCCCCGCGGGTTCTCCTGGGCCGACGGCGCGGCCTGGGCGGCCTGGGCCGGCCTGCGCCCGATGACCGAACTGGAGTACGAGAAGGCAATCCGCGGGCCGCGCCGGCCGCTGCCGGATGAGACCGGTCCGTCGTATTGGGGCGTCAGAGGCCAGCACGGCTGGGACTGGTTCTCGTACCACCCCGCCCGTCTGTGCGAACGCCCCGTGACCGTCGCCAATGCTGTAGGACGTCGCTTCCGGGGCACGCACGGCCTCGGCACGACCGTGCTGCCCAAGGGCTGGCCGCAGGACGACGCCGTGGGCACGGGCTATCGCGCGGGGTCAAGCGGAACGACACGGGGTCTGCAATGCACGCGCATCTCGGACCGGACGTTCACGGCCTTCGCCAATCCGGAACGTGGGTCCGAAGACAAGTGGCGCGGTGTCCGAACCGCGCCGAAGGAGGCGGGCCAGTGAAAGGTAGGACCATGACGAGATCAGCGAAAGCAGGCCCGGCGCCGCTGGCCGTCCTGGCGTTGCTGGCGGCCGCCGCCATCGCCGACGACAACGCAGCCGCCCGATTCAAAGGCACCGGAAAGGCCGATCCCATCCGGGTCGGGAACGTGAGCGTCAGGCCCTCGGGCGTCGACGGCGCCGCCGCCGTCACGTTCGATCTTGCCTGGGATCGTTCCTGGCGGGCCGCCTGGGACGTTGCCGAGGACCGGCACGGAGGCAAGGGCGTGCTGGAACTCGAGAGCTGGGACGCCGCCTGGGTCTTCGTCAAGTTCAGGAAGGCCGACGCCGACAGCTACTCGCACGCGACGCTCGCGACCGCCGCGGGTGAGCACGAGGTTCCCGCCGGCGCGACGCTGGACGTCGGACTCTCCGACAACGGAAAGCGCGGCCTGGGCGCCTTCGTCTACCGCAAGGCCCCCGGTCGGGGCCCCAACGACTGGAAACGCGTGACGCTGCGCTGGCTACACGGCGCCGACGGAGTGGCCGATCCCGGCGCCCTCGGCGACATCAAGGTGCTCGCCATCAAGATGGTCTATGTGCCCAAGTGCGCATTCTGGGCCGGGGACGGTTCGCAAGACATGACCGGCCGATTCTCGGCCGGACGTTCCCTGGATCCTCTTCGGATCATCGGCGAGGGTCCGATCACGCTGGGCGGCGAGAAGACGGGGAACCTGGGCAACCGCGACTCCATCGGGACGCACAGAGCTGAGGATTTCACGAGCGGTCAGACGCGAACGCTTCCGGCAGCTTTCCCCAAGGGATATGCCGCCTTCTACTGCATGAGGCACGAGGTCACGCAGAGGGAATACGTCGCGTTTCTCAACACGCTCGGCTATGCGGAGCAGAACGGGATGACCAAGACGAAACCCGATGCCGAGGCCGGTTCCAAAGCTCTGAATGGCGCCCGGGTTGCCATCACGATAGCGGTTCCCGGCAAACAGCATCCCGCCCAGGAAGTCTCCCGCCGCGGCGGCGTGATCCGGACGCTCAGCAGGGCCACTACGCCGGCCGTCTACCAGACCGACGTGCCCTACGTCGCCTGTGGCGGACTGAACGCCAAGACCAGCGGAGCGTATGCGGCCTGGGCCGGACTGCGGCCGATGACGGAGCTGGAATACGAGAAGGCCTGCCGTGGACCCCTCAAGCCCATGCCGGATGAGTACGCCTGGGGAACGAACCAGATCGCCGGTACCAACCACAAGGACCCGCCCTACGACGGCTACGAACTCCACAACGCCGGCCGGCCCGATGAGTACGTCACCTGGACGGGGCGCAACGGGCCCAATGCCGTGCGCGGCAGCGCCGTCTGGAACGGCACGGTCGACAACTCCCACCGAGGAAGCTACGCGGCCCACGGGATCAACGGGCCGCTGCGCGTCGAGATCTTCGCGACGCCGGAAAGCGACCGCGTGCGTTCGGGCGCATCGTACTGGGGTATCCTGGAGCTAAGCGGCAACCTGGCGGATCTCGCCATAGCCGTGGGCGGCCTCAATGCGCGCCGGTTCACGGGCCTTCACGGAGACGGCACCCCGGCCATGCTCACGGGCTGGAACGGATTCCTCGGCCGCGGCGGACACTATGGCGGGCGGTATGACCGCTACGCCACGCTGTGCGTTTCGAATCGTGAAACAGCCGGCAGCAGGACGCTGCGAGCGGATGAGGTGATTCGGTGCGTCCGGACGGCGCCGAGCCCGCGGAAGTGACGGCCTATCGGTATCCACTGGCTCGGGGCGACTGGAGGCGGTGGTCGAACGGTTGAAAGGGAACAAGCGATGACAAGGCAGATGCCATGGCGCCACCGGCGACTTACCACTTGCCGCGCGCTGATCTCCGCGTGCGCCCTTCTCTTGGCCTCGCCGGCCGCGCGCGCGAACGACGTGAGGATCGAGAACGTCAAGATCGCCGCGCACGACGCGAAGAGTGCGACGGTGACCTTCGACGTTTCCTGGACGAACTCCTGGCGACATGGGAGTTTCCACGATGCGGTCTGGGTGTTCTTCAAGGCGCGGGTCGACAAGAAGTCGGACTGGCAGCATGTCCGGCTCGCGGCGGACAAGGTGCTGAACCCAACCGGCCATGGCCGCGGGAAGGGCACACCGTTGGAACTCATCGTGCCGGACGGCGAGGACGGGCTTGTCGGCATGTTCGTGCGCAGGGCGAGCGACGGGAAGGGCGCGGTGAAGGCACGAGACGTTACGGCCGTCTGGGACTTCACGGCAACGAAGGGCGTGAAGGAGGACGTGACGAATCTGCGCATCACGGCGTTCGGGATCGAGATGGTGTATGTAGCCGCCGGGCCGTTCTCCTTGGGCTCGAGCGGGAAGGACCTGAACCGATTCTACAGGTACGCCCGCGACGACCGGGACGCCCCGCAGTACCGGCGACAGGTGCTGCAGGCTGTGGTTACCGACGACGAAGGCCCTGCCTACCGGGTGATGGGCCCCGGCGCCATACCGACCGGACGTCAGGAAGGCATGCTTTGGGCGACGGGCATCACGCCGGAAGACGGCGGCGAGATCCCGGCGGCCTTCCCGAACGGCTATGCGGCCTTCTACTGCATGAAGTTCCCGTACATCACGCAGGGGCAGTATACCGGCTTTCTGAACACACTGACGCGGACGCAGGCGACGGCGCGGTATCACGTCCTGGGGCATGGCATCGAGATCAAACACTCCGGGAAGCCCCCGAACTACACCTATTCGGCGTCGGCGCCGGCCGAGCGGTGTTCCTGGCTTTCCTGGGCCGACTGCGCAGCCTTCGCGGCTTGGGCGGGGCTGCGTCCGATGACGGAACTGGAGTACGAGAAGGCCATTCGCGGACCGATCGACGTGGGCACCTCGTACTGGGGCGTCACGGGACTTAACTCTGGAGGTCATTATGAGCGTCCGGTATCGGCGGGAAGTGCAGCGGGGCGCAGGTTCGCGGGGACCCACGGCCGCGGCAAACCGGCCTTGCCCGCAGACTGGCCCGTGGATGTCGGCGGAGCTGTGTTCCGCAATCAGTATCGTGTGGGCAGCCACCTGAACACGTCGGGCCGCAGCAACGCGATCAACGCGTTCGCGGACCGGAACCTCCACCCGTACGCGGGTTGGCGGGCCGCCCGCTCGGGGCCGTCAGGGGATACGGCCATGGGCCCGGTCCCGGTCCGGACCCTCGGCCATCAGATACCGCGTCTGGACGGCCGCGTCCGCGCAGACGGCGTTCTGGACGAGTGGCCCAAGCCCACGGTGACCCTCAGTGGGCCAGCCGACCTCTTCCCTGTCTACCGCCGCTTCGCCCCGTTCGACTACTACGGCCGTCCCCTCAAGCCCTGGCAGGGATCGCAGGACTTGAGCGCCAAGGTATACCTGGGCCGGGACGACGAGGCCCTCTGCGTGGCCGCCGAGGTGACCGACGAACGCCACGTCAATACCAACGCGGGCAACGGCATCGCCAGCGGCGATGCCCTGCAGATGGGGCTCGTCACCGCGGATGGCGTCCACTGGATCGTCGGGGCGGCCCTGACCCGGGCGGGCGTCGCCTTCCACCAGTGGGAAGGCAAAGGCGACACGCTGGTGAAGACCGCCGGCTGTGCCGTGGCGCGGGACGGCAAAGCCGGGATCACCCGCTACGAGCTGCGCCTGCCGCTGGCCGCCCTCGGTCTGAAGGGCGGCGCGGAGTTCGGCCTCAACCTCGTCTTCTTCGACGACGACGGCGACGGGCAGCCCTACTGGCTCCAGTTGGCTCCGGGGCTCGCGGGCCGAAGCCTCGCCACCGGGCTCCCCGTCAAGGTGTTCCCGCAGTTCGTCCTGAGAAGTGAATGAAAGGAGTGAGCTATGCGTTGGTCACGTAACGAGCATCTCTTCACTCGCGGACGGGCGGGCGTGCTCGCCTGTGTGCTGCTGCTGGGAGCCGGCGCGGCGCGCGCGAACGTCGGAATCGCAAACGTGATGGTCGCCTCGCGCGACGCGAAGACAGCAACGGTGACCTTCGACATCTCCTGGGACAAATCCTGGCGCCACGAGGCCAACCACGACGCGGCTTGGGTGTTCTTCAAAGTGCGGCCCGAAGACCAGTCGGACTGGCAGCATGTGAGGCTGGTGGCGGACAAGGTACTCAACCCCGCGGGCTACGGCCAGGAGAAAGGCGGCACCGCGCTGGACTTCATCGTGCCGGACGGCAAGGACGGATTCCTCGGCATGTTCGTGCGGCGCGCGGAGTACGGCGTGGGCAAGGTGGCCGCAACCAAGGTCACGGCCGTCTGGGACCTTGCGGCCGGCAAGGGCGTCACGAAGGACGCGAAGGTGAGCATGCGGGCGTTCGGGATCGAGATGGTGTACGTGACCGAGGGGCCGTTCTACCTGGGTTCGGGCGGAACGGAGCCGTTCCGGTTCTACGAGTTTACCGACGGAACCCAGCACAGGCTACCCTACCGGGTGACGGGGCCTGGGGCGATCCCCACCGGCCGGCAGGAAGGCAGGCTGTGGGCGCGGGGGTACGAGCCGGAAGACGGCGGCGAGATCCCGGCCGCATTCCCCAACGGGTATGCGGCGCTCTACTGCATGAAGTACCATATTCTGAAGGGTCAGTACGCCGGTTTCCTGAACACGCTGAGCCCGGAACAGGCGCAGGTGCGTTATGTCCGGAAGTCGGGATTCACGCGTTCCGGTCAGTCCCCGAACTACACCTATTCGCCGGACTTCCCGTATCGCAGTTGCGGCGGGCTGTCCTGGGCGGACGGCGTGGCGTTCGGGGCCTGGGCGGCGCTGCGCCCGATGACGGAGCTGGAGTTCGAGAAGGTCTCGCGCGGGCCGATGGAGGCGGGTTGGGATACGGGGGACCGGCTGGATCATCCCTCGTACTGGGCCGTTCAGTCCTGGTGCGGCTGGCGGGTCTTTCCTGAGCGTGTGGTGACGGCAGCCAATGCCAGGGGACGCCGGTTCAAGGGCACCCACGGTCTCGGCACAACGGACGTGCCCGCGGACTGGCCGCTGGCGGATGCCGTCGGCGCCATGGTCCGCGGCGGTCACGGTCCGCACGGGCGTTGGTCGTGCCGCAAGCCGCCTTTGCGGATCGACCAGAGGAGCAACGGGCGCGGCTGGCGCGGCGTGCGAACAGCGCCGAAGGGGGTAGGGCCGCGAATGCCGAACACAAGCCCCAGGCAACAGAAAGGGCAACCGTGATGGGCAAGCAGACGCAACACGGTATTGGGCAGGCGGGCGGATTGGTGCACGTGGCGATGTTCTGCGGCCTGCTGCTGGCCGGCTCCGCGGGGGCGTTGGCGGACGACCATGCGGATGCGCGGTTCCGAGGCACGGGGAAGGCCGACCCCATCCGGATCGAGAACGTGCGGCGGGCGAACGGCCCCGTCGCCGGGCAGAGCACCGTCACGTTCGACCTCGCCTGGGACCACTCCTGGCGGGCGGCCTGGGAGGTCGGCGAGCAGCAGCACGGCGGAAAGGGCACGCTCAAGCTCGAGAACTGGGACGCCGCCTGGGTGTTCGTCAAGTTCCGCAGGCGCGGTGCCAAGGCCTGGCAGCATGCGACGCTCTCGACGAACAAGGCCGACCACGCGGTTCCCGCCGGCGCGGTGCTGGACGTTGGCCTGAGCGATGACCCCTCGACGGGGCTCGGGGCAGGCGGCAGACGCGGTATCGGGGTATTCGTCTATCGCAAGGCCGCCGGCCATGGCCCGAACGACTGGAAGGGCATGACGCTGCGCTGGCTGCACGGTGCGGACGACGGGGATGATCCCGGCGGCGCAGAGGCCAAAGTCTTCGCCATCGAAATGGTTCGTGTGCCGCAGTGCGCTTTCTGGGCCGGAGACGGTTCGACCACTCGCATTGCAGGCCAGTTCTCGGCCGGTTACAGCGCCGATCCGTTCCGGATCGAAAGCGAGCGAGCGCTCACGCTGGGCGGCGAAAGTGCGGATACTCTGAACAATCGCGAAACGGTGGGGATGCGACACATCGACGATTTCAGTTGCGACCAGTCGCGACAACTTCCCGCAAGGTTTCCGAAGGGCTACGCGGCCTTCTACTGCATGAAACACGAGTTGATGCAGAGACAGTACGTGGACTTCCTCAATACGCTCTCGTACCGGCAGCAGGCCGCTTGTACTGCGAGCAAGCCGTCCGACGCAGTCGGCAAGCCCGCGCTTGGTTCGGCACGGAACGGGATCCGGATCGCGGTCTCTGGGACTCCGGATTCTCTCGTGCCGCAGATCATTCAGCGGGGGTCCTTTGTCGCCTCCCGCGACGTTCCGAAGGCCGGAACGCCGGCGGCATACGAGACGGGTCTGCCCTACGTGGCGTGCAACGGCATCGACCCCCACGACGGCGCGGCGTTTGCGGCCTGGGCCGGACTGCGGCCGATGACCGAACTGGAGTTCGAGAAGGCCTGCCGCGGACCGCTCAACCCCGTGCCCAATGAATACGCCTGGGGTACGGACAAGATCGCCGGCATGGGCGCCGAGAACGGAACGTACACGCTCGTGAACGTCGGCAGGGCGGACGAAACCGTCACGTGGACCGGAGATAACGGGCCCGACGCGACGCGCGGCAACGCCCCTACTCTCAAGACGACAGGGAAGATAGGGGGCCCCCTGCGCGTGGGCATCTTCGCGACGCCGGGCAGTGACCGCGTGCGGGCGGGCGCGTCGTACTGGGGGATCATGGAGATGAGCGGAAACCTGCTGGAGCGGACAGTGACCGTGGGCGACGCCGCGGGGCGCGCCTACGAGGGCAACCACGGCGACGGCGGGGAGCCGCCGTGGAAAGACCTCTTCCTGGGAATGCGCGGTGGCTGCTACGTGGGCGGCAGCCATGCAGGCATCTGGGCGCGCGACGAGGCGTTTCCCGTATCGAACCGCCACTCCGCGGATCAGCCCAATCTCCATCGCGGCAAGCCACGGTTCCCCGGGCTTGGTTTCCGCTGCGTACGCACGGCCCCCGAAGCAGACTGAATGAAAGGAATCGGTTATGCCGCGGCTGGATAGACACCCGTTGAACGGCGCAAGGGCGCTGGCGATCGCCTGCGGCTTGCTGGCAGGTGCCGGCGCGGTACGCGCGGACAAGCTGAGGATTGGGAACGTGACGGTCATCCGGCGCGACGCGGCGACCGCGACCGTGAAGTTCGACATCTCCTGGGAAAACTCGTGGCGCCACGGGAGCTTCCACGACGCCGCCTGGGTGTTCTTCAAGGTGCGGGCCGATGGCAAGCCGGGCTGGCGCCATGTCCGGCTGGTGGCGGACAAGGTGGTGGACCCAACCGGGTATGGCCGCGGGAAAGGCACGCCCTTGGAACTCGTCGTGCCGGACGGCGAGGACGGGTTTGTCGGCATGTTCGTGCGCAGGGCGGCCGACGGCAAGGGCGCTGTGGAGACGCGCAACGTCACGGCCGTCTGGGACCTCACGTTCGACGAAGGTGTGGAAAAGAACGTGAGGAGTCTGCGGATGCGGGCGTTCGGGATCGAGATGGTGTACGTGGCCGAGGGGCCGTTCTGCCTGGGCTCGGGCGGGAAGGAGTTGAACAGTCTCCACACGTATACCGGCGACGGCCAGAACACCCCGCCGTACCGAGTAACCGGCGCCGGCGCGATCCTGACCGGCAGGCAGAAGGACAAGCTCTGGGCGGCGGGCATCACGCCGGAGAACGGCGGAGAGATCCCGGCGGCGTTTCCCAACGGCTATGCGGCCTTCTACTGCATGAAGTTCCCGTACATCAGGCAGGGGCAGTACGCCGGCTTTCTCGGCACGCTTACCACCGCACAGGTGAAACGGCGTTATTGCACCGGGTACCAAGGCCATGCGATCACGCGTTCCGGCCGGCCACCGAACTACACCTATTCGGCGTCGGCGCCGGACGAACGGTGCCCTTGGCTGTCCTGGGCGGACTGCGCGGCGTACGCGGCCTGGGCGGGGTTGCGGCCAATGACGGAACTGGAGTACGAGAAGGCCATTCGCGGGCCGCAGGACCCGGTACCGAACGACGCGGGTGTTTCGTATTGGGGCGTCGCGAACGTGAACCACGGGGCCATATATGAGCGTCTGGTAACGGCCGGCAGCCCCGCGGGACGGAGGTTCGCGGGCACGCATGGACGCGGCACACCGGCCTTGCCCGCGGACTGGCCGTCAGCCTTCGGCGGCGTCGTGTATCGCGGTGACTTCCTTTTCCTGCGCCGATACTCTGCCATTGGGCACCTGCGCACGTCGGGCCGCAGCAACGCGAACAGCGTACACGCAGATCGGCACAATCACCCGTACGCCGGTTGGCGGGCCGCGCGGTCGGCGCCGGCGGGGGATGCGGCGATGAAACCGATCATCGGTCGAACCATTGACCCTCGGGTGCCCCGCCTGGACCGTCCCGTCCGCGCCGACGGCGTCTTGGACGAGTGGCCCAAGCCCACGTTGACCCTCGGCGGGCCTGCCGACGTCTTCCCGGTCTACCGCCGTTTCGCCCCGTTCAGCTACTACGGTCGTCACCTCAAGCCTTGGCAGGGACCGCAGGACTTGAGCGCCAAGGTCTACCTGGGCTGGGACGGCGAGGCCCTCTGCGTGGCGGCTGAGGTGACCGACGAACGGCACGTCAACACCAAGACCGGCAGCGGCATCTCCAGTGGCGATGCGATGCAGATGGGGCTGGTCACCGCGGACGGCGTCCACTGGAACGTCGGGTCGGCCCTGACCCGGGCGGGCGTCGCCTTCCACCAGTGGGAAGGCAAAGGCGACACGCTGCTGAAGACCGTCGGCTGCGCGGTGGTGCGGGATGACAAGGCCAAGGCCACGCGCTACGAGCTGCGTCTACCGCTGACCGCCCTCGGCCTCAAGGGCGGCGCCAAGTTCGGCTTCAACATCGTCTTCTCTGACGAAGACAGCGACGAAGGCAGCGGGCAGCGCTACCGGCTCCAGTTGGCGCCGGGCCTGACGCATCCTGCCAACACCAGGCTGTATTCCCGCTTCGTCCTGGCGAAGTAGAACAAGAACAGACTGTGACAGATAAGCGACAAGGAAGCAACCAATGGGACGTATGGTACGATTCGTTGCCGTTTCGGCCGTGGCGACGGCGATGGCATTCCCGGCGATGGCCGGAGAGGAACTCAAGCCGCGCGACCTGTCGCCCGTGACCCGGCTGGAGGCGCCGACTCATCCGCCCGTGGAGATCGTGTGTGAGGGACGCGCCAGGGCGGTGGTCTATGTAGCGAGCCGAGACCCCAGCGCGAACCTCAAGCGGCTGCTCGCCGAGTTGGTCGAGGTGGTCCGCCTCGGCACCGGCGCAACACTCGAACGGGTGGACCGGCTGCCAGCCGCGGACCAGCCGGCCATCGTGATCGGCGACTGCGAGGAAGCACGCAAGGCCGGTATCGATGCGCCCAAGCTCCCGATTGAGGGATTCGTCGTCAAAACCGCAGCAAACCGCGTCTACCTCGTGGGCAGTACGAAGGCCTTGCCGGCCCGGAGCGACCGGTGGGCGAAGTGGAGCAACGACGGGTCGGCCTGGGCTGTGGCGGACTTCCTCGAGCGGCTCGTCGGCGCGCGGTGGTACTGGCCGACCGAGCTTGGTGGGCGGTGCGTCACCCGCGTCGGGTCGCTGGTGATCCCTCCGGTGCACTACAGCGATCAACCCGTGTTCCGCCTGCGGGAGTACCACCCGCCGCAGGGCTGGAAGCTCCCGGCGAGGGCGCGCTCTTCCGACAAGGAGCCGCTTCCCTTCCCGCCGGGGGCCATTCCCGAAGGGGTCGAGGCGGTCAACATGCGCGCCTACCTGCCTTTGGTGCGCGGCGGCTGCAGTTGGCCCTACAAGATCAAGGTCCACCAGCCCCAAGGCCTCAGGGGCCGTCCCAAGGAGTGGCACGAGGAACACAAGGACATGATGGCGGTCAAGAAGGACGGCTCGCGGAGCACCACCATGTTGTGCTACAGCTCGCCGAAGGCGTTGGAGTTCCTCCTTGCCGGCTGCGAGCGTGTCTGGGACAAGGGTGGCGGTGCTACCTGGGTCACTTCCACCTGCGTGACCGTTTCCCCTGGCGATTCGGTCGTGGCGTGCTACTGCTCGGCTTGCCGGGAGACGTTCGCCAAGGGCAGCGGTACGCCGAATGGCGGCGCCTCGCTTATCATGGCCACATTCGTCAAGCGGATGTGCGAGGCCGTGAAGCGGCGATGGCCCGACAAGAAAGTGATCTACCTGCCCTACTGGAACTACGATGAGTGTCGTAAGGAGGTGCAATACCCGGATAACCTGGTGATCATGTCCGCGATGACTACCTATCCGATGCCGTTGAGGGCTCAACGCGGGAACTTCGAGGAGGCGATCCAACGTCTGCGCGGCTTCCGGGCGCAAGCATGCGTACCTGTCACCATCTGGGACTACTGCGTCGCCTGGACGTATGGCCCTTACCAGTATCCGCACCTCGTGCGCGACTACTGCCAGGCCGTCAAAGGGATCAGTGCCGGGACCTTCCTCAACGGGATGTGCCTGGGCGAGTGGACCAACACGGCCCCGACCCTCTACGTTTGGATGAGAGCGCTGTGGAACCCCGATCTGGACGTGGACGCGGTGCTCGACGAGATGTGCCGGCGACTCTACGGCAAGGCCGGGAACACTGCCAGAGAACTCATGAAGCTGGAGTGCGACGTCTGGCAGAAGGGGGAGTGGACGAGGAACCGCATCAAGCAGCCCGGCGGATGGCCCGTGCCCAGAAGGCTGTTCCCCGTTGTCTTCACGCCGGGTGTCGTGCAACGGATGAAGGGGCTGCGCGACAAGGCGCTGGTCGAGCTGGCCGAAGACCCGGTCGCCCGGCAGCGTTTCCTGTACTGGACTTGGACATTCGACGCATTTCTTAGGGAAGCCGACGCGGCCCACAAGAAGACGCGATGACGGTGAGGAGATAGCAAATGAAGCGATTGTCAACATCCCCCCTGGCCGTTGTGTCCCTGGCGATTTCGGTGGCGGTCGCCGCGGCGGGAGCTGAGCGTCGACTGACCCCCGCGGACGATGTCCAGAAGGCTCTCGACGCGGCCAAGCCTGGCGACACGATCGTCCTGGCCAAAGGCGTGTACTACCAGAACGTTGTGATCACCCATGGGGGAAAGCCGGGGAAGCCCGTCACGCTGCGAGCCGCCAAGGGTGGAGCCGCCACCCTCAGCGGGGCCGTCCCGCCGGACGACGCGAAGCTGAAGTTCCAGCGCGTCGAGGGCGACCTGTACAAAGCCGCAGTACCGCACCGCGTATGGTGGATGATGGTTGGCGGGCGGAACCTGGTCAATTACGGGAACCTCGCGCACCTGAAGCTGTTCCAGTTCCCCAATCTCTACAAGAAGGCCCTCCAGCCCTGCGTGCCGGAGGGCTTCGCCTGGCAGGACGGGTGGCTTCACGTCCGCCTGGAGCGCGGGGCCGACCCAAGCGCCGCCGCTGTACAGGTCAACCGCCCCGGCGGACACTCGACCGCCGAGCCGGAGTTCGCCAAGGAATTCTACTGCAACCCCGACACCGGCTTCTGGGTCCCCGGCACGGGGCACCTGTTCTCCAGGACGTTGGCCAACATCATTGTGAAGGCCGACCATGTTGTCATCGAGGGCCTGAGGCTTCATATGGGCGCGGGGGCGGCAGTGGTGGTCCACGGCAACGAGGTGACGATCCGCGACTGCTACATGAGCGGTGCGCACATGGGCGTCTGCCAGGGCGACTCGGTCCAGCTCCCGGCGCACGAATCTCCCGGCCACCGCCCGATCGGGCGCGCCAACCGCACCTCGCGCGGCCTGACGGTGGAGCATTGCGAGTTCGGCTGCCACCCCGCCTACAAATGGTGCCCGAAGTACTGGGGTGGCCTGTACCACAGCAACCTTGCGGCGGCGTTCATGAACTACGGTGGGCCGCGCTCGATCGTCCGCCACAACTGGGTCTACGACTCCGCCAACGACCTCCTGCAGCCGCGGGGCAACGGAACCAGCTCGCCCGCCGACGCTGGCGAGATCGCCTACAACCTCATCCAGAACAGCGGCGACGACTCCATCGAGTTCGACAGCACCACACCGATGAATCTCCGCGTCCATCACAACGTCATCGTGGACGGCCTGTGCCTGCTGGCCCTCTCGCCCGTCATGGGCGGCGGGCTGACCATCGACCACAACATACTCTACGTCTCGCCGGAGAACGGCTTGAGGTGGTGCGGCCTGTTCAAGGGCGGCAGCCCCTGGGGTAGTGGCCTGCCGACTCAGGGCGTGCGAATCGTCCATAACACGATGGTCAACACGCAAGGCCAGAACATCGGCCTCTGGTGGGTCGGCGGCCATCGCTATGAGAACAACGTCATCGAGAACAACATCTTCTATGTCGCCCGCTCGCAGAACTTCAGCGCGCCGGGGCTTGTGTTCGGCCGCCAGAACCTCTACTGCGGGCGCAAGGTAGATCCCAAGCACATCCCCGAGATGATGCACCACGAGGGCTCGCCGCTCGTGTCCATGAAGCCGATGGACTTCAACCTCCGCACCGACAGCCCCGCCGTGGACGCCGGTGCCGCCGGCAAGGACTACAACCACCAGCTCCGCGGCAAGGCCCCGGACCTGGGCGCCATCGAGTTGGGCGAGACCTGGCGGTTCCCCCGCCCCGGCCCCCGCTGGGCCAAGGGCGAGGGAATCGCCAACCGCCCCGCGATCCCGGCCTCGCTGCCCCGCAAGTGGGTTGGGCTGGAGTAGGAAGAGCAGATCATGTCAACTCGCGCCTCGCATCCTGTGTTGATCAGCGTGGTGATCTTGGCGGGCGTGTGCGCACCCATGGTCCGTGCCCAAACGAAAGACGCCCCTGCCCACGGACGTCCGTTCTTCATGCCCGTACAGGAGCGAGCACGCATTCGGAAGCTGATCGGCACCGAGGAGTGGGCGAAGGCAGACTACGCCCGGATTCAGAAGACCGCTCGGAAAGGCGACGGCTTCCTGGCGGCGTTCCTGTATGCGCTGGACGGGGATGCGGCGTATGTGCCCATCGCGCAGAAATGGCTGCTGGAGCGGTACGGCGCCAACGCCGGAAGGACGAGGCGCGCACGGGGCGCGCTGGGCAATCCCGCCTTCTTCAAGGCCGGCGTGCCCCACTTGAGCGGTGTTTTCTACGATACGGACTTCAGGCCGTATATCGGTTTCGATTGGGCGTACAAGGGGCTGGAGCCGGCGGCTCGCCGGGAGATCCAGGAGGGCATCAGCGCGTTCATGCACTTCAAGATGCGATGCATGGACCGTTGGTCGCAGACCCCCAACTTGGTGTTCAAACCCACCTCTATCGTGGCCTTCGCCGGACTGGCCCTCCAGGAGCGGGACCTGATTGATTGGGGCTTCTACCGCAAGCCGGGATCGCGGACCGGCGGATACTTTCCCGTGCTCGACAAGATGCTGAAGGACAGCGGCCCTTGGCACGAAGCGCCGATCTACCCCTTCGCGCATACCGACATCTACTGCATGGCCATGGTCTCCCGGTATCGCTCGCTATGCGACGGCAAGGACTGGTGGACCGCCAAGGCGTCCAACGGCGGAAGCCCGAAGGGGTTGATGGACTACTACATCGACACGGCCTACCCCATCGAGCGCACCGGCTACGGGCGCGGCCAGATCCGCCTCGTCACCTACGGTGACGGCGCTACCAACGCGAAGCATGACCTATTCCTGGTCAATCCGGCCGGAGCGGCGCTCGATGGGACCAAGGCCCTCATCGCGGCGTATAACGCCTCCGGCGATCCGCGCCTGGCGTCGTTTGTCGCGATGGTCCCGGACTACAAACCTACGCTGATCGACCGGCGCCCACTGCCGGCGAAGATCGGGTTCCCCGCCGTGTCCTCCAAGATCTGGCCCGACTTCGGGCTGGCCATCCTGCGCGCGGAGGAGTCCCCGGCCTACTGGCATAGCGACGCGCCGGTGGTGTTCCAGCTCATGACCAAGGGCTACGGCCACGATCACAGCGACAAGTTCAGCATCATCTTCCATGGCGCGGGCCGACTGCTGTACCCGGACTACAACGCGATCCAGTACGAGAACGCCAACATCGGCTGGACACGCAGCACCATCGCCCATAACACGCTCATGGTCGATGAAGGAGATACCCGCAGCGTGCGGGACTGCGACGTCCGGCATGCCTTTACCCCGGAGGTGAAGTACTTGGCGACGTCGGTCTCCGGCGTCTTCGAGAAGGTCGATCAGACGCGCGCCCTGCTGCTCACCCGCGAGTACCTGCTGGACGTCTTTCACGCGGCCAGCCCGACACCGCGCGTCTACGACTATCTGCTGCACAGCTTTGGCATGCCTCGGCCCCCGCGCCCCGAGCTGTTTAGACCGTCGAATGCGCTGGACAAGCGATTCTGGCTGGTCAGCGATCGGCGGGCCATGACCACCGGCAAGTCCTGGTCGCTGGACTTCGTGATCAAAGAGCAGCCGGGCAGCCGGAAGGGCAAGTTCGGCCCCGAGTGGTACAATCACACGGCCGCCGTCCGCGTCACCATGCCCGGCGAACCGGGAACGCTGGTCACCCACGGCATCTCCGGGATCGAACTGGGGAAACAGGTCAAACGTACCTTCGATCGGCTGGGCATGCTGATCGCACGGCGGGCGGGGGTCCGACAGACGGTCTTCGCCGCCACCCACGAGCCCTATGCCAACGCGGCGAAGCCGCAGATCACGGCGGTCACCAAGTTGGCGCAATCCGATCGTGCCATCCTGGTGCGCGTGGTCGCGGAGGACTACACGGACTATGCCGCCGTCTCCTTCGGGCCGCAGCCGGACTCGCCGGAGTACTTGCTGACGGCCACGGGAGACCCAAAGACCCGCGTCGCCTTCAAGGACTACGGCTACCTGCGCGTGCGCGAAGACGGCGCGGCCGTGGCTCGCGGCGGGTGGACCGGCTTGCGCATCCCAGCCGCCAAAGCGGCGCTTACCTTGAACGGCCAGCCAGCCCGGGCGAAAGTAGCAGGCGACTATCTGGTCTTCGGGGCCCTGCCCGAGGTGCAGACAGCCCAAGCGGAACCGGAGTGCCCTTTTCCGGTAACCCCGAACACCGCCGTCGCCCGCCTGGCACGAGGAGGACGCCGGGCAATGACCTTCACCGTGAAGAACACGCTGAAGCAGAGCATTGCCGGCGCCCTGGCCTTCGAGCTGCCGAAAGGGGTGACGGTTGAGCCCGCGGCGCCGCGGTTCGGCCCCCTGCCGCCGGGCGCAACGGCCCAAGCGCAAGTCGCGTGCATCGCCGGCAGGAACGCCGCGCATGGCAAGTGGCTCATCCCGTACCGCGTCAGCTATCGTACCGGGGAGGCGGCGCAGGAGGTCCGCACCGCGGCCCTGCCCTTCCACATCGTCGTCGGTCCCGTCCTGGAGTTCGTCTATCGCCATCCGCAACGCAACGTCTTCCGGGTGAGCGCGCCGCGATACATCGCCGACATGGACATGGACAGCGGACTGACCCGCTACCTGGCCGATGACGACGGCGCTGTACGCCTGAACGGCACGCCGCTGTTCACCTTCTCCGACGGGAAGAAGCCCTGGCTGTTCGACGGCTGCACGAACAACTCGACCTGGCCGTCATCCGTCCCCGCGGCCCTGACGGGAGCCCCCAGCGCCTATGGAGACTGCCGCTACCGAATGCGCTTCAGGCCCGACCACATCACCACGCGCATGGATGCCGGGTGGACGCGCTTCGACCCGACGCATTTCACAGTGCCCGGCAAGTGGGTCTCCCCGGGGGGGGCGCCCGCCTGGGCGCGCATTGTCGCAGTGGACGCCGGCGGCAAGGAAATCGATGCGAGACCCGGCACGAAGCTGAAGGTCGCCGCTGCCGAGCTGGCGTTCCCCGGCGCCCAATGGCATCTGGCGTTCGCCTTCACGCCGCCGCAGACGGTGAACTTCAAGGGCGTCGGAATGCAGTTCCCCATCGGTTCACTCAACGGCGATAGTTGGTCGGTGGGCTTCTGCAAGCCCGGCGAACTGGACGCCTGGCGCAAGGGACGTTAGTTGTCGCCCAGAGACAGAGGAGAAACCATGAAACCAGTGAGCGTCGGAGCCCTCTGCTTCGTCCCGGCCTGGGCATTGGCGTGCGTGGTCGGGTGCGCTGAGACCAAGCCCCCCGCGGAGATCGATGCGATGGCAAGATACCGGGAACTGGCCGAGGCTGAATGGCGGCAGGTCTTCCACGACGCCTGCACGGGTAACTGGCAGGATACGTGGTTCCTTGACGGCCGAAAGGCCGCGGTGACCAACGGGCCCGACGGGATGACGTTCACCGCCGGCCCGGTCGCCGGCGACGACTCCTGCCATGCCGTGCTTTGGACGAAAGACAGCTTCCAGGGCGACCTCAAGATCGAGTACGAATACACGAGGACTGACTTCGCGGTACGCTACGTCACTATCCTGTACATCCAGGCCACCGGCAGCGGCGACGCCGAGCACCCCAAGGACATCGCCGCGTGGTCGGCGCTGCGGACCGTGCCATCCATGCGGCTGTACTTCAACCACATGAACACCTATCACATCAGCTACGCAGCCTTTGGCACCAGGAACGACGATCCCGAGGGAGATTACATCCGCGCACGCCGGTACATGCCCGACGCCGGGAAGGGCCTGGCGGGGACGGAGCTAAAGGACGAGTACGCTCGAACCGGCCTCTTTAGGGCCGGCGTACCATACCGGATCACGGTCATCAAGAAGGGCCGGAAGCTGTTCATGCACATAAGGGGAGACGGACGTGAGCAGCTTTGCCGCTTCCGCAACGAAGCGCTGCCGCCGATTACGGAAGGTCGCATCGGCCTGCGACACATGTACACCCGCGGCGCGCGCTACCGCGATTTCCGCGTGTCTGTGCCAACGCAGCCGTAGGACGTCAGAGAAACCGCGTGTGGGAACGATACCGATGAGATTGAGACGACCCACGGCCGTGCTGTTTGGGGCGACGGCCCTGCTGGCGGCCACATCGAGCCTGCTGGCGGCCAACGACCCAGACGCGAGGTTCCGCGGCACTCCCCCGGGCGACCTGGCGGCAACAAACGTGAGGTGGGAGGCAGCCACGAAGGAGTACAGCCATGTGACGTTCGACCTCTCGTGGTCCGGCTCCTGGCGAGCGGCGTGGGTGGAGCCGGCCGACAGCAGCGTCACCGGCCGGGACCTGCGGATCGAGAGCTGGGACGCGGCCTGGGTGTTCGTCAAGTTCCTCGCCGAGAAGGACTCCAAAGCCAGCATCGAACGCAACCACTGGCAGCACGCGACACTGGCGGCGGACGCGGCCCACCACGTGATACCTGCCGGCGCGACGAACGCAGTCGGCCTGACCGACGACCCCTCGACGGGGCTCGGGGCACGCGGGAGACGCGGCATCGGGGTGTTCATCTACCGCGACGCGATCGGCTGCGGCGCCAACGACTTCAAGGGCGTCAAACTGCGGTGGGTGCACCGTGCGGACAAGGTGGACCCTTCCAAGGCCGCCGTGCAGGTTCATACGCTGGCGATGGTCTACGTGCCGGAAGGCCCGTTCAAGGCGGGATCGGGCATCCGCGTGCCAATCGAGAGGTTCCCGGACGGCCCCAAGCGACCCGTCGTGGGTGGCCCCCTGCCCGGCAAGACACCCGAGTGGCCCAGGGGCTGCTTCGGGGAGTTCACGGACGGCGCTTGGCGCGGCGGCGAGCCGACGATTCCGTTCCTGGTGGACGCCGAATGGAACGGCCCGGTGGCGGTGGGCTCCCGCGCACGGCGCATCGGCCCCCGGCCAGGACTGCTCTGGGGGAACCTGGTCTATGACTTCCACAACCGCGGGCTTTCGGCCGGGTTCGGCTCAATGGCCCCCGTAGGTGACGGCTACCCGCCCGCCACCGTGCACAACGACTATCCGACCGGCTACGACGCTTTCTACTGCATGAAGTACCCTCTGACGCAGGGCCAGTACGCGACGTTCCTCAACTCCCTTCCGCCGGACGCGGCGGCCGAGCGGGGGTTCGTCAGCGGCGACGGGAAAATGCCCAACAGCGGTGTAACGACGGCCTTCATCATTGTGGACAAGAGAAAGGTCAGCCCGGGCCCCGGGTACCGCCCACACACGATCGAGGAATGGGACGGCCATACGATCACCTGCTCGACCGACAGGGTGCCCAGGATTCCGACATCCGTGGACGCAGGCGGGGGCGTCAGGCTGGGCACGGATGCCGGCCAGGACGCGGACGTTGTCGGCGGCCTCATTAGGGACGCGATGGCGGAGGAGAAGAACAAGGACAAGCCTAAGCGTCCCCCTGTCTTCACGGCCCGGCTGCCGGACCGGCCCTGCGGCTGGATCGGTTGGGTGGACGGTTTCGCCTATGCAGTCTGGGCGGGTCTCCGACCGATGACGGAGCTGGAGTTCGAGAAGGCTCGGCGGGGACCGCTCGACCCCATGCGCACGAAGCCCGCTTCGAGGCGGGCGGACCCCAGCACGCCTGTCCGCGGAGCCTGGGAAGACTTGACGGCGACCTACTGGGGCAGTTGGGGTCTCGGGGGCACGCCGATCACGATCGGCTCCTCGGCCGGGCGCGCGTTCCGGGGTACGCACGGCGGCGGGAGGACGCCCGCTGGCACGCCCGGCGCGCCTCTCCGGCGGACAGGCTTCAGGTACGACCCCGACTCCGGCTTCGACACGGCGCCCGCCGACTGGCCTAGAGGCGTCGAGGGAGGGAAGGAGGGTGTCGGAGGGCGAGCCTACATCGGCAGACGCCCCTATCGCCTCCCGAGAACGCGCTTCGGATGCGGGCGCACGGCGCCGGCCGCGCACAAGCCGATGTCGACGAGGACGCGGCCGTCACCGCAAGCCGCTGCGAAGACCCACCTGCCGGGAGATCTGCCGCTGAAAGCACCCCCGGCGGACGCCATCAAGATCACGAACGTCAAATGGGAGGCCGGCACGAGAGACTACAGCTTCGTGACGTTCGACCTCGCCTGGAAGGGCTCCTGGAGGGCGGCGTGGACGGAGCCTGCGGACAAGAACGTCACCGGCAAGCCGATGAAGATCGAGAACTGGGACGCGGCCTGGGTGTTCGTCAAGTTCCGCAGACCGGGCGCCGCCGGCACATCACACGCGACGCTTTCAAGCGACCGCGACGACCACCAGGCCCCCGTCGGGGCGGCCCTGGGTGTCGGCCTGGACAACGACGGCGACAAGGGGCTCGGGGTGTTCATCTACCGCGACGCTGTCGGGCAAGGTGACAATGACTTCAAGGGCATCAAGCTGCGTTGGCTGCACGGAGCCGACGGCGCGGATCCGGGGATGGCCAGGCCGGCGGCGCACGCCATCGGGATGGTCTACGTGGACGAGGGCCCCTTCAAATCGAAGAGCCCCCTGCGCCGACCGGTCCTTGCCAAGAAGAGGGAGCGACCCTACTCCCGGCGCCTTCCCTTGACGCTGATTAGCACGGTCGACGCGACGAAACCGGGCGGCTACTACGCCGACGCCGGCGAACGCGTGCCGGAGCATCACGAGTGGGCCAATGGCTACCGGGCGTTCTACTGCATGAAACGCTCGATTAGCCAGGGCCAGTACGCGGCGTTCCTCAACTCCGTACCGGCCGACCTGAACGCCCCCAACAACAATGCCGAGCGATATCTCATCGGCGCCCTGGCGTCCGAGACGCCCAGGCGCTACAACGCCCGTCTGTACAGGCTCTGCGGCTACACCATCACGACAGATGCGGCGGGCGCGTACCAGGCCGACGCGCCGAACCGTCCGTGCAATTTCCTGTCCTGGCCGGACATCCAGTCGTATTCGGCCTGGGCAGCTCTGCGCCCGCCGACGGCCCTGGAATACGAGAAGGCCTGCCGGGGACCGCGCGACTTCGCGCGGGACGCGGATGCCTGGTCCGAAGGCGTCTGCGCGCCGGCCGCGGGCGTTCCCGCGCAGGCCGCTTCCGGCGCATCCTACTGGGGAATACGCCAGCTGAGCCTTAACGGCTGCGTTCACGAGTGGCCGGGGACAGTCGGCAACGGGCTGAACCGCGAGGGCCTCCAGTTCAAGGCTACGCACGGTAGTGGCACGCCGAAGTCGCCTGCGGACTGGCCCAAGACGACGGCATTCGGCGACTGGTTCTACATGAGCTGGGAGGCGGGGGGGTCGACCTTGGGGTTCTGCAGCATCGGTATCTGGGTCCTCCCGTCCCAGATGGGGCGCGTGAGAGAGAACTGGCTTATCATGGACGCGGACCGGACCGGCCGGTACGGCGCGCGTGCCGTGCGCACGGCGCCTCTCAGCGCAGACTGAAACGCACCTTCCCGAGTGGATCGGCTGCCTCATGTGCGCGCCCACGATATCGACGTCATGAGCGGCATGGTCTCCGTCACGGGCGGCGTCCTCAAGAACGACAAGCCGCCCAAGGGCTGGAAACGGCGATCTACAACGCCAATCTTCCGCTCGGCAGTCTCGATCCCTTGCCGTCGCCAGGCCCCTCGGTGCTGGCACCAACACGGGTGCTGACGGGCCTGCCGGCATCGATGTCCGCGCGGAGCATCTCCTCGATGATCCGTCGGCCGCCGGCGGCGCTCATCACCTTGGCAGCCTGGGCGACGGTCAGCGCCGTCAGGCTGGGCGTCGTCTCGCTCACGGGCGCGTCCCCCTGCCACGGGGGCGGGAGATTCCGGCGAGGATCTCCGCCGCATGGCGTAAGCGGCGACAAATTCGCCAGTTACGGGCGGGAGATTCTCGCGCCGGGGGCCGGAATTGCCTTCCCATGTGCCGCCGATCGAGCAAACATGTCAGTGGCAAATGGGAAGGCAAGCCATGACAAAAAAGGGACTTACGATAAGAACGCCAAGGCCGAAGCGCACGAGTGGCTCATGGCCATGGGTCGCGACGGACGGCACCGCATCGAGCGGTTGGGCTGGAAGCGCCTGGCCAGCATCTACCTGGCGGCGGCGCCCGGCAGCGCCATCCGCAAGGCCATCAACGCCGAGGCCCGCCGGTGCGGGTACACGCCGAGGGCCATCATCGCCCTGCACGCCGAGTAGCCGGACCCGAGCGCGAGCCCGCCACGGCGGGCCAGCGCCCGGGCCTGGATGGGCCAGGCCTGTGAGAACGAGGAGAGCGTGATGAACGAGATCGAGATGGAGACCATGCTGTACGAGACGCTGCAGGACGAGGAGATCGTCCCGGAGGTCGCCAGCGTCCGGACGTTCGAGGAGGCCGGCGTGCTGACTGGAAACCGCGGCGTCGTGGTGCGGTGCAGGGACGGCGCGGAATTCCAAATGACCGTGGTGCAGAGCCGGTAGACAGGAGCTGCCCCCATGAAACGCAAGCGACCCAAGACGTACGAGGCAGATGCGGGCGACCGGAAGGTCCGCGTCACCGTTCCGGAAGATCCCAAGCCCGAGGACGCGCTGGCCGACGCCATCCGCGACAACCTCAGCCCGAAGGCTGTGGCGACGGTCGTGGCGTTCCTGCGAACGGTGCGCACCGACGACGGGGACGTGGATGACGAGGTCCGGTGGTTCGCCGAGCATCTCACCGAGATGCTCGGCGGCGGCGAGGCCCAAAACCGCCTGGCCGAGGAGGTGGGGCTGTGATCCGGAGCAGCGACAAGCCCTTGAGCATCCACCAGGCCAACCGCATCGCCGCCGGGCGGGTGCATGTATCACGCGACCGGGTCGACCCGACGCTCTGGCGGGTCGAGGACGACGAGGCGACCGAAGTGCATGAACCGATGACGGCCAGCGAGTGGCTGGCATTCCTGAAGGACTGGGCCTCGTAGGCCCGCAGCCAGAGGAGATCGAGCGATGAAGAAGAGCGAAGTCAAGAAGGGCAAGTGCTACACCGCCAAGGTGTCGGGCCGGATGGCCACCGTCCGCATCGACGCCGACAACCCCAATGGGGGGTGGGATGCGACCAACCTGACCACAGGCAAGAAGGTGCGCATCCGCAGCGCCCAGCGCTTGCGCCACGAGACGCGCCCCCCTGGCAAGAGCGCGGCGGAGTCCAAGGCCGATCAGGAGAACGCCCGGCTTGCCGACGAGCGCAAGAAGGCCGGCGACGGTATGACGGCCAGCGAGCGCGCCATGGCCGAGTCGGCTCCCAAGAAGCCCACCAAGGCCGCCGGCGCTCGCCGGCGGAAGGACGTTGCCAAGACGGTCGAGGCCGTCGAGAGGGAGAACCTCGCCGACGGCGTCACCATCCCCACCGGCCGCAAGCGCAAGGATGGCAAGATGAGCTGCCTCGACGCCGCCGCCAAGGTGCTCGAGGAGGCGGGCGAGCCGCTGAACTGCACGGCCCTCTTCGACCGCATGCACGCGGCGGGCTACTGGACCAGCGACAAGGCCACTCCGCACAACACGATCTACACGGCGTGGACGATGTTGAGGAATTGGGCCGCCTGAGCGGCCATCAGCAAAAGGGCGGGGGCTCACCCTGTAGATGATTCGGACATGACCTTCCTCGATCTTCACCACTTTTACAAGGCTGCGGATGATCTCGCGGCGGGTGTTTATGTTGGCGGTGTCCAGCCCCTGGCGGACCTGCTCGGCGAACTGCTCCATATGGCTGAGCACCAAGCGAAGCTCCGCCTGCCGGGTTGCTCGGTCGGAGGCGGCCGTGGCTTCCTGCTCGAGACGCTCCAGGCGTTGGCGGGCATGCCGGATGCGCGGCTCGAATTCCCCCTTGTCCAGCAGCCCGTCTTCATACGCGTCGATCAGTCGGCTGATGCTGCGCCGCGTCGCGGCGATCTGTTTGCCGACGTGCGCCGCATTGACGTCCTCGTCCTCATCTCCACCGAGGCGACGTTCGAATTCGTGCTGAAGGGCAGCGGGGTTCTGAAGCAACTCACACACATCGGCCCAGACGGCTGCGTCCAGCCGATCCATCCGGACCGGCTTGTTCGAACAGATCGGTTTGCCACCGTGTCGATAGCCGTCTCGCCCGGAACACCGGTAGTAGGGATAAAACGCCTTGTTCCGCGCGAACCGGGAGATCCCGTGCCCATAGAGGGCATACCCGCAACAACTGCACTCCAGCAGTCCCTGCAACAGATACCCCGGGCCGCGGCTCTGCCGACGGGCACGCTTGCGGTTCTCCGCCAGCTGCTCGGCCGCGGCCTCGAACAACTCCTCGCTGACGATTACGGGCACCGGGATCGGGATCTGATCTTCTGCCTTGCCGGCGTATCGCGAGGCCGCATGGCGAGGTTGTGCCGGCCGGCCGCGCCCGGTGCGCAACTGGGGCCGGCGCGGCCCCATGCGCGTCTTGCCGAACACGGCTTGGCCTATGTACGCGGGGTTCTTGAGCATCTTCCCGACGGTCTCCGAGCTCCAGCGTTTGCCCTTGGCGCTCGGGATTCCCTGCCGGGCCAGACGACGGCAGACCTCACGGATCGACAGACGGTCCCGACCGATCCACTCGAAGACCTGCCGCACCACCTTGGCCTGCTCGAAGTCCACCTGGTAGTACGCCTGCCCACCCCCTTCGTGCTTGCTGATATAGCGGTATCCATAAGGTGCGGCGGTCAACACGCTGACCGCACCCCGCCGGGCGGCGTGACGCTTGCCTCGCCGGCTCCGCTCCATGATCTTCGTCCGCTCGTACTCGGCGATCATGCCTTGCATCTGGAGCAGCAGGTCCTCTTCCGGGCTGGCCCCGATCGTGCGGTTGAGGAAGACCAGTTCCACGCCGCTGCGCTGGAGTTCCTCCACCAGCAGCACCTGCCAGGCGTATTTGCGGGCGAGGCGGTCCGGCGAGTGCACGTACAACCGCTGGAACCCGCCGGCCCAAGCGGTGTCGCGCAATCGCTCCAGCGCCGGGCGGATCAATGTGCTGCCGGTGTAGCCATCGTCGACGAAGCAAAGCTCCTCGTCGAGCGCCAAGCCGTCGGCCTGCACCCGCTGCCGCAGGTCGGCGATCTGGCTGTCGATCGTCCCCTGCTGGGCCTGCTGATCCGACGAAACACGGGCGTAGATCGCCGCGCGAACCGAAGTCGATTCCGGTGTCTTGCTGTCTGTCATGGCTCACGCTCCCTGGGCGATACGCCCGGTTCGATGCCAGCCTCCCGCCCCGGCCTTCGGTGTCGGCGACGGCCCTGTTACCAGCGATCTGCGGGCCACCGGAACCACCATCTCGTACGTTCGCGCCAGCACCTGCGCTTCTAGCCGGCCGCCGGCAAACTCACGCCGCAAGTCCAACGGCAGCCTTTCCATTCGGAACTCACCATCCATGGCTTGCCCTTTCAGAAAGGAGACCTGCCGCAAGGCTCCCACGGCACGAGAGTTACCCCGGTTGCCACCCCGACCCGTACCGGGGTGTCAACCGGTCCCGCGGCACTATCCTCTCTATCGTCAAGCCACGTTCCCCAACATTGTCCATACCGTGTACGCCGCCATCCTCCGGGAGATCAACACCAAGGGCGAGGATAGTCGCTTCGAGAAGGTCGAACGCGGGCGGTTCGCCCTGAGCCTCAAGCACTGAGACGGCCATTCACGCTCCATCCATGGACACCCCGGCCCGCGCCGGGGTGTTCTCCGGGTTCCGGGTTCCCAACACCACCCACCGTCACACGAGGCACCGCACACGCATCGCTGGCGGACACGCAACGAACGTCTTGCCCGTTGCGGCTGAGCGCGAGAACCGGATCGCGGACGCGGCCCTCGCCCGCACGATAGCCATCCTCCGCCGTGACCTGCAGCAATGGTGGGCAAAGCACGCTTGCGGCGACTTCGACGGCGCGCGTCTGCCCGTCACCGGCCGCGGCCAGCTCGCCCCCGCCGACTGCCCGAACACGTTCGCACAGGCCTGGCCGGGAGGCTGGCTCGCGGGGCGCCCGAGGCGTTGGGGTCGTGCCGACCAGACGGGCAACTGCGGATCGGTGCCGCAGGCCTACCAACGGTAGTAGCGGTACGGGTCGTCGCCGCGTTCGAAGTCGTCGCGCCAATCGGGGCAGTAGAAGCCTGAAGGCGCCTTCTTCGGCGGGAGGCGGAGGAGCATCTCCAGCTTGGGCCCGGCGAAGCCGCCCCCGCCGAAGCGGTCGTAGACCCGTACGGCGAGGGTGTTCCGGCCGGGTTTGACCAGCCTCGCCGGGACGGCGTAGACGCGCGGATGGGCCCAGAAGTTCGGTGTGGAAGCACTGGTCCGGCCGATGCACACCCCGTTGAAGTAGGTGTCGTCGAAGTCGTCGACGGCGCCGAGGCGCAGCTCCAGGGCCTTGCCGGCCAGTTCGGCCGGGACGTCGATCACAGTTCGAAACACGGCCTCGCCGTCGGACTGGCGGTAGCCCTCCCACATGCCGGGCACGGCGGTCTTCTCCCAGCCGGATGTATCGACGTTTGTGCCGACAAGAGCGAGGGCAGCCTTGCTGATGCCCGGATCCGCCGGGGCCTTGTCCGCGCCGGTGCTTGCCGGGAGCTTGCTGGTCCTCCGAACCCGCCACGTGCCGGCGAGGGTCACGCGATCACGGTCCGGGTCGCGCGGGTGGAAGATCCGGCGGTCCGCACGGAACGAGGCGCCAAGGTTCGCCAACACCTGCGCGATCGCCCGGGTGTGACGCCAGCGGGTGTAGCGGAGGTATGTCTTGGCGTCTGCGTCCAGGGAGGCCGGGCCGAGTTGACAGAACACGGCCACGCCCTTGCCCAGTCGCTTCCGCGCGAGCTGCCCGCCGGCGCCGATCTCCGCGCCGCCCGGCACGAGCCAGGCCGCCCCATCCGTTCGGCGGCGCAGGTCCGACGGGCTCAAGCCTCGGGCCTCCGGCCAGTCGGGAACGTCCAGCGAGCCGCCGAAGGCCTTCTCGTGGCGAAGCGTAACCCCAAGCGGCGCAGAGGCGGTCGACCGGGCAAGGACCAACAACCTGCCGCCCGCCCGCACGTACTGCTCAAGCGCGGGGTCGCCCGCCTTCGCCTGCGGGCCGAGAATCAGGAGGTCCGCCTCGCCATCAACACGGTCCGACGCGACATAGAGCATACCGAGCGAGTCGAGCAGCTTCTTGCCCGGTTCGCCACCGACATAGACGGCCTTCCGTGCCCTTGCCGACAGCGGGGCCGTGGCGACGTAGGTCAACAGGCTTCGGGCCAGACGCATCGCCGCCGCGTCGCCGGGCACGTGATCGGCCAGGTCCAGCGTGCAGAGGATCAGACGTCCCTTCCCGTAGTCCAGCTCCATCAGGGGCGAGTAGGCCAGATCGAACCCGCACTCCAGGATCGGCCGCCACGCGGAGAGATGGGGCTTCTCGACGGGCGCGCTGGTGACCGCCCCCCGGGCGCCCCAACGCCATCCCCAGTACGGCACGCCGTGAGCGCCCTTGCGGAATTCGTCGCCTCGATAGTAGGGGTAGGGTTCCACGAGTGTGCTGGAGCCGGCCCAGTTGCGGAGGTCCAACGCGTCCAGTCCACCCACGGCGGGATGGCGGTCCCGGACGGGCCAGACGTACCGCCCCAACTGATGGGCGATGCGCAGAGACAGACGCTTGCGGAGCCAATCCGGGTGCTGGGTGAATAGGATCACCCGGCCACCGGCGGCGACGTGGGCTTCCAGGTCGCCCGGCAGCTCGTGGCCCTTGCTGAGAGCTTCGCGGCCGATGACGACAAGCCCGGCGCGGCGTTGTCCGTCCCAGGTCTTGGCCTCGCAGCCGAGCCGCTTCAGCATTGTCTTTGTTCGCCCGACGGGATCAAAGACGGCCACGCCCTTCAGGTCCAGGCGCGCGGGCGGCGGGAAGACACGGAAAGCAAACCGATCGGTATGCTCCCGGCCGGCGATCCTCGCGACGAGGAAGGCCTCGCCGTCGGTCTTGGCCTCAGCGTTCCCTGGCAGACGGAAGCGAACCGGCAGGACCTTCGTTCCGGCGGGTGGCAGCGAGCCCTCGTCTTCCTCATCCGCGACGGTCTTCCCGCCGACAGTCACCGTCAGCTTCCATGAGAACCGCGCCGTCTGCCGCGTGTCGTTGATCAGAACGACGGATTTCGTCACTTCCTGACCGGCCTGGAAGCTGTGGTCCTTGGCGGTCACCACGTCGGGCGGGCCGGCGATCCAGGCGAGCGTAGGTCCGTTGTTGGCGATCAGCGCCTTGCCCCCGAGGTCCACGATCTGCGGCCCGGCCTTGAGGGGATGAACGTTGCCCAGCCGCTGTTTGCGGGAGTACGCCCCGCGCCGGCCGGGCCGAAACGGGCCGACGTCGATCTGCTTGTAGTAGTCCGGGCCTCGCCGCCAGCCGTGGCCCTGGTTCCAGGGGATCATGCCCCCGGTGCATCCGAGGGCCCGACAGCTCCGCCAGGTGTTCGTGCTGAACAGGCGCTGGAGCTCCTGGAACGCCGGGGCGTGGTTGATCTCTTCCCGCGCGATCCAATGGTCGTAGAGCTGGTCGCCCTTGTAGGTTGCGGCGATCCGCTTGCGGTAGACGGGCTGTTCGAGCTCGTAGGCCCGCCGCCCGAGATAGACCGCACAGAACTCGGTCATCAGCGGCTCGGTCTTGACCGCATCGCCGAAGCCGATCCGGCCGCGCATCATCGTCGTGTGCAGCGGCGTGCCGTACTCGACGGCCATGTAGGGCATCTCCCCGCGGCGAGCCCAATCGCTCAGCCACTCCTCGCGGTCCTGGAGGGGAAGCAGGCAGAGGTAATGGTTGATGGTGTGCGCGTCGCTGACGTACGCGCCTTGGTGGGTCAGCACCGGCCGGGTGGGATCGTGCCTCTTGATCCGGGCGATGCCGTCCATGCCCGCACCGGCCTTGCGCTTCCAGCCCTCGTCGTCGTCTGCCCAGCCGCGCCGGCCGATATGGCGGGGGTCCTGATCCAACGCGTGGCCGAAGAAGTTGGCCGAAGTTGCCCACATGAGGATCGACGGCCGGTTGCGCCACCGCCGTAGCTCGGCGGCCATGCGGCGCTCCCATTGGTCGGCCACGCCGGGGCGGTCCCACGTGAACGCCCAGCTCTTGTCGAACACGTAGCGGTTCATCGAGAGCGCGGGGGCGATCATCGCTATGCCCTTGCGGTCTGCCCGTTCGCACCAGAGCTCGCGGTGGTGGTACGTGCCCCGCTGGTCGTGATCCCAGGGCCAAAGCTCGAGGGCGTTGAACCCGGCTGCGCGGTAGTCGTCCAGCACGCCGTCCATCTGCTCGATCGTGTAGGCATGCTGGGCGACCATCGGCCGCAGGCGAATCTCCGTGCCGTTCAGCAGGAACCTCCGGCCGTCGATCCAGAACTCGCGGAAGCCGAATCCCTCGGCGACCTCGTCGTCCAGGCCTGCCCCTTTCCCGCGGAGCACGCACGTGTAGAGGTTGGGTCGGCCGATGTCCCAAAGTCGGGGCTTCGGCCAGGGCCAGCGGAGGCGGACGGTCTGGACGTCGGCAGCGCCGACATCGGCCTCGGCGGCGAATCGCCTCTCCTCCGCGCCCTTCTCGTCGAGCATTCGGGCGGTGAACGCGACGCGGCCCGCGTGGCGCACGCCGCGGACCTCCACGGCCAAATCGACGTGCTGTCTGCGCGTGGACGTCTGGACGAACACGTCGCTGACATGCGGGCCCGCAGGCCTGCTGACCAGCAGCACGTCACCGATGAGCCCCCGGCTGTTGAGCCTCGCCGGTGCGGTGTGCACCTGGTCGGGCCCCATGTGGACGGTGACTTCCTTTTCGTTCTGAACGGCGACGACGAGAATGCGAACGACGGCCTCCGCGCCGCATTGGACGGCCCGCGTGATATCGACCTTTCCCGTCGGCCAACTCACCGTGCCGCAATCCACGCCGTTGACAACCACGCGTGCGTCCGTGCTGACGCGGCGGAGATCCAGCAGGACTGCCCGCCCCGCCCAACTCTTGGGGATGCGAATGCGGCGCTCGTACCACGCGCGAGGCAGCTTCTGAAGGTTGACTTGCCACGACGGACCCGCGCCTTTGACGACCTCCGCCTGGGGCACGGGCGGCCAGCCGCTGGTGGACCACGAACCCGGCACGCGGAGGTATCCCCAGCCCTTCTCCGGCGGCCGCACGCCAGAACCGGCCGCGGGGCAGAAGCGCCACCAGCCGTTCAAACAGATACGCCCCCGGCATTCGGTCGGGGCCTCGTCGTCGGCCTTCGTCCAGTCCAACGCCTCGCCCTCGGGAAGTCGGGCGTCGGCGGCGGGCGGGGCTACGTGGCCGGTCAACAGGAGGTCGTCCACCTCCATCGTGCCCGTCGCGCGGAACAGCCCGATGGCCAGCCGGACGTGCCTGGCGTCCGTGGGGACCACCAGCCGGTTGCGGATCGTCGTCCAGTCCGAGCTCTGAGAGGTCCCGCCATCCGGCCCGCGCCCGCAATGCTCCCCAGCCGCGTCGAGGAACTCGGCGTTGATGCGAGCCTGCTTCCAACCGGACGGGCCGGGGCGCAAGTTCTCGACCCGCAGCCGAGCCTCCAGCTCCAGCTCCGCCCAGTCCTCACCCAGCGCGAACAGGCCAGTGACAAACGTATCTGCGTCCGGCTCGTCGTTGGCGACACGCAAGACCTTGGACCCATCGGCCTCGGAGACGGTGCACAGCCGGGCGTTGCCCCGCCGCCAGCCAACGGGCGATCCGTCCGGGCGGACCTGCTCGAACCGGCCCTCGGGGAATCCCTCGGTAATCGGTCGGGCCGATGCCGCGAAGTGTGCCGCCCGATCGATCGGCACGACGCGGAGATCGTCCAGGTCGAGTCGCCCCGGACAGAAATACAACCCCGGCGTGAAGCCGATCCGCTCCGCCCCGGTAGGAACGTCGCGGACGACGGACAGCGTCACCCAGGGCGAATCGGTCTCCAGACGGGGGACGTCGCCATAGCCCCCGACCATCTTGCCGTCCGCCTTCTCGAAGCGAAACGCCAGGCGTGCGTCGTGCCAGTTCTCCTTGCCTCGCTTGAAGCCCTGGACCCCCATGCGAGCGGAGACCAGCACGGCCTTCCACCCCGCCTCGACCGGGATGGCGAACTGGACGTTCCGGGCGGCCTTGGGATCTTCGTTGGTGATCCGCATGAATCGGTTGCCGCCCTCTTCGGCGACCTTCGCACAGCGGCCGTCCCATCCGGTGATGCCTGCGGGAATTCCCTTGGCGTCCACCATGTCGAACGCAGCGTTGGCGAACGCGTTGACCTGCCTGGGGGCCTTCGGGGAGGTCGCCGCAACAAGACACGCCAGCAGTCGCGCAGCAAGAAGCTCCGTCGCCATGCTCATTTCGCTTTCTCCTGCGGTTCGGGCAAGGCCACACCGAGCTTGTCGCAGACGAACCGCTGGACGCCCGGCCAGCCGTGGTATCTCCTGTTGGCGCACGGGACGTTGTCCGCCCAGTAGTAGCTCTCGACGCCGAGGGCCTTCAGCCGTTTGTGGAGGTGCTCGCCGAACTTCGGATGGTGCGTCGCGTTGCTCGCATCCGTCGCGGGGATCACGTCCTTCTGCCCGCCGTAGCAGTGCAGCATCGGGGGATCGTCGGCGCTGGCCCACTCGTAGGCGGAGAACTCGCGAATCCAGGGGAGGATGTCCTCGCGCTGGGCCAGGAAGTGCTCGAACCGCTTAGCCTTGTCGCGGGTCCTCATCTGGTCGTTGGTGAAGAAGGCGTGGGCGCCGTAGGTGATCTGCGGAATCCACTCGCGCATCTGCCGGGGGTCCAGCGAGGTTTGGGCCTGCATCGGGAAGGCGCAGGTCACCCGGGTTGATTGGCGCGCGACGGGATCGGGGCTGTTCGCGTCGGCCAGGTCGTCCCGCATGGCCAGCCAGCAGGTCGTCGCGCCGCCGGCGCTGCCGCCGGTAACGGCGATCCGGCTCGTGTCCAGCCCCAACTCCTTTGACTTGTGCCGCAGATACTGAAGCCCCCGGGCAACGTCATACAGCGGGGCGGCCACCGGCGGGCTCATGGCCGGGTACTCGGCGGCGTTGCTGACGAACCGATAGTTGAGTGAGACGACCGCAATGCCCAGCTTCGTCCAATTGCCCGCGCTGCGGGCGGCGCCCTGCTTGTCCAGCGCGCCCCAGCCCCCGCCGTGGATGTAGAGGACCACGGGCATGGGCTTGGCGGGCCGGGGCTTGGGGTAGTAGACGTCCATCGTGTGCTGCCAGTGCGGGCCATAACGCATCGAGCGGATGTCCGGTACGGGGCCCTTCTCTTCGCGTTGGATCAGCTCCAGCCGGCACGTGACGGGGCCGTCCCGAAAGCCCATCTCCGCGACGAACGTCTTGCGGTTCGCGGAGATCTCCTTGAGCGTTCCGCTGAACAGCAGCGTGTGCTCGTCGGTCAGCTTCCGAAGGTCGGCGAAGTGAATGCCGCGCAGGGACACGACCTTGCGGAGCTTGAGGTCCGCCGTCGGCTTGTCGGCCGGGCCCGTGCGGGTGATCTGGAAGAGATACCGGCCCCAGACGCTGTTCGGCTGCATCTGGAAGCTGTCGGCCGTGGCATCCCGCACCTTGCCGCTGAACGTGAACTCGCCGGGCAGGATGTCGTCGGGCGTGACGAACCAGCCGTTCTGGTTGCCGACGACCGGACCTTGCTTTGGCGGGATATACCACCGGATAGGCCAGTCCGCCTTCGTCGCCTTGCGTACAGGCGACGGATCTGCGGCAGACGCTGTGGTCAAGGCGCACCCCATCGAAAGCACAACCAGCGCTCCTGCTCTTCCGTACGTCATTGCCGATCTTCCTCTATCTGTGGCGACAGGCTACGGCCGCCGAAGCACCAGCACCCAGTCGCCGGCTTGGCTCGGCGGGTCCCACCGCCATCGACCTTCGGCATTCGAACGGATGGATCGAGCCGCGCTCGCTCGACCATCCCGAGGGTTGAACGGGACAAGCTCCAGCTCCGTTCCGGGCGGAAGGCTGCTGAGCTCAACGGGGAACGGTGCGGGGACGTAGACGACCCACAATCGATTGCCCGCAATCGCACAGCGCGGGCCGTGCGCTGCGGGCGTGCCGAACGCCAAGCCCTTCTCCGCCGACTGCGGGGCGGCAACCGTTTCGACCTTCTTCCACTCCGAAGGGTCCAGCACGATCACGTCTCCCGGCCAGCCCAGTGGCGGCTGCGACCATCGCCACGAACCACCGCTGGCGATCTCCAGCGTTCCGCCATCAGTGAGCTCGATACTGAAGTGGGCTAGCAGCCCGCTTCCGGCGGCGAACGGGTCTCTGTCCACTCGAATCAGGATTCGGTTCCGGCCGGGTTTGAGGTACTCTCCCGCGCCGAGAAACAGCCGCGCCGAGCCATGCTCCTCCCGATAGTCGAGCTTGTTGGTCCGGAAGACCATCTGGCCGTTGAGGGTCAGTCCGTGCGGCGCGTCGCAGGCGATGCGAAGCGCTGCCCGACGAATCGGCCTGTCGGCGGGCAGGTCGAATGCCGTGCCGACCAGCGTAATTCGCGGCCGGCTGGCGGGCGGCCAGATCCACTTGGCGCCCGTCTGATTGATGGGCTTCTGCTCCGGCGCGACGAACCGGACGTTTTCGACGGGGACGAGGTCGGTCCACGGCAGCGACTGCAGAAAGCGTTTGCCCTCGCCGAGCTGGCCCGACGCGGCGTGTTTCATCGCGACGTCCCAGGGCGTCGTGCCCCAGTTGAACCCGTGGGGCGAGGGCCCGAACGGCTTGTCTTGCCGGTTGACCTGCCAGATGCCGTTTGCCCCGTACGTATGGCCTGCCGCCCCGGCGAGCATGGTCGCCCAGAACTGGTGCCGCTGGAGCTGGTCGTCGAAGTTGCCCTCCGCCCAAAGCCACTGGTAGTTGCCCTCCGCCCACACCATCGGCGCGCGGTGGGCGGCCTGCCTTTTGGCGGCGAACCAGGTCAGGCCGCACTGAACCGTCGACAGGCCGGAATGCCCCGTCTGCATGAAGTGCATGTCCAGCAGCGAGTCGTCGTCCAGGACGTTCAGGCTGCCGACGTTGTGCGTGCCGAGGATCCGGCCGAACGGGTCGGTCGCCTTGACGTGCCGAGCGGTGTCCGTCCACGAGGCCCGGATCGCATCGGCGTCGTGCGGCATCACGGCTTCCAGGCCGCCGGACGCCTTGCCCGGCCGACTCCGGCCGTTGATCTCTCCCCCGAGGCACCACACGACGGGCAGGGCGCCCCATCGGGCGATGATCTCTCGCCAGTGGCGTTTCATCTTCTCGGGCCCCATCAGCGGGATGTGCTGGTGCCACGCCCCCACGATGCACGGCACGAGGCCCTGGCTGACGAGGTGCTTGATCCGTGCGTCGGCGCGGTTGAAGAACTCCGGGTTGATCCGGCCGTACCCGTCCGTCCACGGATGCCCGGCCTCGTTGGCGGCCCGCGAGTCGAACGGCGGCATGTCCGGGCAGAGCCCGGCGACGATCTGAACGACCGTAAAGCTCTTGGCCTTGCGGTCGGTGGCGAGGGCCTGGAAGTCATCCGGCCAGCAAAGCCGCCGGCTCAGCCCCATCCACCAAGTGTCGCCCAGCCAGAAAAACGGCGTTCCGTCGGCATGCGCGAAGTGCCTGCCGTCCTCGGCCACGCGGACCGGGCCGTGGACGTATAGCGGGTTGTCGCCGGTGTATGGCTCGATGTGGATCTGCCCGGTCCGCCCATGCAGGCCGGCATTGACCTCGCCGGCGCAGATCGTACGGTACTGGTGCGTGCCGACCAGCGGCGAGGCGTAGCGGACCTTCCAGACGCCTTCGGTCGCCCGGAAGGCGGGAACGACTCTCTCGACCCCGCCGGGGTCCGTGAAGGCGACATCCAGCGCCGGGTCGGCGAGATCGCCTGCACCCTCGGTCGTGAACGTCAACTCGAGCATTCGGTTGGCTTGCATCGTGGGGAGGCCATCGACCGCTTGGTGCATGGTCGTGCAACCTTTCGCCAGGGCCATTGCGAACAGGGAAACGAGTAGACATCGCCGCCCAAGTCTTGACTCTGTCATTTCATCACTCCCCAGCGGTAGTGCCCATCCCGGGGGAATGTCTTCAGTTCTCTCGTCCCCTCGATCGTGCCGTCCTTCACGATGATCGTAAGGTCCGGCCGGGCCTTGTGAAGCCGCTCGACCGCCGGGCGCGCCAGCTCCACCGCGGGCTCTGCGTCGCGCAGATCGACGACCTCCAGCGTGGGGATGCCGGCCAGGTGCACCAAGCCGCCTTCGTACGCCATGTCCGGCCACCGGAGGCCCATGTGGATCGCGCGGAGCTTCTTGTGGCCCGCCAGCCCGCGGAGGCTTCGGGCGGTGATGGCGGCGGCCTTGTTGTTTCTCGGTTGCGCCGGCCGCAGCTCCAGGACTTCCAACGCGGGCAAAGCCTTGAGAGCGCGGACCAGGTCGGGGTCGCTCATTGTCGTACGGTGAAGCTGAAGGTTGCGGATCTTCGGTGAGCCCAGGATGAACGGGACCGCCTCCGGACCGGCAAACGTCGTGTCCAACTCCAGCTTCACCAACTCGGGCTGGGGCCTGAGTCGGTGGATGCTCACGTCCTTCACCGCAAAACAGTGCTTGATCTCCAGCACTTTTAGCGGGCGGCGGAGGCCGTTGACGACCAGTGCGGCATTGGCGTCGGCCAGCGGGTAGGCATATCCCTGCCGGCCGCGAAACTTCTTGGCGTTGAGGTAGTGAAGGCGAAGGTCGATCAGTTCGGGGAGTTTCGCCAGCACCTTGTAGCCCTCGTTGGTAATCGGCTGCTTCTCGAGAAAGACGGTCTGTAGCTTGGCCAGCTTCGCGATGGCCGCCAGATCGTCGTCGCGGACGCCGGGCGCAGGCGGCGCTTTCTTGTCCTTCCGGTGGATGCTGTGGTTGCTCAGCGCAAGAAGCACCACGTTGCCCGCATCGTCGGTCTTGACGTTGTAGCCTTCCGCCAGAGCGCCGAGGCGCTCGGCCACCTCGCGCTGGCTCTCGGCCTCCGTTGAACGGACGGACGAGCCAGCAACTCCAAGGCAGAGAACTGCGGGCCACAGGTACGCTCTCATTGTCTGCCTCATTGCTTGGAGGGCGTCCTATCGGCCTCCGCCGGAAGGGCCCCGTACACAGCGAACTCCTGGACCGAGTAGCTGCCCCAGTCCGTGCCGCGCTTCGTGCACAGCAGGCGAACGTGGCGCGCCTCGACGGGCTCGAAGCGGACAACGGCCGGCTGACAGTTTCGGCTCTTGCCCTGAGCGACGGTGTTCCAGGCCTTCCCGTCCTCGGACGCCTCGATTGCCCACTCGGCCGCGTGGGCCTTGCCCCAGACGATAGCGGCGGCGCCGATCTTCTGGGGCTCGCTGAGGTGTGCTGCGACCCACTGCGGGACCTTAGCCTTGCGGTCACCGGACCACGCTGTCCAGGGATCACCGTCGATGGCCAAGCCGGCGTGCTCGGCGCCGTGCGATGCCGACGCCTTGGCCTCGACCACCAGGTTCTCGACGCCCACGGCCAGGCGGACAACATTGGACCATCGCACAGCCCCGCGGTCATCTGTGGCTCGGGCAATTACGCTGAAGAGACCGGGTGCGGGGGGTGTCCAGTCGACGCGATATGGTGCGGCCTCGGCTTCGCCGAGTGGCTTCGACGCGCCCCGGAGTTCCTCGGCCGAGCCTCTATAGAGGTACGGCCAAGTCCACCAGCCCCGGCCCAGCAGGCGGAACTCCACCTTGGCGACCTTTCCGTCGCGGTCGCGGGTTTCGACCTGGAGTGTGACGGTTCTGCCGGCCATGTGTTCGCCATCGGCGGGGGAGACGATGCAGACGTCCGGCTGGGCGTTGTGCTTCGGCGAGAGGTCCGGCAGTTCGTCCTGCGTGATGACCGCCTCGTGCGTGTACGTCTTGCGGACCCAGGGCGCCGGATTCTGTGTGACTCCGCCGACCCACCAGGGCAGCGCATAGAGCCACACCGGGCCCTTGGCCTGCATGGCGTCCGGCGAGGGAATTGAACGGCACTCGCAGAGGGCGTAGGGCTTGCCGGGCGCGACGGCTTTGATGATCATCAGCGCCTTGGTGTACGTGTCGTCGTAGTCCTTCGACCAGCCGAAGTATGCGTTCGGGTAGATGTCGATACCCGCGATATCCACGTACTCCGCGCCGGGGTAATGACGCTTGCGGAAGGCGATCTGCTTGGCCAGCGGGGCGTCGCGCTTCACGTTCGTCTTCAGCCCGGCCGAGTAGACCCAGATGAGGTTGTGGAACTCCCGCTCCTTGACGAGGTAGTCGAATGCCATCCGCCAGAGCTTGGCCGTGTTCTCGGGGTGGTCCTTGTCGGTCCACCAGAACCAGCCGCCGTCGATCTCGTGCAGCGGCCGCCAGAGAACCGGCACGCGGGCGTCGGCAAGCTGCTGGAGATAGTCGGCCGTGAGCTTCAGGTCCCGCATCGCCGCGGTATGCTCTTCGGTGCCGGGCGTGACGACCTTGCCGACGTCGATCTTCCCCCGCGGGTCGCGCCCGCCCCAGGCCGAGCCCTTCGGCGAGCCGGGCGTGATCCAGTGCCACTGCATCGTGACGATCCCGCCCTCTTCCTGCCACCACGCCTTCGACCGGTCCATCGTACGCTGGAGGACGTTCCGGTAGCTCTCGCCCCATTTCGGTGTGTTCCATCCGCCTATGGGCTTGCCGCGAACGTAGACCGGCGAGTCCTTCTGCCAAAGGTCGCCGTTCTCCTCGAGCAGCAGCATCTCGAAGGACCCGTCGCCGTACATGTCGGCGGGGGCCATCGCCGCGATGCGCGGCTGGAAGACGCGGGCCCGCCAGCCCGGCTGGGGCACGACGATGCGCACGTTCCCCTCTCTGTTCAGGAAGAACGCCCCGTGACCGCGGCCGATCAGCTCCAGGTCGCGGACCTTGCCCGCCCGTGTGGCCACCAGCAGGTCCAGGTTCCCGTCGCCGCCGCTGCGGTCCCACGCGGCCGAGGCCTGGTAGTCCCTCATCGGGAAGTAGCGGGGCTCGCCGCGGTACATCGGCTCTTCCTCGCCGGTCAGCCGCTTCAGGTCGGCCTGCTCGCCGGCCAGCGAATACCGCGTCAGCCCGCTGCTGCGGATGACCATGGCGTGCGGCTTGCCGTCGTCGCCCCAGTCGCCGATGTGGGCCGCTAGCGGCGGATCGCCGCCCTTCCAGAGCGGCTTCTGCGGCACTTCCGGCCAGACGGCCGCCTTGCCGGGGTTCGCGTGGATCGTCATGGCCCCGTCGCGCGTCAGCACCAGCACATCGGGCTTGCCGTCCGCCGTCGCATCCATGAGGCCGACGGCCAGCACGTCCCGGCCCCGAAGGTCGATCCCGGCCCCGGATGAGGCGAAGCGCGACCCGTCATTGAGGTACAGCTCGTCAAGCAGTAGGTCCGGCTTGCGGTCGCCGTTGACGTCGGCGAAGGCGACCTGCCGGGCGGTCGCGCCGGCGAGGCCCCACTTGGCGGTGGCCTCCGTGAAGGCCGCCCTCGCCCCCGCGCCCCGGTACAGGCGCACGCCCTTTTCCGCGGCGATCGCCAGGTCGGCCTCGCCGTCGCCGTCGACGTCCGCAGAGGCCATGGCCCTGGCCCGGACGTCGAGCGTCTGGAGCTTGTAGTCGTCGTGCCACGTATGGTGCATGACCGCGTCGACCAGCGGCGCCTGCCCGGCGCGGACCTTCAGCAGGGCGCGAATCAGGCTGGTCGTCGTTCCGGGGAACGCTCGGGCGATGTCGTATCGCTCGACGATCCGCCAGCCGGCGCCATCGAAGGCGGTCCGGAACCACGCGTCCGCCGCGTGGACCGCGCCGCCGCGCCAACCCGCAAACAGAACCACCGGGTCGCCCTGCTTCAGGCGCCCCGCAAGCGACGCGTCGGCGCCGATGTCCAGCACGAGCCTGCGGTCCCGGGGCAGCAGGACCTTCTTGCCCAGCTCCTCCAGTGTCACCGAATCGCAGAGCTGGGCCTTCTTGCCGGCGGCGTCCACCTCCTTCACCTTGGCGATCACGATCTGCTTCGAGCTCTTGTAGATCATCTCCAGCGAGACATCGACGCGGATGACTCCCGGTGCCGGCGCGGCAGAAACGACCAGCCCCACAATGGCTCCAATTCCACATGCAAGGGGTGATGTCTTCATGGCGGTTGGGTCCTACGGAGAATCGACGGCCACGATCAGGACGCCCTCAGCGCTCGTTACTTTCCTTGGGCGGGCGGGGCCTGTACACGTACACCTTGACGGCCTTGCCGTCGGCGTCAAGGGTAACGCGCACGCGATGGCCGGTCTTGA